>Ga0078894_10000806_pt1 | contig 22392 bp, 35 predicted proteins | sample LauGreSu1BDMLBSD_2_FD_67506 | JGI IMG/M metagenome (GOLD analysis project Ga0078894, IMG submission 67506) | Freshwater lake microbial communities from Lake Michigan, USA - Su13.BD.MLB.SD (version 4) (version 4) | ecosystem: Environmental > Aquatic > Freshwater > Lake | place: Lake Michigan... | reverse complement strand
CCACATAGGGCAGTTTAGTGTTGTTTAAAAACATTAATTCGTTTTTAGAAACCGCACCCACATTAACTCCTGTAGAAAGAACGGAACTATTAGTATACCGATCTCCACTATAAACGTAGTTGTTGTTCCAATGTAAAAATGCATTTGAATTTTCGTTTACATTTCCATTGCCAATAGAAAAGGTATAAGTACCATTAGATGGTCTTCTATAGACAAAGAAGTGAGACCAGTTTGCATTATTGATTGGTATTGATTGACTTAAGTTTAAAAAGTCGTCAGATCCGTCGAACACAACAACATTAAGTCCGTTTATTTCTTGGGTTTTGTATGTCGGTTTGTTATTAGTGAACGTTTGAGTTAAAGAAATTTGATTTGGAGATTTATCTGACCATTGATTGAATATGCCAGTGTTAGGATCTATAGCTACTATTGAACCGTTTAAACTAAAAGATACATTACTAGAATAATCTACTAATGTATCGCTTCTTGTAAAGGCTTGAAATACCAATCCTTGTTCGTTTAAGGGCAAGGGTGCTGTTGGTATCGTAAAGCTTGAAGTATAACGCGCTACGTTTTTAAATACCCTAAAATTGGATAGAAATCCGTTTAAAACACTACCAGAAACGTAACCGTTTGCTCTGTTACCAAAATAAACAGTTATATCGTTACTATAACTCCAAGTGGGCACTATCGTTTGATCGGAATAAACTCCATTTACAAAGGCGGAAACTGAATTATTAAAAGATGAAAACGCTACATGATTCCACTCATTTAAATTACATTTAATATTTGTATATACAAAACCAGTAGATGGGAACTGACCACCTGTGTTTTGTCTCCAAAAAATATTCGGGTAACCATTTGACAAACTCACACCAAACTGTTTAAAATATGGTTGTGTCCACGGTGCCATTTCGAATATTTGATTAGAACTATTATACGGGTAAATGTAAAACTCAATGGTAAACGTATCACCTAAGTTCCACACATTTGCGTTGGAAGGAGTTGTCAAATAACTATCTCCACTAAAGTACCAACTCCAATCAGTAAAGAGAGGTTGTGTTGTAACAGTATTACCATCTGAAGCATCCAGCCACAATTGCAATTTTGGTATATCATGCACAGAAACACACTTAATCCCTTGAACAGAAGAAGATGTAGTCGAAACAATTGCCATTTAAATACTTATTAAATTGAATACTTAGCAGCTTTGAAAAACTTTACGTTAGTTATATAACCCAATGCAACATAACCATACGGTATTCGTCCAATTCTAAAATCCGTGTTACTTTGTCCGCCCACACCATTAACTAAACTAAATCTTTGACCGTTAATGAAAAGTGAAAGATTAGAACCAGATTTTTGCAAAGCTACATTCCACCATGTATTTGCAGGAAGAGGCTGAGTCGTTATAGACCAAGCACTACCACCCCATTCAATTGACCAATTATTGTTATAATACAACAAACACCACCCATTTCCACCACCAGCTTGTGTACCAAAAATGCCATTTACTCGACCTGTTGATTGTAAATTATACACATCAGCCTCTGCTGTAAAATCTGATCCTCCCGTAAAAACTGAACTACCAATTGCCAAAGAAACACTACCATTAAAATACATGCTGTATCCTCCTGCTGTAGGAGAAGTCGTTGATTGAGTTACACCATTTCTGTTAACAATAAAATTGCTGTTACTACTATCAACAAACCTCGTATTTCCTCCATCTACAGTGCCATCTAATCTTAGTACTAAAACTCTCGATTGTACATCTCCTGTGTTAATAATATTGGATTCAGCAAACTTTACGCTTACACGCGTTTTAACTGTTACAACTGATTTAATAAATGTATTACTACAATCAATGAAGTTAGAAGTTGAGGTCGTAAAGGGAGTACTAAACCAAGCAGTACCATTTGTGCTCGAAAGCCATTGATACGTAGTGCTTGTTATTGGCATTGTAGTAGTCCAGTTTCCATTAGTTGTCGTTATAGATGAAGAATTACTTGCTACCCATGAAATTACTGGTGCTACAACATTAACTGTAGTTAATTGCAATACATTACTATAAGCTGCATTGCTGGTACCTACTACGTTCGTGGCTGTTGTCTTGGACCTAATATATTGGTTTTCGTAAACATTGTTAACAATAAAAGTTGATAGAGTTTGTGAAGGTATATCATTCCAATTACTGTTATCTATACTGTTTTGCCATTGTATACTATAACTATCAGGCTCCATTGCCCAAGAGCCGTTTGTTGTAGCTAAAGAAGAAGCAGAAGATACAGAGATTATAGGATTGATTGTGACAAATGGAGTCGTGGTTGGTATTTTCCATTTCGCTATTAAACGATTACTAATAAGCCTTAATTCATATTCCGGAAGTTTAGCATTAGTGTGTATAACCTCGCATATTGCATCGTCGTGATAGTAACTAATAGAGTATCTTCCTAGTGTGCTGGCATTTGTGTTAGGTCCCCAGCCTGCCACATAGGGCAGTTTAGTGTTGTTTAAAAACATTAATTCGTTTTTAGAAACCGCACCTACATTAACTCCCGTAGAAAGAACGGAACTATTAGTATACCGATCTCCACTATAAATACGATTTTCGCTCCAATGTAGAAAAGCGTTTGATGCCTCACTTGCATTTCCATTACCAATAGAAACGTTATAAGTGCCATTAGATGGTCTTTTATAGACAAAGAAGTGAGACCAATGTGCGTTACTGATTGGTATTGATTGACTTAAGTTTAAAAAGTCGTCAGATCCGTCGAACACAACAACATTAAGTCCGTTTATTTCTTGGGTTTTATAAAACGGTTTCTTACTGTATACTGTTTGAGTTAAAGAAATTTGATTTGGAGATTTATCTGACCATTGATTAAAAACCTGAAGCATGCTAGGATCTGTAGCTGCTGGACTACCGTATGTCGTTATTGTTGCAGGACTCAAACTATAATCTTGCAATGTTCCGTTTCTTGTTAAAGTGTGCAAAACCGTATTAGGCACATTTAAAGGTAAAGGAGCTGTAGGTAAATTATTAGAAAAGTTCTCCGTATATAAAGCTCTACCGTTGATGATTCTAAAATTAGAAAGATATCCAGTAGAAAATACAGCAGGCTCCATGCTGTCTGCTCCAATAGTTAAATTTGCTCCATTGTCAAAAATAGAACCTGTAATTCCAACACTATATACGTTTATACCGTTTTTATAAAAAGTGATCGTGTTGCCGTTTCTTGTTACTGCAACATGCTGCCATGCTCCAATATCAACTGTAGATATACTTGCTCCAATACCCCATGTTGATCCATTGGTAGTTATATATAAAGAAAACCCACTACTGTAAGCACCAATTACAACCCCAGCATAACCACCAGCATTGCCTGCTGTGCTGGGTCGTTTCGAACACAAAGTTCCATATGGAGTATTATTAAAAAAACACCAAAACTCTATAGTAAAATCGTTAGAACCAAGCACTAAGTTAGAATTATGAGGAACTACTACTTGACTGCTACCATTAAAATACCAACTCCAATCTGTAAAAAAAGGAACGGTGCTTACTGTATTACTATCGCTCGCATCCAACCACAATTGCAATTTTGGTATATCATGCACAGAAACACACTTAATCCCTTGAACAGAAGAAGATGTAGTCGAAACAATTGCCATTTAAATACTTAATAAATAAGTAGCACAAATGAGTTCTCCTGAATTTAATCACTTAGTTCGAATATTCAACTTTAACAACAAAACTGACTTAAAACTGTTTTTACCTGAAGAAAATATATTCAACTCTGTTTCAATAGAAGGAATCACACGTTACTGGGGAGAAGCATCCGACTTAACAAACGAAACACGAAAATATCTATGCTATTGGACTTGCAAAGAAGATTTTAATATAGTTTCTATAAAAAATGATAATTTCAGAGTAGAATTATTTTATATAGATAATTTTCCTTTATACAAAATAGCTACAGCTTCAATTGCTGAGTTTGAAACTGGTGGATCATCAATTAGCTATTTTAATAGACATAGTCTTCCTTTAGAAGAAGTTAATGCAGTAAGAAATTATTTTAATTTTAGATAATTTATCCGACTAATAATACATTCGATCTGTATAATTTATCATCAAACACTACAGTTAATCTAATATCTAATGGTTGAATTGAAGCATTTAACCACGCATCACCAGCCGAAAACACAGCAGTGTTTGTTCTTGTATAAGCAACCTGAAATGAATTTGCTCCAGGAAGACTTACTTCCCAAGCCCAAGCCTTAATCCTGTTTGTAATTGAAGTTGATAAATCCTTCTCAGCATAAGATGAAACCGCATAAGTGGAAAGCTTAAACAAATTAAATGTTTTAGAACTTAAAGAAAATTGTGCAAAAAAATCTGAAACGGAAGAACTAAAAGAACTTAAACTATATGTGCTCGTCGAACTATCCTCTCCAGATAAAGTATAATACCTGAATCCGGGAAGACTTAACTCTCCTTCAGGCATACTAAAAGAACTTAAACTATATCCAGTAGTAAAACTATCCTCTCCAGATAAAGTATAATACCTAAACCCAGGAAGACTTAACTCTCCTTCAGGCATACTAAAAGAACTTAAATTATATCCAGTAGTAAAACTATCCTCTCCAGATAAAGAAGCAACATTTAAACCAACAGAGTTTAATTCGCTTTCTGGTAAACTAAATGAACTTATGCTGTAAATCGTTGTTGCAGAACTTTGATCTCCAAATGAACTCAAAGAAATTTGATTACTGTAAGAAACAGTGCTTGATCCATTTACATTTGTTGCAATAACTTTAGTTCTATAGTTTTCAACACTGGATTGCAAAAGAGGAACAAGCGAAGAGCTAGTAGCAGAAGGAATGTCAGACCATACACCATTACCAGCATTGAGTTGCCATTGCACCTCAAACTGATAAGGAGATGCTGACCAAACTCCAACAGTCGTACTTAAACTAGCAGATACTGTATTATCAAATATAAATGGACTTATAATAGCGGAAGGTAGACCAATAACATTAAACCATTTATCATACAATGCTTTCTCAACTTTAACTCGCTCAAACTCAGGAAGTAACGCTCTCGTGTGAACAATCTCTCCAATTAATCCTTCGTGATATCCTGAAGTAGAACGAGCTTTGCCAACAACATCAACATTGTTTAAAGTAGGAGTTCCCCAAGACCCTACAGTAGCTTTAGCTTCTTTGTTTAAAAATAACCTCGAATCAGATGTACAACTACCTAAGAAAATACCAGTGGACAATATATAACTAGAAGTATACCGAGCATTACCATATACATATATCCTGTTATCATTCAAATGAGTAAATGCTATCTCTCTACTACTAGAATTTGTTGCATTGTTTCCTAATGAAACAGACACACTATATGCAGACTTTCGTTCGTAAACAAAAAAATGCGTATGTGTTCCTTGTAAATCAATAGAGTCGTTTAATATTAGAAAATCTGTGCTACCATCAAACTTAACACATCTTTTTCCATTAATGCTATCAAAAGTCGATCCAAAAACAGGAGAAAACAAACCGTTACTTTGAGTTGCTGAAAGTTGCTGAACAGACTTATCTTTCCAACATGTAACTAACTCATTAGCAGGATCAATAGCAACTGGAGCACCGTTAATAGTTAAAGGTAATAAAGGATCACCGTTGTTTACTAACAATGAATTTGCTTGCAAAGCAAGTAAAGGAGTCGTCACTCCAGACTCAAACACAGCTTGTAAAGGAACACTAGCCAAACTTAACTCAAAATTATTCGGATATAAACACTTCCCATTGACTATACGAACATTTGAAAGATAACCGTTAATAGGAGCATGCCCAACATATCCAGCCCGACCAACAAGCGCTCCAATTCCCAATGCTCCCCCGACAAGAGAAGTACTTCCAGAATAAGTTGCACCATCTTGTACTCCGTTTATAAAAAGTTTATAAGAGCCAGGACTTCCAGACACAGCAACGTGATACCAGAGATTTGGTTGAATAGTAACCGATCCAGTTATATTACTACCATCCCCACTAAAACCGACCATTATAACACCAGAATATAACTGAATATACCAACCAGTCGAAGTACTATTGTAATTAGTAATAATTGCCTGCTGAGATGCAACTGTTTTAAAATTTACCCACGCTTCAACTGTAAATGTCCCGTTTAAAAAATTATAACTCAAAGCAGCAGGAGAACTAATATATTGACCGGGACTCGTAAACTCCCAACACCAATCATCAAAAAATGGATTACTCTTTATTGTCGAATCATCACTAGAATCTAGCCATAAAGATAACTTTGGTATGTCATCAACCGTCTGAAATTTTATTCCAGCTACCACAGAAGATGTTGACGATATAATTGCCATTTTTAAAAAGAATTATCTTCCTTTTGCTTCAGTTGAACGTATATAAACTTCTCCATACGCTTCCAGCTGTCCCATCACATGCTGAAATTCCTTTTGACTCATTTTATCCCACGCTTTTAATGCTCGATAACACTCATCAGCTTTTTGCTTGAAAAATACAGAATTTTCATCATCCCCATGCTTTTTACATTGAGCATAAGGAATCCGTTTAGCTTTAAAATGAATAGCAGTAAGCTTAGCATAACCACCTTTCTTTTCAGCAGCTTGTTGAATCTTTTGAGCCCCTTGTGCCCTCTTCTCAATAAAAACCGATAGATCTTTTGGATCTTTAACACTTCCCTTCAAAAACGATTCAACCAACATTTCAAACTCATTCATTTTCATCGTATGTAATTAACGAAAAATAATTTTTTTTACTGGTTTTGAATAAGTAAAATTATATGGCTAACATTATCTTTACTACAGAACCTCAAGCAGCACTGGTTGTCCCTGGCTTAAATACTACATTTACAGCAGAAGCCCAATGTGATGTACCATCAACAATCGCCTATCAATGGCTTGTTGACGGAACCCCAGTTCCTGGAGCAACAGAACCTTCTTTCATGATCGATCCAGTTATGGAAGATAACGGCAAGCAAATCGGAGTAGAAGCAACCGCATCTGATGACACAGGAGTCATCGCAACCGCATCCTTCTGTTGCGTTACACTAAACGTAATTGAAGATTCTGCTCCTTTTGACGTTTATGACGTTCCACCTGAAACCGGACGCGAACGCCATCGCAGACTCCGCCTTTTAGGTTATATCTAATCTATTTTAAACAAAATAAAAAAAAAAAGACTCACCAAGTGAGTCTTTTTTTTTTGTTGTTTTTATACCAACCCTCTCGTAAATGTAAAGGTATACTCGAAACCAATGTAGTGAGAAGGATTTGGGTTGTATTCCGAATCAAATACAGTTAATACCCCAAAATTATGCTCACCTGTTAAATCATAGTTGACCCAACCGTCATGAGTATCATTCCAATCTTCTAAAGTAGCAGAGTAAAGTTTTAAAACAGTAGTTTTTTGCTTAAACTCTCCAGGAGAAAATAAAAATTTAATTGATCGCTTCCACGAATTTCCGTTTATCTTAGCAAGTTCAACAGATTCAGCATTCTTACGTCCATATAAGTTTGGAGTGGCTTTTAGTAGATTCAAATTCTCATAAATTACATTAGAATAATCTGAAGCACCAGAGTCGTGAGTACTGGGGCTTAAAGCAGCATAAATTCCATGGTTTGAAGCATTGTTGTTTACATTTATATTTCCATGACCTATATTAGCAGTAGTAGTTGAAGTAAATGTATTGTATCTCTCTAAAGGATATGCTCCTTTGTCTGTTGCTGATAAAGAGCCAGTTTGTACAAAATCTGAACTATACATTTGTAACCACCAAAGTCTCCTAAAACTTTGACCTAGAGTATTATCACTCCCACCCTCATCTAAATAATGATTACGTCCTCTGCTTACATAAGCTCTATTATGTAAACCCGGATCTTCAAAAATCGGTGGGACTAATTCAGTAACAACATGCAGCGAAACCGATATGTTATTATCATATAAAGCCAAAGATTGTGTTTGATAACCCCCAGACCCCGTAATACCAGACGCTATCCCATTGTTCAATTGATGACTTGCAGTCCCATCATCCTTAAGCAAATAAAACGGAAGTACCCTCACATTAGTTTTATTTTGCGGAAATGCCGTAGCTCCACTACCAGTCCTGTGATTCATAGTACCAAGAACTTTAGCAGCATTCGTTTTAACCTTTAATACATACTTAGCAAAAATTAAACTACCAGGAGTAACAGTAACAGTCGAAGGCAAAATAGCCCTGCTGAAAATTCCATATCTGTTGTTAGCCGAAAATGTTGGACTCCAACTGCAACCAACCTCGTTTATATTATATTGACTGGCACCAATAAAAGATGATTCAAACTTAAATCGCGTAAGCTTAGTAAACGTAATAAGCAAATCCCCACCACCATTCGAACTTAATTCTGTTCCAGTAGTCGAACGCTCGTTTGTTTCAACATACGAAGATAATGGAACCATAGACTCCAATTTCCAATCACTCACAGTAGGACCAGTAGTCCCCTGACCCAAAACAATCTCAGTTATATTATAACAAAATGCCCTCTGAGAAAGATCCATGTCCGAAGGCTGATCAAAAGCACTAGAACTCCTGTCACCCACTAAACGATTCATTCCCCAATCAGTAATCAAATTATTAGTCTCAGACAGTATGTTCATCTCACTGTCGTATAAAACATAACTCCCCTCAACACATGTTTGATAATCAATAGTCATTCACTTATTTAATCATAACCAGTTGAACTTATATAATAGACATAGTAAACTATTAAAAATTAATGAATCAACAGAAACCACCCGCTCTTTTAGATTATATATTTTTTTATACCATAACTATATTAGCTCTCCTTACAGCAATATATAAAACAGTACTTTTCTTAATACTCTAAATATGCAAAATAATTTACTCGTTTCAATATCTTATCAAGACCCTAATGATAAATCCTACATAGAAGATTCTCTCAATAAAGTAAGACAACAACTCAACCCATCAGCTTACTTCACCCTAACCTCAAAACCAAATTTATACGAAATCCCCAAAATAGATATCTTCGAAGAATCCTTAACAATTGACTCCATCATCGTCACTATTATAAACTCCCTCAAACAAAACCCCTCAATAAAATCTCCATACAAACTCCATATACACGACACTAGACTCGAAACCCTTAAAAAGAAATTACCCGAGCTAAATGATGTGTTGTTTTATTAAATTCTCTCTGATTATTTTTTAATGTATTTTCTCCCGTTTCCTGACGCAAAATATTAAAAAATATTACCAAAAATAATATCAAAAACACCATTAAATCTGCATTTTTAATAGAATTTCATGATATTTTTACGTCTATTTTAGCAGAATAAACAAAAAATTATTTTAATATTATTTTTTCTGATTTCCCGACGCAAAATATTAAAAAATATTAGCCATTTTTTAAAATAAATTTTTAAAGAATATCCGTCCATACAAACGATTATAAACAAATATTAAAATATAAAAACTAATACAGAGAGATTCAAAAGAATGTTTAAAAATAAGTTGGTTGGTCCCTACAATTTTTGGTCTGTTGATTTTATTTTAAAATCTGGTTTGGAATTCTCTGTGAGTTGTTTTGGAATTCTCTCTTAAGGGTTTTCAAAAAGGTGTTGCAAAAGATCTCTGGGTCAGAGGAAGTTTTGCAAAATTGTTTAATGATTTTGAAAGTTGTTACCAAGGATAGGTTGGACTAAATTGTATTGTCATTTGAGTGCCAACGGGTTTTTGGTCAATGAAGTATATTCTGTATGCTGGTCCGAGTCGGCCGTCTTGGGATCTGAAATAGCAATCTGATACGGGGTTTGTAGTTTTCAATTTACTTTCCATTGGTGTATTGAGGCTTTTGGGCCAGGGGAGGGAGGTTCTTTTGACGAATGGTAGGGTTCCGAGTGAAGTTTGTACTGCGATGTATGCTCTTGTTTCGGTAGGACGGGATGCGTATTGTAGTTCTGGGCCTCCTGGGAAGGTTAATTTATAAGATGTTCTTGTTTTCATGCCAGCCACTGGATCTTTATCTAGGAGTATTATTCGATCGCGATTGTTTTTAATTCTGTTGAATAAGAATTGATCAAATCTCCAATAGGTTCCGTCTGTATTAGTTCTGAACCAGAATTCTGTTGGGGTCCAATTGACTCCATCTCCTATGTAGGGTGTTCCTTTTGCTGCACCAAAGTGATTTGGAGCGTAGAAGATGTAAGCTGGTTTGGCACCTGGGTCAGCGAAGCGGGTTGATGTTCGGGTAGGGGTAGGGGTTTTTGTTTTTGTTGGTGTTCGTGTAGGAGCTGGCCAAAACATATTAGGGTTAGCTTCACTATTAAAGAGTAGAGTCGGGGTTGGTGTTGGAGTTTGTGTAAAGCTTGGAGTTATTTCAATCATTATATTATTTAATGTTTCTCTCTCTCTAAGGTTTCTCTCTAAGGTTTCTCTCTTAGAATTTCAGCAGCAGGAAATATTCTCAAGAGGTTAAACAACCATTGAGAATGAAAGGGTTATAAAAGTTTGTTAGATGTATATAGGGACATAACGCATTTATGCTCAAGTGGTTAGAAGCCATTGAGTTGCAATGTGTTATAGTTATCTATATACTTTGTGCATTTGTATTGGAAAGGGTTTTGGTGGACGGGTCAAGGATTTTTGTAAAGTTGTATAAGTTGTTGAATGATAGAGGGATAGTAGAATTTAAATTTGGGCAGCCTCCGGTCCCCTATCCTTAGAGTTTGATCTCTTGTTCGCCCTGGTCTTTGGTCGAGGCTCACCTTCTTCCCTGACTGTGAATATATCTTCAATTGTTTTTGTGGACAAGGCAAGAATGATTTTAATGTTGTTTGGTTTGAGGTTTTGGTTAATAATGGAAGGATGTTCAAGATTACAAGAAATCTTTTAAAGAAGCTTCCTGAGATGAGTGGTATATTTTAATAATTAAAGTGAAATGAAGAGTCGAAAACCGAGACAGCCTAAATTGGATGGGTATGTTGCTCCTACATCCAGGCAAACTAAATTTAAAGTAGGTGATATAGTAGTTGTGAATATTTCAGATCATTCTGGATATTCAAATGCTGAATATTTCCGTGTATATCATCCAGCTTATGCATTGCCTTATATGGATGGAGTTGGTGTAGTTGAATTGTACAGGAAGAATCAATTCAGTTCAAAGTATGCTGTAAGGTTTCAGGATGGAGCTTTGATTCCTATTGATGCTTCTTTTTTGATTGGTCCTTTTAATTCTATAGAGAATGCTGAGAAGTATAAAGGTACACATAAAAGGTCTGTAAGTATTCAATCGGAGGACATGGCTGGATTTGATCCTGATAGTGAAGTGGGAGTAAACGATGCTATTGAAAGTATTTTTAAGAAAAATTTTTTGGATCCTAAAATTGGATTTGTCTGGCTTGACAAGCCGGTTGTTGTAAAGTACAAAAAGTTTGATGTTTATGTTTTAGCTATTAAACGCAACAACGATCCTGAGAATCACATTGGCGTTAAGTTAGTAAACGATCCTCAAAGTTACGATCAGCTTGATAATCCAGTTAGGCCCGAATTCAACAATGTGTTTGCATTCTTCAAAGTTGTCAGCAAAACCAACCGACAGCTTCAAACTACTTCTGTCTTTGGAAAACGAGCTGGGTCTTATTTTTTGCAAGTTCCTTCTTTTCCTTCATGGTTCTTTTCTGGTAGTTACAAAATTACAAACGGTAAGATTGTTACTCCTGAAGACTTGTTTCGTGTTAACACAGAGGTGGCTAGTTTCGGAACCAATAAACAAATAACTTCTATTCGTAGAAGCTTTGAAATTTACGAAAACAGAAAGCAGATTAAAACTGGATTTCAATACTTCATGTTGTTTCATAATATACAGCCAGGACAAACTGTCATTGGTAAAAAAGGAGACACGGTAGAGTTATGTGAAGATATGTTTGGCTCAGACTTTAGTCAGATTTCTCAGTTTACGATAGAAGGAGATTGTACAATTAGATATAATGCTAGTACTACTAAAATTAACTTTTTGCCTAAACGTATTACCGGGCAGGTGTTAACAATTACTGGAACCATATTAAATTCTTTAGAAGGATTAGACAAAACGGATTTGTCTGCTGTGGAGAAAGTTCAAATAAGCATAGGACTGTTAAAGAATTTACAATCATTTCCTCCTTTGCTAAACAACAAGAATAAGTTTTTAACTGTTAATCATGTTCACAATTTAGTTGGTATTCCGAACGAATTGAATTGTGAATTTGAAATTCATCAATTAGATAGCTTTTATGGTGCATCAAATTGTGTTTTAAGAAATAACACTATAATAAGACGTGCTCCAAAAGATTTAACTGGATTTTTTAAAGAGTATGAAGGATTACAAGTTTGGAATCTTACTGACGAGGAAATAGCCGAACAAGTAAAATACAGAGCTCTTAGTAAAAAGCTTCCAGAGATCGAAGGGATTTTTTAAAATATTAAAAAGGCCAGGTTGGGTCTTTCCATGTTTCGGGAATATTTGGATTGTCTAGCAGTTGGTCTTTGTCTGCTTTAGCTGCTGTAAGTTGCTGACAAAAATCAAGAGGTTGAGGGTTATTGCCAAAACCATCGTCCGTAGGAGGGACATAAGGAGGAAGGCCGAGCCTTTGGTGGGCTGCTGTCATCCAACTTATAAGTTGTGAAAGCTCACTGTAACTATGAGGATCAGCATAACTTGATGACTCGGTGTAAACTTTTATTTTTCCTTTTACTTTTACTTTTGATTGTATTTTTTTGACAAATTTGTTGCCTTGTCCTTTCCAAAACTGTAGAATTAAAAGTGAAGTTAAACAATCAACCTATATAAACAAAATGATCGAAACACTCACATTGGAAGAAGCAATTAAAAGTGCACCTGCTATTGGTTCAGTAAAAGCAGCAGAGAAGACATCAGGCACATATCAATTTGTGTCGACACGAAACATTCTGGAACAAGTTCAAGATTTTGGATGGCGAATTACTGGAGTCGCAGCTCAAGGTCGTTCACCATATGCTCAACATCGTGTAACGCTTGTTCATGAAAAAGATTTGGCTGCTGCTCGGGATGTAAACAACGAAAGCCAAGATGGCATTCTGCGGATTGAAATGTTTAATTCGCATAATTTGACTAAACGATTTATGATGGCTCTTGGGTATTTTAGGTTTGCTTGTTCGAATGGATTGCTTGTTGCAACGGGGCCTGCGGAAATGATTCGTACTAAACATCGGTTTTCTGATCAACGAATGGAAGCTATCATGGCTCAGATTCAATCTGTTTCGGAGCGTTTTCCTCGTGTGCTTAATACGATCAACGACTTTAAGTCTCGTCAATTGACAGAAGACGAGCAGCGCTCGTTTGCTGAATTCGCGATTAAGGGCCGCTATTTGTATCGTCAAGCTCTTCCGAAGGCTTTTAATAACATCGATGATATGTCGAACTTGATTTTGAAGCCTCGTCGTGTTGAGGATGAAGGAGAGTCGGTTTGGCAAGTTTATAACCGTGTACAAGAAAATATTGTAAGGGGTATTGAGGGAACGACTCGTCCGATGCGTGGGTATGGAGATTCCGTTCGTGTTAATCAGTTGTTGTGGAAGGGTGCAGAGACAACTCTTCAATACGACAAGGATCCTCTTAAGAATCATCTTCTTAGTCTTCTTGTTAAAGACGGAACTAAAGGAAAGATTTCAGCCTAATAAATTCTGTTGAGGAAGAAGAGAAATAAGCCTCTTCTTCCTTGATAAAATTAAAACATATAGTATATTTTATAAATGGAAATCGACGAACTATCCCGACACATTGTGCCTATTAGTCTACAAAAAGCTTTGAATTTATCTAAGCGTTATTGGGGAAGGATTGAGTGGAACTTTTTGCAAGAGTTGGGATTTTTGAGTTACATGAACCGTGATCAAATTGAACAAGTATATGCAAAGCAAATTGTATATCGGAAAACTACACAAGAACAATGAAGTCAATACCACTATATAATGCATACTCGCTTTTGAGTGAATGCAAGGCAGTTATAATAGACGGCAAGTTTGTTGAAATATATTCTTTGTGTTATGCAGAAGAAGGCGACAATGAATTTTTGATTCTGCAATGGGAAGAGGAAGTAGATGGAGAAGTATTAGACGTTGAAGTAGTTTTTAACGAGAGAGATAATTTTATGGTTGAAGTCGATGGCCAAAAGCTTATAATGACTAACACTAATGGAGACGTGGAAGAGATGATTTTGTTGAGAGCAATTAATCTTGAATATGAAGAAACCCAACGTGAGCATGCCTAATCTAAATCAGCAACAAACCGTTCCTTCAGGAGAAGGATATATTAAGCATTTGGAATCCAATTTGCAAGATCTCATTCAACTCTTAGTAGATCCTTCCCTATGGAACTTTCTATCTGAAATGGAGAGACATAAAGTGAGTAACATTCTTCAAAGACAGTATCAACCATAAATGGAAAAAGACGTAGATCGGATTCTTTATAACGAGCAGACGATTCTGAGTAGGTTGGATGAAATTGGTCATAATATTTCATCGGACTATGAGGGTAAGGATCTAACCGTTATAGCAATTATGAACGGCAGTATCATGTTCATGTCTGATCTTTTGAAACGGGTTACGATTCCGTTGCAGATTGATTGTTGGAGTGTTTCAAGTTATCATGGTCAGAAATCTTCTGGAGCTATAACTTTTAGGCAGCATGATGTTGTAGATGTTACAGATCGGCATGTGTTGTTGCTTGATGATATTTTGGATTCGGGGTTGACGTTGTATACAATAAAGCAAAAAATAGAAAGAGAAACAAAGGCGTTGTCTATTAAGTCTTGTGTTCTTCTTTCAAAGAAAGTTGAGCGAGTTAAAAGCGTCGAAGCTGATTATGTGGGATTTCAAATTGAAAACGAGTTCGTAGTTGGATACGGATTAGATTACAAGGAACAATATCGAAATCTTCCTTATGTTGGAGTACTTAAATCTCAAATGGTATGAAAGATTCAATACATTTATTTTCAGGAATAATGATGACTACGTTTTATATTCTTTGTGGCGTTCCTCAAATTGTTAAAACGTTTCGCACCAAGTCAGCAAAAGATATTTCAGTTGGTACGTTATTGCTTTCCATTGGAGGGCATTCATCTGCTTCGATTTATGCTATGTTTGGTGCTAACAATTTTTGGGTATTTGTCTGTTATTTTGGAGGGCTTGCTACTTCAATTACGATGCTTGTATTGTGGTGGCTGTACGGAAAATAATTCCTCATGGACGAAAAAATCATTGACGAAATTTTAGTAAGAGCTATTATAGAATTTGCTCAAAAGCAAAAACAGAAACAAAAAACCAATAAACAAAATGAAGTAATCCATTACAATGCTAAAACACAAATACAAACTAATAAATGAAAATGATCCAAACATATTTATTGAATTTGAAGTTGACTATGAACAAGAAGACCCTTGTTCGATAGCATTAGAAAAATTGGGATGGATACTAGTAGCAGCTAAAAACGAAGAAGAATTTACAGAATGAAAACAGAATCATTTACAACATCGTGGAGCTCACAAATTGCTCCTTGTATTCAAGTGCGAGTAGTCAGAAGGATCCGAGCCGGAGATGATATTTATACTATCATGAACGAAGAGATCCGAGACATTCTAGATGATCATCCTGAAATCCAAGAGGAGGTTTGGGAAATCTTTCATCATTGTGAAGATATTGCTAACAATCAATCATAATTTATTTTAAATGTATACTATTAAACAACTACGTCAGAATGGTTATAAGGTTCGAGTTTATCATTTGAGGAACGTGAACACCATTCAAAGAATTGGTGGTACGAGTCAGTTAATTTCTAACTTTGGTGGAAGCACGAAGATTGAATTGACGACTCCTGATATGTCCGAAACAGTAACCGGAGAAGCTCGTTGTTCTTTAAAGGAAAACTTTAACAAACGAATTGGAAATTCAGTAGCATTGGGACGAGCTCTTGCTCAATTGAAATCTCCGATTCAAATTAACTAAAAACAAATCATTAGGCCCTTCATAAGGAAACTTATGTTGTGTAGATGAGAAAATTGAGATAAGCTCAAGCCAAGCAGTTTAGAACTTGTTGGATGTTTTAAATATGAAGGTTGAATCAAAATTCATCTGCCTCTGGGGAGTGCACGCTTTGGAGTAGCGTGTCCGTGGCAAAACGATTCATGAGAGGTAGCCTAGCCTCACTCTTTTTATGACAAAAAAAACCTATAGTAAGTTTGTTGATGAAATTTTAGATCGACATCTTTTTTATAGAGTAAAGAAGATGGGCGGTTGGAAAGATTGTGTGTTAAAAATTGGAGTACAACCAACCCAACACAAGACTCCAACGTTTGATAGTGCACTTGCTCAACAACATTACGAAGACATAGAAAAAGAAATTCAAAAAAACAAATATACAAAGAAGTGTCAGCGTATTGTGTTTAAACACGGACATCATCGTTTGGCTGGACTTGAAATTATTACTAAACTGTCCTCAAAAAATCAAAAGAAAAATGTTGTGTCCAAAACAAAAAGCAAGTAGTCTCATTTTTGAAGTGAATAACTTCAAACAACAAAACCAATAAAAAATGAATACCAAACCGACTAATAAAAAAATCCTAACTAAAACTCAACGCACAGCCCGTGCATTTAATTTGATTAAATCCGGTCGTTATAAGAATCATATCGGTTCAGCAACTCCCGCTAAATCGAAACGTTATAAGCTCGGACAATCAGTTGTTAGTATTGATCCGTGGAAAGTGTATAACCATGATTTGACTTTCGTTAAGTCTATTCGTTGGCCAGGTGGTGGTGGCTATTTGGTTCTCGATAAGTTCGGTAGGCCTCACACAACGACTAACATCCGACCAGCCTCTTTGAAAAAAGCAGCACAAGCTGCCTAATCCTTCCCTGACAGTAAAATTTCAACTAGTCTCGAGTAGGCAGAGTTAAATGAGATACCAACATCCAACGGGAGAAAAGCCCGGTAGCCAACGTGGTCTCAGCTAGTTGATCTTTTAATCATTATGATTGACATACTACTATATTTTTGCTACGTTTGGACTTTCTTCACTTTTCCTGCAACAATGTTTTTGATTGTTCTGTCATACTTTGCTGCAAGAGATAGAAAAATTCGAGATGAAGAAATCCGAAAGATGTTTAACGAATAAACAAGACAGTTTCTCTCTTACGTTCTCCTCTTAGCAGTTTCAAGACTTCAAACCATTGTTTTGAAGTTCATTCTTTTATTTAGACTGATAACATTCGGACAAGTCAACCTTCAAATTTATTTGTTTCGTCTTGTTCCGTCCTCAGCGTTGGTTCATACTCTTTTTTGTCATGCAAGTACTCACAAGCACTACAAACAAAAACTTCACTCGAGCGTCGGAAATTAAAATTCCTGACATTTATTCTCGTCGCTTTAAAAGCGGAAAAGAAGATCTAGATGGAATGTTCGGGGGAGGTGGATTCATGCCTAATCTTACTTTTACTCTTGCTGCAGCTCCAGGTACAGGCAAGACTTCTATGCTGCTTCAAATTTTAGAGCTTTTAGAAAATACTGGTAAGCGCACAGCTTATATTTCTGGAGAAGAAAACGTAGAACAACTAGCTTTTACTTCTAACAGGCTTGGAGTAAGTCGTGTACCTCTTGCAAATATGACTGACATAGATGATATTTGTAAAGCTATTGTTGACAACGATTTTGACTTTGTTGTATTAGATTCTTTTCCTGCTATCACATCTAAACAAAAGATGAACAAAAAGCAATTGGAGGAGTATATTACGACGAACATCATTAAAACAGCAAAGCAGCATGAGGTTGTGATTGGAACTATTCTGCATTTTACAAAGAGCGGAACATATAAAGGTGGTACCTTGCTGCCTCACAGTGTTGACTGCAACATTGTTATGAATCGGAATAAAGATGATTATAATCTTAGAGATGTTGATGTTACTAAGAATCGTTTTGGTAGTGCTGGTACTTGCATCTTCGAAATGACTCCTCGAGGATTTTCATTTGAAGCTGTTGAAGTTGCAGATGCTCCTTCAACAAAAAAGCAAAACAAAGCCGATGTAATTTTAGATTCTTTATCTGAACCTAAAACTATAGAACAGATAGTTAAACAAACTGAAGTAAGCGGAGCTTATCTTTCTTCAATCTTAAGGCAATTGACTGCTGAAGGTAAGATTGAAAAAACTGGTCGAGGAGTAAACGCAACGTTCGTTCGTAAGTCTTGAACATTTCTACGTCCAAAAAGATAAGTAACAGAATGAAGTCGATTAATCTCAAAGAAGCATATCTATTGCTGCAGCAAGCTGCAGCTGTTGATTTAGAAGGTCGTTTGATTAGACCTATTATTCATGAGTTAGATGACGATGATGATAACGTTTTTCTTACTTTATTTTGGAGTGAAGAACATGATGGAGAATTGTTGGACTTTACTTTAGATTTCGAAGAAGGAGACAATCTTACTTGTGTATTAGAAGGTACGAGCTTGATTTTAGTTAGCACAGATCAAGAAGAAGAGATTTTAGAAATTCTGGTTCCTCTACATTATACTTGGTAAATTTTATGTTAGTATCAATTCTTTATGCAATCTGGATTGTGTATACAGCCTCCACTTTATTTGTTTTGCTTTTGCTTGCTGGTGTTATTTTGCATAATAAAAAGGCTTATAAACAACATCAAAAAAATTTAACAAATATGTTGACAACTGGCAAGAATCAGTTGGATGATCCTTGGTGAATTAATTTTGCACCGGAAGCTAATTGGTTAGGCAAGGGTCTGCAAAACCCTTTATGGTCGGTTCGATTCCGACCCGGTGCTCATTCTCTCTAATGACGGTTTGGTAGCTCAATGGTAGAGCAGCGCCCTTTTAAGGCGTTGGTTCTGGGTTCGAGTCCTAGCCAACCCATTCTCTCTAAGCCTTTCTCTCTACATCAATTCTCTCTTGTTTTTAGAGATACTGATCTTCAAGGAGTTATACAAAATTGCTCTTACGTGGAAATTATTCAACCACAACCATTTGGACAAGTCAAAAAAATTCTATAACCACTCTATATACAAAAGGTTAGCTAAAGCATTTGAAATTAACGAGTTACAACGACCGACATCAGAGTACCCCTCCGTCCCCTACCCTCGGAGTCTTATCTCCTGTTCGCCCTGGTCTTTGGTCGAGGCTCACCTTCTTCCCTGACTGTGAATATATCTTCGACTCTTTCTGAGGACACCTCAACAACTTTTTAAGAGCGATTCGGCCCACGTTGTCATAACAATCAGAAGCTTGCGTTGATGTCTTTCTCATCTGAAGATCAGTCACGACACCAAACCGAATCTTTTTCAATCTTCCTTTAAGCAAATGGATATGACAACCAGAAAAGTTCAAGTGAGAGTTGAACTATTTAAAACTTTGTAGTGGTTGACCAAAACATTCAATCTATCTAATTACGAGTCTATGAAAACAATAATTGAACGACTAAAAGAATCATCCACTTATCGCGGGCTTGCTATTGTGGGAGGCATTGTTGGAGTTAACATCGCTCCAGATCTTGCTGTGGCAATCGGTACGGCTGTCATGTCAATCATTGGCTTGATTGAAATCATTCGCAAAGAGAAGAAGTGATGCAGGTTCTTTATAAAACGATTTATACGCGATTCTAGAGCCAAGAATCCATAAATTTACACACGGGCCCGATACGAAAGTATCGGGCCCTTTTTCTTTGTTGCCTTATTCTCAAGTCTGTGTGATAGTCTTTTCCAGATGAAGGGTTCGAGACTGTGACTGAGTTGATCGCCAGATGATAAAAGTCTCGAGGTAAGCTGACGGACGTTATGACGGGGCCTCTTATCTACAATAGTATGCGGTGTAGCTCAAATGCAAGAGTCCTGTGATTGTACATAGGGGGTTGTGGGTTAAAGTCCCACCACTGCAGAAACAAGAAGTGTAGCTCAGTTGGAAGAGCAGCAACACCCTCGATAGGCTTATGTCGTATCCGGTAAAGGACCGCAAGGCTGGGTGGTAAAGCAAGCCGTTGGTTCGAGTCCAACCACTTCTTCCGTTTTTTTAATTGACAAGTCCTTCATTAATTTTGAATCTTTTTTTATGGAAAAACACATCGACGGTTACTATATTCATGGTTCGTACCAAACTGTTGCTTGGTACAAAACAAAACAAGAAGCAGAAGCTATGTGCAAAAAAATGAATCACGGAATGAATTCAGGTCATTATAAGGTGATCCCTAGTTATTGCACGAAGGAAAATGTTGTTGAAATGTCCTTAGCCAAATAATAAGATCAACTCTGTTATGAAATCAAAAATCACAGTATATCGTCTTCAGTGGGGAAAAGCTCTTGATGATCGCGAAAACTGGTTCCATCACAGAGATGAAGGACTTTCTTATTCTACAGCGCTTGAAGGAGAAGAAGCTGCAGAGGAATGCTTTCACATTACAAACGCACCAGAAGAGTGTTTGACTGACGAACAAAAAGAAATTCTTCAAGAACAAAACTTCAAAGGTCCTTCGCTTTCTGTAGGTGATATAGTTAAAGTACAGCCTTTAACTAAGCCCAATGAATACTTTCTATGTAAGTCGGTTGGTTGGGAGAAGTATGATGGAGATGTCATAGAACTAATTAAAAATCTTTCCTGGTAATATTATGGCTCGTTTCACAAAAGACACTCTTCGTAAGTCTGGTCAATATCTTATGTACTATTGCCCAACATTAATTGGTCAATCACCAAGGTTTGTAGCAAGATTTAAGCATCGAGGTCCAGTTACATTATCAAAGTTCAAGCAAGAGTTAATCAAAAACCATACAGTGGAATCATATTTTGATAAGCTTGAAGCTAAACAACAAGCACCTTTAGTTATTCTTCGTGAACATAATCCTTCATGGTATGAATCTTTAAAAGCATCTTGGAAATGTCAATTTAAGTTTACCTTTTAAAATATATGACCGTTCAATTGTCAGACCATTTGATTGAGCTTCTTAAACAATCTTGCGAAGGATATGACATTCCAGAAACACAAGAACAAATCGAAGCAATGATTACAGAAATTCTTAAGGCCTGGATTTTCAAGCAAAGCATTTCTTGACTTGTCCTTTAGGGCTTATGAGTATTAATCCTGTTATGAACAAACCGACACATACATACAAAGAACTGGAGCTCGTGAAGCTCCTCAGCGAAGCGATTGACGAGCTCAATCAAATTGGTTGTGAGGATATCGCAAACGACCTGCAAGAGAAGCTTGAGAATCTTCTTGGCTTGGCTAAAGCTTAATTCTATACTCAGTTCTGTTATGAAAACAATCCCATCAATCACAGCACTAGTTGGTATGAGAGTTCGTCATGGTTCCCCAGGCTATGAGAATAAAGAAGTTATCACAGATGTAAGTTGGAATGGAGATCGAGTCATTGTTGAGTTCGAATCTGGTAGCCTTACCAACATGACAGAGACAGAGTTTGACGTCTTCATGGATCAAGGCGAAATATCCTACAGACAGCACTTTGCCAGTCCTGCAGATTGGGGTCAGGCTGTGATGCATTTGATTTGACCTGTCCAACATCAACCCCGAATATAGATCTTGTTATGAATAAAACCAAACTCAAAGAACTAGTCGACAAAATCCGCAACGAAGAACGAGACATTATTCTCGATCCGGAATGTTGGGAAGACAATACTCCAGCTGAAAAGAAGCAAGCAGAAAAAGAATTTGATGCAAAATTTAAAAAGGTCAAAACTTTTGATCAGCTAGTTGAAGTGCTTGAGTATTACGGATTTGAATACACTGCAGCACTAGAGCGAATCGTTCGAGTTCTTTTAGCTTGAGCTGTCCAACTCTCAACCCTATACTCAATCCTGTTATGACAAAACTAACTGACGCACAAAAGCAACAAATCGACGACCTGATTGCAAACACCATCCTTCCAGCCCTAACTGATGATGGTATCTGCGAGCCAGATATGAGTGACATCGAGGAAGAATTTCCACCAACATACGACGAAACGTACAGCGAGCGAGTAGACATTCTTATGAATGAAGCACTCGTTTATCTCAAGAACAACCTCCACTAATAGAAAGAATTATATGGGACAACCAGCATTTGTAAATACAGGAACGATCTACTTCGAAGAAGCCAAAGACGCAAAAGCAGCTTTGCCACAGATCCAGGAATGGGTCAAGAATGCAAACGAAGGAACTCTTTCAGACAGAGATCTTAACGGAGACTATAGCATCCGAGAAGTCGAGGACACAGGACACTCCTGGATCGACTTCAAAGCTGATTCTGGTCGTGTGCAAAACCTTGAGTGGCAGATGGAAAACTTCCGA
>Ga0078894_10000805_pt1 | contig 22397 bp, 16 predicted proteins | sample LauGreSu1BDMLBSD_2_FD_67506 | JGI IMG/M metagenome (GOLD analysis project Ga0078894, IMG submission 67506) | Freshwater lake microbial communities from Lake Michigan, USA - Su13.BD.MLB.SD (version 4) (version 4) | ecosystem: Environmental > Aquatic > Freshwater > Lake | place: Lake Michigan... | reverse complement strand
TCCCGTAAGTCGGTTTTCGGTTCTCAGTTCTCAGTTCTCAGTTCTCAGTTCTCAGTTCTCAGTTCTCAGTTCTCAGTTCTCAGTTCTCAGTTCTCAGTTCTCAGTTGGGATGGGGGATGGGGGGCCTTGCGTTGGCGGTGGCTGTGGGCTGCTTGTCAGCGAAGGGGGCTGGTCTATACCATCGTGGTGAAGTCGTTTCACATGAGTCGGTACGTGGTGGCTGGTGATCGCTGATTCTGCACTTCTGCGAAGACTGACATGCAGCAGTTTGCCGCACTTTACCAGCATTTGGACAGTACGACGAAGACGACTGAGCGTCTGGCGTCGCTGGTGCGTTATTTCCGCGAAGCTCCGGCGGAGGATGCGGCGTGGTGTGTGTGGTTTTTGTGTGGTCAGCGTCCGCGGCGAGCAGTCAGTGTGGGGCAGTTGCAGGAGTGGTGTGCGGGTTTGGCAGGTATTCCGGAGTGGTTGTTTGAGGTCAGTCGGGAGTTTGTGGGGGATCTGGCGGAGACCATCGCATTGCTGTTGCCGGCACCGTCCGTGCGGACGGATCAGGGACTGCATTACTGGGTGGTGGATCGTCTGTTGCCGTTGGGAGCGAAGTCGCCGGATGAGCGTCGCGAGGCGGTGCTGGAGGCGTGGAACAGTCTGGCGGGCACCGAGCGATTTCTGTTCAACAAGCTTTTGACGGGTGGATTTCGTGTCGGTGTTTCGCGGCGTCTGGTGATTCGTGGCGTGGCGGAATTCTGTGGTTTGCCGGCTGACGTGATCGCGCACCGTCTGATGGGGCACTGGCAGCCGTCGGCTGATTTCTTCAGGGCTCTGACGTCTGCCGACACGGGTGATGCGGACGTGAGTCGACCGTATCCGTTCTGTCTGGCGCATCCTTTGTCGGAGGATGACGCGGCGGAGTTATCGGGATTGTCGGGGTCGCCGGGCGGGTCCACGCGACTGGGGTCGGCGGCGGACTGGATTCTGGAATGGAAGTGGGACGGGATTCGAGCGCAGGTGATTCGTCGCAGCGGTCGTACGTTTATCTGGTCTCGTGGTGAAGAGCTGCTGACGGACCGATTTCCGGAGCTGGAGCGGGTCTGCAGTGCATTACCGGACGGGACGGTGCTGGACGGTGAAATCACGGCGTGGCAGGGTGATCGGCTGTTGTCCTTTGCCGAATTGCAGAAGCGGATTCATCGCCGCAGTGTGACGCCGCGGTTGTTGGCGGCAGTTCCCGTGCGTTTTATTGCATTTGATCTGCTGGAGCAGTCTGGGGTGGATGTGCGTGGGGAGTCCGGGTTATTGCGTCGCAGTCGACTGGAGGCCTTACTGCGGGAGTGTGCGGGTGTGTGGCCGCAGTTGCAGTTGGCGCCGCGACTGGAGGCAGCGGACTGGGAGGCCTGTGTGCGGTTCCGGCAGCTCTGTCGCGAACAGCGAGTGGAAGGGCTGATGCTGAAGCATGTGGATGCGGTGTACGAGACGGGCCGGGTGGTGGGTGCGTGGTGGAAGTGGAAGATCGAGCCGTTTCACTGTGATGCGGTGCTGTTGTATGCGCAGCGCGGGCATGGTCGGCGGGCGGGCAAGTATACGGATTTCACATTCGGGGTGCGTTCTGAGGACGGTCTGGTGCCGTTTGCGAAGGCGTATTCGGGGCTGACGAATGCTGAAATTGAGGAGGTGGATCGTTTCATTCGCGACAATACTCTGGAGCGATTCGGTCCGGTGTCCAGTGTGCGAGCGGAGTTGGTGTTTGAGCTGGCGTTTGAGGGGTTGCAGTTGTCATCCCGGCATAAGTCGGGGATCGCCGTCAGATTTCCTCGGATTGCCCGCTGGCGTCGCGACAAGACAGTGGCTGATATCGACTCGCTGGAGACGCTGCGGGAACTGATCCGCAGTCGGCAAGCGGGGGACGGTGCAGGCGCATCCGCGTTGGAGGAGGTCACTGTTCCCACGGAGGTGGCGATTTCGACGGAGGTTATGGCGACCTTCCCGGTGGTTCCGGTGGCGGGCCAGACGCGGAAGCGGCAGCGAAAGCGGGCGGTATCGGGTGAGGAGGCTGCGTTGGAGCAGCCGAGGCTGGGCGGTTTGTTTGCCGGGTTGGAAGACTGACGCGGGGCTGTACTGGCGATTGCCTCGGGAACTCGGCATAATACGGGTCTCGTCGCGCTGCCGACGAGGCCTCGGTGTGTTCCTGACGTCATTCTCAGAGGTTCTTGAGGGGTCGTGTGATGCTGCGTTTGCTGTCATTTGTGATGTTGCTGGTGGTTGCGTGCTGCGTGCGGGCGCAGGAATTGCCTGCTCAGCCGGAAAACGCCAAAGAGATCTTCAACGGGAAGGATCTGGCGGGTTGGGATGGGGATCTGCGGTTGTGGTCGGTGCGTGACGGGGTGATTCACGGCGAGACGACGGAGGAAAACAAAGCGGACGGCAATACGTTTCTGATCTGGCAGGGTGGACGTACGGGGAATTTTGATCTGCGACTGTCGTTCCGCTGCAATGCCACGAATAACTCGGGGATTCAGTATCGTTCGAAGCACATCACTGAAGGCAATCCACGGAATAAATGGGTGGTGCGTGGTTATCAGCATGAGCTGAGAAATGAACTGGACTTCCCGAATGTTTCGGGGTTCATCTATGACGAGGGTGGCAAGCGAGGTCGGATCATCCTGGTGGGTGAGCGGGGCACGTGGGAGTCTGCCGGCAAGCAGGCGAAGGCAGAGTTGATTGACCAGGACGGCTGGAAGAAGTTGTTTCGTCTGGACGACTGGAACGACGTGGTGATTCGCGCTGAGGGAAATCGAATTCAGCACTACATGAACGGTCGGCTGATCCTGGATCTGCAGGACAATCACCCTGAATTAGCGCTGCGTGACGGTGTGCTGGCATTGCAGCTGCACGCGGGCAAGCCGATGTGGGCAGAGTTCCGCAACATTCGGATTGCCGAGCTGAAATAGGCGTGGTGCTGGCAGCAGCGGTCAGTCTGAAAAGCCGACAGGAGCGATCAGTCCCGAAAGACTGACCGCTCCTGTGCTTTAAGGGGGCTGCGGAATATCTGCGGAATTCACTGCTGAATGCTGGTTTTCGGCAATTCAGCGGTCTGCTGTTCGGGAATGCGAACGAAGCACCAGCGGCGTCCGCTGTCACCGGTGACGATGCAGAAATTGTTTTCCGGGTTTGTCTGAGGTGCGGAGTGGATTGTGACGCGGGTCTGTCGTCCGGTTTCGTCGACGACCTGCCATGTTCCTGCGGCGAGGCGACTGGGCAGTGGGATGCACTGGTCGGGGGTGCTGCTGACGGTCGGCACTGGGGTGGTGCTGACTGGTGCCGCAGTGACTGCCGTGGGAGTGGCGACGGTGGTGGCTTTGGTGGTGGCCGTTTGTGCGGCATCTGCTGCGGCGACAGTGCTTGCCGCGGCCCGGGCGCGGGCGATGCGCAGTCGATCTTTGGCGATGCCTTTCTGATCGGCATCCCAGACGGCCATGAAGATGGCAGCAACGAGGATGATAGCCGACACTCGGACGTTCATGACTGCGATCCTGTCAAACAAATTCAGAGGATTGCAGTGGGTATCGGTTGTGGGTCGGCGGTTTCTGCTGGCAAACCGTTGCGGAGGCGGTTGGTCTTTGTGTGGGGGTGTGGGAGAGCACCGTTGGCAGGGGTTGAGCCGATTGGTGGGGTTTTGCGACGTAAGGTGGGGGGCTCGTGGCGGGAGTCTTCAGGTGCGTGGGCGGGTCAGTTCAACTGGAATTCGGCGGTGCCATTGGCGAGAGTGAGGGCGTGTGGGAAGCGCGCGGCGAGTTCATCGCTGTGGGTAACGCAGAGGAGGGCAGTTTGGTTTTCGGCGGCCATTTCGAGGAGGAGTGAGCCGATTTCGGTGGCGGTGTTGGGGTCGAGGTTCCCGGTTGGTTCGTCGGCCAGCAGGAGCGAGGGTTGTTGCAGCAGTGCCCGGCACACGGCGACTCGCTGTCGTTCGCCGCCGGACAGTTGTCCGGGGCGCTGGTGTGTGCGGTGAGCGAGACCGACTCGTTCGATCAGCTGCAGGGCTCGTTCCCGCAGGTTGCCATTGGGGGCGAAGCCGGCGAGGGAGGGGAGGAGGACATTTTCGAGGACGCTGCACTGGGGCAGCAACTGGTGATCCTGGAAGATGAAGCCGATGTGCTGGTTGCGGAAGGCGGCGAGGTCTCTGGCAGACAGTCGCCACGGGTTTTGGCCGAGGATTTCGAGTGTTCCTGAGGAGGGGCGATCGAGGGTTCCGGCGAGGTACAGGAGTGTACTTTTGCCGCAGCCGGAGGGGCCTCGGATGGCCAGTGCGGTGCCGGAGACGATTTTCAGGGTGACTCCGGAGAGGATCGTCAGATCGGGCTGGCCGGGGATGGCGGCGGGGAACGAGCGGGTGACGTTGTGCATGGCGAGGACGAGTGGCATCAACGGACTCCGGGACCCGATTTGCGTGGGCATTGCCGATTTTTGCGGGTGAGGCGAACGCGGCTGTTTGCAGCGAATGGCGCAGACTGGCAGGGAGTGTAACGGCGGGCGAGCGTTCGCCAAGTGTGCGAACGGTGTTCCCGAGTTCCCACCGGCGGGAATTCCTGTGGTCTGACGTCTCACCGAGCGGAAGACGTGGCCCCCATTGGAAACGGGTGGGCCGTTGGTTGCAGACCTCCGACTGTTCTGTCATATTCCAGACGACCAGTTGCACCAACGCTGCACCGTGATCCTCACGGAACCGTGGTTGGCAGGGTTTTCGGTGTCGTGTTTTCTGGCCTTATGGCGCAGTCGCGGTACAGTGTGGAACTGGTGAAGTGGTTGTTGAGATGGTTGTTGAGATGGTTTGTCTGATGCTTGCGGGTACGACCTGCCGGGATCGTGCTGTGGGGTCTGGCTCCTTGGTTTCGCATGGGTAAGTCAGTCATGATTTTAGCTGCTCAGTCCATCGCTGATTTCCTTGCGGGGATCACCGAGGTGATTGCTCCGGGTAAGGGGTTGCAGTATGTGCTGGCCGCGGTGATTCACGCGGTTCTCCTGGTGCATGCCTTCGCGTTGTCTCCGGCGATTTTCATCTGGCTGGAGCGGAAGGTTGCCGGCCGGATTCAGGACCGTCTTGGTCCGACGCGTGTGGGTGGTCTGTTTGGCTGGTTGCAGTCTTTGGCAGACGGGATCAAGCTGGTTCAGAAAGAGGACCTGTGTCCTCCGGCGGCAGACTCACTGTTGTTCCGATCTGCTCCGTACTTTGTCTGTGTGGCGTCTTTTGCCGCGTTCATGGTGCTGCCATTCAGTGCGGGTTGGGTGGCAGTTGCAGCCGACTGTGGACTGTTCATTATTCTGGCAATTCTGTCGCTGGAAGTTTTTGGCATCATCATGGCTGGGTATTCCAGTGGCTCGAAGTGGTCTTTGTTTGGCGGCATGCGTGAGGCTGCTCAGATGGTCAGCTACGAAATCCCGCTGGCGATTTGTGCATTGGTGCCGGTGATTGCTGCGGGTTCGCTGAACCTTGGCGAGATTGGTGGAATGCAGCGGGGCGGAGTGCACAACTGGTTCATTTTCCACGATCCGTTCGCATTCATTGCCTTTTTCGTGTATTTCGTGGTGGCCACAGCCAGCTGTAAGCGGGCTCCTTTTGACCTCGCCGAGGCCGAGAGCGAGTTGGTGGGTGGTTTTCACACGGAGTACAGCGGGATTCGCTGGTCATTCTTCTTTATGGGTGAGTACGCCAGCATGTTTGCGGTGTGCGGCATCGCGTCAATTCTGTTCCTTGGAGGCTGGAACACCGGGATTCCTCCGTTGGACGACGCCCTGTACGCGGCTCGCAATGCAGGCGCCAGTGGGCAGGGTTCTGCGATTGTGGGTTATCTGGCGAACGTGTTGGGTATGCTGGTCTTTGTGTCCAAGGCTGCGTTGGGAGTCTTCGTGCAGATCTGGCTCCGCTGGACCCTGCCGCGGTTGCGAATTGACCAGGTGATGACCACCTGTCTGAAGTATCTGGTGCCGATCAGCTGTTTTCTGTTCCTGGGTGCTACGGTGTGGCCGTTGCTGCTGGCGACTGCGTTGCAGCGTTCGACGTGGACACCGGAAGCTTTGGGTGTGCGGGCTGCGGCAGAGCTTCGCGAGTCGGTGCCAGCTGCGGATGTTCCGGCGACTGCTTCGGGCGCCGTTACCGCCGTAGAGGCTCGACAGGAATCAGCGACTGAGGGGGCTGTGCGATGACTGGTGCTTTGATGCTGTCTGCGGCCGCAGCGCCTGGTGGCAGTGTGTTGTTCGCAATATTTGCTTTGGCAGCCTGTCTGTGTGCGGTAGCGGTTGTGGCTTCGCAGACGGTGGTGCGAATGGCGTTCTGGCTGGTGCTGTCACTGGGCAGTACAGCGGCTTTGTTCTTTCTGGCGGATGCTGACTTTGTGGGTGCAGCCCAGTTGCTGATCTACGTGGGTGGAACGCTGGTGTTGCTGGTGTTTGGGGTGATGCTGACGGCCAGTGGTCCGTATTTGAAGATTGCAACGTCACCGGGCGAGACGATTCTGGGTGCGGTGGTGGCATTACTGTTTCTGTGCGTGGTGGTGGCCAGTGTCAGTGGTGTGACGTGGCCGGAACCCGTTGCGGCGGATGCCGGTGCTCTGCAGACGGCGTCCGGAAATACTCTGCGACCGCTGGGTCTGGCCTTCCTTGGGACTCGACCCGACCAGGACCTCGCGGACGGCGATCAGTTATCGCCGGGTTATCTGTTGCCATTTGAAATCATTTCGATTCATTTGCTGGTGGTGTTGATTGGTGCGGCATATCTGGCTCGAGCAAAACGTCGGGCAGTGGGAACCTGAAGGGGCTTTCGGGTTATGAGTCTGAGTGCATATCTGCTGGTGGGTGCTGTCTTGTTCGTGTGCGGCATTGTCTGCATGGCGACGAAGCGGAACGGCATTGGCGTATTGATGGGTGTGGAGTTGGTGCTGAACGGCGCGAATGTGAATTTCGTGGCGTTTTCGAAGTACACCCAGTTGGGGTTGGACGGTCAGATTTTTTCGTTGTTTGTGATTGTCCTGGCGGCCGCAGAAGCTGCGGTGGCTCTCGCAATTGCTCTGAATTTCTACAACAACCATCTCACGATTGACGTGGACCGGGCCAACAAGCTGAAGGGCTGAGTGGCGTGTATTCTGCGGTGTTCGGTGGATGGAATTTTCCCCTTGTCGTGTGCCTGGATAACCCATGGTTGGCGAGACGCTTCGAAACCTGTTGTTGATCGCATGGCTGCTGCCTCTGTGTGGTTTCGCCGTGGAGATCTTTGGCGGCTTCTGGGGCAGCCGTCGCAGTCGCGTCGCTGCGTGGCTGGCGGTGGGCTGCATTGCCACGGGATTTGTCTGCAGTGCAAGTGCTCTGACGATCTGGGGAAAATCCAATGGTTGGGCGGTTCTGCACCGGGCCGACCATCATGAAAGCAGCGCGGACGGTGGCGGACCCGCTGTTGCTGATGGGACGGTGCCACCTGCAGCGGAGGCTGTGCCGGGTGCTGAGGCCTCGGCCCCGACTGCGGTGGCGGGGCAGCATGCGGCGGACGAGCATTCGCACTCTGGTGCAGACTCGGCCAAAGCGCAGACAGTGTTCTCGGGGACTCTGTACAGGCTGGCCACGTTTGGTGGTCTGGAGCTGTCACTCGACTATTACATCGACAGTCTGACGCTGGTGATGTTCACGATGGTGACGTTCATTGCGACGTGCATTCATCTGTTTGCGATGGGTTACATGTCGGAGGAACTGACAGAAGAGTATGTGGACCACCATGCGCACCTGCGAAACGGCCACCACGTGCATCGGCCGGGCCGATTTTATCGCTTCTTTGCGTTCCTCTCACTGTTTTGTTTTTCGATGCTGGGTCTGGTGCTGGCTGGCAACATTTTCCAGGTGTTTATCTTCTGGGAGCTGGTGGGGATCTGCAGTTTTCTGCTGATTGGTTTCTACACGGAGCGCAAGTCTGCCAGTACGGCGGCGAACAAGGCGTTCATCATGAACCGGGTTGGGGACTTTGGGTTTCTGATTGGTTTGATGGTCGTGTGGACCTACTTTGGCACGTTCAAGTTTGCGGACACTGTGGATGCCGAGGGGCACGTGGTGCAGGCCGGTTTGTTCCAGATGCTGCCTCGTGGAGCCGACGGCAATGTGATCATGAACGCCGAGAACGGCGAGGTTCAGATTGGCAGTGCGACGGCGGCGAATCCGGCGAATCGGCATGCGACGATCCCCTATGCGTTGCTGGTTCTGGCGGGTTTGGGGGTATTTGCCGGGTGCATCGGCAAGAGTGCTCAGTTTCCTCTGCAGACGTGGCTGCCTGATGCCATGGAAGGTCCGACTCCGGTCAGCGCCCTTGTGCACTCGGCGACGATGGTTGCCGCCGGGGTCTATCTGACCGGGCGTTTTTATCCGATGTTTGTGCAGGAAGTGTTGCTGACGATTGCTTACATTGGATGTATTACGGCCTTTGTGGCGGCGACGATTGCGATCGTGGCGACGGACATCAAGAAGGTGCTGGCATATTCGACGATCAGCCAGTTGGGTTACATGATGCTGGGTCTGGGTGTCTTTGGCTGGGGTGCCGGTCTGTTCCATCTTGTGACTCATGCGTTCTTCAAGTCGCTGATGTTTCTCTGTTCGGGCAGCGTGATTTACGGCTGTCATCATGAACAGGAGATGCCGAAGATGGGTGGTTTGTGGCGCAAGATGCCGATCACTGCGTTCACGATGCTTGTGGGTGTGATGGCAATTGCCGGTCTGGCGATACCGGGCCTTGTGGGTCCGGGATTTGGCCAGTTGTTTGCGTTTTCGGGTTTTCATTCGAAGGATGCGGTGGTTGCGACGGCGCTGGCTTTTGTGCAGGCCAATCCTGCTCATTTTCTGCTGTTCATTCTGCCGTTGATCACCGCGGGTGTGACAGCGTTTTACATGTTTCGGCTGTGGTTCTACACCTTTGCCGGTAAGCCTCGCGATCATCATGTCTACGACCACTGCCATGAGTCACCACTGATCATGACGGGTCCGCTGGTGGTGTTGTCGTTGCTGGCGGCCTATTGTGCGTGGGGTGGTGAGCAGGGGAATCTGTATCTGCTGATCACTGGTGACCAACCGAGCTATGTGAGCCATGGGATACCGGCGTTGGCTGCCGGTGGTCTGACGATGCCTGGTCATGACGCAGTGGTTGCGGTGCATCATCAGGCGGGCACGTATGCTTTGATTGCGGCGTTCAGTGGCACGTTTCTGGCGTGGCTGCTGTATGGATCCGGCAAGGTGGATGTGGCTGAGATTCGTCGTCAGTTGTCGGGTGTGCACGGGTTTCTGGCGAACAAGTGGCATTTTGATGAGTTGTATGATGCCTTGTTCATGCGTCCGACGCATGTGGTGGGGCGTTTCTGTGCAGGAATCGACCGGATGATTTTCGATGGAATTCTGCATGGCGCGGCGGGTGCCACGGTGCTGGTGTCAAAGTGGGATCGGGCATTCGACGAAAAGGTTGTGGACGGGTTGGTGAACCTGCTGGGTAACGCCACGTGGTCAGCGGGGAACTGGTTGAAGGTGCTGCAGACGGGCCGTCTGCGTCAGTATGTCATGTTTATTGTGGCTGGTGTGGTGGCGTTGTTCGGCGTTCTGCTGGCAACGTTCCCTCGTTGAGTTCTGGCGTTGATCAGGAAGTGATCGGGACAATCCCTTAGTTTGCGGCATGTGACCATGAATTCTCTTTTTCTGCTGTCGATTTTGATCTTTCTGCCGCTGGTCGGTGCAGCGTTGCTGCTGATTTTTGACGAGCGGAATGCGGATGCCATGCGATTCTGGTCGCTGGGTGTCACGCTGCTGACATTTATCTTTTCGGTTGTGCTGTGGTGTCAGTACAACCCGGCGGACGGCATGCTGCTGGCGGATGTGAAGGAGTGGGTCCCCAGTTGGAACATCTATTACCGGCTGGGGGTTGACGGGATCAGTCTGCCTCTGGTGGTGTTGACCGGTCTGGTCAGTACGCTTGCGATGGCTGCCAGCTGGAGCATCACGAAGCACGTGCGGGGTTATCTGATTCTGTTTCTGATGCTGGAAGCCGGGATGATGGGCGTGTTCCTGTCGCTGGACTTCTTCCTGTTCTATGTGTTCTGGGAAGTGATGTTGCTGCCGATGTACTTCCTGATTGGCGTCTGGGGGGGGCCTCGCAAGGAATACGCTGCCATCAAGTTCTTCCTGTACACACTGGCGGGCAGCGTGCTGATGCTGATTGCGATGCTGATGTTCTACTTTGCCAGTGGCTCTGCGGTGGACAGTTTCAACCTGGTAGCGCTGGCGAAGCGAGCGTCTGAGGGCGGTTTGATGTCCCCGGGGACTCAGATCACGGCGTTCCTGCTGCTGTTTATCGGATTTGCGATCAAGTTGCCGGCATTTCCGGTGCACACGTGGCTGCCGGACGCCCACGTGGAGGCTCCTACGCCGATCAGCATGATTCTGGCGGGTGTTCTGCTGAAGATGGGCGGTTACGGGATCATCCGCATCGCGTTTCCGCTTTGCCCCTATGGTGCTCAGTACTGTGCGTGGGGTCTTGTGGCGATTGGCGTTGTGAGCATTATTTACGGTGCTTTTGCGGCTCTGGCACAGACCGACTTCAAACGTCTGGTGGCTTACAGTTCTGTCAGTCACATGGGTTATGTGCTGCTGGGTCTGGCGATCTGGAAGATCAACGAGACGACCGGTGAGACGATGAATTCGGATTACTGGCAGATGGGTCTGAACGGGGCCATGTTCCAGATGATTGCTCACGGGATTTCCTCGACGGGCATGTTCTTCATGGTGGGCGTGGTGTATGACCGCGTGCATCATCGCGATTTGAACAAGTTTGGCGGACTGATGGGACTGATGCCTCTGTACAGCGGGATGGCGGCGGGGCTGTTCTTTGCGGGTCTGGGTCTGCCTGGTTTGTGTGGTTTTATTGGTGAAGTGTTTGTGGTGATCAGCACGTGGAGTTTCAGTCCGATGCTGGCGGTGATATCCGCTGCTGGGGTGATTCTGACGGCTGGCTATATTTTGTGGGCAATGCAGCGGGTGTATCTGGGTGCTGAGTATCGTGGTCCGCACCCCGAAGCACTGACTCCCAGCAATGGTCGTGAGAACGCGGTAGCGGCGATTCTGCTGGGTCTGGCGATTGTTCTGGGGGTTTATCCATCGCTGTTATTTGATGTGATGGAACCGTCGATCAAGGCGATGGCGACTGCAACGGCTGAAGGTTATCGGCATTCGCATGCTGAGGCGCAGGCGGCAGCGGGTCAGGCCCAGGCGGCTGTGGATCGTTGATGCTTGTGGACGTGTGGGCGGCTGTTTACTTCTCCTGACCTCTGTCTTTAAGTGCTGCAATGCTGTTTTCCCAGCTGATTCAGAAGCTCATTCAGGACACGACCGAGAAATCGCTGCCGTTATTCAGCGTGGAGTTGTGTCTGTGCGTTACGATCGTGCTGATGCTGCTGGTGCGGCTGTTCGGTGCAGACCGATTGTTGCCGGCCTGTGTTGTGGCAGTCATTGGTGCGGCTTCGGCACTGGCCTGTTCGTGGCTGCAGTATCGTGAGCTTTACGGAGTGCAGGAACCGGTATCGACGACGTTCTTTACCGGGATGCTGGTACACGACTCGTTCACGGTCTATTTCCGGGCCTTTCTGAGTTTGTTTCTGCTGTTGACAGTGGCTCTGACCAGTCTCACGGGGATACCGGACGAGGAAGATTCGCCGGACTTTTATTCGCTGTTGTTTGGTGCGACGATTGGCATGATGATGATGGCCAGTTCGAACAGTCTGTTGATGCTGTTCCTGTCTGTCGAGATGGCCAGTGTGCCCAGTTATGCGATGGTGGGATTCCTGAAGGGTCGAAAGCCATCCAGTGAAGCGGCATTGAAGTATGTGGTGTATGGGGCTGGTGCTGCGGGCGTGATGTTGTATGGGATCAGTCTGCTGGCGGGAGTGCTGGGGACGGCCGACATGGGTTTGCTGGCTGAGCGTCTGGGTGCTGCAGCGGCGGGTGGATCGGGCGGCCTGGGTGATCCGGAGGTGCGGACAGCGTCTCTGGGTATTCTGCTGATCATGGTGGGTCTGGCATTCAAGCTGTCGCTGGTACCGTTTCATTTCTGGTGTCCGGACGCGTTTGAGGGTGCTTCTGCCGAGGTGGCGGGTTTTCTGTCGGTGGCTTCGAAGGCTGGTGCATTTGCGCTGCTGGTGCGTCTGTGTGTTTCGTTATCCGGGGCGGAGGGGACTGGTCCGCTGTTGACAGCTTTTGGGCTGGGTCTGGGCTTTGTGGCCTGTCTGACGATGACATTGGGTAATCTGGCGGCGTATGGTCAGACCAATCTGAAGCGGATGCTGGCCTATTCCACGATTGCTCATGCGGGATACATGGTCATGGCGGTGGCTGCGATGCTGGTGATGTCCAGCAGTGCGGCCGGAGCCACGACGGCGGCCGAGGTGATTCGGTCGATGGAGGGGTTGCTGTATTATCTGTTTGTTTACATGTTCATGAATCTGGGTGCGTTCGCAGTGATTGCTCTGGTGCGGAACTACACCTTTGGCGAGACGCTGGACGATGTGCGCGGGCTGATCAGTCAGAGTCCGACGTTGTGTGTGGTGATGCTGATCTGCATGTTCAGTCTGGTTGGGCTGCCGCCGTTCGGTGGCTTCGTCGGCAAGTTCTTCATCTTTGCATCGACACTGAGGTCTGCCGAGACCGAGCCGTTCATGTACGTGGTGCTGGTGTGTGCCGGTTTGAACACTGTTTTCAGTCTGTTTTATTACATTCGCGTGCTGCGAGTGATGTTTCTTGAAGCGCGTCCAGCGGATGCTCGCCCGGTACCTCTGCCGTTTGCATCCTGGGAGTCTGCCTTCACCCTGACATTGGCGGCGTTTGTGCTTCTGCTGGGGGTCGCTCCTTATGTCATGAGCACCACAGCCAACACGGCTGCTCAGTCGCTGGCATTCTTCAATTGAGTATTGGAAAGATGGACTGGGTTATGGGGTCGGATGCAACGAATCAGCTGCTGAACGGTGTTCTGATTCAGATGTCTCGCAGTCTTCTGCAGTATGCATCTGAGGCATCGATGTGGGTGCGGGCGGAGGCGGTGACTGCGGCTGGCAAGCTTGAGGCGGTGGCTCAGCGTCAGCGTGACGCGGTGGGTCGGCTGGCGCAGTTGCTGGATGGTCGGGATTTTGCGGTGGATTTTGGCAGTTTCCCGACGGAGTACACGGACCTGCAGTTTCTGGCGCTGAAGTCGCTGGTGTCCGGGATGATCAATGGGCAGCGGAAGATCTGTGAGGCTGCTCAGGGAGTACTGGGGCGGCTGCAGTCCAGTGGGGACGCAGAGGCTGCGGCGTTGCTTGGTGAGATTCTTGCCGGTCAGCAGGCGATTGAATCCGAATTGGTGAGCCTGGGCAGCACGCTGTAGGTGGTGCTGGAACCACGCTGCAGGGTGGCCACGTGAAGGCTCAGGGCATTCAACTACGTTCTTCCGGTGCGTGGGATTGATCGGTGACGTTCCAGCGTGTGTCTCGTGCGGCTGCGGGGACCGGATTCAGAACGCGGTGACTCTGTGTCAGCACCTGCGAGAGTTACCGGGTGATGTCACTGGCTGACCGACGGTGGGGTGGCCGCCATCTGGATTTCTGATGTGTCGAAGGCGACATCGACGACGGTGGTGACTCCGTGTCCTGACGGCTGGTGCACGCCTTTACGAAACTGGACTCGCCACGTCCACGAGCTTTGTGTCAGTTCCGTTTCCGGCAGCTCTGCGGACGCGACGAAGACTTCGACCGCCTCGCCCGGTTTGACGGGGTGACTGACGTTTTGTCCGGTGAGCAGGAAGTTGCTGCCGGCAGGGTGCAGGAAGTTCAGGATTCGGGGTGCGGCGTCTGTGCCGGACATGTTGAGTCCGGAGTTGGCGCGGGTGGATTCATCAGTGGCGAATTCCGGATGCCGAAGTGACATGAGTGTGGTGTCGTAGGGCAGGAAGGCGTAGTTGGTGGCGACATTTTCGAATCTGAGCCAGAGTTTCAGGACGGCGTCGGAGGTCATTCGCGGTTCTGGTGTGTGTGTCTGGAAGTGTTCAAAGGTGACAGGTTCGTGGGTCACTTTCAGTGGTGTCAGGATGATATCACCGAAGCGGCGACTTTCATTGAGTTTCAGGGCATGCTCTGGCGGCAGTGGAGCATCCGGGGGGATGATCTGGAATTCACCCGGTTGCAGGGGGCGAACATCGGGCAGGCTTTCCAGCGGATGTGCACTGGAGAAGAGCGAAATGCGGCCTGTGATGGCCAGCAGGATCAGCAGCAGCGTAACGGCGATGGCATATCCGGGAAGCCACGCTGGCTGGCGTGATGACGCGACCGTTGCAGGCGATGTTTCCGACGGGGCCACCACGGCAGCAGGAGCCTTCCGGCCGGGCAATGGGGCGACCGGCTGAACGGGAGGGGTTGGAGGCGTGCTGATGGGGAATTCAGGTACCGTCGTGGGTTCTGCTGCGGGCTGTCCGGGAGCGTTGTCGGTGGGAGTCCCGGATTGATTCAGAAAGCTGAAGTCCTGTGGACCGGGGGCGTTGTGATCCGGGCGACCAGCCATATCGAGGAATCTCCGTGGCGGGAAACAGAGAGAGACCGTACCGTGGCTTCGTTAGCCACGGGAACGTCAGTATACGGTTGGGATGCGTGGTGGGCGAAGGAAAACGGGTGTAAAAGAAACAGGGGGAACCGGAATCCGGTTCCCCCTGCTGGGCTTCTGTCTGACTGGATTGCTGGTCTCAGTTGGTGCTGGTCGGTGCGGGAGCAGCACAGGTTGGGGCAGCACAGGTGCTTTCGACGCACGGGGCTGCACAGGTCTGAACGGGGCGACAGACGACTCGTGGTACACAGCGAGTCATGGTGACGCAAACCTGTCGTGGAACGCACTTTGTGCGGGTCACGTGGCGGGTTTCACAAACCTGGCGGCAGACCGTGTAGGGGACTTTGCGAGTGCAGGTCTGCTGCTGCATCCGGCAGACGGTGTAAGGCACCTGCTTCGTGCATGTTTCAGACACCATCCTGCAGGTGGTGTAGGGCACTTTGCGGGTGATGCATTCTTCGATCCAGTTGCAGGTGGTGTAAGGGATCTTGCGGGTGCAGGTCTGCTGCTGCATGTGGCAGACAGTGTATGGAACCTGCTTCTGGCAGGTTTCTGTCACGAATGAGCAGGTGGTGTAAGGAACTTTGGTGACGCACTGGACCGGAACCTGACGGCAGACGGTGTAAGGCACCTTCTTGTGGCAGACTTCCGGAACCATGCGAGTGCAGGTGATGGTTTTGGTGATCATCTTTGGCACCCATTTGCGGCAGCACACGGTGCGCCCCGGGCACTGTACTCGCACCTTGCGAACCACGCAGGGGTTGCAGGGATCGGTCACGCACTTTTCGACGATCGGGCCCGGGATGCAGCGCGTCTCGGTCACCCATTCGCCACCGCATTCCTGCACGGTGCGGCATTCGGTGACGGGCTTGCAAACGGTGTAGCAGACGTCTTTGAAGCAGGTCTGAGCTTCCGTTTTCCATGAGGTTGTGCAGACATCGCGGTAGCAGGTCTGGTAGACCGGTTTGCAGACGTTGTAGCAGACGGTGCGGTAGCAGGTCTGGTAGACCGGCTTGCAGACGGTGTAGCACTCGTCGCGATAGCAGGTCTGATAGACGGGCTTGCGAACCTTGCAGGTCACATCGCGGTAGCAGGTCTGGTAGACGGGCTTGCAGACCGTATAGCTGCAGGTTTTGTAGCAGGTCTCATAGACAGGTGTACAGACCGTGTAGCACTCGTCGCGGAAGCAGGTTTCGTAGACGTTTTTCATGCAGGTGACCGGCACGGTTTCCGTGCACTGGTCATAGACGGTCTTGGTGCAGGTATACTGTTCCTGCTCCCAGACCACTTCCTGCTGCACATTGCAGCACTGAGACTCAGTACCGCAGCGTGCGGCCACGAAGTCGCCGCAGGCCGAGCATGCGGACGTCAGACCGCCCGGAAAACCGCTCTTCCCAAGCAGTCCGGCCATCGACGTCCCGCTGTCAAGCAGCAGAACAACTGCAGCAGCTACTCCCAGCATGAACCTGTTCATTGACCTACCTCAGAAATCCTGTAGTGTGAAACGCCGTCTTCAGAAAACACAGAGCCTTGTCGTGTGTGATCGTCGCCTTTGTTTTCACGACTTGATTTTCGGAAGTGTTGTGCATTGCGGATGTTCCAGAAGCACAAATTGCCGCTGGACAATCGATATAACCACAGCTTTCGGCAAACTCTGCCTGATGCTCAAAACCTGGTCTGTTCGGGCTGAACCAAACGATCGGGGTGAGTTTCCTCGTGAGCAGTCGTCAGAAGTGATTGCCGGCCCGAGAATACTCGAAACCCGCCGTCGACTGCTCCAGCGAAACGTGGAATCTGCGATGTATTCGGGGGGTGGGTACCGGTGTACTTTCGCTCTGTCGGCAATTTGCCGCTGGTCGGTTGTTGACCCGGCGGATTTTGCTAGTATTTGTCATGTCGGTTACAGACAGTGGCCGACAACACGGCTGGTGTTTCGGCAAAAAATGCCGGGAATTACCGGCGAACATTGGCTGGTTGTGTGCTGGCGGTGTGCTGGTTCTGTGTTTCGGTCGTGTGTTTTCTGTCTAAGTGTCCTGTGGTTGTGGCGGCGTAGCTCAGTTGGTTAGAGCAGCGGAATCATAATCCGCGTGTCGGGGGTTCGATTCCCTCCGCCGCTACCTTATCAGCTCGAAAGTGGCCTTTTTGGTCGCTCTTCGGGCTTTTTTTATGTGGTTGCGGCAGTCGCGGCAGTCGTCATTCGGCCTGTTGCCGGTGCCAGGTGGCCTGCTGGCGGCTGTGTTCGGTGGCCGGCTGAACCTGTTCGAAATAATCCGCCAGCAGCTTGTGGGCTTGCCTGTTGTTCGGATTCAGGTCCAGGACGCCCTGCAGGGCCACCACACCATCCAGTGGGTCCTGGTACTTCAGCATCAGTTCGGCAGCTTCCATTCGTACCTGTTCGTCGGTGGGGCTGGCGGTGATCTGGTCCTGCAGATTTCTGAGTTTCGCCAGTGCGGCTCGGAATTCCTCCACACGACGAAAGTTCTCGGCTGCCATTTCATCCTGTTGCAGCTGTCGCTGGCACTGGGCCAGCGTGAACAGCGCGTCGTCGGCCCATGGCTGCATTTGCAGTCCGCGCTGCAAAGCCGGCTCAGCCTCGACAAATCGCCCCTCTTCAAAATGCAGCCGTCCCAGAGCAATCCACCACGTGGCATCGGCCTGTCCGGCAGTGCGAGCCTGTTCGAGGACGCCAGTTGCCTGCGCTGGTTCGCCGATGGATTTCAGGCAATCGGCGAGCCCTACAGCGGCGCGCACTGTGAACTGCTGCTGATCGAGCAGTTTTCGAAACAGCGGCATGGCGTCGCGCTGCCGATGGGATTCGTGCAGCAGCTCGGCCAGCTCGATGGCCGGTTCCGGCCAGTCAGGGCTGAGCTTCAGTGCTTCGCGGAAATCGGCTTCGGCTTTGGGCAACAGCTGCTGCAGTGCGAAAACTCGCCCGCGTGCGTACCACGGGAACGGGTTTTCGGGATCGTCCTTCATCAGGGCATCGATCAGAGCACCAGCCTCGCGGTACCGTTGAGCGCGGAGGAAACCCACGATATAGCTGCAACTGACATCGCGGTTGTCTCCGTCGAGGTCTGTGAGCAGGCGGGACATATGAGGGGCGGCTTCCCGCATTCGCCCGCTGTGGGCCAGAGCGAGGATCTGTTCGCGTTCGATGCGGCGGGCTGAGGCGCCAAGAGTTTCCAGTGCCTCAAGGGAAGTGCGGATCGCCTGAGGGTCTCCGAGACGCCGGGCTGTCTGGCACCGCAGCAGTGCGGTTTCCAGTTTTGACAGGCCGGAAATATCAGCCCAACTGAGCCAGCGGAGGGCCGTTTCGGGCTGTTGAAGCTTCAGGGCGGCTGTCGCCTGACGGTGGCAGAGCATCGGCCAGCCCACCCACAGGCCACCCAGAACGGCCAGAACAAGCATCCAGCGGAACCAGGGACGGCGAGTTCGTGGTCGTTTGCGGCGAGTCCCGGCAGCAGGTTTGAGAATCTGGCTGCGGTCTGCAGGTTCGGGCTGTTCCTGAACAGAGCGTTCCACGGTAAGCTGTCCTTTGTACGGCTGCATCCAGTCGACTTCGTCAGATACTACGGGGATTTCCAGCGATGGTCAATCTGCCGTCCCTTTGCAGATTTGGGTTATCAGCGGGCCACGTGCTGCTGCTGGCGGGGCTTGCGACCACCGGCGGTGGTTGCGATCGGTCATCAGCGCCAACAGCAGGGGACTTGCCGGAAGCCAGCTCTGTGGCAGCGGTGCAGTCGACTGGGGCCGGGGTAACTGATATTGAGCCACAAATTCGCACATTCTGTGGTGGCTGCCACGCTTTGCCCTCGCCTCAATCATTTCCCCGCGATGACTGGTACCACGAGGTGCAGCGAGGTTTTGACTTCTATTATCAGTCGGGGCGTCGTGATCTGCAGCCGCCGGTACAGGCCGAAGTCGTTCGCTGGTACCAGTCACAGGCACCTGCACGGCTGCAGTTACCTGATCTCAGCGCCACCGCTGCTGCTCGCAGTTTCGCTCGCCGGGAAATCGCCGCGGACGGCAAATCCGTTGATGCATCGGTGGCGGTCTCCTTCGTGGGGACGCTGTCACCAGTCGCGCCTGCCACTCAGTCGCGCCTGCTGGTCAGCGAAATGAACGCCGGCCGGATTTATTCGCTGGATCCGGCGGCTGGTGATCAGATTGAGTATGCTGCCGGGGTGCAGAATCCTGCGGCGGTTCGCGAAGTGGATCTTGACGGTGACAATCTGCTTGATCTGCTGATTGCTGAGCTGGGTTCCCCCCTGCCCGCAGATCATGATCGTGGCGGGGTGATTCTGCTGTCTGATTATCGCGGAGCTGCGCGACGGCAGGTGTTGCTGGAAGGTGTGGGGCGAATCGCCGATGTGCGTGCGGCGGATTTCGACGGCGATGGGGACATGGATGTTGTTGCCGCCGAATTCGGCTGGCACACAACCGGCGGACTGCATCTGCTGTGGCAGGATCGCATGGCGGATGGCAGCGGATTCAGGTCGCAGCGACTGGATTCCCGATCCGGACCGATTCATGTGCCGGTGACGGATCTGGATGGTGACGGTCGTCTGGACTTTGTTGTACTGGTCAGTCAGGAGCATGAGGTTGTTGAAGCGTTTCTGAATCGTGGTGAGCAGTTTGAGCGGGTGCCGCTGTTTGCAGCCCCGGACCCCTCATGGGGTTCCAGCGGCATTGAGCTGACGGATTTTGATGGTGACGGTGATCAGGATGTGCTGTACACGGCCGGCGATGCGTTTGATTCCTATCTGATCAAGCCGTGGCATGGCATCTGGCTGCTGCGAAACGAGGGTGGTCTGAAGTTTCAGGCTCAGCAGATTGCAGCGTTGCCTGGCGTGCATCGGGCACTGGCAGCCGATCTGGATCAGGATGGTGATCAGGACATTGCAGCGTGTGCCATGGTGCCTGCCCGCGCACTGCAGGCTCAGCCGGGAACTCCGACTCAGTCCGTCATCTGGCTCGAACAGACCAGTGGCGGACAATTCACGCGGCATGTGATCTCGGATGAGCGACCGATTCACGCGGCGATGACGGTGCTGGATGCGGATGGTGACGGCGACACGGATCTGGCGGCTGGCTGTTTCGCCGAGTCGCGTTCGGAATCCAGGTTTTCGCTGCTGCTGTTTCTTAACGCAGGACAACCAGCCGCGGTGGCTGCTCTGCCGTCAGCGGTTCATGAATCTGCAGCAGACCGTTGATGGCCTCGGCCGGGACGCTGGTGACCGTCTGAATAATGCCGGAGGGCCAGCGGATCTGCAGGGGCGGGATGTTCCCGGGGTCAGCAATGCTCAGTTGCACGTATTCCGTCTGCGAGCCACCGTAGCTGCCACCACCTTTGACGTAGCGGGACTGTGGCGGAGTGGACTGCAGCTGCAAAGAGGCACCAATGGGTTCACGCGCTGACTTGTGTCCGATCAGCCGCACTTTCAGTACGGCCTTTGCTTTGCGTGGTGTGGCATTTTCCACAATCCCCAGAGGCTGATTGGTGCAGGCCACGACGAGGTCCATATCACCGTCGCGGTCCAGGTCGGCCGAGGCTGCTCCGCGCCCCATGTGAGGTTGATCCATCCAGCTGCCGGTTCCTGCGCTGGCGGCCGCATTGATCAGTCGCCGTCCCTGCTGGTTTTCCAGCAGCAGGGGCAACTGATTCAAAGGAGCATTTGTGGGATAGCGAATGACGTGTCCATTGGACACAAAGATGTCCTCATCCCCGTCGAGATCAAAGTCCTGGCAGCAGGTCCCCCAGCCGACCCATGCACCGCCGACGGCATTCAGGCCGATGCGCTGGCTGACATGGCGAAACACCAGGCGCCCGGAATTCTGGTACATGGCATTGGTTTCACGTTCGTAGTTGACGACCCAGATATCCGGCTGGCCGTCTGCGTTGAAGTCGCAGGCATCGATGCCCATGCTGCCATCGGGGACTCCGAGGCTGCTGAGGCTTGAGCCGCTGGCGAGCGAAACATCGGTCAGCCTGCCACTGCCGGTGTTTTCGTAAAGAAAGTTGCTGACGGTGTCGTTGGTGACGTAGATGTCGTTGTCGGAATCCAGATCGAAGTCACCGATCAGGACACCGAGGCCCTTGCCTTCGGGAGTCAGAGGATTTTCGCTGGTCACATTGCGAAAGGTGCCATCCCCGTTGCTGAAGTACAGCACATCGGTGAGGCCGGTGTAACTGCGAGGCGGGCAGATTTCCCGACCGTTTTCGGGGCCACCCTTGCAGAACGGATCATTGTCCCATGACCAGTTGACGTAGTGTGCTGCATAGAGATCGGGACAGCCGTCACCATTCAGGTCACCCCATGCCGCACTGCTGCTCCACTGGCGATCGTCCAGCCCGCAGGTGTCGGGCTGCAGTTGAAATGTGCCATCACCGCAGTTGAGGTAAAGCTGCAGGCCACCGTAGCCGGTGACGAGGAAGTCGCTGAAGCCGTCAAGATTGTAGTCCGTGCGAGCGATACCGTGGCTGTAGAAGGCATTGTCTGTGACATTCGCCAACTGTGCCACATCCTGAAACTTCCAGTTGCTGCGACCACGGTAAAGCCCGGTGGGCAGGGGCAGAACGGACTTGCCTGCAAACTGACCGCCGCCGGCAGCACACAGATCGTCGTGTCCATCCGCATCAAAATCCAGTACCGCAACGCCACCGCCGAGAGATTCGAGGATGGAAAAGTTGCCGGCTTCCTCGCCGTTGCGATAGGTGAAACTGACACCGCTGTCAGCCGTACGTTCGATGAAACGCCACTGACTTTCGGAACCGGTGGCAGTGCCGGTACTGCCGCTGCCTGCGGCGGCAACCGCAGGACTGCCGGCCGTGCTGGCGGTGGCATCGGCGGCTGGACTTTGCGATGGTTGCTGTGACTGCGAATTGCAGCCGGAGCAGAGTGTCAGCAGCAGTCCGCCACACAGTACAGGCAGCAGGTGGCGAATTGTTCTGCGGCCACTGCAGACGGACAGCAAACCCATGCCAATCATTCCGTTTCGCTGACGATGCTGGCTTTTTTGATGAAGTCCAGTTCCGGGAAGTTCTGCTGCAGGTACTGGTTGCCCATTTCTTCAATCATCTGCTGGTTCGGGTCTTCACCGTACTGCGGGTTGATGCCGTCCACGTTGTGCATGCCCTCGACCACGGAGCCGAAGACTGCGAAGCCCATTTTGTCCAGATTCAGATTGTCATTGAAGTTGATAAACAACTGGGATGTACGCGTGTTCGGCCCGGACGTGGCAAAGCAGAGTGTGCCGCGGACGTTGCTTTTAATGACGGGGTCATCAGAAATCTGGCGGTTCCATTTGCGATGCTTGCCGGGGTCGCCGTTGATGCCGAACTGGGCGACGAAGTTGGGAACGACTCGAAAGAAGCGGCAGCCATCGTAGAACTGATCTTTGACCAGCTCGTGGAACCGCTGCGCCCCGATGGGCGCCCATGATCGATCGACATCAACTTCGAAGTCGCCGGCGGTTGTTTCAAACTTCACGCGAAACCTGCCACTGACGGGCACACCCTCGGGCGCCGGTGTTGCGGCAGCGGTGTCTGCAGGAGGTGGGGATGGCGGTGGCGGTGTCTCAAGAGCTTTTTTCTGCTTTTCGAACTCACCCAGCCCCGGGGGCAGTCCAGTGGAGGACTGTTCTTCAGCACAACCTGCAAGCAGGCCGACACTGAGGCCGGCACATAACCAGAACGTGAACAAACGCAGTTTTCGAAACATGGCAGCCAACTCGTGTACGGAAAAGCCGCGGCGAACAGAACACGTCTC
>Ga0078894_10000803_pt1 | contig 22412 bp, 15 predicted proteins | sample LauGreSu1BDMLBSD_2_FD_67506 | JGI IMG/M metagenome (GOLD analysis project Ga0078894, IMG submission 67506) | Freshwater lake microbial communities from Lake Michigan, USA - Su13.BD.MLB.SD (version 4) (version 4) | ecosystem: Environmental > Aquatic > Freshwater > Lake | place: Lake Michigan... | reverse complement strand
AAGTATGATTCTAGGTTAGGCTCCAGCCACTGGAATGTACCTGGACCTGATGGTCAACCTGGATTTGGAGGTCATTGCTTTCCAAAGGATGTGAATGCCATGATTGATGTGGCAAAGACGCTCGGCGTGAAGCCGACGGTCCTAAAGTCCGCCTGGGAAAAGAACCTTGAGGTACGATCTGATAAGGATTGGGAAAAGATGGCAGGTCGTGCAGTTTCTAAAAAGCCAAAGGGTTGATGAACTAATATGGTGACATAAGTTACCATATAGCAATGCAAGAAAATAACTCCTTCCAAACTCTACCTACGGGAAAACCCCACGTTTCTTTCTCTGAGGTGAAGTTATGGAAGGAGTGTTCATTTAGGCATCATCTTGTCCATATCAAGAAGATTGACCTATTCAAACCTTCTCCTGTCCTTGATTTTGGTACAGCAGTTCATGCATCATGCGAAAAATACCTGCTGACTCGTGAGATGGATCCACAGGTTGCTTTTGACCACATGGATGCAGCTTGGAAGAAGCACGAAGGAAATCCTGATTTCTCTCCTGCATCGCTAGAAAAAGCCAAGAGTGAAGCTGCTCAGATACTTGCTGAGGTACCTCAATTCTTAGACCATGAATTTCCTGAGTGGCAGGTGGTAGACGCAGAGCACCAATTATATGAGGCAGTTGAAGGTCATCCACATGCCTTCAAGGGCTTCATTGACGGTGTCATCAAGGCTAAAGGGAAGAGGGGTGAGACAATCTATTGGATCCTTGACTGGAAGACGACCGCTCGAGGGTGGTTTCGAGAAAAGAGGTCGGATGATATGGTCAAGGCTCAGTTGGCACTCTATAAGAACTATTGGTGTCAAAAGAATCCCGAGGTTCCTTTCAAAGATGTCAGGTGTGGATTTATTTTGCTAAAGAAATCAGCAAAACCAGGTGAATACTGTGAGCTGTTTTCTGTCTCCCTAGGTGAGGTTCCCATCAAACGATCGCTTAAGGTCGTCGGCAACATGCTAACATCCGTAAAAAGAGGTATGGCCATCAAGAACAGAGACTCATGTACTTACTGCGATTACAAAGGAACTGAACATTGCACTTGATTCTACAGGTACAATGATCTTGAAATCAAAGAGGTTCAGCCCACTCCCGAAAACCCATTAGATCCAGTAAGAATTACTGCATTTTTTGAAGGGATGCTGGTTAATCCTGCTATTACTGTAAATGTAGGAGATCCAACGCTACCTGACACAAACAACTTTGTTGTTCTTAGATCTCCTGAAAATACCTCTGATCCGCTAAGGACAAAATAGTTAGAATTCGAAGGTTTTAGACCATTTTGCGTAAAACTGACACACATCGCTGTTGATGTGGCTCCTGTATTTTTGATCGTTAGAAATTTAGAGACTTGATCGAATCTAATTTCTTTAATCTGTCCCAATGACAAAGTTGAAGAAGTGACAAAAGGTATTGCAGCGACTTGATATGCTGGAACATAGCCTTCTCCTGGATACGGATTGTTTAATGACATATTTTTCCTACCAATAGGTATCACATATTCGTCGTCTACCTTGCAAAAACTTGTCTACAATTCTAATACGACAAAATTTATACAAAAATTTCGAGTTACGTAATATTGCATTGATGCAAAAAAAGACAATTTTATTGCTTGCCGACCACCCACTTTCCACTTCGGGAGTTGGAACTCAGGCTAGGTGGTTAATACATGGTTTGATAGCGACAGGCAAGTATAAGTTCAAGTGCTTCGGCGGAGCCATGAAGCATGAGGATTATAGGACTGTTGTCGTCAATGAAGACTTTATTATTAAACCGACCAATGGTTTTGGCGATCGAAACCTACTGCGTCAAGTCATAGCAACCGAAAGACCTGATGCTTTGATGCTATTTACCGACCCCCGTTTCTTTATTTGGGTATGGGAGATGGAAGACGAGATCCATCAGGTCTGTCCAATAGCCTATAATCACCTTTGGGACAACACGCCTTGGCCAGAATTTAATAGAGTGTTATATGAATCCACAGATCTGATCAATTGCATCAATTGGCCGACCTACCAAATGGTGAAAGAAAGGTTTCCAGAAAAAACCAATTATATTCCTCATGCAGTTCCCAAGGAGATTTATTATCCAGTTTCTGATGATGAATGTAAGGCACAAAAGGCCAAGATTTTAGGTAAGGATCGGATGGACCACTTCACAGCATTATTCGTTTCTCGAAATGCCCGCCGTAAGATGCCGGGAGACATTTTAGTTTCGTGGAAACAATTCTTAGATAAGCTACAAGAGAAGCATGGACATCGAAAAGCGACACTTTTGATGCATACTGATCCATTGGATCAAGAAGGTCCAAACTTGTACCACGTTACGGAAATGCTCGACATTGTCGATAATGTTAAGTTTTCGAAGTCCCGCGTTGACTTCAACGAGATGCGAGGTGTTTATGCAGCTTGTGACACAGTCATCAACAGGAGTTCAAACGAAGGTTTTGGTTTACCTACCCTAGAGGCAATGATGTGTGCCAGGCCGATCATCACGATAAAAACAGGAGGCCTGACTAGACAAGTCGAGAATCTAGAAACGGGAGAGCAATACGGCATAGGCCTAGATCCGGACGTCAAGTCTCTTGTTGGAAATCAGCTAGTTCCTTACATCTATGAAGACCTAATTTCGCACGAAAAATTGACAAATGCGATCTTGGAGATGTATGAATGGGGACCTGAAAAACGTAAGCAGGTTGGACTGAAGGCTTTTGAACATGCCAACAAGGACTATGACCTAGCAAATGTCGTAAAGGCTTGGGACGAAACATTGACCAAATTGTTGTCTGATTGGGAGAGGAAAGATCGCCGATGGGAGATAAAGACGCTATGAAGAAAGTCGTGTTCAGAGGTCCTGTATTGACACAATCCGGATATGGCGTTCATAGTAGACAAGTAGCAAGATGGTTGCTAGGTAGGAATGACATCGAAACAAAGTTTATGGTCACACCTTGGGGGGACACCTCTTGGATTTTAGATAAGAACATGCATGATGGGCTAATAGGTAGCATAATGGAAAGGACAGTCGGGCCTGATTACAAGGCCGATGTGTCTATTCAACTACAATTACCCAATGAGTGGGACCCTAAATTGGCCAATAAAAACGTGGGAATAACGGCTTCCGTTGAGACGGATAGGTCAAATCCTGAATGGTTGAAAGCCTGCAATTCAATGAGCTCTGTCATATTTCCTTCTGAACACGCCAAGAAGAGTATAACGTACAATGGAGAATTGAACGTACCTTCATATGTCATTCCTGAGTCTTTTATAGACGAAATATCAAGGGTGAAAGAGTCTAAAATTTCTGAATTTCAAACGCCTTTCAACTTTTTAGTTTTTGGTCAAATGACAGGATCTAATCCTCATAACGATAGAAAGAATTTGCTCTATACTTTGAAATGGTTATGTGAGACTTTTGACAACGATCCTGACGTAGGGATAGTCTTGAAAACGAACTGTGGTAGAAACACTAAGATTGACAGAAACTTAGTGTTACGTACTTTGAAAGCTGTAATAAACGAAGTTAGAAAAGGTCCTTATCCAAAAATTCACTTGGTTCATGGTGACATGGACGACCGCGCCGTAGCGTCTCTATACCAAGATCCAGGAATAAAAGCTCTAGTCTCTTTGACTAGAGGAGAAGGGTTTGGGTTGCCAATATTAGAAGCAGCAGCCAGTGGCCTACCAGTCATAGCGACAAATTGGTCTGCTCATACGGAATTTTTGAAAGACGTGAAGTTCATACCAGTGGATTATTCTTTGACGTCAGTTCATCAGTCAAGGATAGACGGAAAGATCTTCGTGCAAGGATCTAGATGGGCTGAACCCAGTGAGAATGATTTCAAGAAAAAAATCTTGAAATTCAGAAATTCAGCTTCAACTCCTAAAACTTGGGCAAATGAAGCTGCACCCAATATAAGAGAAAATTACGGATTTACCGCAATAGCTAAAAAATATGAAAATTCTTTAGGCAGTTTGTTCATATGATTTATCTGCTATTGGTTACAAACGTTTTATCTCTAGCTACTGTTTATTGGCTGGTTCGTAAGAATCTAAGAGTTATTGATGCGCTGGAAGAAGTAAACGACAGAATAGAAGAATCGCTGGACATATTAGACAACTCTTATGCTAAGTTGTCTAAGTTGTTAGAAACACCGGTTTTATTTGATGATCCTGTGGTCGTTGAAATGGTAGAAAGTGCCAAATCAGCTCGGGATGCAATTCTGGTCGTAGCAAACAAAATAGTCGAACAAGAGGAAGAAAGTGAAAGACCAGAAGACTAAAAGAATCCGTCGTAAGAAAAAAACAACAGAAGAGGCGACGGCTACCACAGAAACGTCTAATCCCAAGTTTTATTTCACCTCGCAGACGCAAGAAGCTATCTGCAAGTTTAAGGAATCTGACGACAGGAAAGAAAGAGAGAAGTTGTATGTAGAACAAATCATGCCTGCTTTTGAAAAGCTGGTAGAGAACTTGATAAACATCCATAAGTTCAGCGGGATGTATGATTCCTATGAAGATTTAAAGAGCGATTGCGTCAATTTTTTGTTTGAAACGATACACAAGTTCGATCAAACGATGGGTACGAATGCTTTCTCTTATTTCAATGTTGTTGCAAAAAATTGGTTGATAATTAAGACGAAACAAAAAGCGCAAAAGACAAAGCGAAATATTAGCATAGATGACTCTATTTCATTGACTAATACTGACGCACAGTTGATCGAAGACTACAACACTATCCCTTCTCAAGACGTCGCCCTCGACAAAGCTGTCAGCACGACTCGTATACTGAAAATGTTGTATGACATTAGGTCCAAAGCACGAGTCGAGAACGAACTGGCATGCATCAATTCTGTCATAACCATCTTTGAAAACATAGATGATTTAGACATCTTAAATAAGAGCGCCATATTCCTCTACATGAGAGAGTTATCTGGGTTGAGCCCAAAACAATTGACTACGGCAATACAGTCCATCAAGAAACAATACAATAAATTTAAATTAGAGTTGCTATACGACATATTCGAATAATTTTCTATTGATGACAGGAGCATCAACATGACATACCCAGAAACGTCAGACCCCGTCGACATAAGCGACAGATCCTTACAAGAAAAAGTCAAGGATTTTAGCACTCTATTGAAGCAAATCGAGTCCATCGATGACAAGAAAAAACAGTTGTGGAAAGAAATTTATGAGAATGCAATCTGTGACAGACAGAATGCATACATAATGTTTGTCAAGCTGGTGATGATAGTTCAAGACAAGAGTACAGAACATGCTGTTCATAGTCGAGCTCTTTCGTCTTATATTGAGAGGATGAGCAAGGCCAACGACCAATTGATCAAGTTAGCAGAGCTTGTTGCAAGAGCCGAGACAGCTTCAGAAGTCATAGATCCTGATGAAGTTTTCAATAAAATAAGGGGTTATGTCTAACTATTCAAGGTTATCGACTGAGGTAGGCGAAGGTAACGCTAAGTCTTACAATAGCCTGAGAAGTAGGATTATCCTACCTAACTTAGAGAACATAAATTTACCGCCCGTCTTTAGGCGATATGTGGTTTTAGACACGATTAGCTCGCCTGTCTTGTTAGACAAAACGAACCTGGGTAAATTGCAAGATCTTCATGGTCCTTTAAGCAACATAGAACATGCTATTAGGTCAATAGTACCTAGAAATTCTATAATAGCAAAGCAGGTCTATAGTAGCAACGATCAAAACAAATTAAATGCGTCGCAACCCGTCATTTTATATCCTTTTTTCCCTTCGCATCTTGCTCTCCCATGTAAACCTGGAGAGCACGTTTGGGTTATGTTTGAGAGCATAACAGAAATTAAAACTTTGGGCTATTGGTTTTGTAGGATCGTCGGCCCTGATCACATAGACGATGTAAATCATTCTCATGCCCCTAGAGAACATGATGATAGCTTTTCATTATTAAGTGAAGAAATCAAGACGACTTTTGCAGAAGCAGGAATAGAATCAGTAAATACAAAACCCAGATATTACTTTAAAAATGGGATTTTTAAATATTTCCCAGTAGATGACGGGTCAGGAACGCTAGTACCAGAAGAGAGAATAGACCCAAGCACATTCACCCTTTTATCATTACCTATTGATCCAGATTCGGGAACTCCAGAAGAGACAGCAGAAACCCCAGAAAATGGAGAAAATGCGACTCCACAACTAACTGGGGACAAGAAGATAGATGAAAATGCTTACGAAAACATACTAACGAACAAGCAAAATTTCTATCAAAATACCTCACAGACTATCAGGGAGCCAGTTCCTCGATATAAGAAAAATCCAGGTGATTTAGCCATAGAAGGAAGCAATAATACGCTCATCGCTTTAGGCATAGACAAAAACATGCCTGGTCCTAGCGCCGGCGCCATAGATCTAGTAGTGGGCCGAGGCACCACTCCTCGCACTATGGGTGCCATAGCAGAGAACGTAATAGGATTCGTGGGAGCTACTCAACCAGAAGAAGGTCAAGTTCAGACAATAAAAGGTAAAGAACTAGACAAACATCCTAGTAAACTAGCACTTGAAGAAGGTAGCTCAGATTACGTGAGCGATCGAAGTAGAATTTTGATTGCTCAACGAACTAGACCTGATACGTCGTTCGGTCTAAACGGATATAACAGTCGGTTTGAGTATGTTAATTCTTCATTTAGACAACCTCGAGTTGAAGACGCCGCCGACGGCGATGCAGCAATAGTCATAAAAACAGACAAGGTCAGAATAATAGCTAGGTCAGACATACAGCTAATCGTGACACCGGGAGGTGATGGTACCAACGCGTTAGGTGAACGTGTGAATTTAGAATCCGGTAATTTAGCGCAATGGGCTTCCATCACAATCAAGAAAAATGGTGATATTATTTTCACTCCGTCGTCTGATGGATATATCAAACTTGGAGGAGATGACGCTGACAAAGGAATAGTCTGCTCCGCAGTGCCTGTCGGTAAGGTAGGCGGCGGCGTCGTGGGTGATGCAATACAGAATACCGCTGGAGGTCGTCTCGCCGGCTCGTCTTCTGCTAACTCTGCAGGAAACGTACCTCTTATCAGTCCCAAACATGGGACCTACGCTAACAAAGTATTGGTGAAGTAACATGGGTTGTCTAGTACATGCAGGTATCTTAAAAGAAGACAAGACGCTGACCGACCTAGCGAAAAATAACTTCATACGAGAAGTAAAAGAGATATTGGTCTATGGATCAAATACGCCGACTCCACCTATTTTTCAATGTGGCGATCCCATACCTCCTCCGAATCCTCCGTTGAGGATGGAAGATTTTCCGCTTGAAGATGAAACGCTGTATGAGTCTTTTCATAGAGACGTAATAAAAAACCAATACGAAAAAACAGCGGCTTCTCTAGATGTGGAATCAACATTCAGCCTATTACCGGTATTGGCTGATCCGATGGCTTTAGCGACGTCTTTTGGAGTTAAACTACCTCCCGTGCCTTTTCCTGGAGGATTTGTACCGTATCTGACTGGTTTATTGGTACCTAAGTTTTTCGTAGATTTACTAGACGCAGGAGTAACTGACTTCTTGATGCCTCCTGCGTTGATACCAGAATTGGTTAAGCTGGTTGCTCCTCCCGCTCCGCCCGTTATTCCCCCACTGCCTCCTATAGAATTACCACCTTTGTTATCTCCAGACGCAATCCCACCTCCTGCCATCCCTCCTGTTTCTTTGGCTGCAGAGATACTAACTTTACCTGGAGCTCCTGTTCCTGAATTACCCGCACCTCCTGAATTGCCTCCCGTGCCCATACCTGCACCTCCTCCCGTCGCTTTGGCAGACGTTTATTTGAAAGACGTGGCATTACTAGAAGGTATTCCCAAAGTAATAGGCGAAGTGATAGCAGAGATACCTAAACTCGTTTCAAAGATAGCCAATCCTGTTGAAATAATTTCTTTTGTATGTGGGAAAGTAAAAGAATCTGGTATGCTGGGAACTTCTTCACCTGAAAATGATCTCGAACGAGCTGTTTCAACAGTACTGTCTAGAAAGATAGCTGAATGTATCTTTTTTGTTAGCATTGCTAAGACGTTAGGAAGCGGATATGGAGGTCTCAATGCGTCTGTCGCAAAGGGTACCTTAAAGTATGATCCACCGCCGTCCGAACCTCCGACAAAAGTTGAGCAAGAGTCCCCTGCAGAGATAGTCGCTAAATATGCTCTTGGGTTATCGACTGTCAACGCAAATGGCTCTTACGGTAATAGCTACGGAGGAAATCCTTCAGGATATATAGACGTCTTGTTATACGCAGAGTCAGGCAACTCTCAAATGCCTCCAGGAAGTATAAACGTCTATGGTGAACCTGTTGCTGAACCCGATCCTACGACCGTTCCTCCCAAGCTAACGAAAAAATTGATAAAAGACAGTCCAGATTTGCAAGCACGTTTACCGTTGTGGTCTAATCAGGGATTTTATACTCTGGCGGATTGGTCAGCTAGAGATTATTCTTCATGCGCAATGTTTGGTCGTTCTTGCTATTTTAGAGCCGGCGCGCAGAACAGGTACTTTCAAAGCTTATACCATAATGGTACAGCTTTGGCAGGAATCAGGTATTTGGGTATGCTAAAGAATTATAGATGGATATTCAAAGATGATGCAGGCAATTTTAAGAATGTGAATGAAGACCTGATTCAGGCAGCTCCTCAAATCGGAGCGACGCAGGACGGAAAAGCTAATGAAATAACATCCACTCAGTGGTATATAAATGCCGACGGCACGCCTAACAACGAGAAGCTTAGACCTTGGGTTAAACCCCTAGAAGAGAGGGCTTACTTGGATCCATTACAACTTGGAGGAATGGCTAAACTTGGAAAGTTCCCAGGAGTCCGTCGAGGCGATATGATATTATTAGCCGTCATGGGTGCCAACGGAGGAGAGAGTAATCATCATATGTCGGTAGTGACTACTGATTATTTGTATGAAGATGCTTTTCCAAAAGAGACTCTTGGGAAATTAAACAAAATTATGTTGACAGTAGACGGAGGACAATCTGATGACTTGAACTTAGCACCACCCAGTTCTTCCGGTCTAGCTACAGTGATCACTGAAGAAAAACTCTTAGAAGGAGCTACGAAGAAGGAAGGTGGAAATTGGATACTTTCGTCTTATTTGTTAGGCAATACTTTTGTTGAACGGGGTAAAGATGATTCACGCAAATTATACAGAGTTAATAAACGTGAACCGCCTGCGTCCAAACCTGCAGGTAGCACTTCCAATCAATGGAATGATAATTACCTTCTCGAAGACGTGACAGGCTTACGTATGTTTCCGAAGCCTTCGGCGATTATACCTTCGAAATATGATCTAGGGTATATGGACACAGACGGTGAATATCCTGGGTTCTATCTCGCTAGGTCTGTTCTATTTTCGACACAAAAAGGAGCTAGTTCAGGAAACGAAGGTTCAACAAACACACCAGGTGAGGTTAGAAAAATAGTAGGAATATTCAGGACAAACAACTACCTAGATAGGGTTGAAAATTCTAACGTAGATGATCCAGATGTTGCGTCTGAAATTTATAGAACGATTCAAGCCCAAGATGAACATCCTTTGTTCACAAATTCTACTGAAGGAAACATGTATAAGTTGTCAAAATTTAATATAGACCAATTGATAGATCTATGTTTTCCTGGTATGCCTTCAAAGTAATGATGTACTCGTTAGATTTAGATATCGCAGATCGTATAGAGTGCATATTTAGTTAATAATGGGAAGTTATAATTTTAAGAGCGTAGGTAAGAAAGCTTCTACTCCTTCGATAGATGTCGAGACTACGCCGACCGCAATTGGTATCAAAACCCCACTACAACTTAGCGAAGCTAACATATTTGCGATGCATTATAATTTACCTGATCAGATACATGATAACCTAAGAAATCTTTTGCTTACTAACTGGGGTGAAAGGTTAGGAGCATATAATTTTGGAGCCAATTTACGAGAACTGACTTCCGAAGTCTCAAATCTGGATGACTTTGACGAAATTGCCATAGATAGAATAAAAAGTGCAGTCTCTACGTGGATGCCATTTGTCGTTTTGAAAGAGTTCACATCTTCGATTGATAATTCTAACAACCTCAACACTGGCATCACAAAGATAACTGTCACTTATAACATTCCCCAACTTGGAATAGAAAATAAAGCTTTGCAAGTTTCCTTATATGTGATATAGTCGAAAGGCAATAAGAGATTATGGCGACGAGTAACTTAAAACAGTTTAGAGTGAGGAACTACCTTGCAAAAGACTTTGATTCACTAAGAAATCAGCTAGTAAATTACGCTCGTTTATACTACCCCGACAAGATTCAAGATTTTTCCGAGGCCTCCATGGGAGGCCTCTTGGTCGACATGGCTGCGTATGTTGGCGATGTCATGTCATTTTATCTAGATCATCAATACAACGAGCTAGATCCCGACACGGCAATAGAACCAGCAAATATTGAAAGGTTGATAAGAAACGCAGGAGTTCCCATAACTGGCGCTTCTCCTTCTGTCGCAACTATTACTCTTGTGATAGAAGTTCCTGCAATTCTTGAGCAATCAACTGCTAAATACCTACCTTTGAATTCAGCTTTGCCGATTGTTAAGGCAGGAACCATCTTCTCTGCCATTAATGGGGTACAATTTGAATTATTAGCAGACGTCAACTTTCAATCTTTGAATTCTGACGGAACCTACAGGGCGACCCAGCGAGTAGGTAAATTAAATTTGTCTGGAAATCCTTCAACTTTTTTCATGTCGTTAGAGGGTTCTTGCATTTCTGGAAAACAAACAACAGAGACATTCTCGATAGGGGGATTTGTACCGTTTAGGAAAATATCACTATCACAAAATAATGTGACCGATATCTTGTCAGTCACTGACAACAACGGAAACACCTATTATCGTGTCAATTCTTTATCAGAAGACGTAGTGTATAGAAATGTAGTAAATTTGGCCAGAGATTCTGAAGACGTCGTCTCGGCTCTAAAAGTAGTCCCTGCTCCTTATAGGTTCGTAGTCAATGTAGATTTAGCTTCAAGAAGCACTTCAATAGTCTTAGGTGCAGGAGATGATAGTAATTTTGAAGACGATGCAGTGCCAGATCCTTCAGATTTTGCCATATCTCTTCCGTATTCGAAGACTTTTTCTCGTACTTCTGTTAATCCTTTGAAATTGTTGAACACAAGAACCCTAGGCGTGTATTCTCCTAATTCACAATTGTCTGTCACGTATCGGTATGGTGGGGGGTTATCGCACAACGTACCCGGTAATTCCATAAATTCGATATCAAATCTTTTGATAGACTTTCCGTCAAATCCTAGCTTGAGCATCATGTCCTCAGTTAGGAGTACGTTGAAGGTCTTGAATAAGTCTATAGCTACGGGAGGTGAAGATGCTCCTTCTATTGATGAATTACGGGCACTAATACCTTCGGTTCGCAATTCTCAAGAAAGAATAGTGACAAAAGAAGATTTATTAGCGAGGGTTTATACCCTTCCTGCAAATTTTGGTAGAGTCTTTAGGGCAACAGTTAGACCTAACGAAAACAACCCACTTGCATCGCAACTTTTTGTTGTCTCTAGAACAGTAGATTCTAGGTTAGTTCTTTCATCAGATACGCTTAAAGAAAATCTAAAGAAGTATCTGAACCCTTACCGTCTGGTGACTGATTCGATAGATATCTTAGACGCTAGGATCATAAATTTAACGATAGCTTTTGATGTCGTCGTGGATCCTTCATTGAACAAACAGATAGTTTTACAAAACATCTTAAATTCTCTTGGCGATAATTTGAGCGTGCAGAACTTTTACATAGATCAACCAATAGTCATGTCAAATCTACAAAGCGTAATATTTTCAGTGAATGGAGTAGTTTCTGTCGTTGACATGAAGATATTCAACGTAACGGGAGTTGTCAATAACAGAGTGTATAGCGACGTGACCTTCAACGTGGATGAAAATACGCGTAAGGGTATGCTGTACCCACCCCCTGGTGGCATTTTTGAATTCAAGTTTCCTGAAGTTGACATAGTTGGAAAGGCAGTCTAATGTATAAGATACTGCAAGCTGATAAAGATTCTTATATAACTAATAGAGTCATAGGCAACGTAGGGTCAGGTACTTTGCGAGTCAATGCAAACGTAGGTAGAGCTGGGACATTAGACCTTTTTAAGCTTTATGGAGCTACTTTTTCTTCAGGAAATATTCCAAACGTTGAGTTGACTCGTGCTCTTATACACTTTGACTTGCAGCCGTTGAAGGACATGATTGGGGCTGGCAAGATCAACATAAATGACGATTCCTTCAATTGTCGTCTGCACCTATTCGATGTGTATGGAGGCCAGACGACGCCTAGCGATTTTGTCATGTCTGTATTTCCTCTTTCTAGATCTTTCTCAGAAGGTGAAGGTCGTGATGTGGTGTACTATTCAGATTATGATGTCTGCAATTTCTTGAGCTCCTCGCGCGACGACGGAGCTTGGTTTATTTCAGGAGCAAATTTAGGAGGTGGGGCATCGGAGCCGTGTGATTATATCACTGGATCATCTCAAGTCAATGACTATGAAGTGACGCAACGCTTCGTGACAGGAGAAGAAGACTTAGACGTTGACGTGACGACCATAGTGTCTTCGACTCTGTCAGGAATCATACCAGATAGTGGTTTTAGGCTGTCATTACAATCGATACATGACCACGACAATTATTCGTACTTTGTCAAGAGATTTTCTTCTCGAAGTGCCTATAATTCTTCCAAGCGTCCTCGTCTAATTGTCAAATACAATGATTCTGTTCAAGACGATTCTCAGAATCTACGATTCAATTCAGCAGGTTCTGTGTTCTTACGGAATTACGAGTATGATGCGTTAACGAACATACGTAGCGGTTCATCACAGACAGTAATAAATGGTATCAATTGCGTCTTTTTGAGACTCGAAATGATGAGGTCTAATGGAAGCGGAACTTATTCGCTATATTTTACGGGAAGTCAATACAGCGATGGATTGAACTACTATTCAGGAATATATTCTGCTTCAGTTTATTTTGACCAATATGATCCCGTCATAAAATATGAGATTGAAAAATCAGGCTCAATAGAGTTTACCCCCGTGTGGTATTCTCTTGACGGAACTGTCGACTACTACACTGGCTCTACTTTACGTGTCTATCCTTCTGATAGAACTAATTCTGCTTTCAATTTGCAAAATTACGTAGTGACAGTCTCAGGTCTGCAAAGTCTGCATCGTTCTACAGAAAGTGTGAACGTTCGTCTCAACGTCTTCGACCACACTTCACCTTATATAAAGTTAACGAAAGTTCCTGCGGTGCTGCCTGGAATTATTGTCAAGAACGCTTATTACCAAATAAGGGATATTTCAACCAACGAATCTGTCATACCTTTTGACACGACACATGATTCGACGAAAGCGTCTAGCGATTTTTCAGGAATGTATTTCTCAATAGATATGTCAAATCTACCTACTGACAGAAGTTATACAGTCGACGTAATGCTCCGCGTGGGCGGACAAGACTACGTCTATAGATCGGTTTCTTCTCCTTTCAATGTTAGTGATAACCACACGGCATGACGGACATCTATAATGGCAAACTATAAAGCTTCGCAATACATTCCTTCGTTTCTTAAGGCGGCTTACGCTGGAGATAGTAAGTCTTACACGATGAATTTTGCCGATGCGCAGAAGTCAAACATTGAGAATGAAGATTCTTTTGCCTACGACACGTATGGCACCGGAGTGAAATCAACGCAACAGATCAATTTAGACTGGTCTAAATTCGAAAATCATACTTTTTTCATGTCTGCTGAGGCTAAAGTCAATTTAGCATTTGAACAGATAATAAACAGTTTTCCTTTCGACGGTTCCCGCCGCGAAGTTGATGACTTTTTCACGAACCTGACAGGTTTTGACAAGTGGGTATTTGACCAATTTCCCAAGTACAGAGGACAACTGCACTTTTCAGGATCTGCTTTGACGGAAACCTCCCCTGACAAAGGGACTTATGTCTTGATTAAAGATGTCTCAGGCGCTTTATTCCCAACGTTAAGTCCCGATGCTTCAGCCAAAGAATCCGTCATAAATCCTAAGAACGGAAAGTCCATGTCTATAGAGATGCATCTCTATATACCTCAGATCTCCACAAATGGTACTCAGATAATTCTTCAAAAACTAAATGAAGACATAAACCATGGATTTTCTATCCGTTTAAATTCCACGATTTCTACAACTTCTGCTGAAGTTCAATTTGACGCATTCGCTGGAACTTCCGCGATGACGACGTCCTTGGTGATTCAAAAAGGTGTTTTCAATCACCTATGCTTCGTCTTAGATAGAGAAGGAGGTCTGCCACTTGTTAAGATTTACAAAGACGCGAAATTGTCTTCAGTTTCGACAGCCCAAACAAACTTTGGAGATCTCAGCATTGATTATGCAGATCTCAAATTGGGAAGCGGGTCTCAATATTCAGTCTTTACCTCTATAGTCACTCCTCAACAAACTTTTTCAGGAACTCTTGATGAATTACGAATCTTTCACGAGGTAAGGAGTGAATCTCAACAAAAGTCCTACGCAAAGAAGTCTATATTCTCTACTCCTGAATTGAAACTCTACTATAGGTTCAACGAGCCTGCTCCTCCTCTTTCACCAATACCAGGAGATTTGGTGAATTCTATTTTACTCGATAGTTCTGGCAATTCTTTACACTCTTACATCACTAATTTTATAGAAGAAAATAGGGAAAATGCCGCCTTCGATTCCGCATCACTAATGGAATACGAGAAATCTTCTACTTGTCCTGTACTTTTTCCGGCAAATGTAGGCGTGGTGTCTTTAAATGCTAATTTATTAGATTCAGCCATGCAGTATGATCTAGAAAATCCTAATTTGATCACGAAACTAGTACCTCGTCATTACCTGTTAGAAGGTGCGGCTTCGCAAGGTCTTTCATTTGCAGAACAGAACAACAATTCTCCGTATGGCGGCACGGGAATACCAGGTCAAGGAGTGCTTAGCAACGTTCAGTTGTTCTTGTCTTTACTTTATATTTGGGCGAGATTTTTTGATGAAATAAGGATTTTTGCAGATGCTTTTTCTAAGATAAAAAATGTGCAATATGAACTTGAAGAAAGCACTCCCAATAATTTCTTATTTGATATTTTCAAGAGTTATGGGCTGTTTTTGCCGCCTTTTTTCAATGGTTCTACTGTAGAACAGTATCTTGAAGGCGAAAACATTGATCCTCTTATCAAGGGGAACGAATCTTTATCTCTTCAAAACGTTCAACATGAATTACTGCGTAGAATATTGATAAACTTACCTTCCGTAATCAAATCGAAAGGTACTCAACATAGCATAAAGTCGTTTTTGAGAGCTTTGGGGATAGATCCCGAAAGCAGCATGCGATTCAGAGAGTATGGTGGTCCTAATTACAGGGTTCTAGAAAAATCTAGAGACCAAAAATCAGATGTTGCTGCCATGGTGCGTTTTTTGCCTACTTCTTATGTTACTTCTCCTTATTTGTCTGCATCTAGGACTGAAGTGGGATATCCACCCATAGCTGGTAATTTTGTCGATCAATTAAACTATCCTCTGCATGGAATATCTGATGATCCAAACGACGGATTACTGACTTCTGGGTCTTGGGCGGTAGAGACAAGTGTAAAGTATAATCTCATTTCTACGCAGCTGACTTCTCTTACGCAGTCTATAGTGAGGATGTGTGTGACCGGATCCAATAGGGATCCGGGGTTGACAGCCAATTTAGTCGTTTTTTATGAAGAAGATGCTCCTTACGTCAAACTGTTTATGAGGCCCGGGATCAGCGCAAATGCGCCTCATTTAGAGATGAAATTAGATTTGCCTCAAGAAGCTATCTTCAACGGTGACGTTTGGTCATTGACTTTTGGGTGTAATAGGAATGACAGTTTCGGATCTTTGGTCTCTTCTTCTTATTATTTGAGAGTTGGTTCTCAAAATGATGGAGAACTTAGATACTATGCAACTACTTCTTCTTACTTTTACGAGTTGTTTGGATCTGGAATCGCTGACATAAACTCATACAGAGAACTCAATAACATTTTCAATGCGTCAGGCTCCTTTTTAGCAGTAGGGACGAATCAACAAATAGCAGCCGGTACAAATCCTGCGATATATCGATATTTGAATAATGAATCTTCGGTGCTTGACCCTGCCTCTAGAGAGACTACATTCGACGGTCGATCAATGAAATTGCGTTTTTGGTCCAAGAGTTTTACAGCAGAAGAATGGGTGGAACACGTAAAAAATTATCAATCTCTTGGCGTCATAAGACCTAGGAAAAATTACAATTATGAAAAAATATCGACTGGTTCATTTGAGAGACTACGCCTAGATTCTTTATCAAAACAAGAACAAAAGCTCGCCGACATCAACGGAAACATAACTTTCTTAGACTTTAGTGAAAATTTGCTTCATTTGCAAGGATCAGGATTTTCTACGACAGAAAATGCTTTAGTCCCTGAGTTGATAAGATATTCTCATCTGTCTCCCTATTTTGATGAGTCGTTGTCAAGCGAAAAAATTAGAGTTCGTGGATATTCATCAGACGAATACCTGGATCAAAATCCATGGGCTTCTCGAGCACCTGTATATGAAACCGTAAGATCTGAAAGCCCCATAGATGATCCCAGATTTTCCATAGATTTCTCATTAGTTGATACTCTCAATAAAGATATCATCAACATGTTTGCAACTTTTGAAACTTTAGATAACATGTTGGGTAAACCAGAATTATTATTTTCTCCAGATTACCCAGAGTTAGACGTATTACGAAACGTATACTTCAACCGTCTCAAAGAAAAATTAAATTTCAAGGCATTTTTTGAATTCTATAGTTGGATCGACAATTCTATCAATATATTCATAGAACAGCTGTTACCTCGTAAGACTGTGTATAAAGGAACTAATTTCATTATAGAGTCTCACATGCTTGAGAGACATAAATTAGAATATCGTTCTTCACAGTCTTATTTGATGCAAGGTAGAACGAATAGTTTTACTTATTCTAATGATTGAAGATTCATATGAGTAAAGTGTTGTCAAAAGCTTACGGATTATTACAACCGAAGAAAGACACGTCTTTCTTTTATGGATTTTTGCCTGAAAAAAAAGGAGAATTTTATAACGAAAACGTTGGTTACGATTTATCAGAAAAGTTAAAACCTTCTACTTTGTTTAACTACTTGAATACTTCAGGTATAGAGACCAATGAAGTTGACAGGTTCAGGCAAGGCGTAGAGCTAACTCAACTTAAGTATTACGTCACAGGACTTGAGCAGGGTGCTTTCAAAATTCATTCAGGAGAACCAGGGAGCCTCTTATTTCAAGGCAGCTATGGGTTTCAAAAGAATTTTAGAAATGAAAACTATTTTACAGACATAGAGAAGTTTGACCCGATCACCTTTCTAAAGACAGACGGTAACTACACGTATCCTATTATAATTGGCGACAACACTGATGTAGAGACTCACGACTTCAACGGGGTGATAGAACCATTGTCGATTAGGCTCGTCGCATCATTCTATAGCATAGACGTCCCTTTTGAGTCTCATAGCGTATGGGCCAATCTAGAAGAAGGCAATATGAACACCTCACGTTCATATAGTCAGGTTGTCTCAGTCTACGAGAGAGACGTTAACAACTCTATTGAACCTTGGCTGGACATGGTGGACATGATGGGGATGGTCAAGAAAGTTCCTTCAATGGGATATTTCAACCTTGATAAAAATTTCCTATTACCCTTCAACGATCTAAAAGATAGAATAGAGTTGAGTAATGATTTAGAACTGCAACTCAGGTTAGGATCTGAAATGAAAGATATTTTGATTAGTTCCCCAGGCGATACTGAGAGTTATGTTCCTGATGGATACCTCTCAGCGACTAACGGGTGGATGTATGACGACGTTACAACCAAAGGAACTGATTCTCTAGCATTCGGAGGTTTAGGATACTGATATGCCATCAAAACGCTCAGACAGAACCCCACCTTCTAGAAATTTTGATGACTATATCCTGTCCAGAGAACAAGGTCCTGGGATGGGTATCTTGAAGGTACCATCAGACACATTCTCTCACATCCCAGGCATCGTAGGAAGTCCTTGGCAAACAGGATCAGCTAACACGTCTATCAGCGATCCTATTGACATAGGGTTTCCTTTCAAATTTGATGGAACTACTTATCGACAATTCATCGTTACAACAAAAGGGTGGATGGTTCTCATAGATCCGACTGTTGGATCTTTTACATATACTGATGTCATAGGTCCGGCCAACGACTCTACTGATATCGGAGATCATTACAGGATAAAGATTTCAGGTGCTTGGCCTCATAATCATACGCTCTTGGCACCTTGGTTCAGCGGAGCTCTTGTTAATTTGGCTGAAAACCTGAGGTCTTCAGGTAACGCCGGCACATTATATCCGACTTTTGCCTCGACTTACGTCGATTTATATGAAAAAGGTTACTGGAATTCTAGTCTTGACGCCGTCATTGATAACAGAGATCCTGTTGGTTATGCGGTGAGATATTGTTTGCAGGACAAGACGCCTCAGGGTCGTCGACTTATAGTCAGGTGGGATTCGTGGGTTAATTTAGCATACGTTTTCGGAGGACCAGCGGGACAATTCATAAATTCAGCCGTCACTTTTGAAGTCGTGTTGTATGAGAACGGGCGCATAGAATTTCGTTATTGTCCTCGAAATACTTTCGATGCATATGTTCAATCTCTCCCCATCGCCTTAGGTCTGGGCTACGTCGAGCCCCGAGCAGCGACAGGCATATTCAAACGATTTCCAGCCGCTGCTTTTGCAACTTGGAAATTCAGAGATTTTTCTCCTGGACTGAGCTACAGAGACGATGACAGAAATCTATATACGCTCGGCGGGTCTACGTACGACCCTTCTTATTCCGACACATACGTGCTGACGACTCCGTACAGCGTAAATTTGACTCTATCAAAACATTGGCCAGGTGATAATTCGTCTGGAGGTCGATTCGTGTTTCAGCCTCCCATGAGACGTCGTAAAGTCCTGCCTCGACTTTTGATAAAAGACATAGACTCTAGGAATGTATTGCCTACGGTCGCCCGCACGGGTGATCGTCGTATGGGCAATCAAAAGATTTATTTCGATGATCGACGATCTATCGCATATACGTCTGGGACCGTCAATTACCCGACCACATTGCCAAGATTCTATGGGAACACGTCAGAAGGAGTAGCAGGCCGACAAGATCTTTTTGCAGGAGATTTTTTGATAGATGCCGCCGTCGTCAAGTCCAACGTACAACAATTCATAGGAAACGAAGATCAAGACTACGTTGCACCCTTCGAAGACCACAAGCGATTTGAAAATGATCCCGATGCCGTCGATGACCCGTTCTTCCTTGTCGGCACGTCGGTAACTGAAGTCGGCATGGGGTTCAAACAACCTCTCAAGGCCAAGACGCAAATCAAACTGAGCTTCAATGTAGATGAAAAGACGATCTTACGTGGAGATAAGTCTAGCATATACTACTACAATAAGAAAAACAGACGTTGGCAATATCCCACCAAGGCCGTTGACGTAAGTCCCCTTTCAGACGCTAATGAAGTTCCGTCTGCAGAGATGGACGTCGATAATGCTATAACTAGCATATTACAGCACAGAGTCGTAGAGATAGACAGGGGATTCAATGCATATGGAGTTCCAATTTGTTCAGGAACGGCTCTTGATGCGGCCAGGCTGCCACCCAATGGGGAACGAACGGGTACAGATCCAATCTTCAATAGTTTGTGGACCCCTGAAAATGAAACTGTAGCTTTGGGAAAAGGATATGGCAATAATTTCCAAACTCATATCAAATATTCTCCCACCGACGCTGAAACGTTTACTTTACCCATAAACCAACCTTTTTTGATAGAAAAAGCCGTCATAGAATTGCCTCTTGAAGCTGGTCCGTCTTGGTTCTTAGATAAGACTCAGTGTTATTTACCTAGAGCAAGAGGTCCAGCAATTATGCCATATGCGACTTATGTGACTAATTCATTAGGGGATGACGTAGGGATTCCTGATTCTTACCGAAGTAATGGATTTCATATAGGTGGCCCCGCGCTGACTTTCTCCATGTTCAATAACGTGAAAACGGGCGTCGAAACCTCACGCCGAGAACTCATCTTATCCGGTACGATTACACATCATCATGACATTGAAACTGAAATTAAGCTATACGATTACGAAGGAGATATTGATGAAGTCTGGCAAGTCGTCCCCCGTGGCATAAATGCGTACGGAACTCCATCCAGCGTTATTTACCCTACTGAGACTTCAGAAAAGTGCGGTAGGTTTGGTTGCGTTCCGATTGAGTTCTTCACGGGATCAGCTAAACTAAATTGCCAAGCAGCTATATCAAATGGAGTCATTGTCAGGGACACTATATTTGCAAATTACGAAGGCACGGCTCCGCCTGATCCCAACCCTATGTCCGACTCCGCATTACCTGTGTTGATAGACTACGTATTTGATTCTGACTATTGGAGTGCCGGGTCTCCCATTGGCCCGTTGGCTTCTTCGACACCTCTCTCTTACTTCGTAGAAGATCCACTCGATCCTGACAAGATTTCCGTGTATGGATTTCGAGAAAAAACCATCGTCGGAGTCAACAACCTATGTCGCGGCGCGACAGGGTTTGAACAATCAGGCAGGTCTATTTTTGGAAAAGAATTTGTGACTGACACAATACGATCTTATGCAAATCCATTTAAGTTGTATGATGTCAACGGAGTCAAGGATTATTTGAAGTTATTAGCAATTGGCGTTTTCACGAAGACGGTAGCACCGAAGATATTTTTCACTCAGGTTCCTCCTACACAGAAAGTCTTAGCATCACCTTACTTAGTCCTACCCGGAGACAAGATTTCTATAACTCTGTCCAAGACCAGACCTTTTTGTTTCAATGGACACAACCCTTCAGGTTCTCTGTATTTTGATCCTTTATTACATGATATCAAGCTTAACACAGGCAGTCTCAACATAACACTTTACGGAAGTTTAGTTAGCAATGGATCAGAATATCACGATACGTTGAACCAACCACTCGCGTCTGACGCAATAAAAGAAACTTTCATAGGAGGCACTAAGACATGGTAGCTGTACTCGACCAATTCGAAATCGAACCAAGGGGGGTTTATCAGTCTGGGTCCTATGACCAAGTCGTCATGGGAAACATGTATTCTTATGTCAACAAAAGAATTGTCTTAGGTAATAGAGGTGTTGTCTATGGAAGTATAGACAATGAAGTCCAACCCGGATCTACGCCTTTTGATTCAAGTAGGTTGGTGTCTTACACTTCACAACCTTTCAGCGAAAAGTCCGGTAACACCCGCTCCGCGAAGCTCGTTTGTAATCAAGAGAGAATTTACGACAGCATGCCCCCGCATGCCTGGCAGTGTTTCAAATCTAATGGCGCTAATGTATTTGTGTGTGATGACTATGAAGAAGCACCAGGGTGGCCGGATCCACCGCCACCACCAGACCCCAACGGCAGCGGGTTAGATTTTCCAGGTGTAGGATATATCATGTTTGACCACTACGTTCAGAACGGTTCTCAAGGACGAGAAAATCTGAACGTTGGTGTTGACAGGCATTGGACAAAGTCATTTCCGTATGAACCTAGATATTCTGACATAAATCGCCAAGATTCGTTGAAATTTTTGAGAGAAGACGTGTACGCGACGTATCGTCTTGACTTCTTAAGCGACATTGGATTTCCATCCAATGCTGTTTCAATACCTCCAAAAAAAGTCCGCGGAGCTTACTTAGGCGTAACTGGACCAGAAACGATCGGATCATACGTTCACGTGCCAGGGGCAATAAACGAAGGTTCTAATTGGAAACATTATTGGGCTTGTGAAGTGTTCTCGGTGGGGGATCTATATGGCGAGTTTTCTGCAGTTCCTGACTTGACTAGTTCTATGGGAACAATAGACATGGCTAAAGTGATATATGGATTTGGGGACGTTAATACTAAATTTTTATCAAGTTCGCAATACGAAAATGACGTGTTGGGAACCCATAATTGGCCAGAATTCAGGAGGAAATTTTCAACGTTCCCGGTACCTGATCCACCACCTGCTGTCTCTTATGAACTATTGACAGCCAGCATGTGGTGTGTTTCTCCTGTTATCCGAGGATGGAAGTACGGACTATATAGCGGGTTACCCGCTTACTCTTCGATTCATTTTAGACAAGGCAGGTATGGACAGTTTCGTGACATGTTAGAACAGAGGCTTTTCACAAAGTTTTTTACCGCAAAGAAAACGCCGGATTCT
>Ga0078894_10000802_pt1 | contig 22429 bp, 17 predicted proteins | sample LauGreSu1BDMLBSD_2_FD_67506 | JGI IMG/M metagenome (GOLD analysis project Ga0078894, IMG submission 67506) | Freshwater lake microbial communities from Lake Michigan, USA - Su13.BD.MLB.SD (version 4) (version 4) | ecosystem: Environmental > Aquatic > Freshwater > Lake | place: Lake Michigan... | reverse complement strand
AGAAACTGCGGCTTGCGTAAATTGCTGCATTAACTCTGGGTTCTGACGCATAATATCATCCATTCCTGGCAGCGCAGATTTGAACATTGTATTTGTCATATGAAGCATAATCGCACTTCCACCCAATTGGAAGAGGAGTTTCAATTCGGGCGACATCTTGGCCTTTGATTTGTATTTCTCGTGAAGCTCTCCGAATATTTCATCGTATTCATTGATGTTCTCATTCACTTGCTCCGACCATCCATCAAGTTTCAGATCAAATGGGTCAAACTTGTTGTTCAAAAATTCCAAACCAGTAATACATGCGAGAAGCATCTTGCCTTGAAATTTCATACTGTTATGCCTCTCACGCTCTTCCATTTGTGTATCATATTCACCCTTCATTTCTTGGTAAGATGAATCCATCGAATAACGTTTTGTCAGTTGAACACCCTTCTGTTCGAGCTCCTCCAATTTACGAAGAAGCTTGAATTTTTCCTTCAACATTTCCTCTTTCGAGAGCTGAGGCGTCGGATCTACATTAGCGTCAGGATCAAGTGGTATATCATTGAATTTGCCATATCCATCCCATGTGCGATTGTCGGCGTCAGTGTGTGACGTCGATTGTCCTAAATGAATACCGCCGCCACCGCCACCGCTTTCTCCATCGGACTTACTCAAGTTGAATATTCCACTTAAAAATCCACCGCCTCCACCGCCGCCTCCACCGCCTCCAGATTCATTATCAGAATGGCGCGTCGGTCCGACATTACTTAAATCATTCAGTTCATTTTCAAGTGCGGCCAATTCGCTTAAATCAATGTCTCCGCCACCGCTGCCACCACTTCCGCCCTTGCGGTCGGTGTCTTTAAACTTATTATTCATGAGAAGTTCTATTCCTCCTCCGAAATTCGAGCCGCCACCGCCACCGCCACCAGACGATGATTTACTACCGCTACCGAATGTAAATGTCGGCATCGTATCCAAAGCACCTAAATCAATTTCTTCCGCCATTGTATGTTCTTCGTATGGAATATATTAGATTGTAATCTTTATACTAAAATAATCGTAAGTTGTATGAATATTCGGAATACAATATTATTTCATTCACACCGCACATAATAAATGAACACGCCATAAGCCCTGTAAAAAACAATCGGCGAGATCATCCTTCTTTTTATGATTTTCAAATAGGGGCATCCATTTCGCATAATCCGAATTCCGTTTTCGAGAGATTTCACCGAGAGAGCGACAAACAGCTATACCAGACTTCTTTCGGTCGGCGTAGGTTGAAGCATCTACAAGTAACTCGTCGGCGTCGGCGGCGGCATGATGCGTCGATTCCGTGAAAAGTTTTAATTTACATGATGCCGAGATGAACTCGATTTGCGGTATATTCTTCATAATAAAATACTGCGTAATCATTCCTTGGAGCGTTTTCATGCGAGAGGCGAGGGTGCTGATTTGATTTTCAATAATCATCATGTCGATGGATGTGTTGTCCGTGCTAGATGAATACAAAATGGCATCGAGATGTTTCATTAAATTGCGGCCATATGTGATTAAATCTAGGTCATGAGCATACGTATAGTTTGGCTTTTTGGGTTTCACCGCTGGTGCCTCTGTTACTCCCGTAGTATTATAAACGGTATATTTGTTCTCTTCGAATGGTTCCATATAATCTCTCGAGAGTATCGTTGTTATTTCTTTGATTAGGTCGGCTTTCCGGAGTTTAATATTCTGTGCTGCTGCTGCGGGTGCTGCCGTTGCCGTCGCTGCCGTCGCTTCCGTCGCTTCCGAGAGATTTGCCTTCATATCAATGAGTTCGCCCAGTTTCTTCTTCATGATAAGCTCGGGCTTGCGTTTGAATGGTAAAATCTCTCGAGATGGAACTTTATATTTAGATTTATCGGCACATTTCGCACAATACAATAATGCTGTTGTCGAGAGAATCGGTGTCTCTGCCGGCGCTCTCGGTAAATACATCCATTTGGCTAATTTACTGTCGTTATTACATGTTCGTTTCGGTATTTCAGCGGCAACTTCAGCTGTCAATGCCGGATTTTCGGGCGATACGGGTTCAAAACGTAAATCGATTACGTCCCATCTCTCGATCTTAATCTGATGAATGATGTTTGTCGCTGAAGCTGCCGACGAAGAAGCCGCCGTCGATGCGACGAGAGAATCTGGTATATGAAATAAACAATATGCTAAATTCTTCATACCTACATCAAAACTGATAATTCGCATTCGCTCGTTGTTTGTAATGTTTGAATATAACAATCATTACAAATAAAGGTTTATATATGTTAGTTCTCTCGCACACGGTTTATCGTCTCTGCGGCGGTTGCTGTTGCTGTTGCTGTTGCTGTTGCTGGAAAGCAAGCACTTGCTCTTGCGTGATTTCTGGCGCGACCATTCGCGATTGAAGTGATTCTCTCGAGAGATATACATCCTTCAGATCACTCTGAACATATCCAAAAGGTTCTCTCGTATCCATAACAGATGAATACATAAATGGAACATTTCGTTGCTCTTGTTCATAAGAATTCACCTCAAATGAACCATGATTCGACATATTCACGGCATCAATACGGTTGATGCTCATAATCTGGTCGGCGTTTGTCGTCAAATACCGGCGATAGTCCCAGTTGGTCTTTATGTTTTCCGCACGGCGAATCGAATCATTCACGGCGTTGCCTGGCTGCCAACCTGAAAAATTACGTCCGTCGGTCATAAGTGGCGGAAAATCAAAATAGACATTATGACTTGAACTATAATTCTTGGCCCAATGTGGTTGTGAAAGCGACATTATTATGTATATTATGAGAATAAAAATCTACATTACTATGTTTGTTGTTGTAAAGCAAAGATTAGTTCGGCCTTTTTTAGTTTTTGGATTTCGGCGTGTTTTTCGGGGTGATTCTTGTATTTCTCCTTAAGAAGAAGTTTAAGGTCAGGAACCGACATACTTGTTAGAGGTATAGTCGCGACCGGTGCGGGGGTTTCTGCCTCGCCTTCAGCATGCTCTATCGGTGATTCTAGAGGTAGAGAAATTGGAACTAATTCCTCTGCTGCTTCTGCTGCTTCTACTGCTTCTGCTTCTTTTATTTCCGGTTCCGTAATTATCCCTAAATCAACGGTGACTACCTTTATTTCAGGTGAGCTTACAATTTCAGAGACTACTGTCGCAACATGTTCTTCTTCTGCGTGGTTGTTCATTACAGTTGTTACATTGACGTCGCAGTTTATAACGCTTACGTCGATGCTGCCGCTGTCACTGCCGCCGTCACTTCCGCACTCACTGCCGCCGTCACTTCCGCTGTCACTTCCGCCGTCACTGCCGCTCTCACTTCCGCTGTCACTTCCGCTGTCACTTCCGCTTTCACTGCCGCTGTCACTGCTTTCTCCCTGATCTGTAGTATCTTCGCTATCCGATGATATTTCGATAAGATTGCTATTGCGTTTATTCTGAAAAAAAGCAGTATCTAAATGAATTGTATGTGGCTCATTATAGGCGGCGGGCTTTTCATTCGCATATTCAAGTATGATACTTCCGTTTGTTGGAATCGCGCCACCGTTGGAAGATGATGATGAAATTTGATATAATCGGTGAATATCCGTGGATGATTCTTCTATAAATTGTTGTAAAATCATTGCTTGTTCTTTATGGGATTGCTCTAAAATGGTCAAACGAACCTTCATGTATTGAAACACCGCATATACTAATAATGAGCAAACGGCTAAACTAACAATTATCGTTAAAAAACTCAACTCGCCCATTCTCTCGTAAATCGCGGTTTATAATATAATAATCGGCGATGTTATATTTGAAATTTGAACGGAATAAGTCCGGGGCAGGAAGGACCGATGGTCTATGTTCAACCACTTTTCAGCCAAAAATATTCCGTTTAAAAACGGTGGATTCCATTTCATTCCAAAAGTCCGGAGCAGAAAGGACCGAAGGTCGGCGTTCAACCACTTTTCAGCCAAAAATATTCCGTTTAAAAATAGAAAATATTCAGACGATATATCGTCATAACTCTAGTATATCTACAGTGTATTGACGTATTGATGAAAATGTTGCTTAAATGGCAACGGGCGGCAACATGCCCAAGAATGTCCTTTTCATCATTTCGCGTAGGACTTTTGAAACACGTTTTTTACGTGTTTTGTGACTGACCAGTCACAACTTTTTTCGTTCAATCAAAATATTTGTGACGATAAATTTTCCGCCTTTTACGGCCACCCCTCCGCGTCCGTCCGTCGGGGGCGTTTTTCTCCTCTATGTGTATAAGACCTGCCATTTAGGCAACATTTCCATCAAGACTGAAAATCACAATATGTATTACTGCGATACATGTAACATCAAAACCAATAACAAAACTGTGTTCAATACACATCTTTTATCTCCAAAGCATCAACGGTTATGTTCTGCCAACGTCAAATGTAAAAATTACATTCACAGTCTCATTTCGGGGAGCGGGGTCAGTTCAGCGGCGGAAAGCATCCCCCAAAACTCGCCTCCAAATATTTGCGATATTTCGACCCCCCAAAAAACACCCATCAACAAAATCGTCCAAATCAACCTCCATGAAGAAGATGAACAAAAAAACGTGATATACCATCCTGATTCGGATGGTGGTGGTGGTGGTGGTGGTCACGTGACTTCGGCAACCGCGGCGGCTCATGAATGTAAGTATTGTAAGCGACAATATATCAACCGAACCGGATTATGGCGGCATAATAAAAAATACGGCGCGTCATGTATCATGAAGGTAATCGATGCCTCGAAACTCGAGAGTACCGCGGAACTCAAGAATGTAATTACCGCGATGATGCATATGAACCAAGAATTCAAAACGCAGATATTGGATATGTATAAAACCAGTATGTCGGCGATGACAACTCCGACGCCCATTACCAACAACAACAATATGAACAATTGTTATAATCAAACATTCAATATGCCGTTTTTCTTGAACGAGAAATGTAAAGATGCGATGAATATGAAGGATTTCGTGAATTCGATTCAGTTGAATACCGACGACCTTGAAAATGTGGGGAAGCTTGGTTATGTCGAAGGAATGTCGAATATTCTCATTACAAATTTGAATAAAACGGAATTACACAAACGCCCAGTTCATTGTAGTGATATTAAACGAGAGACTTTGTATGTCAAAGACGCCGACAAGTGGGAGTGCGATGGCCCAGACCACGCCAAAATGACGAATGCGGTGCTTGCGGTGGAGCATAAAAATGTCAGTCTTATGGGGGAGTGGGCCGCGCGTCATCCGCAATGTATGAAAAGCAATACGAAAGATAATGACCGTTATTTTAAGCTCTCGAAGACAATAACCGATGGAGCGCAGGATGGTAATATATCGAAAGTGATACGTCGGGTAGCAAAAAATGTAGTGATAGACCGAAGATCGATGAACTCTAGTAATACAGCATAAAAATAATTAACATTTATGATGTATAGCTGGGATGAATCAACCTCATTATATAGTGATTCTCTTTGCGAATTTTATAAATTATTTGAATGTTTCTTATTATGAACATCAATTTACACAAAAACATGAAGAAGCCCGCGCGAATTTGGATGCGATATACAAGTCGGTGTCAAAAACTCCAGAGGAATCGCCTACATTAGACATGTGTATTTCATTTTACAATGATATTCGTGTTCTTGAAAATGTAACTGAAACGGATGATCCAGATTATCACAATTACAAACGATTATTACGAATATACATCGCAGAAATTACACCTAACCCTGAATAATCGTATCCGCGCTCTCTATGATTTCGGACGGATAGTTCAGTTCGCGTAATACTTTCAATCCGCCTTTAATTGTTGAAATTCCGTCAGCAATTTTATACAAATACTTTCCGGTATCAGCACACACTGACATATGAATGTTGCTAATCGCCCCCGTATTTTTCTTTTCAAGAAGACGACATAATTCTATATAATGCGTGGTAAGAATAAGATCTACCTTCGGGTTTTTAGATATATAATCAATATATCCATATGCTGCTGCTACAGCCTCATACGGATTCGTGCCAGAGTAAAGCTCGTCAAAAATACAGAAATGCCGCTTCGAGGGATTATCTATGATACAGCGTAATATCTCCATACAACGGCGTGATTCTGCTTGAAAGAGACTATCGCGTCCAGATGTATCTGGGATATTGAGATAGCAATGAAGATAATCATATGGATTTATTTCAGCGCCGTCATAGAATCCGTAACCAAGTTGCTGAGAGATTATGATATTGAATAATGTGGATTTGATAACGGTTGTTTTACCTGCGGCGTTGGGTCCTGTTATTATAAGTTGTTTATCGAGAATTACATCGTTTGCTATGACTTTATTGATGTTGTGTGCCTTTAATGGCGCATATACCTGACCAAACAGCTTAGTTATACCTTTACGTTGTTTGGTAGAAATAACCGTCGGGGGTGGTGGAGGCAGAACCTCGTCATTTTCATGGTTATTTGTTTCGGTCGCAAGGTCGGCCTCTGGGACGGCCTCTGGGACGGCTTCTGGCTTTTCTTCGCTCACGTCATCATGTTGAATAAACGAGCATTTCTTCACCATTCCGTCGATGACAAAACTTCTACACGCGGTAAGATGCTCCATATACGCATTAAAGCCAAAACTGTATTCAAGTAGTTCATTCAGGTCGGTCTGTGAAAACAGAGAATAATAATTCTTCATCACATATCCGATCTGAAAAAACTTACTTACAGATACTGAAAATGGAGAGATATCGGTAAGTGCTCGCGTGACCTCTTCGAGCAATCGGTATCTCTCGGCGAGTTCTTCGCGGAACGGTTCATAGGTCGAGAGATGGTATGTCTGAATAAGTTGAATCATATAGTTCATATTCACGCCCGTCGCGGTGAGATAGCCGTTGATTGTATGAATGTGGGCATGAACCAACTTGATATTATTGTAAAATCGCACACACGCCATGATATTTTGATAAATCTGGATGAAATAAAACACCACCGACATTAGTATATACATTTTTTGTTCGACGCTTACCGTTTCAAATTGTGTCAAGAATTTACCCACTGAATGCTGACTTATTATTTGCTTCAAAATATCGACGTACTCTGAAATCGACACACTGAGTCCGCGCATCAAAAGCACAAAAAACGGAATAATCAGAACAATAATCGGCGTTAAAAGCGCGATAACCGGCGATGAAATATTGTATAAGCTCAAAAACTGGAGAAATGACGACGATGTATTGAGTTTCGAGAGAAATGGTGTCTCGACATAACTGAATTTCTCTTTGAAATCATGGATTTTGCCGGTTCCGCGGAATTCGTTCCATGTAAGCTTCATGGTTGAAAATGCTTCGACGCTCGTCATATGCTCCGTATTTTGCGCGATACAGCGTTCCAGTAGCTCGTTGTCGAACATTTCCAGTAATGTTTGGGTGTGTTTTAAGTATTCGATATCTGTGGTGTAATACTTACTCCAAATGGGCAGGTGCTCGGTTCCATATACCGATTTTGGAGAGAATATATAATGATATAGGCCATGGACAGTGTCGTCGTCGGCATCGGCGAAACAACTGCCTCCTACATTTAATTTCGGTTTCACTTGAAGTAGCTCAAGGTCTTCAATAATAGAAGTAGGTAGTTCATGTAATTTATCGGGGTTAGTATAAGAAATAGGGTGTTTGAATGCGCATTCGACGGCAGTAACATCAATATGCTTCGGTTCCGGTTTATTACCGAACCCTAAATGTTCTAATAATAACGATTTCACTTCATCAGGCTGGCGCGGCATTTCATTCACCGAATCACGAACATCTGTAATCAAAGAACATACACTAAAAGAACAAGCCGACATTGTATTGTTATGACGCAACAATATAATATACTAAATTAAACTCACGAATATTTAAATCCCTTCCATGAAATTCACAGGCAACTCTGTAATTGATGTCTCATAATATGCCTCAATCTCCTTCTTGATACGCATATCACGGCGCGTAACAAAGTTGATCGCAACACCTTTGCGTCCCCAGCGTCCTGAACGGCCGATACGATGAAGATAGATATGAACGTCCTGCGGCATGTCAAAATTGATAACGGTGCTCACTTGCTGAATGTCGATACCACGAGCGGTGACATTCGATGAAATCAGAACACGATGAACACCCGCCTTGAATTCCTGATATGCCTTATCGCGCTCGCGGTTATCACCCTTCTCCATTCCGCTATGAATACAGCAAACGGGGAATCCGTCGAAAAGCATCGCCTCGTGAAGGTCGGCCACCCGCTTCGTCGAATTACAGAAAATAATACACTGCGAAACCGAAATTGTCTTGAAAAGATCCTTGAGGGTCAAATACTTCTGAACATCGTCGTCCAGCGCAACATAATGCTGCTGAATCCCTTCAAGCGTAAGTTGTTCTGCCTTTACCTGAATATTTACAGGATTTCGCATGAATTTCTCAGTTAGGCTGTATAACTCGGGCGGCATTGTTGCGCTGAAGAGGATAACTTGGATTTCAGACGGCATATACTGGAAAATATTGTAGATTTGGTCATTAAAACCGGCAGAAAGCATCTCGTCGGCTTCATCAAGCACCAACATATGAACACTCGAGCTTTGAATGTGATTGCGACGGATCATATCGAATACGCGACCGGGACACCCGACAATAATATGCGGCGTTGATTTACGCAAATCCGCGGCGTCATCGGCGGTTGAAGTTCCACCAACGAGCAGACGCATCGTAAGTCCGCTCATCATCGCACCAATCCCTTGAATCACGTCATAAATTTGACGGGCAAGTTCGCGCGTAGGAGCAAGAATGAGGACCTGTGTCTTGGCCTTGCTGACATCAACACTCTGAAGTGCTGCGACTGTGAATGCTCCGGTTTTTCCTGTTCCGGATTGCGCCTGCGCGATTACATCACGCTTTTGAATAATGGATAATATTGATTTTTGTTGAATATTGCTGGGTTTTTCAAAACCGTAAGCGTAAATTCCACGAAGAAGATCGGCGGAAATTTCACCGACGTCTTCCCACACTTTGAATTCGGGATAAGATCCGCCGGAGCCAGCGCCGTCGGGGGGAGATTGAATACTTGAAGGAGTATCGTCGCTAATTGACATAATAAAGGATGGTCTCGAAAGTAAGTCACGAAAATTATCGTATATGTCTAATAATCATAGTAGAATACATTTAAGTTTGTTTGATTGTTTGACCGATACATAATATTGGATTACAAATGCTATATATCATTCCATATTCGTGTAAAAAATTGATATAAAACTTATATATGTAATATTATAGGCACCAACCGCTACGAACGTTATGGCAAAAATAACACATCGTTACGACCTTCCGGATTATGCAGCATTTATGAATATGGGGTTTGACCTTAAATTACCAGACGAGGTTATCAAGTCGGTCTCGGATTTAGCTGATTTGGTGGGCGCGCCAACTTATATCAAAACACCCGTTTTTCCAGTTCGCGAACCTAGCGACTTTCGGTTAGGGGGTGGTATGGCTCCCACCGCCAACGGCAATACTGGATATCATGTCGCAGGAAGCAGTGCCAATACGTTTCAAAGTCGTTTCGGCAGCGGAGCAGGAACCAGCGGCGGCGGCGGCGGCGGCGGTATTCATTCAATTACCCGTTCAACTCCGTCATCGCGCAATCAGCAAATTCCAAATAGCGAATGGGATACGATTCTATCATTCCAAAAGACCGAGCTCAAGAAAAAGGAAGGAATTGAATCGAGTATTGACAATATTCGGTCTTTTCTGAATAAGCTTACCGACAAGACATATTCTACGATGCTTGCCAATATTATCAAAGAAATTGACGAATTGTTCAAAGCGTGTAACGACGAAACATCAGATGAGCACAATACCGTATCAGTAATGAATCGTATTGCGTCGTCGATTTTCACTACTGCGAGTTCTAATTCGTTCTACTCGGAGATTTACGCACGGTTGTTCCAAGATTTGATGGCGAGAGAAAAGGAATCGGACCATGCCGAATACTCCGTGTTTCGCGATGTTTTCGAGAAGAATTTGGCATCGTTCATGTCCTTATTCGACACGATTGAATACTGTGACCCAAAGAAAAACTACGACAAGTTCTGCGATATTAACAAGGCGAATGAAAAACGCAAAGCAATGTCGCAGTTTATCGTGAATTTGATGAAAATTGGAATTGTGGAGAAGACTCAAGTATTGGCACTGATGAAGCAAATCCAAGATCTCATGTATTCGAATATGCGCCAAGAAGGAAAGACGAATGAGGTGGATGAACTCGTGGAAAATCTCTTCATTATGGTGAAGCATAGTCACATGGTATTCAAGGCCAGTGCCGACGATGAAACGGTGGAGTTATTCAAGGCACGGGTTGAACAAATTACTGAAATTTCAAAACTGAAAATCAAAAGCAAGCCGAGTATTACAAATAAGACTATATTTAAGCATTTGGATATGCTGGATGAAATCTCCGGAAAGGCGAAGAAGTGAGTTATACAAAATTGACCACAGCGCATGCGACTAATAGCCAATTTTGTGTATTAATTTTATGAGATATTCTCCATTAATATGAATATTTTCTTTTGATATTGGGTTTCTATCACGGAAGCGACCACTATATTTATCTGGTGTGATTTCATAGTATTTTTTACCTAATAAATGACATAAATTATGAAAGTCGGCTTTATGGTAGTCTTTGTGAATAAGCGGTCCCTCACATTTTGTATCAAATGAAATTTTATTATGAAAATGACCATCACACACAGGGTCACAATACCAATCCTTACGAAAATTGATTTCAATTAGTGGCGTAGAAATAGGCATAAATATCATGTTTGTACAAGCCGCTCCATGAGCTGATATAAATAATGCGGCTCCTGAACATATATCGTATTGTTCTTCCGGTGTCATATCGTCGAAACAGCAATACCGATACGGTATATGAAACGTCTCTTTATACTTATCTAAAAAAAGATGTATGGGTATATTGGTGTTCGTATCATACATGTATCGGTTATTTTCTTTACGCTGATTCATTAAAATATATTTGCCGTTTTCAGCCGGAATTACATTTTTCAACATTTGAAGTAGTATGGGATCATTGTCGTATTTAATATAATGAGTGTGATTAAATGGCGAACGTAACGGTTGATTGTAAGCAAGTAAGTTATTTGTATAACTGACATTTATACGAAAAATACGCTCAAGAAGGAACTTTCGCCATTTCTGACATGGGCTGTTTATATTAGAAATATCACTATGATATTCGTCATAATACATATAGATCGCTGTATAACTCGGGTCATAATACATCATTAAATCATATAAAATATGGAAAATGTTATTGTCTTGTATTCTGGATACAAATACTTTTGGAATTATATTCATATCTGTATTTAGAATGATGAATAGAACATAAAAATAGATTTATATTATAATTACTATACGAAAGCCATGAAAATCGTGGTTAGTTTCACAACGAGCCCGACTCGTATCAATAAGTGCGGGCCGATGATAAATAGTATATTGGGACAATCAAGAAAGGCTGATTTATTTTTATTGAATATTCCGGAAGAGTTTGCGCGAACTGGTGAGACGTATGTAGTGCCAAAGTATATTCGAAAATCTCTCACTGTGAATCGTATCGCGGTAGATTATGGACCTGCGACGAAAATCATCCCCGCTGTATTATACTTACGAGAGCATGCCGATGTATATGACCCTGAACACACACGTATTATTTATCTGGACGATGATATTGCTTACCCGAAGAAAATGATTGAAGCATATGAAAAAATGATACAGCAGAGCGATAATAATGTATGGACATCGACTGGTTTTGATTTTATGAATATGCAACTCGATGGAAAACGCGGACATAAAGACACTGCGACGATTGCGGAAGGTTATGGGTCAGTATGTGTAAAACTGAATACATTTGGGGATGATTTCATGGAATATATGACGATATACACCGCCAATGATAATCAAATATGTCGTCTCTCGGATGATGTCATTTTAAGCAATTATTATCATCGTCGTAATATTGGAATAAACATCATAAATATTCCGGGATTTCTTTCTATTAACGATATTTGGCAGGAACAGAAGATCTTGGATTATGGCAACGAGGCCGACGCGCTTCATTTGGGCGCTGGAGGGACATCAGATAATAATGTCGATAGATATAAACGTGTAATTTCTGCTCTGAATAAAAATAAAGACCGTCGTTTTAAGATGTCGTTTATTACAACGGTCACAGATGCTACGACCGGTGTTGTGCGAAATACATTGACATACCGATGAATTCGATGGTCTCGGTGTCTGCGGACAACTATGTAATTATTATTTATACGTATATAATAATTACATTCATTTCATTTCATTTCATATGGTAAAATCGAAACTCAACAAGGACATCAATTATCACGAATATTCGCATTTAGAAGAAGAGGATTTCAACTACAATACACCATTATTCCAGTTACAATTATTGCGTGATCCGAAAAAGGTCGTCATTGGTGTAGGACAGTTGAACTATCATTTCTCAAAACGGTATAATGTAGTATATGTTCCGATTTATTTATTCAACTCTGATATGGAGTTCATGAAACAAATTGGTGTATATGAAATGCCGTCGAATCAAGTGAAAATGGACGAATCAGGTGATTTGGATGTTCGGCGATTGACGCCGTTATTATATAGTTTTGTGAATACTGAGTTGTTACGAAAGTCGCGCGCGAATTCTGCGGCGGCGTCGGCAGCAACCGCGGCGGCAACAATCGACACAAAAAAACGTGTTACGGAAGTAAATGAAATCAAGAAATCTCTCGGAAAGGAAACTGTAAAGCCTAAAATTGTGGCTGATATCGACAGCGACATCGACAACGACAGCGACGGCGCGGAATCATCTACGAAGAATGTATTCGGACTTGATGCTCGGCAAAAACACTTGTTATCTGGCGCATCTGTTCTCCCACTTCAAACCAAAGAACAGTCTGAATTAGAGCGTAGGCAGTATAAACCCTCGCCGGAAAGCGACCTATGGATACAGAAGTATCTCCGGAATAAGTATTTCAATTTCATAGACAATGAAGGAGCTAGTGATGGATTTTTCGCGGTCATTCGCGATGCTCTTCTTACACAAGGACGCACGACTACGATTCTTGAGTTGCGAAAACAACTCGCCGATGAAGTAAGCGATGAGGTATTTCGCACTTACCGAGAGAAATTCGCGATGTATCACGCACTTACACGAACACAAACTCGTGAGACGAGAGAATTAGTGACGAATTATAATGATATCAAACGCCGTGTTTCAACGATACATGACCGCGCGCAACAACAGCTGATGATTGCGGGGGCGAAAAAACTCGTTATTGAGCATAATCAGAAACACGACGAAATGAAATATACGAAGATTTTGGCGGCGCAGTATGACTATATGCGCGATGTGCGCTCTGTAGAACAACTTAAAGAGCGGATAATGACGTCACTATACTGGCCGGACGCATGGGCGATTGCGACAATGGAGCGGGTATTGAATATGAAGTTTATTATGTTTTCGAGAGATGCGTATGAAACGGGTGATATCGATAATGTCCTACAGTGCGAGAACGGGGCGGGAATAGAATCCATCGACCCGATTATTAGAAAACGTGGTGTATTTGAACCGACTGCTTATATTTTATTTGGGAAGGGGTCGGCGCTGACTACGACGACGACGACCGGCAGTGGCGGAGCTCGAAGCCCTCGTAATCGAACACCTCGGAATCATATGATGTCTGACACGAAATTAACAACGTATAATTTAATAACGTATAAGACACATGGCGTTCTTGCCTTTTCGGAACTCCCTTATGATATTAAACTACTCGTCACTACAAAATGCTTGGAAAGCCAATCTGGCGCATTCTGCCTAATTCCGCAATTCAAACTCTTTCAACGCGAACTCGGCATACGCGTAGATGAAATGCCGAATGAGAGCTTGGATGATTTATTAGAGGAAGTTCATATGGACTCGGCGTCGTCGGGAAGCAACTACCACCGAACGAACGGCGCGAATTTATATACTCCAGATATCGTATTCCAGTATTATTCAAACTCTAATCCGCACGTTCTTCCCGGAAATGGCGCGGGTGAGAGAATACCTGAAGCGGAGAAAATCCATTTTCATAAACTGGCGACATTCGATAATTGGCGGCGCAAATTGTCGAACTCATGGAATGAGCCATTTATGCTGGATAATCATACATGGCAAAGTGTAGAGCATTATTATCAAGGCAGTAAATTTAAGAATAATAACCGCGATTTTTACTTGAAATTCTCTCTAGATTCAAGATCTGAATTGTCGGCCGACCCTGTCCTTGCGAAAGCGGCGGGCAGCAAGAGCGGAAAACTTAACCACAAAACGATTATCAGGCCGTCGAAGATAACGATTGACCCCGATTTTTTCAATAACAATCGAAGTGAGCGAGAGATGGAAAACGCGCTATTTGCGAAATTCTCTCAGAACAAGAATTTAAAGGATATACTGTTGGCCACGCGAAATGCGAAGTTGGTTCATTATCAACGGGGCGCTCAGCCAGAAATAAATCATCCGCTTATGCGTGTTCGTCACAAATTACGCACGGGTGGTGGGGGCGGTCGCTAGCATACTTCCTCGCTTCGCTAGCATACACTGAAATAGGACGTGAAGAATCCCTGAAGTACCGCAAAAACAAACATAATGATGACAATACGCACCCAATCTGTTCCGGATGGATTTGTAAAGTGAAAACCAGCAACAGTTTTACCGTTTGAATTACCACTGGAGATAGAGGCGTCGTGATATTTACCAATATTATAATGGATTACATTTTCAATCACGTTGAGCACAATGAATACTAGAAATGAAAACACGAAAATGTGTAAGGTGCCTGATTTGAAATATTTCTTGAAAATGAGTTCGAACATAATGAAGTTATATTATATGTCGATATTATATCATCATATAATAAAATCAAGTAATGTGGACGGAAGAAGAAATACAAAAAGATTCCAACGAAATACAAAGCGCAATACAAACCCTGACGCGTGATTATAATGCGAAATCAGAACGGACCATCCGGTCTAGAATAACGGAAAACAAAGAAAATACTACCGGATTCTTCAAACACTTTTATGAAGCGTTACGAACGGCGGAGTATGACATGTATCAACTGTTCTCGTCGTCGTCGTCAATCGCAAATAACGAGACAGCGACAACCGGCGCAAATTTAACGCATGAAATCAACGAAATAAAGAACTCCGCGAATGATTTACCGCATCCTCGTATTTTATCGGAGTTACAGCGGGAATATGACCGTCAAGTTGGTCGGCGTGGCGATACTGAGAATGAAAATAATCGCTATATTCCGTTTAAAGTGTATAAATATATTCGCGAAAAAGCGGAATATTGTATTCGTTTTCAAGCGAAAATCGGCGCAAGGGTTGTTTCACTTTTTTTCATAACATTTCCCGAATCGCATATCTCTATATGTAGTAAAAATGGTTCGTCGTCGTATTTATGTGCTGCGGAAATCGCGATCTATCAATTGTATGCGTATAAAGTGTTTATTTGGATATCGATGGTGAGCCAATTGGCGAATCAGGAATGCTCCGAAAAACTCGACGTATATTTTTATATGACTCCCTTCAAAAAGGAGCGCCCTCGATCAACCGACGATGACGACCATATTCTCTCGGCAATCCATGTAAATACCGGTCTTACTCGAAACTGTGAAACACATGGCGAGATTGTCGTATATCGCACAGAAGAATGGTTCAAGGTATTTGTTCATGAATCGATGCACAACTTTAACATGGATTTTATTGACTTGGATTTACGAGAGGCGAATGAACGTATGCGCAACACATTCTGTATTCCACACGGCGATATCTTATTATTTGAAACATACACTGAAGTGTGGGCGCGAATTATAACTGTTATGTTTGATACGTATTTTAAGAAAGAACCTACGGCGGATTCACGCGCACATTTCATACGAAGTGTTCGAGAGAAACTCGTCCAAAACGCGCTATTCCACGTGTATCAAATCGTGAAAGTGCTCGATATTATGAAATTGAAATATTCGGATATTACGTCCGAAAATATGGAGATGTGTCGAAAACGATACAAAGAAGATACAAACGTATATGCGTATTATATACTTGGTGGTATTCTCTCGGTGTATGCTCTTCCATTTATATGCTGGTGTTGTGATAACAATCGACGCCGCAGTCATGGCGGCATTCAAGCGATACGATTTTCACAAAGTAACGATAATCTTCAACACTTCGTTGAATTTGTTTGTCGCGCTGCGAGAGATCCTGTATTGTTAAATATGATATCGTTTATAGAGTCGTCGGCGTCATCGGCGCGTCGTATAAATACAACAATGAGAATGACCCCCGATTGATGTTAGTATTACAATAATACAATAATACAAAAATTGAATATAAATCGATGTATTTCATATATATCATCGCTATCATCATGTCGCGTCCTATCCCTCAAACATCCGTTGGAAGACTTATTGGCCTTACGGTCGATAATCCGAAGTATCACACGTCATCATCTGGTGGCGGTGTGTCATCGTCGCCTCCTCCTCCTCTTATCCCGATTTCTTCGGCGAATAACAACAAATATTCTGACAACAGTGACGAGCTTACGATGATTTGGCGTAATGTTGCCACTCTATTTGCCAAGTATGATAATATTGAAACCGACCTCGAAACCCAAGGCGAGGCTACCAAGCGCTGTACGGATGAGGTATATCAAGAGATTCGAGACCTTCGAAATGAGTTCAGTTGTCTTCAAGCCAAACAAGACGATGCGCCTCAACACAATGATTCTGAATCATCATCGTCCGCGACAATTGTTCGCAAAATCCGGAAATATGTAAATAAGAAATGCGCAGAAATGCGCGAGACACTTTCATACGGCTCCTACAACGCAGATAATGAAATATTCGATTACGTCAATAAGACGCGCGCCGACCTTGAAGTCAAGAATAAGAGATTGGAAGATGAACTCAGAAAGGTATATGAAGAAATGGAACTGCTCAACGAGACATACTATCGCGATTATGAGATGTTCATTCAGCGTGAAAACAACATGATGGCAAAGTTGGATGCCGCGGTGAAACAGAGTGAGGAGACAAATCAGCGAATGAAAGACCTCGAAGATATATTCATGCGTCAGATCCAACAGACCCGAAATTATGCCGACACACATGTTGCGGGGGGTTTGCGCGAGGAGTTCTCGAAGGCGATCTGCCGTGAAGTTGAATATGAAAGTAACATCAGCACTAAAATGGTCCAAAGCGTGAATGACGAATTGACCGGTCTTATTACTCGTTCAAACGAAGTGACAATCCAACGGATTAACTATCTAGAGGACTTCCTTCTCACTCAAATCAAGCAGGGACAATCATACTCATCAGATACGCAGGTTGAGAATCGTTTGCGCACGGAGTTTTCGGATGCGATCTGCCGCGAGACCGAAAGAGTAAATAATGATTTGACCGATCTTATTACTCGCTCTAACCAGTATCATTCGACGCGGTATTTCGGTACGGTGGAAGATGTGAAGCAATTGCGCGAGACATGTCAAACGCTGAAAGAAAGTATCGGAATGGTGGATGCGGAGTTGTCCGATACGAAAGAGACGGTGGAACAATTGAAGGATGATTTGAGAGAACTCGACGACGATGTTTATCACGAACTGGACCGAGATTACTATGACTTGAAGGATTATGTGAAGCGCCGTATTAGTCGTCACGAACATCGCGAACATTCCGAGCCTAGGGAGGAACGGCGGCCAGCACTCATGGAAGAAGCAGGTAATGCGTTACAGCAGATTGCGGAAGAATATGGAGATGATGAACCGGTTGTTGAATATGTTGGCCCGATTGCTCAACCGCCCGAAGACACAAATGAAGAGCAGCATGTTATCATTATAGACGAGAATATTGTTATTAGTGATGATGAAGATGAAATCAAACACACGTAAAATACATATCGCGACCGCTGTAATAAAATTGAATCAAATATATTTTTTTATGTTAAGAAGTGTCTTCACACAAAAAGTAGAGAATGGGTGTTCGCAATTTAAACAGATTTATACAAAACAAATGCCCGAATGCGTCGTCGCGTATTCATTTAAGGGAATTATCAGGAAAGAGAATCGCGGTGGATACAAGTATTTACATGTACCGGTATTCAGGAGAAGGCGCGTTATTGGAGAATATGTACCTCATGGCATCGGTGTTTCGATATTATGATATTCACGCAGTATTTGTGTTTGATGGACCTCCTCCTCCCCAGAAAACAGAGGTGATTGAAATGCGTAAAAGAAAAAAGGATGCTGCTAAAAAGCAATACGACACACTTGTTAAAATCGCGAAAGACCGAAAGGACGCATCCGGATGTGATATAACGACGACTGAATTGGACGACATCGAAGAAACGATGCGCGAACTAAAGAAGCAATTCATCCGCCTGAGAGATTGCGATATATCTGATGTGAAAGAATTGCTGGTGAGTTTTGGATTCGCGACAATCGACGCGGAAGGAGAAGCCGATGCGTTATGCGCCAAGCTATCGATAAAAAAACGCGTCGATGCGTGCTTGAGCGATGATACAGACATGTTTGTCTATGGATGTCCTACCGTATTACGCAATATTAGTTTATTAAACCATTCGGTGGTTAGTTACAGCACACCAGAAATTCTGAAGACACTATCTCTCACACAACAACAGTTCAAAATGATGTGTGTTGTTAGTGGAACTGATTATTCACGATGCTTACCTGATTCTGCTTCGTATGTTTCACCTGATTCGGTTTTCAAGAAAATAACAAAATACAAAACACTTACCGCAAAAGAGATTCAAGGGTATCATGACAGTGGCGGCGGCTTTTATGATTGGTATGTTGAACAACCTCTACAGCATCATGTGCCGCACGATAATAATGGAAAAAGTAGCAGCAGCAGCAGCAGAAGCAAGGTAATCCCAGAGACAGGCTCAATACCATATATCTTAAATGAAACCATGTTCGATATATCAAATAGCAACCAATACAAACAATTAGTAGTGCTTAATCGAGAAAATATTCAAAAAAAACGCATTGTCGAAATTATGATGAAGGAGGATTTTATATTCATCGAATCGTCGCCAAGTGATGACCTTATTATCCAGTCACTTTCCTCAGGAGCCGGCTCGGTCACTTCTTCTGCGGTATATGGTTTAGAACAAAGTGAGGACAAACACGCAAATGTAATCGCAAATGAAGTTTATGGGATAGATGCGTCATCATTTCAAGAATTACATACATTTCATAGGAAACAGAATGGAAAGAAATCACGCAATCGTGATAAAAGTATTTGAATTATTCGCACCAAAGGGAATAAATGAACGTAACGCGGAATCACGTTATATTCATTTTTGTTTTTGTTTTTGTTTTTGTTTTTTATATTCAAACAAAGAATGGTTGGCTGTGAATGTATTTAGGCCTTGACAGCACCACCAGCGGCGGCGGCGGCAGGGACAGACTTAGCGAAGTGGGCAGCCATGTACTTCTGAAGGTTGAAGTAGGTGAGCTCCTCGCCCTTCTTCAGCTTGAGAAGCTTGAGAAGCTTGGCGTCGGGGTTAATCTTGCGACCATTGTCCTTATCCTGCAACTGTTGAGCGCGGATGTAGGCATTGACCTCACGAGTAACCTCAGTGCGGGCAAGAACACTGCCCTCGGGCTTACCCAAGAATGCGGCCAACTCGTTGGAAATCAGAGTGGGCTTCACGAAACCGGAGGGGGCGCGGTTGGCATTGGTCTTGCGACGCTTGTTGGCCTTGTTGGCGGCACGAAGCTCACGAGCATGCTGACGCTTCAACTCATTAACCTCAGCGCGGATGGAGGCAAGAACGGCTTGGGCGCTCTGAAGCTTGGTAAGAACGCTAGCGTAAAGGGCGGTGCTAACAGCGCCATCAACCTCGGCGACGGGGGTAGAAGCCTCAGCGCCATCAACGACGGGAGCAGGAGCGGCAACGGCAACGGGTGCGGGTGCGGCCTTGGGAGCCTTGGGCGCAGCAGGAGCCTTGGCGGCCTTAGCAGGAGCTGCGGCGGCAGCAGGAGCAGCAGCGGCGGAAGTAGCGGGAGCGACAGTAGAAGAAGAAGAAGACTTGACCATGTTTAATTGGTTATACACATATGAGTAAAGTCTTTTTAAGTTGTTTTTGGCGTCAGCATAGTCCGAGCAAGTCATTATACAACAGCTTCATACAACCACGGCAACGCATTACGCGCATCTTGATTCACGATTGTGAGCGTAGCCAGCACATAAAATGCGCCAAGACATTGGTCTTCCTGCGAAATTCCTCTGCTGGTAATGCGTTCTATGATAGATACGCATATTGTTCGAATTTCCGAAAAAGTAAGTAATGTAAGGATATTCATATTTACATGCGAGTTATGTAAAACAAACGGATTACCATGCGGAGGACATATACGTTCTTTCACTTCTTGTGATAAATTGGCGCGATAATACCAGATGTCATGAAGATTACGAATGAAACGAATGAGCTCCTCTCGTTGTAACGCAATAAACCATTCGGAGTCGGAATAATTACCAAGCGTATTAATGTGCTGAAACAAATCCACGATAAATAACTCTTCCTGTTTCTCTCGGGATAGTCCTGTGGTAGTAGCAGCGCCGCCATTCGCGGATTCTTCATCTTTGTCTGAGTTGTTGTCATCCTCGTCCAATTTAACAGATACGCGAAATCCGATTAACGAACCGTAGATGAGTTTTTCATATACATTCTTGATGATACTTGGCGGAATAACATTTCGATTGTATGGATTTGTTATTGTCGGATATGATGTAATAATGAGATGAAATATAGACGCAATATGAAACCCGTAGATTTTATTATCGGTATCGCGATACGTGAAAAGTTCCATCGGTTTTATATTTGATAGCTTGTCGAATGTATAAAAATCGGTATCATTTACACAATTGGATGTATGTAAATATCCAGGGCCGCATAATCTATAATACTTTCTTGATAAAAATGTCCTGAATGAACGTTGGATTCGACGAATGAAATATGTGTGTTTTAAAAATGTATGAATACGTTGGGTTAGGTCAGGCTTAGTTCCCGATTTTTTAATCCCATAATGCGAACACAATTCTTTTAGGTCGGCTAGACTGTATTTGGCTGTTTTCATTTTTTCATATTCGACCGGTTTTAATATAATGACATTTGTGGGATTATCTTCTTCTACCATGGTTAATGAACCGGTGTGTTTAGGCGATTCTTGTTGGGAGTTGCCGCCGCTGCCGCCGCCGCCACCCCCGATTCCATCGAATGCCTCCGATGTTATTTTCATTTTTTTACGCGGTTTAATACCACCTGCGGTGGTGGTGGTGGCCGAGGAAGGATCGGAGGCTGCGGCTGCGGCTGCGGCTGCGGCAGAAACGTTATATGATGATGAAATAATTATAAATTCGGAATTTTGTTGCTGAGATAGATTATTTTGCTTCCGTTTTAATTTCATCTTTCGATGGTATTGTTTGTAAGGATTATCATATAAACTATACGGCAACAATGTCAAATATAATTTACGTGTTTCACTTCTATTATTTATTATATCAGATTCTTCGTGTGCCGACGACATTACAAATATATATTATCAACATATATTGTTTATTATGTTTTATAAGGAGTTTGACCAAGACATAAAGATATTTTATTCATTTATAGTATAACTGCTATTTAATGCGTATCTCGTCATCAGTGATTTTGGGATTATTATCGGCATCTCTCGTCGCAGGGATTGCGATAATAGATGTTCCAAAGATGATCCCTGAATATAATGTCTCTGAGACTGAGGCTGAAATTTCAACTGGTGTTGTGAATTCTACTTACATCGGCGAAAATGTGGTTTCGGTTAATACTAGTGAGGTGTCTCATCATTCGTCGGAGCGAAAACTACTTCGGTTTGTTCCGAAAGTAATTCGTAGAATATTTGTTGCGCCCAAACCTGCGCCGAGGCCGCCTCCTCCTCCACCCGCACCGAAGCCTGCGCCGAGGCCCGCTCCCGCGCCGGTAGTCGTCGTTAGAGCTGCGCCAAAGCCAGCTCCCGCTCCCGCACCAAAGCCCGCACCGAAGCCTGCGCCGAGACCCGCCCCCGCACCGGTAGTTGTGATTAGAGCCGCGCCGAAGCCTGCTCCCGCGCCGGTAGTCGTCGTTAGAGCCGCGCCGAAGCCTGCGCCAAAGCCCGCACCGGTAGTCGTGATTAGATCCGCTGCTAAGTCCATTCGTAAGTTCGGTCGCAAGTTCGGTCGCAAGCCCACGCCCAAGCCCACGCCCAAGCCCACGCCCAAGCC
>Ga0078894_10000801_pt1 | contig 22429 bp, 21 predicted proteins | sample LauGreSu1BDMLBSD_2_FD_67506 | JGI IMG/M metagenome (GOLD analysis project Ga0078894, IMG submission 67506) | Freshwater lake microbial communities from Lake Michigan, USA - Su13.BD.MLB.SD (version 4) (version 4) | ecosystem: Environmental > Aquatic > Freshwater > Lake | place: Lake Michigan... | reverse complement strand
TGACCTTCGCCATGTGCAGCAGCGCTTTTGACGGAATACAACCGACGTTGAGGCAAACGCCGCCGAGTGTCGGATAACGTTCGATCAGAACGACCTTCTTGCCGAGGTCGGCGGCGCGGAAGGCTGCGGTGTAGCCGCCGGGGCCGGCGCCGAGTACGACGACTTCAGCATGAATGTCGGCTTTGATATCGGACTTCGGCGCTGGTGTCGGTGCAGTTGCGGCAGGCGTTGCCGGTTTTGCGGCCGCGGGTGCCGGAGTCGCCGCTTGCGCAGCAGGCGCGGCAGCGCCTGTGGATTCGAGCGTCAGGATCAGCGAACCCATCGACACCTTGTCGCCGGGCTTGAGGCTGATCGTTTTGACAATGCCGGCGCTCGGCGCGGGGATGTCCATTGTCGCCTTGTCGGATTCCAGCGTGACCAGCGGGTCTTCCTTGTTCACCGTATCGCCGGGTTTCACCAGCACTTCAATGACCGGGATGCTCTTGAAATCACCGATATCCGGGACTTTGACTTCGACCGTTTGGCTCATTAAAAAACTCTTTTAAAAACAAATATTTATCAATCACCCCGAAGGGCGGTGTCGAATCAGCCGCGGATCTGGCCGTCCCCGAACACGACGTATTTCAGCGAAGTCAGGCCTTCCAGCCCCACCGGACCGCGCGCATGGATCTTGTCAGTGGAAATGCCGATCTCTGCGCCGAGGCCGTATTCGTATCCGTCGGCGAAGCGCGTCGACGCATTGACCATCACCGAACTCGAATCGACTTCGCGCAGGAAGCGCCGTGCGCGGGTGATGTCTTCGGTGACGATGGCGTCGGTGTGCTGCGAACTGTAGCGCGCGATGTGATCAATCGCCGCATCCAGTCCGTCGACGATGCGCACCGACAGGATGGCGTCGAGATATTCGGTATGCCAGTCTTCCTCGGTAGCGGCTTTCATGCCGGACACCAGCGCACGCGCAGCCTCATCGCCGCGCAGTTCAATTTTCTTGTCGGCGTAGATCTTGCACAGCGGCGGCAGGATTTTTGCCGCGATGTCGCGGGCCACCAGCAGGGTCTCCATGGTGTTGCAGGTGCCGAGCCGCTGGGTCTTAGCGTTGTCAGCGATGCGCAGCGCCTTGTCGAAATCCGCCTTGTCGTCGATATAGACATGGCAGACGCCGTGCAGGTGCTTGATCATCGGAATGCGTGATTCGCGCATCAGCCGTTCAATCAGGCTCTTGCCGCCGCGCGGTACGATCACGTCAACATAGTCCTGCATTGTGATCAGTTCGCCGACGGCGGCACGATCCGCCGTCGAGATGACCTGCACTGCGGTTTCCGGCAGGCCCGCAGCTTTCAAGCCGGTCTGTACGCATGCGGCGATGGCTTGGTTCGAATGCAGCGCTTCCGAGCCGCCGCGCAGGATTGCAGCATTGCCGGATTTCAGGCAAAGCCCCGCTGCATCCGCCGTCACATTCGGACGTGATTCGTAAATGATGCCGATGACGCCCAGCGGTACGCGCATCTGTCCGACCTGGATGCCGGACGGGCGGTATTTCAGTCCGCTGATTTCACCGATCGGATCCGGCAGCGCGGCGATCTGACGCAGGCCGTCGGCCATCGAGGCGATTGTTTTGGATGTCAGTGTCAGCCGGTCGAGCGATGCAGCATCAAGGCCTTTGGTTTTGGCGGCCTCGACGTCGCGGGCGTTTTCGCGCAGCAGGGTCGCGGCAGACTGCTCGATGGCATCAGCCATGGCCTGCAGCGCCTTGTTTTTGGCGCCGGTATCGGCGACCGCCATCGCGCGTGAAGCAGTGCGAGCCGCTTTGCCGACGCCGGTCATATAGGTTTGTACGTCCATGAGACGGATTCTAGCAGGTGAGGGGGTGGGTTTTACGGCGGCCAACGGGGCCTGATTAAGGCTTTAGTGCTTCCACTTTTTTCCCGTCCACCCCGGGACGAAGTTACCCCTGCACCGGGATAAAACTAGAACAGTGCCGGATGTGCGGCAAACGCTGCCGTGCTGGTGCGTCGAGGGGCCTGCGCTTTCACGGTGCCCGGATTGTTCCGTGCAAACCGCAACGCCAGTTGCAGCAATTCATCCCAGACATCGCCGCGGACCAAACCCTTGACCATCCGGTCGATGACCGCCGCATGGCGCAGCGCTTCGGTGGTCTGGCCGAGGGTGAAACGGCGAAGGTTGTTCTGCATCGCGTTCTGGTGCGACGGCCCCCAGATGCGGGCTTCACGCAGCATCATCGACACCGGCTTGCCGCCGTTGACGCCGGTGATGATCTTGCCGATGGCGCGGATTTCTTCGGACAGCGACCACAGCACCAGCGGTGCAGCTGTGCCTTCGCCCTGCAGGCCATCGAGTACGCGCGCGACGCGCAGCGGATCGCCTTCGAGCATGATTTCGCCGAGATTGAAGACGTCGTAACGGGCGACATCCAGCACCGCTTCGCGTACTTGATCAAAGGTGATGGTTCCTTGCGGGAACAGCAGCGCCAGTTTCTGTACTTCCTGGTAGGCGGCGAGCAGGTTGCCTTCGACGCGATCCGCAATGAAATCCAGCGTTTCCGTATCGGCTTCCTGCTGCTGCAGGCCGAGCCGGCCGGCAATCCATTGCGGCAGGGCCCGGCGCAGCACGGGTTTGGATTCGACAGCGACGCCGGCACGTTCCAGTGCTTCGAACCAGGCGGCTTTCTGGCCGCGCCAGTCGAGATCGGGTACGTAGATCAGCGTGACGGTATCGGGCGGCAGCGACTGGCAGTAGTTCTGCAGCGCTTCGCCACCTTCCTTACCCGGTTTGCCGGTGGGGATGCGCAATTCCAGCAGCTTGCGCGAAGCGAATAGGGACTGTGAACTGCCGGCCATTGCCAGCTGGTTCCATTTGAAGCCGGAATCGGCGGTCAGCACTTCGCGTTCGGTGTAGCCCTCGGCGCGGGCCTTGGCGCGGATGCGGTCGCTGGCTTCAAGCGCCAGCAGCGGTTCGGTGCCGAATACCGTATACAGCGGCTGCAATTCCCGCTTCAGGTGACCGGCCAGTTGTTCGGAGGACAGGCGCATTGTTGCCGCTAATGCTACCGCAGAATGCGCTGTCTTACGACAGGCTTTAAGGCGTCGCCGGCGTCGTGTTGAGTTTGGTCAGCTGCAGGCGGCGCAGCAGCTGCTGCACGGCGTCGTTCTGCATGTCGCGGTACAGCAACGCTTCTTCAGCTTCCTTAGACAGCGTTTCGGTGTCGCTGTAGGAGAGGTCGCGCTTGAGCGAGATTTCGGTCATCGGGATGATTTCCACCGCATTTCGGTCGATCATCCGGTAGGACATCAGGTAACGCAGCTGGAATTCACTGACGCGGCCGCCGCCGGACAGCGAGAGGATGTTTTTCTCACGCCTTTCGCTGACCAGCACCAGCGTGGCTTGCGCGGATTTGGCATTGTCGATGATGCGGGTGGTGCTCCCTGACGTCACCATGCGGCGAAACTGGGTGGCGAACTGCGAGCCTGCCGGCGCCTGCACATACAGGGTATCGAAGGGCAGGTTGGCGGTACCTCGCGGCTGAAAGCCGCAGGCGGCCAACAGCAGAGTGAGGAGTGCGCAGAGCAGTGCAGTCAGCGTTTTTTTCACGGATCAGACCACGATGTTGACCAGGCGTCCCGGCACGATAACAACTTTCTTGACCGGCTGCCCGGCGACAAACTTCTGTACTTCGGCATCGGCGAGTGCCGCGGCTTCGATGACCGCCTTGTCGGCATCGCGCGGCACACGTACGTCACCGCGTTTTTTGCCGTTGACCTGTACCACCAGTTCCATTTCGGACTCGACCAGCGCCTGCACATCCGGTTCAGGCCAGGCGGCGTTGAGGATATCCTCGCCATAACCCAGATCGCGCCACAGCTGGTGCGTGATGTGTGGGGTGATTGGTGAAAGCACGCGCAACAGGATCGACAGGCCTTCGCGCAGCACGGCATTGGCCGCGGCATCATTGCCCCCCTTGAGCACGCCTTCCAGCGCATTGAGCATTTTCATCGTCGCCGAGGCGACGGTGTTGAACTGGTGGCGTCCGAGGTCGTAATTGCCCTGCTTCAGCACGGCATGGATTTCACGCCTTGCGGCGGCCAGCGGCGCCGGCAGTGTAGCCGGCATGTCCGCGGCGGGACGCTGCGCGGTTTCGTAACCCAGCGACCATACCCGGCGCAGGAAACGCGATGCGCCTTCGACGCTGGCGTCCGACCACTCCAGCGTCTGCTCGGGTGGTGCGGTGAACATCATGTAAAAGCGCGCGATATCGGCGCCGTAGCTTTCCATCAGCGCCTGCGGATCAACGCCGTTGTTTTTCGATTTCGACATGGTGCCGATGCCGCCCGATTCCACAGGTTGTCCGTCAGCGCGCAACGTCGCGCCGCTGCGGTTGCCCTTGTCATCGACGATCAGGTCCACGTCGGCAGGGTTGTAATAGGTAATGCGGCCGGCCGCCGGCTTACGGAAAAAGATTTCGTTGAGCACCATGCCCTGGGTCAGCAGGTTCTTGAACGGCTCGTCGATTTTCACCAGACCGAGGTCGCGCATCGCCTTGTTCCAGAAGCGCGAATACAGCAGATGCAGGATGGCGTGTTCAATGCCGCCGATGTACTGGTCGGCCGGCAGCCAGTAGTTGACGCGCTGGTCGACCATCGCGGTGCTGCTGTCGGCGCAGGCATAACGCAGGTAATACCAGGACGAGTCGACGAAGGTGTCCATGGTGTCGGTTTCGCGTTTCGCCGGTTTGCCGCATTTCGGGCAGGCGCAATCGACGAAATCCGGACGTTTGTTCAGCGGGTTGCCGCTGCCGTCGGGTACGCAGTCTTCGGGCAGCACCACCGGCAGGTCCTTGTCGGGTACCGGCACATCACCGCACCCCGCGCAGTGGATGATCGGGATCGGACAACCCCAGTAACGCTGCCGCGAAACGCCCCAGTCGCGCAGGCGGTAAAGCACCTGCTTTTCACCGAGGCCTTTGGCTGCAAGATCGGCGGCGATGGCGTCGACTGCTGCGGAATAGTTCATGCCGTTGTATTTGCCGGACTGCGTGCAGACGCCTTTTTCCTTGTCGGCGTACCACTCCTGCCAGGCATCGGTCGAGAACGGCTGGCCGGCGACATCAATGACCTGGGTGATGCGCAGGCCGTACTGTTTGGCGAAGTGGAAGTCGCGTTCGTCATGCGCCGGCACCGCCATCACCGCGCCTTCGCCATAACCCATCAGCACATAGTTGCCGACCCAGACCTCGACTTTTTCGCCGGTCAGCGGATGTTCGACAAAAATGCCGGTCGGCATGCCTTTCTTTTCCATCGTCGCCAGGTCGGCTTCCATCACCGAGCCGCGTTTGCATTCGGCGATGAAGTCGGCGAGTTTGGCATTGCCCTGCGCCGCACGCGTGGCCAGCGGATGTTCGGCGGCAACGGCGACAAAGGTGACGCCCATGATGGTGTCGGCGCGGGTGGTGAACACCCAGAGTTTTTCCGCCTTGCCGTCGATATTGTACGGAAAGGCAAAACGCACACCGTAGCTTTTGCCGATCCAGTTGGCCTGCATCGCCTTGACCCGCTCGGGCCAGCCAGGCAGCGTGTCGAGGGCTTCCAGCAGCTCGTCGGCGTATTTGGTGATGGCGAGGTAATAGCCGGGGATCTCGCGTTTTTCGACCGTGGCGCCGGTGCGCCAGCCCTTGCCGTCGATGACCTGTTCGTTGGCGAGCACGGTCTGGTCGATCGGATCCCAGTTCACCACCTGCGTCTTTTTGTAGGCGATGCCTTTTTCCAGCATGCGCAGGAACAGCCACTGGTTCCAGCGGTAGTAATCGGGCTTGCAGGTGGCGAGCTCGCGGCTCCAGTCGATTGCAAAGCCCAGCGACTTCAGCTGCTTGCGCATGTAGGCGATGTTGTCGTAGGTCCACTTCGCCGGCGGTACGCCGTTGGCCATCGCGGCATTTTCAGCGGGAAGGCCGAAGGCGTCCCAGCCCATCGGCTGCAACACGTTGTAGCCCTTCATACGGTGGTAGCGCGTCAGCACGTCGCCAATGGTGTAATTGCGCACATGGCCCATGTGCAGCTTGCCCGAGGGGTAGGGGAACATCGACAGGCAGTAGTATTTGGGCTTGTCGCCGCTTTCGACGGCACGGAAAGCCTGTGCGTCGTCCCAGAATTGCTGCGCTTCGCGCTCGATGACCTGCGGGTTGTATTTTTGCTGCATGATGCGGATTGGGCGGGGAAATCGCTGAGAAAAACCGCGGATGCGGGAAGCGCCAATTATAAACGGTTCGCTGTATTTTTCGGCCGTAAACACGGTCTTGCCGGAGGTCATCATGATGATTCGCTGGGGATTGTTGCTGGTATTGCTGTGGTCGGGCGCCGCCGCTGCGGCGACGCTGACGGTCGAGGCGGTACTCAGTCCGGCCTGGGTCGAGCGGGCGGGCGGCACCCGCGAGGCGCTGGCTGCCGGCGCGGTGCTGCGCAACGGCGACCGGGTGCTGACCGGGCCCGGCGCAAGGGCCTTGCTGCGCATGGCCGAGGGCAGCGCCGTCAAGCTGGGGGAGAACGCCAGCCTGGGCATGGATCAGTTGACCGACAAAAACGGTTCGGCCGGACGTATCGTCAGCGGCGCGCTGGATGTTGCTGAAGGCGCTTTCCGTTTCACGACGCGTTTCTTCGGTTCGCCGCGTGCCAAACGCGAGCTCAATATCCGCATCATCACCGTCACCGCCGGTATTCGCGGCACCGATCTCTGGGGAAAAGGGACAAAGGAGCGCGATGTGGTCTGCCTGATTGAAGGCAGCATCGATGTCGAGCACCGCGGTGAAAAAATCGCGATGCGCGAACCGCTGTCTTTCCTGATTGCCCCGCGCGACGGTGCCCGCCTGCCGGTGGCGCCGGTACCGGCGGCGCAATTGAAAGAGTGGGCGGCCGAAACCGAAATCGCACCCGCCAGCGGCGCCAGCCGTCGCGGCGGCACGCATCGCGTGGTGACGGCTGCTGCAGTCGAAGAATCCGTGGCGATGTCGGGTGCGGAGCGGCTGCGCGCTGCCGGCTATCCCGCCACCGTGCGTGCCTATCGCGTTGCTGAAGAACTGCGGTATGACGTGAATGTTGCAGGCCTGGCGACCGCGGAAGATGCCGCGCGCCTGGAAAGCGTCTTGCGTACAGCCGGATACCTGACGCGTTGATCGAGTGCGGGGGCGTGATGACGCGGTGTGTCACGTATAATCACGGCCTATTCTCCGCATGCAATGACCCCATCCTTTCTCGCAGGCCTCAACGAACACCAGCTTGAAGCTGTCACGCTGCCGCACCAGTCCGCGCTGATTCTGGCCGGCGCCGGCAGCGGCAAGACGCGCGTGCTGACCACGCGCATGGCCTGGCTGATCCAGACCGGGCAGATCAGCCCGATGAGCGTGCTGGCGGTGACTTTCACCAACAAGGCCGCGAAGGAAATGCTGACGCGGCTGTCGGCGATGCTGCCGATCAATACCCGCGGCATGTGGGTGGGTACCTTCCACGGCTTGTGCAACCGCATGCTGCGCGCGCATTACCGCGAGGCCGGTTTGCCCCAGTTGTTCCAGATTCTCGACACCCAGGACCAGCTCGCGCTGGTGAAGCGCCTGATGAAGGGCATGAACGTCGACGAAGAGCGTTATCCGCCGCGTCAGGCGCAGTGGTTCATTGCCGCGCAGAAGGAAGAGGGTAAACGCGCCGACAAGGTCGAGCCCTACGATGATTTTTCGCGGCGCATGGTCGAGGTCTACGCCGAATACGATCGCCAGTGCCAGCGCGAAGGCGTAGTCGATTTCGCCGAGCTGTTGCTGCGCTCTTACGAACTGCTGGCGCGCAATGAATCGCTGCGCGATCACTATGCCGGACGTTTCCGTCATATTCTGGTCGACGAATTCCAGGACACCAACCGACTGCAGTACCGCTGGCTGCAACTGCTGGCCGGGAAGGACAACGCGATATTTGCCGTCGGCGATGATGACCAGTCGATTTACGGCTGGCGCGGCGCGACGACGGCCAATATGCAGGACCTGCAGCGCGATTTTCACATCGAGCGCATCATCAAGCTCGAGCAGAACTACCGTTCACACGGCAATATCCTCGACGCCGCCAATACGCTGATCGGGCATAACCGCAAGCGCCTCGGCAAGAATTTGTGGACTGAGGATGACAAAGGCGAGCCGCTGCGTGTCTACGAAGCGGCATCCGATTATGACGAATCGGCATACATCGTCGAGGAAGTGCGCAGTCTGCGCGCTGCCGGTGAACGATTGTCCGATATTGCGGTGCTCTACCGTTCCAACGCGCAGTCGCGGGTCATCGAACACGCACTGTTCACCGCCAGCATGCCTTATCGCGTTTACGGCGGCCTGCGCTTTTTCGAACGCCAGGAAATCAAGCATGCGCTGGCTTATCTGCGGCTGGTCGCCAACCAGGATGATGACGGCGCGTTGTTGCGGGTGATCAATTTCCCGACGCGCGGCATCGGTGCGCGCAGCCTGGAACAACTGCAGGGCATGGCGCGTGAAGGCGGTATGACGCTCTGGGCAGCGGCCTGTGCCAACACGCTGTCGGGCAAGGCCGCCGCGAGCATTGCCGCTTTTGTGAAATTGATTGAAGCCATGCGTGGCGCCACCGCGGGCCTGCCGCTGCAGGAGGCGATTGCTCATGTTGTCGAGCACAGCGGACTCACCGCGCATTACCGTAACGAAAAAGAAGGCGCCGACCGGCTGGAGAATCTGGACGAACTGGTCAATGCCGCGGCGATGTTCGTCGAAGAGCGCGCGACACAGATGCCCGCCGAAGGAACACCGCCGGAAGAGGAAATGGACGAGCTGACCGCCTTTCTGGCGCATGCCGCGCTGGAGGCGGGCGAACATCAGGCCGAAGCCGGATCAGACGCGCTGCAGTTGATGACGGTGCATTCGGCCAAGGGTCTGGAATTCCATGCGGTGTTCATCACCGGATTGGAAGAAGGCCTGTTCCCGCATGAAAACAGCATGACCGAGGCAGAGGGCGTCGAGGAGGAGCGGCGATTGATGTATGTCGCACTGACCCGCGCAAGGCGGCGGCTGTATCTGCTGCTCGCGCAAAGCCGCATGCTGCACGGCCAGACCCGTTACAACGTGCCGTCGCGATTTTTCCGTGAACTGCCGGAGGCGCTGCTGCAGCGGGTTAATCACACCCGGCAGGCGGCGCCGACTTACGCGCGCCAGAGTTCACCATCCTACGGTTCGCCGTCGCGCAGTCCTTCCGGACAGTCTACGGCGCCGTCCCTGCAGTCGCGGGATTTCCCCTGGCGCATCGGCCAGGCGGTGACTCACGCCAAATTCGGCGCCGGTGTCATCGTCAATGCCGAAGGCGGCGGTGCTGATGCGCGGGTGCAGGTGAACTTCAGGGATTCCGGGCTGAAATGGCTGGCTCTGGCTTACGCCAAGCTCGAGGCCGCCTGAATTCAGCGGCCTGAACTGCGGCCCGATAGTCTTTAATCGTCGAGGTCTTCCGCTGCGGGCAGCGTGACATGCTGCGGATAGATGTCCTTGTAGCCGGTGTACACCGAACAGGCCATCACTGGCAGCAAAACGACGAATCCCAGCATCAGCGGGATGGATGCAAGTATCCACAGCAGCAGCATCGCCGCGCCGTACACCGTGAAGGGCATCAGGTTGCGCCAGCTGGCGACGAACGAGGATTTCATTGCGGCGACCGGCGTGAGGTCATGGAACACCACCAGCAGCGGCGCGAACCATACCGCCATCACCACCGGCATGAATACCGCAGTGCCGATAGCCAGGCCCATGCTGAGACCGCGCAGCGCCATGGCGACGTCTGCTTCAGTGCGGTTTTTGGCGAGCAGCGCGCTGATCGCGTCGTCGCCGGCGACCATGAATACGATGCCCACGGCAATGATGTTGCCGACCAGATAGACGCCGCCGATGGTGACCAGCGGTGCGGCATGGGTGCGGAAGGCGCTGAACAGGTGGCCGATGTCGGGTTCACGGCCGCTGTCAGTGACGCGGCAGGCGTTCATCAGTCCGGCGAGAAAGATCGGCGACAGCAGGCTGATCGCCAGAGGCCCGATCGGTTGCAGGACGGTGGATGCAACCCAGATCACCGCCATGGCTGCCAGCAGCAGCATCCACACCAGCGGTTGCTGGCGGAACAGCACAAAGCCATCAACAATCCATTGCCATCCCTGACGGGCGGGTACGACGCGAATTTCCATCCAATCCTCCTCGCGGGGTTACAGGCGCTGCATGTAGCGGGGCCGTCCTCAGCCGGGGAGGCCGGGCAGCGTTTTTGCGTCTTTGATGCGCAGTTCAAGGATGCGGCGGAAATGTCCGGGATCCTTGGCGTGGGTCAGTTCACCGGCACGCGGCAGATGGAAATCATACAGCCGCGACACCCAGAAGCGCAGCGCGCCCGCGCGCAGCATCATCGGCCAGGCTTCGTTTTCGGCAGATGTGCAGGGCCGCACGGCGGCATAAGCGTCAAGGAAGGCGCGGGTCCGCGTGACATCCAGTGCGCCATCGACATTGACGCACCAGTCGTTGACGGCAATCGCGACGTCGTAGAGCAGCGCATCGGTGCAGGCGAAATAAAAATCGATGACGCCGGCGACGGTATTGCCGGCAAACAGCACGTTGTCGCGGAACAGGTCGGCGTGGATCGCGCCGCGCGGCAGTTCGGGAGCGCGTGCGGCTTTCTGCTCAAGCACTTCCTGCTGCAGCAGCGCGACTTCCGGCGCGGGCAGTAAGGGCAGGATTTGCGGCAGCACAGCGGCCCACCATTGCGGGCCGCGCGGATTGGCCATGATCGTCGGGTAGGACTGTCCGGCGATATGCATCTGCGCCATCACGGCGCCGACGGCAGCGCATTGCACGGCACTGGGTTCGGTGATGTCACGGCCTTCGAGCCGTGCGACCAGTGCTGCCGGTTTGCCGTTCAGCGCGCCGAGATAGGCGCCGTGGCGATTGGCCACCGGGCAGGCGCTGGGTACACCGCGGCCAGCAAGGTGAGCCATCAGATTCAGGTAAAAAGGCAGCTCCGACGGTGTCAGCTTCTCGAACAGGGTCAGCACATAACGACCGCTGTCGGTGGTGACGAAATAGTTGGTGTTTTCAATGCCCGCGCTGATGCCCTGCAGATCGCGCAGTTCGCCGACGCTGTAATCCTGCAGCCAGTGGCGCAGTTCGTCAGGGGTTACCGTGGTGAAGACGGACATTGAAAAGACCGGATTGATCAGCGTTCGTTATTGCAGCCGCAGGTGTTCAGGCACATCAGCAGCCGGTCTCCCGGCGGCACGTCACTAAAAGAAATGAACTACCAGGAATGAATCACCCACATCGGTGGCCGGATCCCGAGGTCGTGGGATTCCTGGCGGGCGAATTTGCCGTCGCCGCGCTCGTCAATCAGATAGTAGGGCCGGCCATGGGGCGGCGTCACCTTGACCATATAGAGCTTGCCGCTGATGCGGTATTCCTCAACGCTGTCTTCGCCGCGCTTGAGAATCGTCACCTGCGGCTCCAGTGCTGGGTCCAGTTCAAAGCCCGGCGGAGGCGGTGGCGGTTCGGGGATCGGCTGCGCCTTCAGGCGGTCCTGCGCGAGCGCGGACGGCACGACAGGCAGTACTGCGACCGCGAATGCGGCGAGCAGAAGGGTCAGATGGGTCAGTTGCAGAATGCGGCGCATGGATAACTCCGTTGTTCATCCATTATCCGGTTTTCGCCGGTGTTTTGAAAGGCGGCGCGCAACGCGAACTCTGCGATAATCGGCGCGATTCCGGGCGGCAGCCGCCGCCGCATATTCCAGTGGCCACAGTCCCGCATGAAAACCCTGCTCCTCGTCGACGGCTCTTCCTACCTTTACCGCGCCTTTCACGCCATCCGCGACCTGAGCAACAGCCGCGGCGAGCCGACCAACGCGATTTACGGCGTGCTCAACATGTTGCGCCGTCTGCACAAGGATTACCCCGCGGAATTCAGCGCCTGCGTGTTTGATGCCAAGGGCAAAACCTTCCGCGACGATCTGTATCCGCAATACAAGGCCAACCGTCCGTCGATGCCGGATGAACTGGCTTCGCAGATTACCCCGCTGAAGGAAGCGATTGTGGCAATGGGCTGGCCGCTGATCGAAGTTTCAGGCGTGGAAGCCGATGATGTCATCGGCACGCTGGCGCGCCAGGCCGAGCAGGCAGGCATGCGTGTGGTGATTTCCACAGGTGACAAGGACATCACGCAACTGGTCACGCAACAGGTCACGCTGGTCAACACCATGTCCAACGAAAAACTGGACATCGCCGGTGTCGAGCAGAAATTCGGTGTGCCGCCGGAGCGCATCATTGATTACCTGACGTTGATCGGCGATGCAGTCGACAACGTGCCCGGTGTGCCCAAGGTCGGGCCGAAAACCGCGGTGAAATGGCTGACCCAGTACGGCACGCTCGACAATATCGTCAACAACGCGCCGGATATCGGCGGCGCCGTCGGCGAGAACTTGCGTCAGTCGCTGGACTGGCTACCGCAGGCAAAACAGCTGCTGACCATCAAATGCGATGTGGAATTGCCTTTGCGCATCGAAGAACTCGCGCCGCAGCCGCAGGATGTCGCGACCCTGGCGACGCTGTTCGACCGTTTCGAATTCAAGACCTGGCGTCGTGAACTGGATGGCGGTGGTGCGGACACCCCGGCGGAAACGACAGCGGCGGCCGTTGTTCCGCCGCCTGCTGCTGTACCGCGCCATTACGAGACCGTGCTGACAGAGTCCGCGCTTGATGAGTGGATCCAGCGCATAGAAGCGGCTGCATTGACCGCGGTGGATACCGAGACCACCAGCCTCGATCCGCTGACCGCGGAACTGGTGGGCATTTCACTGGCCGTCGAACCCGGCCGTGCGGCCTATATTCCCGTCGGTCATGTCTATGCCGGCGTGCCGGATCAGTTACCGCGTCAGCGGGTGCTGGAAAAACTGCGGGCGTGGCTGGAGAGCGATAAACACGCCAAGCTCGGCCAGCACATCAAGTACGACACGCATATCTTCGCCAACTGCGGCATCACGCTGCGCGGCATTGCGCACGACACGCTGCTCGAGTCCTATGTGCTGGAAAGCCACCAGCGGCATGACATGGATTCCATGGCGCAAAGAATTTTATCAGTAAAAACAATAAGTTATGATGATGTCACCGGCAAGGGTGCCAAACGCATCGGTTTCGAGCAGGTGGCGATCGAAGGCGCCAGTGAATACGCCGCGGAAGACGCCGACATCACGCTGCAACTGCATCAGTCCCTGTTCCCGCGTATCGCGGACGACGAAAAACTGAAACACATCTATGCCGACATCGAGATGCCGGTGATGGCGGTGCTCTATACGATGGAGCGCAACGGCGTGCTGCTGGATCAGAAGCTGCTCGCCGAGCTGTCTGCCGAGTTCGGTGCAAAGATGATTGCTATCGAAGCACGGGCACACGCCGAGGCCGAGCAGCCCTTCAATCTCAGCTCGCCGAAACAGATCCAGGAAGTGTTGTTTGACAAGAAGGGCCTGAAGCCGGTCAAGAAAACCCCGACCGGCGCGCCGTCCACCGACGAGGAGTCGCTCGCAGAACTGGCGCTCGACCATCCGCTGCCACAGCTTATTCTCGACTACCGCGGCCTGGCGAAGCTGAAATCAACCTATACCGACAAGCTGCCGGGCATGGTCAACCGCAGCACCGGGCGTGTGCATACCAGTTACGGTCAGGCTACTGCGGTGACCGGACGTCTGGCGAGCAGTGATCCCAATCTGCAGAACATTCCCATCCGCACCGCGGAAGGCCGGCGTATCCGCGAAGCCTTTATCGCGCCGCCGGGTTCGCACATCGTTTCGGCCGACTATTCGCAGATCGAGCTGCGTATCATGGCGCATATCTCGCGCGACGAAAGCCTGCTGCGTGCGTTTGCTGCGGGCGAGGACATCCACCGTGCAACCGCCGCCGAAATTTTCGGTATTGACGTGAAGGCGGTCGACAACGAACAGCGGCGTTACGCCAAAGTCATCAACTTCGGCCTGATCTACGGCATGTCGGCCTTCGGTCTGGCGCGCCAGCTCAACCTCGAACGCGCCGCCGCGCAGCAGTACATGGACCGTTATTTCCAGCGTTATCCCGGCGTTGCCGAATACATGCGGGTGACGCGCGAACAGGCGCATCAACAGGGTTATGTCGAAACCGTGTTCGGCCGTCGCCTGTGGCTGCCGGAAATCCGCAGCAGCAACGGCAACCGCCGCCAGGGTGCCGAACGTGCGGCGATCAATGCGCCGATGCAGGGCACTGCCGCCGACCTGATCAAGATGGCGACCATTCAGGTGCAGCAGTGGCTGACCGAACAGAACATGAAGTCGCTGCTGATCATGCAGGTGCATGACGAACTGGTGCTCGAAGTGCCGGAGGCGGAACTGTCCACGGTCAAAACCGGACTGCACCGGCTGATGACCGGTGTTGCCCAGTTGGCGGTGCCGCTGCTGGTCGAGGTCGGCGTCGGGCCGAACTGGGATAAGGCGCACTAAGCGCGGGCTGGTGGCCCGCGGCGCGGTTCAGCGGATCGCGCCGAAGACCTTTTTGACGATATCGCTGGTGGCGCCGACCGGATTCTGGCGGAAGGCTTTTTCCTGCTCCGCAATCATCAGGTATAGCCCGTCGAGTGCCTTGCGCGTGACATAGGTTTCGATCGTGGCATCGTCTTTTTTCACCAGACCCAGCGACGCACCTTGACCGGCGAGGCTGTTGTATTGCTGGGCGAGGCCGACACGGTCGGTGGATTTTTTGACGATGGGCAGGAAGCGCTGGGTCAGCTGGTCCTGGGTGGTGCGGCGGAAATAATCGGTTGCTGCGGTGTCGCCGCCGGTAAGGATGGCCTTGGCGTCCTGCACCGACATTTTTTTCACGGCATCGACCAGCAGCTGTTTGGCTTCCGGCGCGGCGGCTTCGGCGGCACGGTTCATCGACAGTACCAGCTCATCAGTCTGCTTTTTCATGCCCATCATGCGCAGGCCGCTTTCGATTTTCTGCATATTGGGCGGCAGCGGAATCTTCACCTTGGTATTGCCGAAGTAGCCGTTGTCCTGGCCGAGCATTTTTACCGCGGCTGCGGAACCATCGGTCAGCGCCTGTTTCAAACCGTTGACGGCATCTGCATTGCTAAGGTCGGCAACGCCGGCGGCTGCCGGTGCCGCCAAGGCAAACATCGCGATGACAAACGACAGCAGAACTCCGAGAATACGCAGCATGATGAGATTTTCCTGTATCAAAGTGGTTGGCGACAGATGACCAGAACCGGAAACCGGATTCTAGTCGCGGTGCTTGCCGCTGCGATAGCGTTTGCCGCATTCGCCTTCTGGAATGCTCGCCCTGCGGCGCCGGCGGTGACTTTTGTTTCGCTGCAGGGCGAAAAAATCACCACGGCCAGCCTGCGCGGCAAGGTGGTACTGGTCAATTTCTGGGCAACGGACTGTGTTACCTGCGTCAAGGAAATGCCCGAGATTGTCTCCACCTACAACAAGTTTCGCGACCGTGGTTTTGAAACCATCGCCGTGGCGATGCGCCATGACCCCCCGAACTATGTGCTGAACTACACCGAAAAAAACAGGCTGCCGTTCAAGGTCGCGCTGGATCCTCTGGGCGAACTGGCGAAGTCCTTTGGTGAGGTCAAGCTGACGCCGACCACATTTGTCATCGACAAGCAGGGCAGAGTAGTGACGCGGATTCTCGGCGAGCCGGATTTCGCCAAATTGCACGCGCTGCTGGAGCAGAAACTCGGCGAAACCTGAGGGCGACTCAGGTCACGCCGGCTTCATGTGCCTGTTGGTCGGCGTGGTACGACGAACGCACAAGCGGTCCGCTCGCGGCGTGGTTGAAGCCCATGCGTTCCGCTTCTGCGGCATACATGTCGAAGGTTTTCGGTTCGACGTAACGCAAAACCGGCAGATGATGCCCTGAGGGCTGCAGGTACTGGCCGATGGTCAGCATGTCGACGTCATGCGCACGCAGGTCGCGCATGGTTTGGAGGATTTCTTCGTCGGTTTCGCCCAGTCCGACCATCAGGCCTGACTTGGTCAGCACATGCGGGAAACGCGCCTTGAAATCCTTGAGCAGTTTCAGCGAGTGCGCGTAATCCGACCCCGGGCGGGCCTGTTTGTACAGCCGCGGCACGGTTTCCAGGTTGTGGTTCATCACATCAGGCGGGCCCGCTGAGAGGATGTCGAGTGCGATATCAAGACGGCCGCGGAAATCCGGCACCAGAATTTCGATGCGGGTCTGCGGCGACAGCTCGCGCACGGTGCGGATGCAGTCCTTGAAATGCTGGGCGCCGCCGTCACGCAGATCATCCCGGTCGACGCTGGTGATGACCACATATTTGAGTTTCAGCGCGGCGATGGTTTCTGCGAGGTGGCGCGGTTCGTCCGGGTCCGGCGGTTTCGGCCGGCCGTGGGCGACATCGCAGAAAGGGCAGCGCCGCGTGCACAGGTCGCCGAGAATCATGAAGGTCGCGGTGCCCTTGCCGAAACATTCGCCGATGTTGGGGCAGGTGGCTTCCTCGCAGACCGTATGCAGTTTCTGTTCGCGCAGGATGTCCTTGATTTCCTGGAAACGTGCGCTGTTACCGAGGCGCACACGGATCCAGTCGGGTTTTTTCAGCGGTGTTGACGGCACCACCTTGATCGGTATGCGCGCGGTTTTGGCCTGGCCCTTCTGTTTCTCGCCGGGAGCGGTCATTGCAGTTTTTCCAGTAAGCAGTGGAGCAGCCGTTCGCCGATTTGCGCGCGGCTGTCAGTGATGCCGAGATCCCGGGTACGGGTCACTTCCAGCCCGGGATAACCGCAGGGATTGATGGCGTTGAACGGTGCGAGATCGACGTCGATGTTCAGCGCGAGCCCGTGATAACAGCAGCCGTTGCGGATGCGCAGGCCCAGCGCCGCGATTTTTGCGGCGCCGACATAGACCCCCGGTGCATCCGGGCGGCCGTGCGCGGTAATGCCGTAACCGGCGAGCAGATCGACCACAGCCTGTTCCATGCGCCGCACCAGCGGACGTACCGACAGATTGCGCCGGCGCAGGTCGAGCAGCAGGTAGGCAACGAGCTGGCCGGGGCCGTGATAGGTGATCTGTCCGCCGCGGTCGATGCGCACCACGGGAATGTTGTTATCAATTCGCGGCCAGTGTTCGGTTTTGGCGGCGATGCCGGCGGTATAGACCGGAGGATGTTCGAGCAGCCACAGTTCGTCGCGGGTGTTGCTGTCGCGTTTCCGCGTGAATGTCTGCATGCGTTCCAGCGTCGGCGCGTACGGCACTTCCCCCAGCCGGTGGATGACCGGCGGTTCAGCGACAACAGCAACCGGGATGGAAGAAAGATCGGACACGGTGCGACCGGCAGAGTGGCGCCGGTAATGATGGGATAATGACGCATCATTATAGGACGTTCAGGGGGCGGCAGTGCGTGTGCTTGGCGTGTGGATCGGAATGCTGGCTGTCGGTTTGGCGCTACCGGCGGCGGCTCAGGACAGCGGAGATACGGGATCGCGATACGGCTCCAGCCTGAGCCGCGTCTATCTGGCGCACCAGCGCCTGCTGGCCGTGCGTGATGCCTGCGCCCAGGCGTTTCCGGCTCAGGCCAAGGCCGGGGAAAAAGCTTATGCCGCCTGGCAAATGCGCCACAAGGGGATGCTCAATGAACTGGATAACCGCGTGACCCTGATGATCCGCGGCTCGTCGAAAGACGAAAAAGACTATATGCGCAACGTGGGCAAATACGAGGGCTACGTTCTGGAATACCGCAACGGCGAGCGCGACGAACTGCTGGCGCAGCCGCGGGACGGCATGGAGACGGCCTGTGCCGACTTTCGCAATTACCTGACCGGCTCGGGTTCGGATTTCAACCGCGAGTATGCGGAAGAACTGCGCGTGATCCGCCAGCGCAAGCTGACGAAATAACGCCAGCCGCAGCCGCGGCTACAGGACCATCACCACCATCGGGTGATCGCACAGCTCCTGGTACAGCGCATCGAGCTGTTCGCGCGAATTGGCGCGGATCACGCAGGTCACACTGAGGTATTTGCCCTTCTTGCTGGTTTTCATCGCCATCGTGGCATCGTCAAAGTCCGGCGCATGTTTTTTGACAATGGCGAGAATCGCCTGCGCATAACCCGGCTGCGTAGTGCCGACGATTTTCAGCGGGAAATCGGTGGGGTATTCGATCAGCGACGGCTGCGTGTCGCCCGGCATTTCAGTCGTCACGCGGCCGCTCTCATGTGTTCCTGCTTGAACTGCTGGTAGAGCGCATGCATGCGCCGGAACAGCGGCCCGGGTTTGCCGTCGCCGACCGGTTTGCCGTCGAGCGTGGTGACCGCCAGCACTTCCTTCGTCGATGAGGTGAGCCAGATCTCGTCTGCACTGCGCACTTCGCCTTCAGTGACGCCGCGTACCTCGACTTCGAATTCCCGCGCGCGTGCGACCTCAAGTACGACGTCGTAAGTGATGCCCGGCAGCACAAGGTGATCCTTGGGCGGGGTCAGTACCACGCTGTCCTTGACGATGAACACATTGCTGGAAGACGCTTCGGTCAGCTGGCCGTCACGGAACAGGATGGTCTCCGTGGCGCCGACGTCGGCTGACAGCTGGCGCAGCATGCAGTTACCGAGCAGCGAAACCGATTTGATGTCGCAGTTGAGCCAGCGGTAGTCCACGGCGCTGATGCAGGCGACGCCGGACTCGACCAGCGCCGGTGACGGCGTCACCAGCGGATTGCTCATCATGAATACCGTCGGCTTGATGCCTTTCGGAAAGGCGTGATCGCGTTTGGCCACGCCGCGGGTGACCTGGAAATAGATCGACTGGTCTTCACCGTCGTGGCGTTTGACGATTTCAGCGATCAGCGCCGACCATTCGGCATCGCTGTGCGGATTGGTTATGCGGATTTTGTCGAGGCTGTACTGCAGCCGGCGCAGGTGTTCGGCCAGGCGGAAGGCGTGCCTGGAATACACCGGGACGACTTCGTACACGCCGTCGCCGAATATGAAGCCGCGGTCGAGCACCGGCACGTGGGCTTCCTCGATGGGCATGAACTTGCCGTTCAGATAAACGATGTCGGGCATGGCGATTCCGTTCCGGTTGGTGTTATTGCAGGATCAAAGTGTAAGTCGCAAGGCGCTTATTTGAACAGCAGCCGCAGCGAATCCCAGGTGCGGCCGAAAATGCCCGCGACCGGCACCGCTTCCAGCGCCACCACCGGCAGTTCGCGGTAGGGCTTGCCGTCGATTTCCAGCTTCAGTGTTGCGACGCGCTGGCCCGGTGTGACCGGCGCCAGCAGCGGCTGCAGGCTTTCAACCGTCGCCTTGATCCTGTCGTTCTGGCCTTTGGGCAGGGCGATATACAGATCGTTGGTAAATCCGGCCTTGAGCATGTCGGAGGCGCCTTTCCACACGCGCAACTGGGTTACCGGCTGGTTTCGGCCGTACAGCTTCACGCTGTCATAGAACTGGAAGCCCCAGTTCAGCAGCTTCTGGCTTTCGGTGGCACGCGCGCTTTCGGATGCTGTGCCGAGTACCACCGAAACGAGACGGCGGTCACCGCGACGCGCCGAGGTGATCAGGCAATAACCCGCATTGTCGGTGAAGCCGGTTTTGACGCCGTCGACTGTGGGATCTAGCCAGAGCAGGCGGTTGCGGTTGGCCTGGGTGATGTTGTTGTAGCGGAATTCTTTTTGCGAATACAGCGCGTAGTGCTCGGGGAAGTCGCGGATCAGAGCGACCACCAGCTGTGACAGGTCCTGCGCTGACGAGTAGAGCTGCGGGCCGGGCAGTCCGGTGGCGTTGATGAAGTTGGTGTTGACCAGGCCCAGGCGTTTGGCTTCGCGGTTCATCATTTGCGCAAACACTTCCTCACTGCCGCCGATGGCCTCGGCCAGCGCGACGCTGGCGTCATTGCCCGACTGGATGATCATGCCGCGCAGCAGGTCTTCAACAATGACCGGCCTGTTCGGCTCGATGAACATGCGTGAGCCTTCGGATTTCCAGGCACGGGTTGAAACCGGAATCACCTGGTCGGCTTTGAGCGTTTTCTGTTTCAGTGCGCTGAATGACAGATAGGCGGTCATCAGCTTGGTCAGCGACGCCGGCTCAAAGCGGTCGTTGGCGTTCTGGCTGGCGAGGACCTGTCCGCTGTTGAAGTCGAGTAGCAGCCAGGCTCGGGCTTCCACCGACGGCGGCGTGGGCAACGCCTGTTGCGCCATCGCGGAGAAAGCCAGACAGCAGACTGCGATTGTGCTGAGCAGACGGGAGTAAAAGCAGGTGAAAAGACGGTGCACGGAGAGTTCCATTCGCGGGGAAGTTCGAAAAAAGAGGGTCGAAAATCGAATAAAGGGACGGATTATAGCCAAGGGGCGGTGTGTTCCGACCTCGGAAATGACCTGCGGATGCCGGCAGAGTTCCCGCTGCGGCTTATTCGCCGTCTCGATAATGGCGCACCGCAGCGCGCAGGAAATCAAATTGCATACTGACGCGGCGGCAGCGATCGCAGATCGCCAGGTGCAGGCGCATGCGCAGGCGCTCGACGAAACCGAGGGGACGGTCCTGCGCCTGCGACAGCAATTGCGAGGTTTCTTTGCAGTTGGGAATCATGAGGGTTGTCCGTCAAACCAGGTCATCTCCAGACATTCGCGCAGCGTCAGTCGCGCGCGATGCAGCATGACCCAGCAGTTGGTCGTGGAAATCTCCAGTTCCTGACAGATGTCGTCGGTGCTCATTTCCATGACTTCACGCATGGTGAATACCCGTGCCGTGCGCGCCGGCAGGCGCTGCAGGCAGAGTTCGAAGGCTTTCCAGAAACGGCTGTTTTCGAGGGATTTGGCCGGGCTGCCCCAGTCGGCGGGAAACCCGCGCCAGTGGCCGTCTTCGGCGAAAAGGGCGTCGACGATCTCGGTCTCGGTGCGCTCATCGTCGTCGCTGCCCAGCGGCCGTTCGCGGCCGCTGCGGCGCAGGTGGTCGATGATTTTGTGTTTGAGGATGCCGGTGAGCCAGGTGCGTAGCGTCGAGCGGCCGGAAAACCGTTCAAGACCTTCCAGCGCGGCGAGCAGGGTTTCCTGCACCGCGTCTTCGACCTGCGCCGGATTGCGCAACTGCAGCGACGCGTAGCGCAGCAGATAGTCGCGTTCGGCTTCGAGGGCTTCGGGAGTTATCGCCGTGCCGGCATCCGCAGACAAATAAAATCCTTTAAAAACAAATATTTATTGAATTATTTCGTGTCAGGGCAGGTCGTGCAGCCAGCCGCTCTTGAAATGCCGCCGCCACCACCCATATTCCTTGCACGGCGCCAGGCGCCACTTTGATTCAAGGAGAACATCATGGTGAATGTAACCCGCTTTAATCCGTTTGACGATTCGATCGATGAATTGCTGCGCGGTTTTTTTGTGCGGCCGATGGCGTTCGAAGGCACGCCGCAGGCGGCGCAGCCGATACGCATCGACGTTCGCGAAGACGAGCATGCCTACACCGTTCACGCTGAAATCCCCGGTGTGAAAAAAGAAGATATCCACGTCACCATCGATAACGAACAGGTCGCGATCAGCGCGGAAACCCGCAATCAACGTGAAGTGAAAGATGGCGAACGCGTGCTGCGTGCCGAACGCCACTACGGCAAGGTCTACCGCGCATTCACCTTGGCCCAGGCGGTCGATGAAGAGAAATCGGTAGCCCGCTATAACGACGGCGTGCCGGAACTGACGCTGCCGAAAAAGACGGCTGCCGCCAGCAAGCGTCTGACGATCAACTAAGAACCATACCCGGGCTCGAAAGCGGCACCCCCCCGGCGCCCGCCGCAGGGCGGCAGGTCGAAAGACCTGCCGCCCTTTTTTTGGCTCAGGTAGAATGAGTGAACCCTCACATTTGTTCCGAAAATCTGACCTCAGCGATCAAGCGCCATGCCACTTTCCGCTTCTACTGCCGCCAGCAAAGCCAAGACCCTCGCCGAAGCATTGCCGTACATCCAGCGTTTTCACGGCAAGACCATTGTCGTCAAATACGGCGGCAACGCGATGACCGATCCCGCGCTGAAGGAAGGTTTCGCGCGAGACGTGGTACTGCTGAAAGTGGTGGGCATGAATCCGGTGATTGTGCACGGCGGCGGTCCGCAGATCGATGACCTTCTCAAACGCGTCGGCAAGAAGGGCGAATTCATCCAGGGCATGCGTGTCACCGACGCCGAAACCATGGATGTCGTTGAAATGGTGCTCGGCGGTCAGGTCAACAAGGACATCGTCAACCTGATCAACCGCTGCGGCGGCAAGGCTGTCGGGCTGACCGGCAAGGATGGCGGCCTCATTCGTGCGCGCAAGATGATGGTGCGCGGCGGTGCGGGTAATGACGAAATGGTCGACATCGGCCAGGTCGGCGAAGTCGAAAGC
>Ga0078894_10000800_pt1 | contig 22435 bp, 13 predicted proteins | sample LauGreSu1BDMLBSD_2_FD_67506 | JGI IMG/M metagenome (GOLD analysis project Ga0078894, IMG submission 67506) | Freshwater lake microbial communities from Lake Michigan, USA - Su13.BD.MLB.SD (version 4) (version 4) | ecosystem: Environmental > Aquatic > Freshwater > Lake | place: Lake Michigan... | reverse complement strand
CGCTAGTGGCGACGCCGCCGCAGCAGAGCTCCGAGTCCCCTTGGTCAGGCATGACCTGGGATCAGCGCACATCGCAGTGGCGCGCACCTGCTCGGTGTTACAGGCAGCTTTTGATCGACGCGCGTGCCGCCGGTCAGCAGTGGCAGGACGACGCCAGGGATTACCAGATTCTAGACTTGGCACTTGCAGAACCCATAATCCCGCGGTCACACCAGACCGAAGCTTTGCGGGCATGGAAGGACGGTGGCAAGGCCGGTTGCGTGGCTCTACCGACTGGCGCGGGCAAAACCATTACTGCAGTACTTGCCATAGTCATGACTGGCAGATCGACACTCGTAGTTGTGCCCACTATAGACTTGATGCAGCAGTGGGAGCAGGTGCTCAGTAAATATCTACGGCTCAACTCTGCGCCGTGTAAGATCGGTTTACTTGGCGGTGGTGTGCATGATCCCCAGCCAATCACCGTTGCTACCTACGACTCAGCCCTAATCCATATCGAGAGATTGGGTGCTAAATATGGTTTACTAATTTTTGACGAGTGCCATCACCTGCCGGCACCGCAGTACCAAACAATTGCACTTGCAGCGATCGCTCCCTTTCGGCTTGGGCTGTCGGCGACCATGGAGCGCGCTGATGGGCGCGAGAGTGTGGTTTACGACTTAGTGGGGCCTCTGGTCTATGAAGCAAAGATTCAGGAGATGGTGGCCAAGGTTCTTGCTCCCTACGATGTATTTAATATTCAAGTGCCCATGAGCGACGAAGAGCGTCTGGCATACGAAATGGCGCGTGCCACCTATACCAGCTTTCTTAGGCGATCTGGGATTAGGTTCAATCAGGGTGCGGATTGGATGCAATTTGTGCGCATAGCAGCGCGCTCTGCTGATGGACGGCAGGCCATGCGTGCCTATCGTGAGCAAAAGCGCCTGGCTCAAGCCGCGTCTGGCAAGCTGGCAGCGACTTGGGAGATACTGGCACGCCACGCCGGGGAGCAGATCATCATCTTTACGGATGACAATGCGATGGCTTACCGTATCGGTCGTGAGTTCTTTGTGCCCGTGCTGACTCACCAAACCCGGCCTAAAGAGCGTAAGGGTTTTCTCGATGGATTCCGCAGTGGGAAGATCACAATTTTGGCGACTTCTCGCGTGCTCAATGAGGGTGTCGATGTGCCGGAGGCCAGTGTAGGTGTTGTGCTATCTGGAACGGGTACTGTGCGTGAGCATGTGCAACGTTTGGGGCGGATCCTCCGAGCACGTCCAGGTAAGCGAGCAGTTCTATATGAGGTGATCGCACAAGGTACTAGCGAATATTTTGTCAACCAACGTCGCAGGCAACACGATGCTTACCAAGGATCTACTCCGATATCGTAATCGCAAAGACCGAGTCTATCCCACTCTGGTTGATCCAAAAGATGCAGCGCTCCTCGGATTGGCTGATGGGCTGATTGCAATCTTTAATCGGCATGTCGGTCGGCGCCTTAGTGATCTTGACGATGAGTTAAATTGCAGCGAATGGGGGCAGCATCCTCATGCCCAGGGACTGCGTAAATTACTTCTTGATCGCTGTAACGAAGTCGAGGACGACGGAGTCATTTCAACTAAAAGAGAGCAACTTCTCGCTCATGCTGAGAAGTTGAGGAAAGAGGTTTCGTTCGCATCATTGACCGAGTTTCAGCAGGCATTTGCCAAATCGCAAGGCTCTGAACTGGCACAGCTTCAGGAACAACTGTACGCTGATTTGCCAGATTTTCGTGTGCTTAAAGACTTTGAGGCGCTGGCGCCTGCGACTCTCCTACATCGGTATAATTGTGCTCAGATTCAGGGCCTACTGATGATGGCTGAGGATGTAGAGCTCTTAATTAAGAGTCCGAGCTTGGATGAGCGTCGTGGATTTTTCCGCAGTTTGAAATTTCAGCGCCTCATGAGTGAGGTCAGTGTCGCCGAAGATTCGGGCGATATTAGCTGTAAGCTGAGTGGGCCCCTACGGATTTTTCAAAATTCACAGAGCTACGGATTGCGACTCGCTCAATTTTTTCCCTATATGCTCCATCTTAAAAAATGGAATCTAGTAGCGAGCATTAAGATCAGCGGGAAGTTCTTCTCGCTAGAGCTTGATCAGAAGGTTGGCATCGAAAGTCACTATAAGAGAATGTCGGTTTTTATCCCGCCAGAGATCACAAGTTTCATTGATAGTTTTAATGAGCGTGGTGGACCATACCGTGCCAGTCTAGGTGTCGACTACGTGCCTATAGGCCAGCAGTCCTACTGTTTTCCAGATGTGACCTTCGCTTCATCCGATGGTGCAAAGGTACATTTGGAGCTTTTTCACCGCTGGCATATGGGTCAGCTTGGTGGTCGCCTGAAGGCTTTAGATCAGTGTAGATTTCGCGGCCTGATTGTGGGAGTGGCAGAAGACATCGCGAAGTCGGCAGAAGTGAGTCAGTGCCTTGCGAGCTCTGCTTGGTTTAAGGACTCCGGGTTCACTTTCAAGACGTTACCTACCCCGAAGTCGGTAGCCAGCGCACTGGCAAGGCACGACGCTCGGGAGTAGGTTATAGAAGTATTTAGTGCTGAGTTACGCCGCCATAATGCGCTACGTAGGCTATCCCAAGTTTAGCAAAGCCACTGGCCAGCTCGAAGTCTCCGGACGTTGCGATGGTGTCGTCCGCCGTATGAATATACGGATTGTGATTGGAGGGGTTTTCAAAGGGAAACGCCGCGGCATAACCCTCACGGTGCCAGGATGCGTGATCGCTACTTCCGCCGCCTAATGCCCGTTTGGCCCAGGGCAAGCCCACATAGTGATCTACGAGGCGTCCTAATCCATTGTTGAAACCATCATTGGTCTGGTTACTCACCAACCAAATCTTTGCGGGTTCAGAGCTATCACGCCATAGGTCCATATCAATCTGCATCATTGCGATTACCGGTACACCCTGGGATCTGTAAGCACTAGCAATATCTTGGCTACCTACAAGACCTATCTCTTCGGCTGCATAGGCATGGATTTCAAGCGTGCGTTCTAGATGAATCTGGTTCTCCATCAGAACCCTGAAAATTTCTAAATTAGTAGCAGTGCCACTCGCATTGTCGTCGGCACCCGGTGATCGTCTTGAGGTTCCGTCCTGCCAATTGACACTATCCAGGTGACTACCGAGAACAATCACTTCGTTAGGGCGCGATTTGCCTGTGATGCGTACAACTAAGCTACGCTGATTAGTCTTCCGGCCGTGATCATACGCCGTAACGGTTATGTCTTTGCGATCCCCCTGGAGGGCTCGGTATTGGTTCATTAGGTACTCGGCGACGCCTTTACCGGTTGGGGAGCCATGATAGCGCGTAGGTATACTTGCCAACCCATCGATATCGGCGCGAATCCGTGCGTCTTTTACCGATTTAGTTAGTTCCTCAATTCGAGCATCTGATTGAGCTAAATCAATGATCGGAGTTGGTGTCACAGCCTTTGACGGAAATATGCTTCGGCCAGTTAACTTGAGTAACGTACCGCAAGCTAGCCCCTCGCCGTGCAGTCTTCCGGCGAGTTCTTCCGTCTTACTTTCGTTAAGGTGCATGAGCGCAAAGCGAGATGGCTCAAAATGAACTATCTCACCGTATTGATCAATATCATCCGGCCAGGCGGTGCGGTGAGACATGTTGACAACGTAAATGTCAGAGAAATCAGTGAAGGAAGAGTCCATCGCCTTGACTATGGTGATGTCTCCGTCCACATACAAAATGTTGTCGGGATTCACAGCATACTTACTGGCTGCTCCGCGGAGGATTTGGATGGGAGCGGCCAACGCTGCACTTCCGGCTGTTAGACCCCAAAAAAAGAAACCAGCTAACCGCATCACTCGGTTCATCGGGGACCTCTCTTATCGCGGAGTATGAATTATGAGAATTAATACTAAATTATTTAAAGTTTAATTTAAGCTGGCTAGCTGGTCAATCTTCCTCATTATAAGACTTTTTGCGATTTGGGCGCTTGCGGCTACCGTGCTTGGCTAGGACTTCTTTTGCCTCGGCCTTGGCAGCAGTCGTGCGCTTGACCGCGCTTAGCTTTTGCCTCGCAGTCTTAACGGCGGTGGCATGGTCGACAAGTGGCTCTGGATAATTTTTGCCAATGATGCAGCCTATTGACTTCTGTAATGCCTTAGGCATCGTCCAAGGCTCGGCTAAATATTCCTTCGGCACCATCGAGAGTTCGGGGAGGTGCTTTTTCACGAAGATTCCATCAGGATCATGGTCCAGTAGTTGCTTAGTCGGGTTGTAGATTCTTATCGTATTGATACCTGTGGTGCCTGACTGCATCTGCACTTGAGAGTAATGAATTCCTGGCTCAAAATCGAGAAAGTGCTTTGCCAAGTGACGGGCAGTAAGTTGCCACGGCAGCCACAGATCATAACTAGCAAATGACACTAGCATCGCTCGCATCCGGAAGTTTATCCAGCTTGTCTCTAGAAGTGCGCGCATACATGCGTCGATCATCGGGTACCCGGTTTCACCTTTCGACCAGGCCTCTAAAAATTGGGGATGAGTCAGCTCATCTCGTAAACCGTCATAGGACGAGACCATGTTCTTGAATTCTAGTTGCGGTGCATCCTCAAGCTTTTGCATAAAATGACAATGCCACCGAAGGCGTGCTTCAAATGCACGAAGTGACTTCTTTGTAACCTTAGAGGCAGCTGTGGGGGAATCGTCGGCCAGAGCTAGGTAGTGAAGTAGCTGATGATAGATCTGCCGCATGGAAATCGTGCCGTAGGCTAGGTGTGTGCTCATTCTGCTGCAACTATCCCCGGCGGTCACGGGGCTAGACATTTCGGTTGCGTAATTGCGTCCCCTTAGCTCGAAAAAACTACTCAGAGTCTCCACGGCTGACCTGGAGCCACCTAATTGTAGGACTTTCGTCGTTATTCGAGGTTTACCAAAAGTGTCTGCATCAACGAGACCAGAAGTTTTGAGTTCCCCCGTAAAAGTTTGAGACCTGGTGGGTGTCTTCACTATTGGATCTGACATTCTGGCCGTCCATCTTGCTGCCCACCCGTCACGGGAGCCCAAGCGACGTATCACCCCATTTTGCGAAAACTCTTGCCACAGGATATTAAACTCCTGGCAGTATTCCTTGACTCGAAGATCTCGCTTGTAACTCAGGTTGTGACCTGTTTCCCTGTGTGAGTACAAGCCAGCGATGCCGTGTGTCGCGCGTATATCGTCAAATACCGCCGGTAACTCGCCTATGCGAGTGATCAATGGAACTCCGAGATCCTTAAGTAGCGCTGATAAATCAGCAAGGCACTGATTGAGAAAGACATGATGCGACGTGTCGTACTCATCCGCGGCGATCAGGCTTGGCTCGTAAACATAGAGCGCCAGAGCATTGCCTGCTTTCATCGCCGCGGCAAGCGGCGCATGATCGTCAACCCGTAGATCCTTCTTAAACCAAACTAGGTGCAGAGGACTTTTAGACATCGTGATGGGCCTACTGTCTGAAGAGCGTCAGTTAAGGTGTGGCATGAGGTCATTCATGCCACATACCGTGATGACGACCAGTTTACTACATGCGGTAGTAGGCTCAAGCTTAGCAGTAGTTAAGAGTGCTGGTGAGGGAACAATTAAAGATTTTGCGAACCAGATTCACCGCTCTTCAGAGGATTCAAACCCTCGATGAACTCGCCTTGTGCTTGTAGCAGCTTCTTTCTGATTTCAGCGTTGCCAGCTTTCACCTCAGTCGCCTCCCGCATCTGCCGCTGGAGTTCTGTCTTCTTGACGGCCACTTTCACTGCGCAGCGGAGTCGCAAAACTCTCGCTCCAGTGCTGTCCGATTCCTCGGCCTTTTCCCAGTATCGCTCTGTGGTTTTGGCGCCTGTTATTTTTCCCTGCGACAGATAGGCGATCAGACCTTCGTAGCCTGGGTCGGAGGTGGCAGAGACTTCGTTTAATTGGCCGGACGCTGTCAAAGTATCTTTGATGTGTCGCAGCATCATGCTCCGGGAGTCGAGATCCGCAGCTTTTAAACATGCTTCGGGCCTAGAGTCTCCTGACATTGTCATGGTGCTAGTAAATACTGCATCCTGCCCGTCTTCAAACATCGTGACGATGCCTTCGGCCCAGGACGGGGTTTCTTTTGCCTTGCCAATCCGTTCGACGACACGGCTCTCGCGATATTCAGGACCACTTGGGGTGGTTACACAGCTGAGAAGAGCTGACGAAAGAAGTGCAGCGAAAATAGATTTTGACATAAGGCTGTCCCTTTGTTCTAAAAAGTCCCGGGTCCCATCTGGCATTCGGTAGTTTTGGGGAGAGACTTTACGAGGACCCATACAGTGGCGCCGCGATGGTGGGTAAGACGCTGATTATAATGAAAGTTTACGCGCCCTGCCGTAGGCCTTGAGACCTCAGAAAGGTAATTAGGGATTTCGGATCGTCGGTAATAATACCATCGACACCGCAATCGATCAGATGACTCCAGTCCGCCTCATTATTTGCCGTGTACGGCATAACTTTAGCACCGTATTTGTGAACGGCAGCGACCGCTTCTTTTGTCACCCAATCGATATGGGGCGATAGTATATCTGCATTTACAGATTTGATGACATTGACCCAATCGGGGAAATCGGCTGAGAGAAGAGCGGCGGTTTTTATCGTTGGTTGAATTTTCTTCACAACTGAAATCACACGGTGATCGAACGATTGGATCACTATGCGATTAGTTAACTTATATTTCTTTGCAGCAGCCATAATTGCGTTAGCAATAACCGTGGGAGCACTGGTGTCGCGAGTGTAGCGAGGAACAATTTTAGCTTCAATTTGCAATTTTATGCGCTGTGCATCGTGACTGTGATTTGATGTCACCAGATCAAAGACCTCTTCGAGCGTTGGCACCTGGCTTTTTTGAGCAGTCGCCTGATTAGGAAAGTCCTGGTGCCTTTGACTCCCGCAGTCAAGGTTTTTGATCTCAACGAGTGTTAAATCAGTGAACGCAACACTTGCAGATAAATCTTTTCCTTCCATGCTTCGGCATAGTGCTACTGGAACCAGTCGATCGTGAGCGACGATAAGATGTCCATCCTTACTCAGCTGGACATCCAACTCCAAGACGTCCACACCCTGATCGATGGCAAAACGAAAAGCGGACAGCGTATTTTCAGGTCGGCTCGCTCTGGCACCACGGTGGCCTAGTACTTCAATGGATCTAGGTGCGCTCGCACTAAAACATTCACTGCTGAATGTGGCGGCTAAGGCCATGATTTTGGCAAAGTGGCGAGTACCTCGAACCATCCTGAATATCCTTCTCTTAGTCGAATTGCAGCCCACATGACTGACTTGATGGGTGGCGGCAAGACTAAGTTGATTTGAGGTAGCTTTGGCGGTGGTGTAAGCGTCCATAATTATGATGTAAAATATCAGAATATAAAAAAATCTCAAGTTTAGGTGAAAACTTGCCGATACAGGGGGAACGTTATAGAGGATTTTTAGAGGATGGGGGTCACACGTGACGGTGTTTAGGACAGGGCCACATGCGGTCTTTCTGATGACCGTGGTGTTTTTGAGTACGGGTTGCCTGGTAGAGAAAGAGCGCAATCCCGGAGCCAAAGCGGCGCAACGTGCAGCTGAAAGGCGTCGCACTATTTCCGAGCAAACTGCTGCCGAGGCCCAAGTGGTCAAAGCTTCCGGTACCCTTAGAGCTTCGCAAGTGAGCAAATCCGACTTAGCGCTCGCTAGGCCTCAGGATCCTCCGGCCGCCGCCGATCAAATCATAGCTATTCTTGAGCCCATGGTGCCTGCAAACTTTGATTGCAGTAGTCAGATTGCAAAGAGAACCTTGGACCATTATAGCGGTGAAACCGAAATTTCTGGACCGACCGTAGATATCATTAACGGTCTCGTCGATTCCGCTGACCGGCTGCCTGTGATCTACAAGGAAACGTTTGAAATCGACGCCGGCGAAGTAGAAATGAAAGATTTGCTTCCCGGTGAATATCTTCTCCAGCTTGATCTGGCTAATGGTCAAACTAGCCGGATTTATCAGCGCGGTCTGAGCTATGTCTCCATCACGGGTGGAACTAAAGCTGTAGCTAAAGTAGAGTTCCGTCCAATTGGCGCGGTGATATCTGATGAAAGTGGTTCACTTCCAGCCGCCGACGAGGCTGCGATGAAACCCTACTCTGAGGTTTGCCCTAGTGGTCGCACAAAGGCGACAACTAAGGTTTATCGCCCTCAGTATATTGATGCCGTTAAAGTTTACGAGAGCTAGTTTGCCGGGACCAACACTGTAGGTACTAATCCGGTCCGTTCAGCAAACCGCCGAGCAATGCGATCGGCGGCGGCTCGTGCGCCGCTAGAGCTAGCTAGCGCAACAATCGACCCACCAAATCCTCCTCCCGTAAGGCGAGCTCCGAAGACATCGGGATCAGCGCAGGCGATCTCAACTAATATGTCAATTTCAGGTGTGGATACCTCAAAGTCGTCGCGCATAGAAACATGCGATTCTTTGAAAAGTGACCCGAGCCTTGGTAAGTCTCCAGCCTGGAGAGCCGTAACGGCAGCCTGCACACGAGCATTCTCTGTGATGACATGTCTTGCCCTCTTCATCAGGTGAGGGGGAAGCATTGACAGCTTGTGTGTATGGTCAATGCTGATATCGCGGAGAGCTCTCACACCCATAATGCGAGCACTCTCCTCGCAAGATGCGCGGCGCTCACTATAGCCACCGCCGATGTTACTATGCTTGATGCTAGAATTGATAACGATGAGTCCAGCGGATTTCGGTAAAGCTATTAGTTTATATTCTAGTGAACGCGTGTCGAGAAAAAGTGCCTGGCCCGGTGTAGCAAGTGCTACAGCCATTTGATCCATGATGCCAACATGTGCGCCAACGAACTCGTTTTCAACTCTTTGAGCTAGAAGAGCAATTGCGGTGTCTTTGAGCTCAAGGTTGAAGGCTAGGCGTAGCGCCTTGATCAACCCAACTATGAGTGCAGCACTTGACGATAAACCAGCCCCAGTCGGCACTGTTGAGTCGATGAAAACATCAAAGCCAGTTACTCTGCGACCAGCGCTCGCCAACACTTGCGTCACACCCTGTATATAGTCGATCCAGGTATTGTGCCGTATTTCATCACCGAGCATGAAACTTTGAACGCCTGATTCATTCATGTTTTTGCTGGCAACGCGAACGCGGGAACCCCCTCGGGCAGAGAGGGAGATTTTTGTCGTTTGAGGAATCACGGTGGGCAGGACAAAGCCCTCGTTGTAGTCCGTGTGTTCGCCAATTAAGTTGACGCGACCCGGAGTACTTATAACAATGTTCGGGGATGTGTTGAACGAGGCTTCAAAAGACATTATAGGCTCTCCTCAGCACTAAAGTGGATCAAAACGTCGCGTAGTTCTTTCGCCTTGTCCTCTGGCAGGCTATCCGCCGCAAAAAAACCCGCTCCAATCTCTGTACCAGCCAAATATTTAAGCTTATTTTCGGTGCGGTAAGGCGGATATATTTCAAAATGAAGGTGCGCCTCAGGATGAGGTCGACCATCAGTTGGTGCTTGGTGCAGGACCATCAAATAGGGGAATGGTCTTTTCCACAGCGCATCATACTTCCGCAGTATAGTCTTTAGGGCCAATGCTAGATCACGACGTTCTTGCGGCTCTAGATCGGCAAGTGAAGCAACTGGTCTCTTCGGTGCTATCCAAGTTTCATAGGCGTATCTGGCGCAAATTGGTACAAATGCGACAGCATGCTGTCCCTCGAATACTAGTCTTTCATGTTCTTTGATTTCCGTCTTTATCAGGTCCTCTAATAGGCCAGAACCGTTCTTATCGAAGTAGATCTTCATCTGTTCTAGTTCACGTTGCGGTATCGGCGGCACCACTGGATAGGCATAAATCTGCCCGTGTGGATGATGAAGTGTTACCCCAACCTCAACGCCACGATTTTCAAAAGGCATGACATATTGGATGTTAGGATCTTGCCCGAGTTCCTTACAGCGCTCTCCCCACACCTGTAGAAGTAAGTCGATATGGCTCAGCTGCAAATTTGCGAGCGACGCTTTGGGATCCTGCGTGAATACGACCACCTCGCACGATCCAAGAGCCGGTTGTGTCGGCACGGATAGCGCAGGAGCATCATGGGCGCCGAGGCTCAATGACGGAAACAGGTTATCAAATACGGCGACTTCATAATCGCCAAGAGGTAACTCGGTAGGGAAATTGGGGTCGCTGCTTGGGGTGAGGGGGCTATACTCGGCAGGAGGCAGAAAGGTTCGATCCTGCCTGTGAGTGGCATAGGTGACCCACTCACCGCGCAGTGGATGCCACCTAAGATGAGGGTTAGCAGTACTTTTATTTGGCATCGGGGATGGGCCGTGAGTCACGGGCTCCATCGGCTGGCGCGAATATAAAATGAGCTTGCGTCCGTCGATTTTAGTCAGCTGTTGCCGGTACATGTTAAACTCAGAGTCCAGGGTTACAAAAAATTGCTACAACTTTATAGGTTGCGATAACGTTCACATTATCATCGCTTTGGCGTCTGTTGAACAGAACATTGGCTGAACTGGTGGATAGAACGGTGTCGCTAATCCTTCTCCTCGCGGAGGAACTGATTATGCTAAGTCGCTGCCTCTTAACGCTAACACTAATTGCCACGGTATCCAGTAGTGCTTGGGCGGGGAGTTCGATACCAAGTGGATTCTTTCTCGGGACCGCTATAGCGGGCTTTCAGGTCGAAATGGGATGCCCAACGATTCCCGCTGACGAGTGTGAAGACCGCAATTCCGATTGGTTCGAATACATCACCTCACCTTGGATTAAGCTGAACCCCAGCCTTTTCATGAAGGGTGATCCCACCTCCCTAGGCCCAGGTTTTTACGAAACCTATCGTGACGATCTTAGCCGAGCCAGGAATGAACTGGGATCCAATGCCATCCGCATTTCTATTGAATGGAGTCGACTGTTTCCCGTGGCTACGACTGGGGTGAGCGCTTATGAAGACCTGCGGCAAATGGCGTCGCCTTCTGCACTTGAGTATTACCATAACCTGATTTCTGCAATTAGGGCTCAGGGAATGGTGCCCTTCGTCACGCTGAATCATTACACACTGCCCCAGTGGATTCACAGTGCTGTCGACTGCCATGTCCATCTTCTCCACTGCAAGCATCGTGGCTGGGTTGACCCTGCAGTGATCGTCCCAGAAATAGCGAAGTATGCTGGTTTCGTTGCGCGTGAATTTGGCCAGGATGTTGACTACTGGATGACGTTAAATGAACCGTTCTCAGCCGTAGTCTTACCTAGTTATCTTTTGCCGACACCTGAGCGGACGAATCCACCGGGATTATATTTACAGATCGAGGCAGCCAAGATTGCTAACGCTACAATGATCGAATCTCACGCAAAAATGTATGAAGCCATTAAGTCAGGAGATACGGTTAGCAGTGTTCCCGGCGCAAAACCTGCAGAGGTGGGTATTGCCTATTCGTTTTTCGCAATTAGGCCGGCGAGTAATCGACCCATTGACCTGCGAGTCGCTGCTAACCTTAAGTATCTGATGCACGACCAGTTCCTTGATGCTTTAACCTATGGTCGGTTCGATCCAGATTGGTCTGGCCAGACCACTGTACGTCCAGATTTGGCGGGGCATTTAGACTTTATAGGTGTTAATTATTACGTGCGGTTGACCCCGCCAAAGTTTTCCTTGGGTAGCGCGGTCTCTATTACTGACCTGCTTTTAGCCAATCCAATCGACGCAATTTTTGATCGCGATGCGCCTGATGGCCTAACCCAGGTGTTAGTCGAGCAGTCGCACTATGGCTTGCCACTTTATGTCACTGAGACTGGTACTGATGCGTCTTCGGATACAGAGCGGCCAAGGAGATGGCTCCGCGGAACGCTTGCTGCGACTCATGCCGCGATTGATCGCGGTGTAGACGTGCGTGGGTACTTCTACTGGAGCCTCATGGACAATTATGAGTGGAACCATGGTATGGATAGTCGCTTCGGGCTCTTTAGTATCGATCCTAATGATAAAAATAAGACGCGGGTACCAAGGTCAGCTGTTAATGCCTTTCGGGAGATAAGCATGGCAAGAGAATGGCCGGAGTAATAAGCGCATAGCCCAAGCGATTCAGAAACGAGCACCGATGTTGAATAAAAATTCCCCACGCGTAATCCAGTGTCCAGTCTGTCTAGCACGCTTGTTGCAAAGTCGAGGGTCATCGCGACAGGTCTGAGTCTTGGGTTCGCGCCAAGGGAGGCCGTAGGTTATGTTGATAGCGCCAAGCGCGGTCAAAAAGTCTAGGGAGCCACCGTATGAGTAGTAATTTCGTGACCAAATATAGCCAGGATGACTGAGGAGATCGGCAAAGTCGTAAGCGAAGTTATCCTCCACACTGCGAATCGGGGCTGGTTTATAATTTTGGCAATTCGGGTGTTTCGCAATGTTAGGGTCGGTAACGGGGCCGCTATACTCCTCTTGGAAGCGACTCATTTGCTCACGCGAAAGAAAGACGTTGCCGTTATCGACGAATGCTGTTGCTGCCCAAGCATCGCTGAACTTATGCCGCAGCTCAGACTTGATAGAAAGACGATTCGTCCCGAAGAGAGCATTGGTTGTGTAGGACACATTGCAAGTGGACCCGTCGTCTGTGAATACCGGTGCCTTAACCAAAGGGCCCAAACTAGCGATCGGAAATCCGCGGACCGTATCGTCCCCAGACGAAAGGCGCTCCTGCTGCGGCAAAATCCCTCGTTTTTGACCTTTGCGCTGAATATCCTCATAGCTTGTCGCATAGGTACCTAGAGCAAACACTGTGTCTTTACTCAACTCGAAATACTTACCTAGGCCAAGATCCCACTTGAAATAGCGAACGTTGCCATTAAGCTCATAGCGAGCCCAGGAAATTTCCGCATTTGCGACATAGCCACCGGTTGGAAACCTGAGGTTGTCACGACGGTCTATATTGTATCTAAACCCGACGGATCCGACTTGCTCGTCAGGCGCCACAAGGGTGGCCAATTGGAACTGCGATCCTTCGGTATTGGCGATTTTTTGACCATAAAAGACTGAGACAAAGCTGTTCGGTAATAGCCGACGTAAGCGGTGCTTAAGCTCAAGCTCGCCGACATAGCTTAAGGTCCATAGCTCACCGTTCCAGAATGCTTCCTGCCGAGCTCTAATGATTCCGTCGATGGGAATATCAAAGATAAATGGCTCAGTATAACCAACTCCAAGCTTACGGCCGAACAACGTCTTAGGGCCAATAGCGTATTGATTTCGTTCTTGGCTGATCGATCCTCTGATCGATGCTTGTCGTCCTACACCACCTATATTGTTATAGGATGCTTCGGCCTCGTAGTTCCAGCCTCTGATAAGGCTCCATCCCGGTCCGTAATTTACAGTACCAGGACGACCTTCACGAATATCGATGTTGATATCTAGTTCGGCCTCCCTCTCCGCAATGGCGTTCCGATCTGTCGGCACAATTTGGACCGATCTGAATATTCCGAGCCGACTGAGTGCCTGTCTTGTATTCGCTATGAGATCAGGGTCATACCAGTCGCCTGGATGGAATAAGAGCTCTCTGCGTACAACCTTTTCATGGGTACGGGTTAATCCGACAATATTAATGTCGCCGAATTTGACGCGCTGTCCTTCAATCACGCGAATGTATAGATCTAGCCGCTGCATCTTTTTTGTTTCGGTGATCTTTAGTTCGATCTGTACATCGCTATAAAGATAGCCTTTACCAACGTAAAGGGTTCTCAGCTTCTGCTGGGAGTCGAGCAGCTTGGACCGATCAATTGGAGCATCGTGTTTGATATTAAGTAATTCCTTTATTTCAGCATCCGGAATGGCCTTGTTGCCGCTGATAAAGACGTCATTCAGAGTGCGCATCATGCCTTCTGTGACCGAGATGGTAAGTCTGACGGTCGCAGTCTCTTTGTCTCTTTGGCCCGTACCCGGATCGTGTATGTCAACGTCCCAATATCCCTCTTGCTGGTACTTGTATTTAAGTGCCGCGAGGCCCTGCTGAATTTCCTCGTAATTGTAGGGTTGAGAGCTCTGCCAAAGGCGATCCACTCCCATAATTTCCTGAGCTTGCTTGGCGCTAAAAAAGCCCAACCCCTCAAATTGGACGCTTTTTAGTAAGTACTGACGACCAGGTGTGACGTGATAGACATAGGTGACGGAACCTTCGTCCTCGTTTAAAGTTGTCGGCCCTTTCACCTCGACATCTAAGTAGCCTTGGTTGCGGTACCTGCGGCTTAGTTCCGCCTTCATAGCGTCAGGACTGACTATATTTGGGTCAATATTGGTGAGCTCTTCATCCTCAAATAGTTCGTCTAGAATAAATCGACGTGAATCGTCGATTACCTGGTAGCGAATCCTTCTGCCCAGTTCACCAGCTATTGTAACTGTGGCGGTTGCTGGAGATGCATGAAAGACAATTGAGGCCGGTTCTAGACGAGCCTGGCTATAGCCCTGGTCTCGCAACTGAGTCTCGAAATCTCCGACGGATGTATCAATTAGTTCTAGGTCACAAGCGTCACCAGCGCGCAAATCTGGCTTCATGCCAGCAGGGATGGTAAAGGCGAAATTTACGCGATCGATAATACAAGGTATACCCTCGTCGATGTGGATGTCGTAGACGGTGCCCTCGCTATTCGTCTGAGTGCTTAAGGTCGTTTTCGCCCATGGATAGCCATGGCGATTCAAATAGCGCGTTACTATGTCGACCAATTTATGGCGGGACTCTGGAGAATCAACCTGGCCAATAAAGCTTTGAATGGCTGCGTAGACCTGCTGAGACATCATTCTTGCTGTGATGTGGATCGAGAGGTCTGATATTAATGTTGCTGGGCTACCACTGATGGTCCAGATGCCTTGATCAAATGTTGCTTCCACCTGAAGCATTGGCAGCCGTCGCCCGATGTCGACGATCAGAGCCTCGAGATCATTAGCATTATTTATTAGCGGGTGGCGTTCAGCCAGCCGCTCACTGGTTGTAGGCGGTAGCATGTTGGGCATTGCTCGCCAGGTAGCAGCCAACAATGGTTGTGCATCAACCATAAGTAAGCTGAGCCATGCGACGAGGATTAAATATACGCGCACCGCTAGTCGCCTTTCGCCGCTGTCGCTGCTGCAAAATATCAATATTTAACAATACATATTTATCAACTAGCTGTGAACAAGAGTAGCTCTTGGTAAATCCTATAAACCATCAAAAAATCTCTGTGATCTCGATGGGTGCGCGGTATTCCTGGGTAATATTTGCAGTCTAGGCGACCTGACCAAAGGTGCTAAAATGAAGACTATAACCCATGAAAATCTCGGAATTCACGGATGCAACGCCCCCACGGCGGCCAAATCAAAAAAGCGACCGAAGACGTCTCCAGTGGCGAGTCGCGAGAGTCAGCCCCATACAACCGTTCGCGGCTACTTGACTCACTGGACCGTCTTGCCGAACTAGGGCGGCCGATTGACGTTGGCCAAAGCACCGTGAAATCAATTGGTCTAGAGCTCCTGCTTGCCTTAACGGTGCCTCTTTGGATGTGGCGCCTACGCAGACTCGAGCAGTGCCAGGACAAGGCTATCCTAAAAGTTGGAAAGCTGCTCGATGAGAGCCTAAAGCTTGCCGTGGTTGAAGATCAGAAACTAGCCGTGAACTTAGCTTGTGCCCAGATAATCCTGGCTTTGCGACACGGCGTTCAATCTTTCACCAGTAGAGCTGTTGCATATTGGGCATTTTTTCGTATTGGCGGCCTATTGACCGCCATACCGTCGGTGCGGCGTGCCGTCCACGAGGCCACTCGTCTCTCATCCGATAGCCGATTTAGGACCTGGCAGCAGCCTATAGTTGGCGATTGGATGGGGTTTCTCCTGCCATGGAGTTTTCCAAGAAAACTTACTCATAGGCGGATTGAGCAATTAAAATACGCAATCAGAGATGATTTGGATCTAACCTTATCAGCCTTCGGGAGCGAGTATGAACTCGCTTCGAATCTCTTCGCGACAGAGTCGTTGGACTCAACCTCAAAGTGTCTCCAACATTTAAAAGACACGATCCTGGCAATTCAGAATAACGAAGCTCCCGTCACTGACTTTGGACTTGCAGGGACTATTGCCAAGCTCAATCCGGGTGGGTCAATGATGCCGTCTCTGAGCGGTGGTCCGGGCGCTGATCCTGCTAGTGATCGCAACAACATTGAGCGGGTTTTCGCTTCAAGCTTCAAGCTGTCTCTCGCGGCGGTCGTTGCTGCCGTTCTCCGCGACTATCCAACCGTCGTCAAAACCAAAGCGATTATCAGATCGCAGGCAGGTTCACAAAATTGGCCAGCGAGTATGCCGCCGATTAGTCTGATACTAATTGTTCACGCTAGTGTTGTTGCCACGTGGTCACAAAGTATAGGTGTTTTGGCACGACTGCAATTAGTCCGCGAAATTATGTTCGTGCTGCGGCTTGCTTACAACAACAAGTCATCATACTCCTGGGCGACACATCTGATTTTGGGCGAATTAGGGGTCGCCTTCGGCCGCAGTCAATTTGCCTACAGCCAGTTCAGGTTAGCGAGGCTAAAGGCTAAGGAATCAGGTTACCTTCTCCCTTTAGCTGTCATTCAGGAGCGAATTGCCACATTCAGTCTAATAGTAGGCGATCAGGAGCTAGGTCGACGGCAATTAAAAGAAGCGCGTTCACTTTATGCTCAATGGGGATCGGCTCTTAAGCTTAATCAGCTTGACTACCAGTACTCCTATCTAAGGCTCGACCGGGAAAAGAAACGAGTAGTCGGTAAGATGAGTGTGGGCGATTCTAAATCGCACCTATCGGAACATCTGAATTTACGTCTCATCTCTGGTGCGGAAAATCGAGCGTCAGCAAATTTACATTTGCGAGATTTAATTCAGTTGCTCTCTCCGGAAATGGGGGCGAGTCCTCAGGCGAAGGAAAGTCTGACTAATCGTGTGAATAATTATGTTGAGAACATTAAGCAAATTACATTCAACACCACTTTGCTTGGGATCATTCGCCAGCATAACGAGCGAGCAATCGAGCACGCAGCACAGGCAGAAGAGCGGCTATTCGTGGCGGCTAATTACGCGCAGTGTACAGAATTGTGCAGTGATTTGATCATTTCAGTCTATGATCAAAAAAATCAGCTCTATTTTTTTGGACTTGGTGACGGTTTTGATCGTGGCCCACCAACTGTGATGCGTTCCATCGCACTTAGCGGTGCTATTGAGGCAGCGATCAACATAGCTGATGGATCTCCATTTATGCGGATGAGTGCCGTTGTCGAATCTTTTAATCGAATAATTTGTTCGGCTTTATCAGATGAACTATCGCTTTTTCGGCTCAGCCTATTTGTAATCGATCCAAATAACGGCGAGGGTCTTTACTTTAATGCTGCCAACCATGCGACATACATAAAAAGGGGCGAGCAGATCTTACCGCTTCTAGTAAGGACGCCGCCTCTTGGCCCAGGTGATTTTGATTTGGCGCATGCTATCCATCCTTTTCACCTCGAGTTAGGTGATGTCCTCTTCACGCACACTAATGGTTTGCTAAATGAACGTTTAGAGGGCGGTAGCGGCATTTCGCGTCAATTGATTCGGCGGTCCATGCTCAGTGCGCCTTCACCTCTGGGACTAGCAGTCGTCTTGGAAGGTTGCCTGAAAAAGCAGACCGAGATGGGCCTCAAAGATGACGCAGCCTACATTCTGGTCTCCCGCAGGGGGCTGTGAATGCATAATTTGGACTAAAGTTTTTCCCCCAAAATGCCGATAACGCCTGGCGGTTTGTGGTCCTGTAGGCGTTATTTGACACATTCGGAAGTGGGAAAATCATGATGCTCAAAGACAAAAGATCCATTTTGTTTTCGCTGGTTAGCTTGGTTGGCCTATCTGCCACGGGCTGTAAGAACCAGGCAGATTCGGGCCTCAAGGATAAGGCGCCTGGTGGAGTGGCGACCACCCTTGATACTCAGGGCAAGGTCGGGCCTAGTGAGAGTATTGGTAGTAACGACCTGAAGATAGACATTAGGGATTACATAAAGCCTGTCGGGCAGCCATTTAAGTGGTCCGACGAGATGACAGATAAGGTGATGAGCAGTCTCCCCGGTACATGTGATGAGCAAAGCCAGGACAAGAAGGGTTTTGTCGCTGTGGCTATTGGTGGGGAGTGCCGTCTTCTTGAGATCAATGCTGCTCGAAAGGAGCTAGGCAGTTTAGGTGCGATGCTTGCCGAACAAGGCACCAACCTTAGTGACGTGATCGAGAATGACGCAACTTCACCCGAGGTCAAGCAGGTTGATGCGGCAGCACCCAGAGTTGACCTAGGTCATATTGTAGAACTGCAAAAGAGCAATGCCGAGAAGTCTTCCATGGACTACGGAAACGGGCTTGGGCTTACCTATGATGCCGAAACTGGCTGGCGTGGCGGTGCCAAAAACTATCTGATCGGTAGCGAACAATTCGCCGCCTCGGCGACAGGTTACTTCTTCGCTCGTAGTCGGGGAGGCCTGGCTGTTCATTCGTCTGCAGATATGAGTGGTAAAGCTTTTGGCGTGCAGCGATCGCTCATGTTTACGAAATTGGATGCAAACGCTAATAACGGTATCCCGAGTTTTGATATGTCGATTATGGTTTTTGGTCAGGAAGTTTTGCGCCAAAATCTCAGTGGGCCAGGGATCTCCGTTTCAAAGAACCTCTTTACGGCTAATCATAATTTGCCAGGTAAACTCCGATTTGCTGTTGGTCCAGTACCTTTCAGCGTGAGTTGGTCATTCAGAGTCACGGGTACAGTCCCAGTCACGGTGACCGCGCGACCGATGGCTTTGACAGCTGGAATTAACCCTACCGTCGGTACGACGGTGGGACTAGAGGGTAGTGCTGATATTAAGATCGCTCGCGCAGGTGTAGGCGGTAGTCTATCCATTGCGGGCGGTGCTCTGGCTGGAATTACGACTGCTCAGGTAAAAACAACCGACGATGGTAAACAAAAGATGTGCTACGGCGGTGATCTAAATTTTAGGCTGAGCAATTTGCTTGGTGGCCGATTAGGAGCTTTTGCTGAGGTCGGTAAACCAGGAAGTAAATTTGGCAGGATACCCGGTGGCTGGCGTGGGGACTTTAACTTTGTTTCTTGGACGGGAACCGGTTACGATCTCATGATACTAGACACTAAGGAACGCTGTTTCACCGAAGAGACTTGATGGCCTCAAGGGCTGAATCTTCAAGCGTGGTTCGGTGAATAGGAGGGCGCTTGATGAGTAGGCGATGGCTATGGCGGATGGCCTTTGCGGGGGCACTACTTCTTGTCGGTGCGCTGTGGGTTGGTAAGGAACGGTGGCAGCGTCTTTATGATCGCCTCTTAGTGACGCTTTACCTGCCGAAAATTAGTTCGAGTGCGGTTCTTCCAGATGGGGTTGTTCGCTACTATAAGGTTGAGGTGGGTAGTAAAGCCTCGATGAATAAAAGTGGCGACGAAGCTAGGCGAGACTCTGATCAACCGGATATCGAAGTCAAGCTTACGGGGCGCATCGCCTTTGAGCGAGAACCAAGTTTGGGTAAGAGTGCGGTCAGGATCCGATTCGCAGTTGCCCCGTCTCTTTCTCTTAGGCAAGCGAGTGAACCTAGTGATTTTCCGCCTGACTCTGCAACCATAAGCACACTGATCATAGGTGTGCCGTTCCAGCTTGGTGAGCGTGGGCAGCTAGCTTACGCTAATGAATCAGCAGTAGGCGACCGATTCGCCATTCAATTGCTTCGCCAGGTGGCGGCCGGACTGCAGGTATGTCTTTCCGAAAAAGGATCGTCTACTTCATGGGCATGCGAGGAGCAGGACGGTACGGGTAGTTATCAAGCTAACTACGAGGTCACCGCCATTTCGGGGCACACCGAATTGCGCAAGGTTAAAACTGGATACCTTGCACTCCAAGCGGTGAATGACGGCATGTCGCCCCCACCTCTTAAAGGCAAATTGAATGGTGAAAGTACCATTCAACTCAATCCAAATAGTGGATTGCCTCAGGTAATCACTGGACAAGAGGTAGCTCTGGTCACGATTTTAGTCGATGGCGGGGAGATAAGGTCAAATGCACAAACTGATTTTAGAATTGAATTCGAGAGTGAAGAGGTTGCCCCTCCTAACTCAATAGGATCAAATTCGAGAGCAGCATCTTCAGGTGGCGAAGTATTATCCGACAGTGGAGGTCCTATTAACACTGTAGATAGCCTTAGGAGAGCCTCGCAAGACCGCTTTGGCGATGATTCTGCGACGAGCCTACTTCGAGCGTTTGAGTCAGCGAGACAAAGTGATAGCTCAACTCGACCGCAGGCTGAGCGCGATGTGTACGATAGAATGGTTGGTTACGTAAGACTTCACGATAAAGATCTTGGCGATATTTTGAAAACATTGTCTGGACGCAAGGCCGACGATCCGTGGTTGCAGCAGGTTCTAAGTGCTTTTGCCTATGTAGGGTGTAAAGAATGTCAGACACAACTCGTAAATGAAGTTATGGCCAGAGAGTCTGATCCCGCCTTTGCTAGTGATCTTCTTAGTTTACTCTCACAGCCAGAGCAGCCAGGGGTAGAAATCGAGAAGGCGCTTCGCATGCTTACCGACTCATCACAAACAATTATTCATGACATGGCTGAACTCGCTCTAGGAACTGTGGGGCATAGACTTCGTCAATTCGATCAACCTAGATCGCTTGCGATCCAGCAACAATATTTGGATAAATTTCGTCAATCGAATGACATCCCTACGCAAATGAGGGCACTGTCTGTTTTGGGAAACATCGGCAACGAGGGTCTCACTCAAGAATTAAAACCTTGGCTGCAGTCCGGCGATGATAGTCGTCGTGAAGCCGCCGCTAGGGCGTTACGTAACGTAGAATCGGAGGGTGCTCAGCGAGTGCTGATCCCCCTGTTGGCAGATGATGCGGTTCGGGTTCGCCGGGCGGTGGTCGAGTCCTTAAGCCAAATGCGCAAATCAGAAATAGCAGTTACGGCATTGTCTGAGAGGTTTCTGAGTGAAAAAATACCCCTAGTCCGACAGGTCATTGTCCAGGATCTAGCCAGATATCTGCGCGACTCGACTAAGGTCCAGGAAATCCTACGTGAGGCAGCGAAGAGCGATACCGATGCCGACGTCCGCTTGATGGCGGCAAATTCATTGATCATGTATGGAATAAACTAACCTACTCAAATGAGAAGCGGAATTTTAAGTTAACTCGTGAGTCGCCCTCGATGTTGCCAGGAGTATTTTGCGTAGGTAGCGCGTCTTTATTTCGCAGTACTTCGTGAATACCTGAGACGTAAATATTCTCATTTACATTGTATTCCAGAGATACTTGGCTTGTGGCCTGATCTGTTCTAAGCACTACATCCATGTTTTCACCCAGATCAAACGGAAGGTTCAGTCTGGGCACCGGGCTACCGTCTGTAGCGGGGTGGGTATCGATGTAAACATTGCGTACGACGCTTTGACCAGATGCATCAAGTAACTTCTCGACCGGCTCTTCAAATTGGCCAAGCAAAATATTGGCAGCTTCGCTGGTGGCTGCGCTTTGCGTTTGCTGGCCCATCGATTGGCTTTCCTGTGGCAACTTGCCGCGTGAAAGTAGTACCAGTATTTCCAGTTTGCTGATGGCGATCCCGTTCTCTCTAGTTGGGGGATCGACGGAGAACTCGACGGTTGGGCTTGAGGCTCGGCCGCTGATCCCGAGATACACTCGATAAATATCTACGTCACTTACAGCTAAAATATCTAGGCTTGGATCGGCCTTGATGGGGTCATCGAAGATGACCAGCCCACGGGTGATTTTGAAATCTTGTTTATAGGTAAATTTCCCCTTATCAACTTCAAGTTGACCCGATAGAACTGGATTTTTATCAGTCCCTTTTATTCGCAGGTCAGTAGACATTTGGACCTGCAGATTACGATTGTGAATATTTATGCTTTGGTTGGCTGAGACATTTAGATCAAGTGTCAGTAATGGTTTTTCATCAAGCGTCGATGAGCCGATGGATTTTTGCCTTATAGCATTAACAATCTCGTTTCGAATGTCGACCTCGCGAGTGGACCTAGCTCGATTGATCACGATATCCCCAGCTAGCTTATAAGGTAGCCCCTGGCCAGAGACCACTAGATTGCCAGTGATTTGGGATTCGAAGTTTTTGATAAAGGCCACCGGGTAAACAACGGTAGCATCTCTTAGATTGATGTCTAAGTGTGACTCCGTATTACTCGATTTACCTAGGTTAATGCTACCCGACGCGGAGACTGATCCCGTCCCTTTATCAGCCGCTAGCTTGTCAATGACAACGCGTCCATCTCTATAGGCTGCTTTCAGCTTTATGTTCCGAAATGCTGGTCGGATTTCCGCAATGCCGACAGAAAGTGGGCGCCACGTGGCTGCGGTGAGTTCGTTAGCTGCAAGAT
>Ga0078894_10000799_pt1 | contig 22437 bp, 43 predicted proteins | sample LauGreSu1BDMLBSD_2_FD_67506 | JGI IMG/M metagenome (GOLD analysis project Ga0078894, IMG submission 67506) | Freshwater lake microbial communities from Lake Michigan, USA - Su13.BD.MLB.SD (version 4) (version 4) | ecosystem: Environmental > Aquatic > Freshwater > Lake | place: Lake Michigan... | reverse complement strand
AATGGAACGAATAATATCTAAGTACTTGGATTTACAAGACTTTATTAAGATTGAAAAAGATGAATATATTTATTTTGTTAACTCCACGGATGATGAGTACGGTCAAATTAGATATGATAAAAACGATGGTTGGTGTTTTATTTATATCGATTTAGTAAATGAAATTTCTTCTTTTTTTTCTTTAGAATACGACAATTCTAAAGAGATTATTGGTAAATGGGTTGAGAATACCTTACAAATGAAGGTATCAGACACCTTACACGCGATAAGTCGTAGGGTGGTATTCGTTGAGAATACCTTACAAATGAAAGTGTCAAACACCTATTTCATTCATCCCAACTATCAAAGAAAGTTGAGAATACCTAAATAATTATATTTATCATATATGAAATTAATTATCACAGAATCTAGAATGGAGCGAATAATATCTAAGTACTTGGATTTGCAGGACTTTGTTAAAGTTGAAAAAGATAATTATATTTATTTTTTTAATTCGATAGAAGATGAGTTTTTTCAAATTAAATACGATAAAAATGTTGGTAAGTGTTATTTTAATGTTGATTTGGTGGACGAAATTTCTTCTTTTTTTTCTTTAGAGTATCTTGATTCTAAAAATCTTATCGGTAAGTGGGTTGAGAATACCTTACAAATTAAGGTGTTAGACTCAGTATTTTGTTTTGGCAAGATTAAGCCTTTGTCGGGAATACCTCGCAAATCAAGGTGTTAGACACAACAAGTAAGAAAACCACTTATTTTTAATAAATTGAAAATACCTAATTAAATTTGTCTAATCCATTTTTTCTTATTATCTTTGTATTATGATTTCAGATAAAGTAAAAAACATAATCTTTAAATTCTTATCAGATGAATTGAAAAATTCCGAGATTATTAACTATAATGGTAATATATGGTTTATTGACAGGGAAAAGAAGTATTGGTATTTTGAACTACAAAAAGATGGTAGATTGTGGTGGAGATATAGTTTCTTTAATGATTTTTTCTCATTATTTTCTCTTGACTCCGCTCGATTTGAACCCATTTTAAAAGATTGGGTGGAAGAGGTATTAAATTGTAAGGTTAATACAACCGTACGTGTTGTCTTTTTTATGAATGAAGAGGTGGAAAAGGTATTAAATTGTAAGGTTGATACAACTGAATCATCCGCTTCAAAATTGCCAACCTGTGTGGAAGAAGTATTAAATTGTAAGGTTAATACAACCCAGAAGGGACTCTTTAATTTTACAACATCGGTGGAAGAGGTATTAAATCATAAGGTTGATACAACGGTTTCGGCGGATTATAATGACGAGTTGAGGGTGGAAAAGGCATTAGATTGTAATGTTGATACAACAAGTCCAAGGTTTTTATTCCATCCATCGCTGGTGGAAGATATATTAAATCATACGGTAACTAATATGGATGGTGGCGAAATGATTGATGAAGAAAGTTATGTTGACAAGGTATTAAATCATACAATAAAATAATATGGATAGTAACTTACAAAAAATATTATCAGAATTTGAAGAACTTAAAGGTCAATTTGTAATAACTGAATCTTGGGATATTGAAAGGTTAATTGCTATTGGTGATGATGAACAAGACTATTACTATGTAACATATAATGGTAGAGAAACTAAATGGAATACTTGTGTTGGAAGTGTAATACCTTTGAAGGGTAGATTGACCGAAAAAGAATATGGAAAGTTTATTCGTATTGCAAAACTAAATCACTGGGACCAAGGTGTTTTTGGAAATTATGATGAAGAATTTACAACCAACCACAAAGAAGAAGCGTCTAAAGTAAATGGAACTGACAAATACCTTACAGATATATGTTGGGACTTAAACTAAAGTAATATGATTAGTTTGTAATTTAATTATATTTATTACTATATGAACTCTCCAGTTGTTAAAGTAATAGATAAACTATATAACACTTATGTTATAAGCAATCATAATCGTAAAGAAGGTAATCTTGATAGTTACTATATTGTGGTCGTTGTTACGTTTTCACCAAAAGAAAAGACATCAATTACCCCTGAATTAGTAATTGTTAGTGGTAAATACAAGTTAACTGAACCCGATAGTAGTGGAGAGAGAGCATTGTTTAAAATTTCGGATACAATTTGGGCTCACGATGATAATATGCCAATATTATCTTATGTAAATCTTAGAGAAGAATTTAAAGTTTATTGTAGTTTCTTATTTGAGGAGGAATCTAAAAAAGTTTCTAATAAGATTGACCCCGATTGGAATAAATATGGTAGTTATTAACTTACCATATGTTTTAGGTTTATTTCTTTAATACTGAAAAATAGTATTCGTATATGTGACCTTCTAATGGTCTTGCTAATAACACCCTATCTTTTGTTTTTAATTCTTCTTTAACTTTATTCCAATCTGTATTTGGTAACCAACTGACAAATTTATTTAAAAACTTGAACCAAGAGTCGGTACATTCTGTAAATCCTCTTCCTCCATATCTTTCACTATGTTTAATAAAACAAAATTTCGATTCTTCATCTTCTTTAAATGTTTCATTGAAGTAATCTAATATAAAATCAGTATAATTATCTTTTATATATTTTTCAACAGAATCGAAGTTTTTATCATATTCTTCTTGGTCAAACCATTTCGTTAACTCTCCGGCGGTATCAAACGTAATTCTTTGTAAGAATTGGTCTAAAGACTCTCCCCCAAGTCTATGATTTGAATGGTATGCGATTTCTCCTTTTAATATTTTTTTAATATTCTCATCAGTTAAATTAACCACTCTTCTAACATAAGTAGATAATGAGTTATTATCTAATTCTTCCCTTAATATTCTTCTTATGGATTCTTGCAAATTTTCGGTTTCATCTTCCATATCCTCCAAACAATGATATTCATCACCAATACTTTTTATTGGTCTATTTTTTGATTGCTTTTGATATTTTTGATTTAAATAATCTATTAAAGATAATTCAAACTCTTCCTTATTTAAAGATACTGATTTTGAATAAATCCATAGTGTGGTATATAAGTCGCAGTTATCGACCCATAATGTTCCAAAATGATTTCTACTGAAAATTAATTTTTCATTTTTATCAAACCATTTTCCATATATGGTTCCCAATTCATCGGTATAAATTTCTAACTTTAATTTGTCAAATATATCATCATAAAGATTAAATAATCTTTTTATCATTGTTTCTTTAAGTCGCATAATAATAAATATCGTATATTTATGATTATGAAATTTATTATCGCCGAAGATAAACTTAAAAAAGTAAAAGAATTTATGTATGATTACATATATAAATTATTTGAAGAGAATGATAGGGGTGAACTTAGTCATACATTTGGTCCTGACCCTGATGATTATTTAAACGATGAAAATGAAAACTACTTCATTTTTTATTTTGGTGATTATGATGATAACGATACCGCATTTGAGTGGACAGACAAAAATAGTTGTGAGGGTAAATGTCCAAAAATATTTCTCGATAACAAATTAAAATCTGAACTTGATATAACATTTGGTGAAGGTTTTTGGCATGACTCATTTAAATCTTATCTGATGAAACATTATGATAAAACATTTAATTCAATTGCAAATCTATTTGGGGAATCGGAAAATTATCAAATTCCTGACGATGATGATGTATTTGATGACGATAATGTAGATACGTGGGTATAATAACAAAGATTAATTATGAAATTTATAATAAACGAAAATAGAATGGAAATTATCTTGGATAAAACACTTAATTCAATCTTTCCTGGGTTTAATAACATAGAGAATTTTGGTTGGGCAAATTATGGTTGTGGTATGGGCGAATGTTGTGACCCATATGCCGTTGGTTTCGTTTTTCCTGGTAGACGTTATGATGATTATTTCTTTAAATTGGTTAAGTCAAAGTATTATCATCCGTATGGTAGTTATCATGGTGACTTACCTGAAGATTGTTATGAAGAACCTAATATTAATGATAAAGAATTTGATATGGTCATATTATATGAAGAATTTGGTGATGAGTTTAAAATGGTATTTGGTGATAATGAAAAAATGGAAATTGAGTTATTGGTGTATCTAAATAAAAAGTTTAACTTTAATGCCTCTAAATTAATATTCGATTAACTAAGACAAACGCTGTAAAATAAAATTCGTTTTAATTATCAAATCCATCCCCATCTTCAGAATTGGTTAGATAGTCATCCATTATCTCAATAACTTTTGGTGTTACATTTGGTATGTCGTTTATCTCAATATCGAAATTCCATAAGAAGTTATCTTCCATATCATATATTCCATTTTCAGGTGAATAATAAACTATATTTGTTGCAAAGTTATTTATATCATTTGATATATTAACATAATAGTCTAAAGCCCTTTCTTTACTACCACCAAAATCATATCCTAAAATATCTATGGTACTTTTCCAATCCCACATTCCTTCATCTAATCTTGATAAAATAAAAATCTCACCATATGTTTCCATCCCTGTAATACCTTTCTTACTTTTCTTTGGCTTTCTTTGGATGATGACTGCGTGTCTTCCTTTATGATACTCCTCCCAATCTGTTAAATCATCATTAATACACCATTGGCAATTTGTAGCATATTTCTGTAATGCTCTATGAGTTAATGGAACAACAACAATTATATTATCATCCTTATATAGTTCCACCCTTTCATTTCTTGGAACTCTAATCTCGTTAAGTTCTTCCCTTAATATTCTTCTTATGGTTTGTTTGAGGTTCATTTCTTTTTATTTTTAACACAATTGGGGTATCTCTTACCAAACATTGTTTTCATTCCTTTTTGGGTATAACCTTTCCAACACTTCTCGGTTAATTCAGATTCTATCATTTGATTTTCATTCCAACATTTATGACAGGTATAAGGGTCGTCTCCGCCTTCAGATAATTTCCAAGACCATCCACAATTATCACAAGTAATTTTCTTATCTTTATTCGATTCGTTTATATTTTCTTCTTCATTGGAGGTTTCGCTTTCCACAAATATTTTTGTTTTTTTATCTTTTGCCCACTCAAAATTCCAAACAGGTTCTATTTTAAATGGAAAACCCCTATTAAAATTATCACATATAACACTATCAAACCAAGATGTGTGATTTGCCGCGGTGTCAGGTTTAATATTTGATTTAATTATTGTTTTGGAAGGTGATACTCTGTTAACCTCTAAAAAAAGAACGTCTTCAAATTCATTATGATATATATAATTTTTCACAATATACTCTTGAACTTCAACATCATTGTAATCCAATTCCATTATTTCAAACATTTTCTTGGCACTTCCAACCGCATTAACCGCCTCTAAAGGTCCCAACTTTTCAATAACGTTTTTAAGTCTTGTTTTTGCGGATGATTCTTCCCTTAATATTCTTTTTATGGTTTGTTTAAGATTCATAATCATAAATATCGTATATTTATGTAATATGAAAGTTATTATAAGTGAAAATAAAATGTTGTCCGTAATTTTAAAATTCGTGAAAGATGTTTGTCCCGAAATTGCTGAACCTTTACATACTAAATTAGTAAAGACAGGTGAAGGAAATTCAGGTTGGGGTTCTAGTATGCACGATTTTACTTACTATAGATTATATTACTATTCAACTAATGGTAATCCTGTATTATATGAAGATGATGAAAGAGGTGACACAAGATGGGTTTTTAATGAAGAATTACCAGGTCTTATGACAATATATGATTCGTTGGGTGAAGAAATGTTTGAAAAATTCTTTTTAGGGTTCCATAAACTCGATATTAAAGATAAAAGAAAATTTAAATATAATTGGATATTTGAATAAAAAAATTATGAAAAAGACTTTAAGATTAACTGAATCCGAATTAAAAAAAGTTATCATTAAAATGGTTAATGAGGCTTTAAAACCATCTCAATTTAGAAAATACGCGAATGAGTTCGATAAAGAAAGATATTCTGAAATATTTAAAACATTAGGTGATAAGTATTCTCACGATAGAAATTATTATAGGATTTATATTCCATTACAATCTTCACAACAAGAAGGACCTGTGTCAGAAACTCAAAAAGAAGTTACAAAGTTTTTGGAAGATAATGGTTATAAAGTATTGGATTATGTTAAAGGAACTGCCAAATATGGCGATTCAAAAAATGTAACAACTATTGGTAAAGCATTATCAAGACTTAAATCGGATGTTTTAATGAAAAAATTTGTATCTGATGAATCAAGGAAGGCTTTAACATCTGACGCATCTAATCTAATGGTTGTAATATCTAGACATCCTTATGATATTGCCGGCTCAGATACCGATAGAAATTGGACTAATTGTATGACTATGGGTCATTCAGATTCTCCAAGGGTTGCTAAATTAAATGATGAGTTAAAAGAATTACGATACAAATTAGAATTATTGGAAGCAGAGTATTCAAACACTCCAGGATTTACCAAAACTAAATTAAGTCCAGTTAGTGATGAAGATAAAAAAATTTATAGTTATGTTCATACTAAGGAATTTTTATCAAGTCCGCTTTATAAAGTAATTAAAAGAATTGATGAAATTAATAAAGAACTTGAGGAGAGAAAAGAAGAAGGACAGAACGCAAAATATTTAATTCACGATGTTAAGGAAGGTTCTTTAATTTCTTATCTAATTAGAAGTAATGATAAGAATATTCAAAACCCTATTTCCGTATTAAATATTAAACCATATGTTAAGGAACACGGTGAAGATTTTATATTAGTTTCCGACAATAATATGTATGGTCAAGGAAGACCAGAATTTAAAACAACCGTTGACTCAATTTTAAATGAGATTAATGGTGATAATGCGCCAAGTGGTCACTATTGTTTAAGCGGTAAAATTTATGCGGATTCTCAACCAAGAAGAATTTTCTCAATGGATAAAGACGTGAATAAATTTTATGTTGCGGCTCAAAACTATCTAAAAAATAATATTGAACCAATAGTTGAATCGGCATTTGAAAAGAATGTTCCTTCGGCAATTGATACGGCACTTGAAACGTATTCCTCAGACAATGATGTTGATTTTGACGAACTTTATGAACATGAAGTTAATATTAAAAAAATTATTAATTCTGAAAAACAAGCAATTATTAACTCAATAATTAAAACAGGTGATTTTGGTGTAAAAAAAGATGATGTTTATTTCTCTTATGACTTATTTAAAAAAATATACCCTAAAGACAAAGACAATGTTGAAAAATTTGTTAAATATCATTTTAAGGATAGTGACTTCGAGATTCATTCAATTGATGAAATGTTACAAGAAGACTTTTTTAGTATCGCCATGACTTACTTAGATGATAATTTTACACCTGATTATTAATCATAGAATTTATTATATTTATATTTATGAAATTTATTATAAAAGAGGGTCAAATTGAGAGAATGTTGTTTAAATACCTTGATAGTCAAGATTTTGAACAACATAAAAACATTATTCATAATAAAACTAAGACATTAAGAAGTGCAATTTATTTCTTTACACCTAAAGGTTCTGAAACTTCAGTTATTAGGTATAATCGTTGGGACGGTTCTCTTATTATTGACACAGATTTAATTGATGAGTTATTAATTGTTGCTGGCATGGAAGAAGATGGTGAGAATAATGTTTTCATTGATTTAACCATTTCTGAGTGGGTTGAGGAAAAATTAAATATCAAAATTCCTGTTTATAAAATTGCCGATGTCAGTTCCAGTTCTTATATTGGTGGTCCAGTTTTTGATAGATTTAATAATGCAAATAAAAAAATATGAAGTTAATATTATCCGAAAACAAATTAATTAAAGTAATCCAAAAATACTTAAAACCTTTATTTATTCAATCCAAGTTTAATTGGGTTAATGATATTGAAATAAATGTGTCCGATACAAAGAAATCGGGTTGGAAGGAATCTTACCCTGTATTTGAATACTTAATATTTTCTAAAGAGGATTTTGTTCCAACTTCTTATATTGCTGAGATGATATTAAACATACAAGAAATACATAATTTAATCTTTATTAATAATAAAGATGTTCCTACAGCCTTTTATACAATTAAGATGGTTTATCCTAATGGAAATATTAGAGATTTACCTTCTACCGCAATTGAGATTAGTTAGAATCAAATTTTTTTTATATATTTATAATATTATGGAACTTTTAAATTTGACTTGGTATTATGAACATCCGTTTGACTATGAGTTAAAACAATATGTTTTATTATCCTATTTAAGAAACGTTGAGGACTCATTTTTACAGAAGATGTTGTCTCCCCATCTTTTACATTTAGAGAAACTAAATAAAGAATTAAGTAATTTCAAACAAAACTACAAATACCTAATTGATAAACTTGAAATCAAAAAATATAACTACTTTAACAATGAACCTATTTGCGGTTTAAAAGAAAGTATGATACTTGAGATTAATAATATTGTTGAGTTTTCCATTCCCCAGATATCATCCAAAATTGATATGGGTTATAAGATATATAAAAATAACATTCAGTTATTATATTAATATTTTGATTTTATTAAAAAAGTTTACTATATTTGTATTATCAAACTACAAATAATATGGAACATTTTGAAATGGTATTTAAAAATTTTTTGGATATGCAACAAAAAACTCTTGGCATTATCTATGATAATAACCCGATAAAATCTTTATCTTTGGGTAAAGAGTACTTGGAAGTTATTGAAAACAACATTAAATTTCATAACGCGGCAATTAGTTATCACAAATCAATTGTTGAGATGAACGAGGTTTTGAAAGATAATATTAACTTATTTAATCCAAACAAAAAATGAACAAACTATTAATCTTGGTATCAGTCTTGACGATAAGTTGTACTGGACTAAAGAAAATTGACACTACAGGATTTTACTCGTCTGAAAATGTTATTATGTATGAGAAAGATACTGTAGCAACATTATCGGCAATTGAATATTCTATTGATAACGGTAAATATGTTAAAGAGATGACATTCAAGCTTGTTGATATGAATCATGCGGATAAGGTTAAAAACCTACTTTATTTTGTTCATAAACAACATAAAGATTGGGAAATTGAATTAGATTATCCTATTAATAACTTTAAAGTAAATAAACAATGAATAACACTATTAAAATTATAAACATTTTTGGACTTATATTTTCAATACTTTGTATGATAACATCATTTTCTGAAAATGATTGGTCTGAATTGATTGCTTGGTTTATCGTAACGATGTATTATGTTAGGGATATTTTTTTGTTAAAGTGGTAACTATATATTAGTTTTATCGTATTTATGGGTATGAGAAAATACCTTATTATACTATTTATCACACTATGTTCGTTTGTTAAATCACAAACTTGCACCACTTTAGTTGCTTATGATTATATTGAAACTTATGATTGGGTTGGATTGTGGTTTGGTAATAGTTTAAATAGTTCTTACTTTATTGACGCTTCAGTTTCTCCAACCACAAGTGCGGTTATGTACGGTAGCGGTGGAGGAAGTTCGGCAATAGAACAAGATTGGTATGTTCTTCCTAATATAACAGGGTTAGACCCATCTTTTACATATCAATTTAAATTTAGATTAGGTTCATATACTTTTACGAATTCAACCGCAGGAACAAGAGGTGTAGATACTCCTGATTTAGTTGAGGTTCAAGTATCAACAAACGGTGAGATATCTTACACATCAGAAATAAGAATAACAGGTAACGGGAATGCAACTTGGAATTACAATACTTTAGGAGTTATTAGTAAAACCGCTAGTGGTGCTTTAACAACGTATACTCCTGCGGGTGGAGGAAATAGAACAACAACAGGAGATGGGTATTCGGATATTACTTTAACTTTAACAGGTATATCTCAAATAGCCATAGATATTCTTTGTAGGGTAAATGCCGCTGGAGAAGAATGGTGGTTAGATAATATGGAACTATATGAAATTGCTCCTTGCTCTCCACTACCAGTTCAACTTGTAAATTTTAATGGAACAAATGATGGTAAATATAATAATTTAAATTGGAAAACATTTAGTGAAACAAACAATAGTCACTTTGAAGTTGAAAGGAGTTTAGACGCGATTAATTGGTCTAGTATCGGTATTGTATTTGGTAATGGTACGACTTTACAAGAACAATTATATCAGTACAATGATTATGAATTTATAACTAACTCAATTAATTATTACAGATTAAAACAAATTGATTACGATGGTAATTTTGAATATTCTAATATAGTAGGAATTAGAAATGATATCAATAGAAAGATTGTAAAACTAATTTCTTTAGAAGGTAAAGAAGTTGATGAGAATTATAAAGGATTTGTTATTGAATGTTACGATGACGGAACTTATATGAAAAGAGTTCAATATTAATTCATAAAATTACAATGTACATCCAAAGTCATAATATCGTTTTCCATTATAAGACCATTAACTAGACTACCGGTGTAAGTAATATTTTCTGATGTAGGTTTTTTTATTAACCCAAATTTATCTAATGAAATTCTTCTAAAAGAAGATTCAAATACTTTTTCAACTTCTTCAAGTTCACCTGACAATTCCTCAATACTAGGATTATCCATTTGTACCTTTATAATAATCCTATAGAGAACCATATACAAACCATAATTAGGACTAATATCTTTATCTTCTATAGTAATTTCATATATTTCATAATTGGTGTCAATTGAATTGAATAGAGCCTTTAATTTTTCGGTTGACTTTAATAAGTTTTGTAATATTTTTTTTCTATCAATAATTGAATCGCTCATCTTATATTTCTTTTAATTGGTGATGGTGTGTTTTCAATAGTTTTATTTACTAACACTCCGTTAATATTTTCAATTTTATCTACCCTTTTTTCTAATAGTTCAATTCTAAATCTATTTTCTGATGGTGGATATTCCATAAATACTTTAGTTGCTTGATTTACTCCTTCGATTTGTCCTTGAAGTGTTGCAACTTGTCTTTCTAATGTAACATTTTTTGTCTCTAATGATTCTATTCTAGTTTTTTGTTTGTTCTTATCTTGGACCCATAATACAATTGTAATAATCCAACTAATACCAATGACTAATGTAGATATAACCCACTTCATATCTTTAACTGAAAATGAGAATCTTTTCTCCATTATGTTATTTTCTAAATCACTCATATCGCAGACATATTTGACCACCTTATAAAATAAACAGGTGTTCTTGTTTTAGATTTAAATATTAAATTGCTTGGACAATACTGACCATAAAAAGTAATCCCCAAAGGTGAATAATCATACGCAACCAACTTTAATCCATTACCATCGTTCATATGAACGGTAACATTTCTTATATTTGTGGAAGTATATGTCGCCTTATATCCGTCCCAGTAATAACTTTGTGAATAGAACCAAAAGTAAAAAGTGTAATAACCATAATTGTCGGGATTAACGGTTCTTGTTATCATAAAATCAAAATCATTATAAACATTAAAACCGTAATTTGATTGCCAATATCCTGAGTTTGATTGTTTCCAACTAACATAAGTATCGGTCTCATATCCTTGACCAAAAGATGTTGTGATTAAGAAAAATAATATGAGTAAAAACTTTTTAAACATATTCATTACCACTGACCATATTGTTTATATTTATCTATCACTTCTCCTAAATTAAAATGTATATTTAGTCCTAATGATTCTCCACATAAACCTTGTATATCATAGAGAATATCATCAATCGCAATACCAGTAACGCTATCATAAGTAATTCCTAATGTAAAAATGTAAACTTTTTCAGGAGTTATTTTAAACTGAGAGACTCTACTATCTTCGATTGTAATTTTTTCAACGGTATGAATATCTTCCCACGTACCTTCACTAATATCATCAGGAATGTTGTCTTCATCTTCTTCTTTAATCTTTTTTAAATTCTCTAAATGATAGTTAATAAGTTTTTGAACTACTTTTTCTAATTTATTTTCTGTTATTAGTACTTTCATTCTTCCTCATCTTTTGACCATTTATAATCTTTAACTATAACATTAATAGGTTTGAAACCGAGCGTACTTTCAGCCAATTCCTGTAAATCATATTCCAATAACCCCCAATCAAAATCACCTACATTGGAATGAATAATAATTTTAATCCACCAATCATATTCATCTTTAATCACATCAATAACATCTATCTTATCTGTATTTATTATTGCGCTTATATAACTTGGGTCATACTCACCATAAAGTTCATAAGTGTCGTCATTTTCCATAAAATAATTTCGCATATTTTGTAAACGTTCATTAAAAAGATTTTCAATAATATTGTTTAATTTATTTTCAGTTATCAGAAATTTCATAATAATAAATATCACTATAAACAAAAAACCCAATCATTATACTGATTGGGGTTCTTTTTCGTTAAAAGTATTAAACGTAGGATTTTCTAATTGTTTAAATCCTCCAGGTTTATCATCATACATATACGATAACGTTATAATACACATCGATAATTGTTTCATTTCCCTTTCTATATCATAAACTTCTATGTTTATGGTATTATCATCAGAATTAATGTGTTTATTTAATTTTTTAACCAAAGAGTTGTAATTGTTTAACAATTCCCATCTCAAACCATCCATATTTACTTCCATACTTATTTTATTTGAATTTTTAATTTCTTCCCAAAAGTTTTTTCTTTCAATATCGTTCATATATCCGTGTTATTTCTTCTTTCATTATCAAAATCTTCAAAGTAAGATTTCATATTTGCAAGTTCAATTGATATTCTCCTGTTTTCATCATTTAATATTTGAATATCTTCCATCTTTTCATTAAATAATCTAAAACCATGCTCGATTAGAATTCTTTCATTATCCGTTAAATCATCTTTGGATAAAAATAACTTATCGCACATAATCTTATAGTATTCTTTTTTAAGAAAGTTCATTTTTCCTTAAATCACTGAAATGTATTCCACACTGCAAACATACTAGATATTCATCAACTAACCAAGAACTATAACCAGGACCCATAATCCCATTATTTTCATATTTGGTATGATGATGTTTGTTTGTTGACTTACAAACAGGACAAGGTATTTTATTAATACGTTCTTTTTCTTCTTCTTCCTTTTTTCGTTTGGATTCTTGTTCTAATCTTTGTTGTTCTTTAAGTCTGGCACCAAAGTCGCCAACATCTAATGGTTCCCAATCCAGACCATTAATGGTATTGAAATTTATTTTAGTTCTTTTACTCATTTGTTTTAATTTAAATCGTAATACTCGCTAATTTCAATCAACTGAGAAGGGTCAACAACAAATGATTCCCAATCGTCTTTTGCGACCTCAACATCCTTAACATCAATGTAAAATGTTTTAGGTGTGAATGGAAATGACTTAACATAACCTTTCTTACCTACCATCTTACTTCTGTCACCTGATTTATAATCTTCTTCAGATAACCAAGCCATTCCACTCCAACAAGTCCCATTTTGGTCTCGTTTAATTATCGCGTCAATGTAGTATGCCTGACCATCTTTCCCATCTTTGAATAATGCGGAACATCTTTTGTTTTGGTACCAAGATTGTCCATCACCTAAATCTCTTACATCACCCCACTCTTCATCTTTACCAGTGATAGGTATGAGTGGTTCAAATTTGGCTAACTTGTTAAAGATACTTGCCACATAAGGAGCCGACATTCCTGAGTGACCTTGTTTGGCAAAAACTTCTATTAATTCTAAAGCCGCTTTTCCTATGTCTCCATTATAGTCAGAGTTTTCATCAAAAAGTCCTGCTATTTCTAATTCCATTTTTGCGTGTTCTATTAGTCCCATATTATTTTTATTTTTTAAATTTAATTACCAAGTTCCAGGTGTATTATATTGTTTGGTTTTTACATTTGGTACCATCTTGTTTCCGATTACACATCCACAAATACCACTACCACCATTTTTGGGATTACAACCACAAAGTTCAGAATAAGGTACGGTTCCGTCACCCTCTAAAGTTAGAGTCGGTGAATAATTTACATTTGGAAGTGATATAGGTTTCTTATCAGATTCGTATAGGTCTAATAACCTGAATACTTCGTGTTTGAATTGAGATATGGTTCCAGTTCTTTCAAACTCAATTTCAATTAATTGTTTTAATGTTTCTAATGTCATTTTAATAATTTTGCGTGTTTTTCATTTATTTTTATGTTCTTATTGAATACGTCAATAATTTCAAACTCAACCTCCTTATCCTTTTTCAATACAATAATAGGTTTTGGATTGGTAACATCAAACTCCTCAATTATCACGGGTATTTTTTGTGATACAGCTCCTTCTATACTTGATATGTTATTAAGAACATACCATTTTCCATTCGATTCTTTATATAATTTTCCTTTCATAATGCAAAGTCCTCATTTTTTACTCTGTTTATAAATCTTATCTTAATTGTCTTCATTTTCTTCTATTTCTTTATGTAATAATGCGAACCATAAATTTTGTAATTGATGAACAAACTTGATGTCAAATGATACAGGGTATTTCATCTTTTCATCACGTTCAAAAGGACTATCAGTGAACTCTTGATAGAATGACCAATCATTTGCCCAATCTCTATATTTAAAACAATACTTATAGTCATATATTGCTTTACACCAATAGTCACCATCTTTAAAGAATTCCCACTTAATAAACCATTCATCTGTTAGTGGAATACCTTTGGTTCTTTCATAATCCTCTAATGTGTCTTGTGTTTCTTCTAAATCAACAACCGTACAAGATAGATGACCAATATCAATAACTTTGGCAATTCTATTACCTAAATCTACTAAATTACCTATTCTTAATTCTGTTGATTTCATATTAGTCTTGTTTAAATGTTAACTCTTCTCCTGTTAAAACGTAGAATAAATTTTGTAATTGGTGTAGGTATTTAATATGAGTAATAAAACCATAATTTAAAACATAAACAATACCATCATTAATATTAAGTATGTTATAACTAAAAGTTGGATATAAATCAGTTGTTATGTTTTTTTGAAATCCAAACTTCTCTAACCATTCTTCTGTTAGTGGGATTGGTTCGTATTGACTGATTACATCTATATATGGATTTTCTACTTTGGTGCCACTAATATCTTTAGCTTCATATTCAATTACAGGTTGTCCATCTTTCACCCACCATGAATATACTTTATTTCCATGCACTCCATTTACTATGTGTGTGGTGTGTTCATAGTAAACATAATTACCTATTCTTAATTCTTGTGCTTTCATTTTAATCTTTATCTTCTATTCTATAATCAATATAACAATATCCTGTGTATAAAACAAGTGTTATGAAAAGCCACGAGTCTCCGACAGATGGGTCTACTTTTTTCAACATAACATCTAATGATATGATAATCATAAACCCAAAAAGTATTTTTAAAGTGTATCTTAAATAATGTTTCATACACCTCTTTCTTTAATAAAATCCCATCTAATATAAACCGAACCTTCCAATCTATCACCAACAGGAACATCTTGTCTTCCAATTACTTCATACAAAAAAATACCAGGATAACCTAACTCTTGACATTTCTTTTTGGTTTCATCCAAAAAATACCATATACCTCCAACTGAGTTAGGATATTTTGAGGTCATTGTACGATAATAGTGATATTGACCATTATATTTTCCGTGATGACTTACTGGATATTCAACTTCAATTACTTCCATATTAGTCTTGTTTGTTTAGTGAGTTGATAAATACTTTTAATGTTCTCCCATCATCTTGGTAAGATAGTTCTACTTTACAATCCTTAGATGTATATACTCTACCATTTTCATCTATGACTTCAAATCTTGTTACTTTTGAAGTATCAGTGCATTCATTCCACACTTGTAATAATGCTTGACAAACGCTTACGCTATCTGGAAAGGCTGTTTTGTCTTGTATTTCCTTAATTCTATCTGGTGTCATATTAGTCTTGTTTGTTAGAATTATATATTGTAACATAGTCAAACTTAAACCATCCCCAATACCTTATAATGGTTTCACTATTTTTTCTATAAATGTGGATAGATTTGTGTTTTCTATTAAACCACTTAAACTTTAGTTTCATATTAATCTTGTTTGTTTAGTGAGTTGATAAAATCTCTTACAACATTTTTATCTGTGTGAGAGTACCATTCTTTTCTTAGTCTTAGTATTGTATGTAAATCTTCCTCTGTATATTTCTTATCAGCCATATCTTCTTGGCATTGAATGTAGCCCTTGATATAACCCATTGGTGCCGCAGTAAAGAATGGATTGTGTAAATTATCCTTGTATTCTTCTTGAGCTAACTGCTCTATCTCTTGTCGTGTTTTCATAATTTATTTTCTACAAATAATTAAACTATCATTTTCCATCAAAACACTACCAACCTCAATTAGTTTACCATCTTGTTTATTCACAAGTATTAATGATTGAGTATGTTTACCTACAGTGTAAGTTGTTGAATTAACTTGATTATTTAATATAGCAACTCTAACATAGTGACCTCCATCAGTTGCAACTGAATATATTTTTAACCCTTTCAATTCATCAGGTAAATTTGATTCATTACCATTTAATCGTAACTGAGTTGTTCCTGGGTCTGCACAGGAAGTAAGACCAACAATCGCCAATGCGATAATACTTAATTTTAATTTCATATTTTATTTTATTAATTTAGCATACATTCCATCAATAACTTCAAACTCTACTTCCTTACCTTCTTTCAATACAACTATTGGTTTTGGATTGTTGATATCGAATGTATCTTTCACTATTGGTAGTGATTGAAATAAAGGACCGTTTAAAGTAGCTTGAAAATGTATTACATGCCACTTATCATTATCATCTTTATGTAGTGTTCCTTTTAAAGCCATTCCTTTTCATCTCTTAAATAAATCAAAAAGTCTCTGAAAGTTGCAATTGCGCTTGGTGACATTTTAAGTTCTTCCAACACCTTGATTGAGTCAGTATTGTTTAATATAACACCATTTAACCACGTTGGATTATCCCAATGTTCTTCTTTCCAAGGTTCAGGTCGCTTATCAATAAATTCAATATATAAACTATTTTTATATTTTAATTCACCATCCCCATCAATAAGAACAACCGCTCTAAATATGAAGTCCTCAGTTTCAAACATACAATTTTGGTTGTATATAATCCCATCCTCATCAAAAAGACTAACTGATATAGTAGGTATTGGTTTATCAACATAGCTGTCCGCCTTAACATACCAAACTCCGTTTATTTGTATTCTATCTTCCATATTTTTAAATTTTTAAATTTCTGAATCCCATTGTGAAACAACAAATTTTAACTCAACAAATCCATCTCCATCATTAATGTAATCAACTTCAAATCCACCTGTTGAAACTCTTGTTTTATCATTAATCGACATCTTCAATAATCTTCTCGCTTCACTTCTTAACTCGGACTTACTTGGAACACCATTTTCGGTGCCAACCCATTCCCATTTAAGTAAACTCATAACTTCGTGAACTTTGTCAAAATCAAAGTTATCCATAATATTTCCGATTGCTTCAAATTCCTTTTCTGTCATAATACAAAGATACGAAATTATTTTTAATTTACCAAATTTATCTTCGGTTATTTTTTCCCACATTATATCCCGCCCAAAACCAAAGGATAAACCCAATGTATACTAATATTGTTGTTATCATATTGTAGTCAGGGTGAGACTTGAACTCACACGATGGATTTTTTCAAGGTTATATTCATTGTTTTTCAGTTGCAACATCCATCCAACCCTTAAGCGTCTAACATTCCGCCACCTGACTCGGACTCGAACCGTTGAAAACAACACCTTTCGGCGAAACAAAACCCTGACCCCAGAGTTTTATTTTCAGTAATCAGAGTGGGGTTCTAACCCACACGATGATTGAGAACTGATTAACCCCGCTATTGTTTATGTCCTAAGACAAAGGAGTTACACCTTCCGGCAAAATCATCACAGTTGCGTCTTCCGTTTCCGCCATCTGACTAACGACACTTCTATGTCAACGAGGTAGATTGTTTTTTGTTCAGTCTATGCTTTCTGGAACTCTACCGAAACCAAGTGTAGTCAAGAAAGGATTCGAACCTTTCGGCCAAGCACAACTGCTCGGAATAGTTTTTATTAACGTGGGCTTCCTTCCCATTACTGTATTCACCTACCAAGGCACTCTATTGACTAACTGTTATGATGTTACAACCAACACTCTTTTACGCTGGAGTGACCAGTGTAGTCAGGACAAGATTCGAACTTGTACGATGTATTTCTCTTACATCTCGGAATTAATGGCCTCATGAAATTAGTCATTCCATTAGCTTACTTGTTGCGTCTTCCACTTCCGCCACCTGACTATTTTATTATTTGTTTTTAGGCAAGATATAAGGAATACCTTGAGATGTATATGCAACCTCAAAAAATTCCCAACAACCATTTACAGTTCTTATCCACATAATTTCTATTTTTTTGTTTTTTAGTAGTCAGGATAGGATTCGAACCTATTTAGCCATACGCTACCCGTAGTAGGACTTGATTAGTTACGTCACTAATTTGACAGTCGCGTATATTCATTCCCACACTAATGACACCAAATGTCACCTGACTATGTTGAGGTTGAGAAGTCCTCTGTGTTGTGTCATAACTGGATGACCTACCAACTAATTCCTTTCTCAAGGGAACAACACATATTATTGTGTTGTAATACTTTCGCCAATTCAGGCCTTGGGTTGCTAGCAAATAAATTTACATAGCCATACTTCTTTATTACAACACTTTGTAGTCAGGACAGGATTCGAACCTGTAATGTTTTTGTATCACTACCTACATGACTTTAAACATCAAAAGTACAGCGTTATTTGTTTAGGCTCACGCTCCGAGCCATTTGCGTCTACCATTCCGCCACCTGACTATGTTTTGCCCTAAATGAGATTCCTTTAAGGACTAGATTTTAGCTGGTTTCCTACTCTTTGAGTAACCAATTACTGTCTTACCAGACGTAAACCCTTCAACCATTACTTAGGGAGTGGATGGTCTTCCACTCTTATTCCTAATGAGTTCTTTTGTAAAACCTAAGAACCAGCAGCTATAACTTGTGTTAAGGTCAAGTTACCATCACTATAAGTACCTCTTACTTATTGTAGTCAGGACAGGATTCGAACCTGTATATCGAGTGTTAATCTTAGCGTTCCATATTGATTACGTCTAACCATTTCCGCCACCTGACTATTTTGAGGATGAGAAGTCCTCTGTGTTGTGCACGGGAAAATTCTAATGCAATTCATCTCACTCCTTTCTCAAGGGAACAACACAATAAATCTTTCAAAGAACAATACAAAGATACAAAATTCTTTTTAATTTACCAAATTATTTTAAAAAATAACATATTTTAATTCTTTATCTCCACTTTGAATGTCCAGAATATCTTTTTTCAACCATTCGATTTTTCTAAGTTCATATTCAACATTACTTTCAAGTTCTTTAATTTTATTTTCAATACCTTTTAATACAACTTCCTTAGACATCTCAGAACCTTTTTTATTATAATATTGTCCACGATATCCTTTATGGATGGGTAAATAAAAGATGTCGGATTCTTCATAATATTTAATTTCATGTTCCTTGATTGGTTCAACATCATCTAAATTACAAATCAACTTAATCTCACCTTTAGAAATGATTTCCTCCATTGACCTAAATATTCTATTATCTGATGACCAATAGGTATCTTCCCAATATGGATTGGGACCATCTGGATGTCTTTCAATTAATATACCATCAAAACAATGATATAAATCACCCATCCCTTTATGACTTTTTATGAACTCTTCAGAATATCTGAATCTATAAACATCGTTTTTCATTTATTTTAAAAACTTAATTATCTTTTCTTTAACTCCTGATTGTTTAATACCTTCTTTTGAACGAGGAGTGTGAACAAAGTTTGTTAAACCATATTTATAGTTTCCATCGATACCACCGTATTGTTCCTTCATATTCAAATCATCAACCGCAACCCACTTTGTAACTTCGGGATGTGCCTCCAACCAATTTAAAATCTCAAAACTACGTGTTGCTTCAAGTTCATTATTTGGGGTGATGGCCATAAATTGTTTCCAATCTAAACCAGTTGTGGTATAACCAATTGGAACTTTCTTGATTCCACGAATACGATAAAGTTCTTGCATCTGTTCTAATGGTGCGTGAAAACGCCAGTCCGAACTAATCACAATTTCACAATCTGTTTCTTCAATAATCTGATTTAATACCTTAATCGCTTTATCATTGAATCGGTCAAATACAGAATCCAACCCTTCTTTATTTTTGAAACGAGAACCCCATTCCGTTGAAAGACAGATGACACCATCGTGGTCGAGGAAGATTACCGGTTTAACAAACAATTCATCAATCTCTTTCATAACTTCTTCATTTGATACAAACTGACCGTTGTTAACACGTTCAACCGCCTCATCAATCTCTTTATTATATGTTTTTTTATCGGTTTCCATAATACAAAGATACGAAATTAATTTGAATTAAACAATTCTTAAATAGGGAGATTTACCTTTGATAATAACTGATTTGAGACGTGTGTATATATCTCAGTGGTTTTAACTGAAGAATGGCCTAATATTTTTTGTATTAATTTTAGGTCTGTACCATTCTCTAATAAGTTTGTCGCACAACTATGTCTTAATTGGTGAATATGGTATTTCTCACCTAAGTATTTTTTAACAATTTGATTACAACTACCTGAACTATATTGTAAACCTGTTTGTCCGTTGAATAGATATTCTTTTGGTTGATATTCTTTGAAGTATATTCTTAATAATTCTAAGATGTTCTGAGAAAGGGGAACTACTCTATCTTTTCTACCTTTAGCATTTTTAATATGGATAATCATTCTTTTAGAATCTATATCTTCAATCTTTAAATTAATAACTTCAGAAACTCTTAATCCAACAGAGTATGTTAAGGATAGGATTGTTTTATGTTTAAGATTATCTATTTTTGATAGAGATTCTTTGATATGCTGGTGGTCTATTACTTGTGGTAGTTTCTTTTCAGATTTTGGTCTTTTGAAAGATACTTTATCATATTTTTTATTCAGACCGAATTTGTATAGAAATCTGATTGCGTTAATAACTTGGTTCTGTTGTGAAACAGATGTGAAGTCATAGTTATCCAAATATAATTGGAAGTCTTGTGATTTTAATCTGGTTGGTGGTATTTCTATTGAGTCTAAAAATTGGTCGATGTAATAGAGATATGACTTTATAGACCTATCAGAGTAATTTAAGTATTTCAATTTTTGATTACAAATTTCGTAATAGTCTGTTTTTTTCATTCTTAAAACATTGAATTTAAAGGGTTTTTAACCAGTTGTTGATATAATATAGTTATACTCCATGCCTTAGTTTAGTGTTTCAAATTGAGTTTCGTGATAAAAACAAAAAAATTTTCCCAACACACTTTTTAATTAGAAATACGTTTATATATTTTCAATTTTCCATCAAATGGATAATCATAAGAGTAGTTGTAATATAATTCACTATATGCTGCCAATCTATGTGAACCATCTAAAATTTTATAATTTTCATCAACTACAATTGGTGATAATTTTACATCATCCACAATTTTAGTCATTAATTTTTTACTCACATAGTAATCTTCATCCATACCAGTATCGTTGAAGTATGATACTGATTGTTCAATTTCACCATCATCTTCGGAAAACCCATTTAATTGTCTTAGTTTTTCAATACTAATAGTTTCTTCTACAAATTTTGAAGTTTCGTTAGAAAAGATTGTATCAGAATAAGGATTGTCTATTTGTTGTTTTTTGATAACATCGTTATAATTTAATTGTTCTAATAAATCAGTACCACTACCTTTATAAATTAAGCTTATACTAGTTAAAGGTATATTATCAAATGTTATAATATGTTTTGGTGATTTTTCCCAAGTAAAGTTTGGGTCTAAAAACCATTTGTTATTTATTTTTGTCGTGTCAATTTGATAAATATCATCATCATAAGTTGAGTCGAACCAATCTTTTTTATTATCACTATTTGTCGCAAAAATAACATTTCCGTCAATTTCGGTATCAGATAACCAAGTTTCGCTTTTACCTTTTGTGATTAGCCCAAATTTAGAGATTTCCTCTCTAAATTTAATATTAGATTTATGATAAACATATTTATTTGGAGTTACTGGTATTAATTTTTCATTCTTAACATTTTCATTCAATACTTGCTGTTCATTCAAATATTCACGTATAGTAGTTACTATAAATTTTCTTAGTTCCATATTATTAAATAGTTTTATTCTATATATAAATATTTAATTTTAAAAAATCCACCCTAAAATTCTTTTTCTTTCGTGTTTCAAATTAAGTTCAGTGGTTAATAAGTCGGCACGAGAGCATAACAAGGTGTATAAGAAAGTTTGCTATT
>Ga0078894_10000797_pt1 | contig 22450 bp, 23 predicted proteins | sample LauGreSu1BDMLBSD_2_FD_67506 | JGI IMG/M metagenome (GOLD analysis project Ga0078894, IMG submission 67506) | Freshwater lake microbial communities from Lake Michigan, USA - Su13.BD.MLB.SD (version 4) (version 4) | ecosystem: Environmental > Aquatic > Freshwater > Lake | place: Lake Michigan... | reverse complement strand
TTCTTCGGGTAAAGATTGGTGACTGCATATACGTCTGGCACGTCCGACGACTTGTTCTACTCTCACCATATGCCAATATGGTTCAACGACGTGAACATATCGTGTGTTTTTCAGATTGATGCCTTCTGCGCCGGACGAAGTAATCATAAACACCTTGATTACCTCCCCGTATACGTTATTCTCCGCACGTTCTTTGAGTTTATTTGTGATAGCAACGGGCACAATATTCCAGTCGCCGTTATATACATTACGAATAATTTCCTTTTCTTCGGCGGTTTCCGTACCAGTATATAGTACAAATTTCGGTTTTCCAATGTCTTTTTCATCTTCAACCAATGTCCAAGTATCCTTGTCTTTTTGTATTTTGAATTCGGCAAACCCATTTGCTAATAATATTAACTTCATCAGACCAATGCCCTCAATTGTTCTAAAATGACTATACAAAAGATGCAATCCGCGATTATCTGGGTTGGCTATGTTCTCTAATATGTTATAAAACTTCGGGCTCAATGTTCTCAAATTATCACCAACTAGATGGATGCTTTTGTTTGTTTCGGGATCAACCTCGCTTATCTTTGCCAATGCAGTTTCAATACGTTTTGCGTAATTATTCTTATCCGTATCAGCGGTGGGTTGTTCTTCTTCGCCTTCCTCCAACGGATCGGTCGTAAGGTCTAATGCATTTTCATCCACTTCTGCTTCGTCTGCCCCATTCGGTAGAGGGCGGTCAATGCCTTCGGGGAAAACGAAATTGCACGCCGCTCTTGAAAATATCCGATACGTAGATGAAATGGTGAAAAGTTCATCGTCTTGCTTTTTTCTCTGTTGTTTCTTTGCATTCTTTTCGCGGTCGGCTTCTATTTTACGTATTTTCGCATATACACCAAATTGATATGGGGTCATTTCGGATTTAACCACGTGATAAATATCACCAGTTTCAGTAGGAACATAGTCTGGCAACAGGTTCTCCTGTGCACTTCTAAAATAGGATGTTAAACCCAATATACGTCGTTGAAACAAATTAATGTTTCGTGTTTCACCTTGTTCCGCATCAACGAATGCATTCAAGAAGGCGGCGGAGTCGTCGGGAAGCGCTTTATTTAATTCTAGGGCAAGTGTGCCCTCGGATACTTCAAGTCCAGCTTTCTTTAATTCACGTATAATTCGGTCAATAAATTCCTTATCTGATAAATTGCCGCTGTCGTCTAGTTTTACACCATCATAACGGTCAAATGCATCGCCAGCCCCACCGGTTTTTCTGGTAGTATTTGCCACAGGTTTCTTTGCGACACGTTGTGTGCCTTTTAACATACCTCGCTTTTTCAAGTTAATAAACCCAAACGGGTTGCGAGTAATGATGAGTTTATTACCGCTGTACTGGACATAATCGTGTGTGCGTATATCGGCTTTATCTAAGATATTTAATATTGTTTCCGTATTAATCTTCTCATTGGTAGTCACATTTACGGTCATAGTCCAAGTTTTAATGTATCCTCGCAGAATGTTATACAAAATGCCTATTTCGTTCGGGTAGTTAATAATCGGAGTGCCTGAAAGCAATACAATGCGGGCATTATTTGCCTTCATCAAGTACTCATACAAAATATGTGATATGGATTTGGGCGACTTGATTTTATTTACGATACGACTGACGAAATTGTGCGCCTCGTCAATAATCACAACGGAATTATCAAACGGATTTGTTGTCATATTGTTAGACAATTGATTTATTATTTTCGTAAGATTGGGTGCGTTGTAGTTAATGTCCTTGTATTTTGCCCGTATCATTTCATTTAACTGCGTATCAATCGCAGTTTGTTCTTCGGTCGTTTTTTCGGTAAAATTTGCAGGGTTATTTACATTAACTAACCACGCACCTCCATTTTCGCGGATAGTTTGGCTGGATATAGAGAGTGCCCGTGACAATATACCAACATATTCTGGATTTCCCTCAATGGGTACAAATTCCCAATGCTGGTTCTTCTTATATAAATCATCACCGCATTTCTTCATCTCACTGAAAAAGTTCATCTTCAATGATGCAGGTGTCATTACAAAAATCTGTTTGTTGGTTTTCATTCCTTCCGCAATTGCAATGGATGTGCATGTTTTACCAGATCCTAAACCGTGATATAATAGTAGTCCACGATATGGTGTATACAGGTTTAAGTAATCTCGCACAATTTTCTGATGGGTGAGCAAGTCAAATGCATCGCTTTGACCTCTTTCACAAGAAATCGTCTCTTTATTTGAAAGCATTTCTTTCCGTCTAGGTTCAAACAATGCAGCCATTTTTTGCACAAACAACTTGCGGTTGTTCATATAATACGGAGGAGCCACTATAATATTCTTTTCGCGTTCTTTGGGCAATCTATCAATCACCTTTTGCGTGCGAATAATTGCAGTGGTAAGGTCAACTGGTGGTTCGACAACCGCATCTGCCTTACCAGTCTTTGCTTTCTTTCCTCGCTTTTTGTTATCAACGATTAATTTTTCCACTTGGGCTTCTGCTGGCACCTCTTCTAAAACTGTCGGCACAAACAACTCTTCGCCCGCCACTGCGTGTTCCTCCGCATTCACCTCCTTTTCGGGTTCTTCTAATTCTTTTACTAATTCAACTGCTTTATCTAGTGCGACAACTTCATCTGATATTATTACCTTTTTAACTGTTTTTTGTGGGGGAATTGGCATAGCAGTTAGTGCGGTAGTAATAGGCTCAGCAACGGCTTGCGTTTGCGCTACAACTGCACATTTGCCAAGATTTTGCAATCTATTTAAAATCGCTTGACGATTTCCTGTAAAATCATTCTGTTTATCTGTTATTGTAACAACGACTGGCAGTATAGGTTTAACAATGATGGGTTCTGGGTTGTCTATATCCAAGACTTTTGCCGAGACAATTGGGTTACCAACCCGAAATTGCACGGCTTGTTGTATATTTGGTGTAACTCTTGCCTCCAATAGTTCTAAATATGTAGGCTTACTGCTCATTATGTATAATATGTATAGAGTATTATTACATATTATATTTTATCTCATTTTACGGGAAAAGCAATTGAATAATCAATGTGGGTAGTTAAAATATTATATACCATCTCCCCCCTTGGGAATTGCAAATAATATATACATATCTAATATAGTAAAAATGTCATATAGAAGAGCCCAACGTAGAGAGTTAAATCAGCGCGTTATGTTGGACAATCGTCTGTCTACGCTTACTAACGCACACAATTACCTTGGCGATTTACACATTGAACGCAATGCAACAATTGGGGGCAATTTAGATGTCAGTGGAGATTTGCACGCACGTAGCTATTATGCGACGGGCAACTATTATTTGGATAATTATGTGTTGATTCCTGCTGGAACCATTATTCAATCTGCTGCAATCAATGAACCAGAAGGATGGTTTGATTGCAACGGACGAACATTATTGGTGGCTCAGTATGCGTATTTATTTAGTGCGATTGGATATGCATATAGCCGCAACGTATATAGTGGATCGGATTTAAGTTTTAATATTCCAGATATGCGAGGACGGGTTGGCATTGGTTATGGTACTGGTTCTGGGCTAACCGCAAGAAGTTTAGGCGACATTAGTGGTGCAGAAACTCACACATTGACTGTGGATCAAATGCCTGCACATGATCACGGCGGTTCGACTGGTAGTACGAATGCTGCACTAATCGGTTCGACTACCACTGCTTCGATTGCTGGCCATGAGGTTGCTGACAATGGATCGCACAGTCACACCATCCCTTCACAAGGCGGCGGCAGCGCCCACAACAATATGCAACCGTATGTGGTATTACGATATTTAATCAAATATTAGGTCGTGACAATTTATACAATTTGATGTAATTTTATAAATCCATAAATCAAGTGATATTTTTATTGGAATGCATTTAGTTTGGCAATCGCATCTTCGCACGCAATTTGTTCTGCCTTCTTCTTTATTTTATGCAGACCTTCTCCCAAGAATACAAAGATTTTGTTATACTGAGACATATGCTGATGAATATCTCCGTGGCTGCGAAAATGAGTAATCGGTATCGCCTGATCAGACCGCACACTATGAATTGGTTGACCTAGGCACAAATACACGCCCATATGATAGCCCTTTTCTGGGTCGTGTTCAGTAACCTCAATATAATACGGTGTGACCTTATATTCCTTTTGGATTTTAACCTGCAAGATGTTCTTGTAGTTATCATCATTGCGAATTAATGAAATCCAATCCACGTGTTTTTCAAATACAGATTCAATAAACACTTGCGCCATTTGAAAACCGGGTCCCGTCGTAAATAAATCACTAAACCATCTCTCGTCATCGTGCACCGAAATCTTATTAAAATCCAGAAACAATGCTCCCAAGAATGATTCAAATAAACACCCCAATTTTTTTAGATTGGTTCTGGTTTGCTTTGTTTCCGCGTGTTTAGATAATATCAACCACTTATGCAGACCCATATCATATGCAATCTTACCAATGGATTCATTCTTCACCAATGCAATCTTTTTTTCTGTCATAAATCCCTCATTTTCCTTAGGGAAACGTTTATATAGATAATATTTAGTAATGCATTCTAATACACCATCCCCTACAAATTCTAGACGCTCGTTCGACTTTGTATATAGTGGCAAGCAATCATCAGGACACTTTAAAATCGTAATGTTATTTTGTTCGTTTTCAATATCAGGTCGCTTTGTATATGATCTATGAACAAATGCGCGTTCGTATAGTTTTTTATTGTATATTGGGGCGTTGATGCCATAATTGGATAACATATTTCGGATATCATTTTCACTAATTACTTTATTTAGGGGATTGTATGGATCAAAGATATATGTATCTAGTCCGTTTGCGTTCTTTTCGATGCGAATGTCATCATCCATATTCATGTTATTCTGCAAATAATATGAATCACTCGGTAGAATATATAGCGCCCATTTTTTATATTCTTTCAATTTATTTATTTGTCAGCCAAATATAAAATATTTAGTAAGTATATATCATGGTATTGAGCACTACTAAGAAAGCTAGCAGCATAGCTAGCATAACGAATCAGAATACTAAGGGTGGAAACAAGAAGGCTGGATTTGCCGCGATGGTCGGACGCAGCGCTGCCATGTCTGTGGCTTTGCACCAGACGTCTCAGAACTCCACCGTGTTAAAGGCGCCCGAGTCTAGCGACGTTTGTTCGTCGCGTCCCGTGGGATCATTACCCGGTAACTGGCGCAAGTGCTAAGTGCGCTAGCGTTTAATAAATGCAAATTAACAATATAATAAAGACTGTGTAGTTATTATATTATTTACTATGAAAGTTGTCGTAGATGAACGAGAAACTGATCTATATGACAAGTTGGATATATTAATGTGTTCACAAACGCAGGCTGGTTGTGTAGACCTATCTAAGGAGGTTCTCCCCATTGGTGATGTGCTAATCCAAACAAATGAAGGAAAGGATGTACTTATCATTGAACGGAAAACGTTTGCGGATCTATTATCATCTATAAAGGATGGTAGATATGAAGAACAGTCATATCGTCTTTTAAATTCGAGTGGATTTCCGCCGCATTCCGTGTTTTATTTGCTAGAAGGGATGTTCTCGCAATTGCGTACTGGACTTGAAACCAAAATCATATATTCAGCAATGACTTCTCTACAATTCTTTAAAGGTTTCAGTGTACATCGCGCAGCAACTACGAAGGAATCCGCTGAATGGATATTGTATATGGCGGAAAAGATTGGGCGTGAGTTCGCAAAAGGAAGAATACCGTATTACTTGACAAATGCTTATTTGGGCAACCTACATAAAAGCACGAATGGAGAAGATGCGTCCTGTCCGCAAAATGTATTATATCCATTTTCGAATAGACAAAATGCGAATGCAAATGAACCGGGTGTGGCGAATGAACCAGTTGGTGCTACTGAACCAACAAGTTCGAATTATTGTACTGTTGTAAAAAAGGTTAAGAAGGATAATGTAACCCCTGAGAACATCGGCGAGATTATTTTGTGTCAAATTCCAGGCATTAGTTCAGTTACGGCAATGTCTATTATGAAAGAATTCAAAACGTTCCCGCATCTTATTGAGGAATTACAAAGAAATCCACAATGCATTGAGAACCTGACCATCGAAACGAATGGAAAAATCCGCAAAATTAACAAATCGTCATTGGAAAATATCCGCAAGTATTTACTTCAACCAGCAATAGCTTGTGATGTTCAAACGTAATTTTACGGCATTTGCATTATATCACATCTACCGGCCCGCGCTGATTATCAACCACCGATGGATAAAACGCAGTCTTGGGTGTGTATAAAAGCGGTTTAGTTACCTGCCGATCCGCATATTTGCCACTATCCACCGCCTGATTTGTGTATTGTATTCCGCCCCAATTTTTGTCCATCGGATTATCACTTATTCGCTCTTGCTCGGTACTATCGTGAGTTTGGTCTATGTTCGTATAAATTCCAATGTACTGACCTTGTGGGTCAAAACCGGGATAATTATTTGCATTATAGGGTGCATTCAAACGGTTTGCATCAACTATTTGCGTTACTGGATGTTGCACAACAGACGGCAATCCTCCTTGCAAATCAAACGGACTAGGTCTCATACGATAAACGTCTTGTCCTTGGGCGTTATTTTCCTGTTGCAAATACAATACCGGGCATTTAATTCCGGATTTGCGTTGTATTTCTAAATATTGGATATAATCATCTAAACTACTGAATTGTATTGGGTTCTGTCCGTCCACAATAGGTTGTTTCGTATTATATAATGCAAGCACAGTACCTTTTTGTATCAACATGTCCGGACAATTCAGTTCATTATTATTCATAGGTTCTATTTTAGGAACAATCGGGTCAATCTTGGCGTTTAACGTTAGGTAGAACCCGATGGCAAATACTATACATAAGAATATTATAAAAAGTGTACGCGTGTTCATATACAATATGTTGGGAAAAAATAATGACGTATTATAATATAAGTATTGTATATAATGCCAGTCACGCAAAAACGTAAACGAGGAAGGCCAAGTCGGTCTTCTATACCGGCAAAAAAGCGTACAATGAATAAACGTCGCACATCCAAAATGCAAGAAACACATAAAATTCATACTGCTCTTCCAGAACAACATATAGAGGAGGTACACGAGGCTCCTGTTGTAATTGGTCTTATTTATGCAAACTGGTGCCATCATTGTCAAGCATTGAAACCCACTTGGGAGGAAATGAAGAAGGATATAATGAATAACTACAATGGAAGGTATTCTATTGTAGAAATAGAAGCAGATCAACCAGATAAATCAGAACAACTTGCAAAACTTGAGCAAATGCTTGATGGAGAAAAGATAGATGCAAGTGGATATCCTACAATTGTTAAACTCGCAGGTGGCCGCATTGATTATTATGGCGGCAATAGAGAACTAGTCGATATGAAGCACTGGGCAACAGGACAACATATCGGTGGTTTTCAAAAAGATAAACATATAAACAAACGTAGTCGCAGTCGCAAACATACTCCTATTAGTAAATAAATGCATAGAATACAGGAAAATTGAATAATATTTTACATTGAATAGTAAATTATTATTGAAACAAATCTAAACGTATTTCGGAAAGATATTATACTAGGACAATGTCAAAGAAGTCGGTCGTGAAATCATTCAAATTATTTGATTTTAACACATACGATGACATCTCTGCACAAGATGACGGGTCTGGGTCTGGTTCGGACGGCGAAAGTGCAAAGAACAAATACAAAGACGACAAGACCTTTGTAATTCAGATGTTTGGCGTAAATGAACGCGGCGAAACATGTTGCATTTATGTGAATGATTACAAACCATTCTTCTTTGTAAAAGTTGGAGACAACTGGTCAGAGTTTGATAAACGCCAGTTTGTTGACGAACTAAAAACGAAAGTTGGTGCGCGATTTGCAGACTCCATTATATCGTCTCAGCTAGTAGAGCACAACAAGCTATATGGATTTTCTGGTGGAAAGACACATCATTTCATTAAACTCGTCTTTCAAAATTCCGCAGCTATGAATAAGTATAAGAACTTGTGGTTCACATATGACAATAGTTCGGGGGAGAACCAGCGCAGACGTAACAATATCATATTCAAACGGATGGAAATTGAACTGTATGAAAGCAACATTCCTCCCTTGCTGCGATATTTTCATATTAACAATGTGAGCCCGTCTGGTTGGATATCATTCAAATTAAATCGTACGATCAAGCCCCCGACTAAAACGACTACTTGCACGTTTGAATACATATTATCAGTTGCGGACATTATACCGTTGCCTGAAAAGGAAACCCGTGTCCCATATAAAATATGCAGTTTTGATATTGAGGCAAGTAGTAGCCACGGGGACTTCCCAGTTCCTATCAAAACGTATAAACGGTTTGCTACAAATCTGGTCGACGTATTTATAAAACAGTCTGCTTTCTTGGACGACGCCAAAAGCAAACAGTTATTGCGTCGATGTGTATTGACTGCATTCGGCTATGATAAATTTGACGACATTGACCTTGTTTACCCCAAAACTTCTATACAAAAAGAAGCCATTATAAAACGCGTTGAGATTTTATACGACAAACCGATTGATAGTGCAAAAATGGCGAATGATGGAGAGGATAATTCACACGTCCTCCTCATAGACAGTATGTTTGCAGAGATGCGTGAAAATATGCATCATGGATCGGCAGACCCCGACAATGAGGACGACGACAATGAGGATGAGGAGGGTGGGGAAGGTCACGCACATTATTCAACATATAAGAAAAAGGCGAAGGTGGATAAAAAGGCTACTATATTGAACATTCTGATGGGAACCGTTCACGACCGCGAAGAGAAAATACAACTAACCAACGAAGTGATGACTTTATTGTTTCCCCAATTAGAAGGCGATAAGGTGACGTTTATTGGGTCAACATTCTTAAAATACGGCGACACGGAACCGTACAAGAACCATTGTATTGCACTGGGTACGTGTGACCCGGTTGAGGGGGCAATCATTGAGAGCGCTAAGACCGAAACTGAGTTATTGATGAAATGGGCAGACTTAATCCAAACTGAAAATCCAGATATCATCATTGGTTACAATATATTTGGTTTTGATTATGAGTTTATGTTTCGTCGTGCACAGGAGAACAAATGCGAACGTGAGTTCTTGTGTTTGTCTCGCAAAATAAATGAACTTTGCGCAAATGAAGACAGTGACCGCAATTTAACGATTGAGAATACGAAAATGCAGATTGCCAGTGGCGAATATGACCTTCGCTTCTTCAAGATGACTGGGCGGTTGCAAATTGATATGTATGCATACTTCCGTCGCGATTTCAATCTGTCTTCATACAAACTAGATGACGTTGCTGGACAGTACATCAGCGATAGTATTAAAAAATCTGTTTGCACCGAGCACGAACTTCACGGCCACGTGACCGAATTATATAGCGGCAACTTAATGGGACTTCACGTGGGGGACTTTATTCACATTGAGTTTGGCGGCATTACATCCGATTACTATAAAAATGGGAAAAAGTTCAGCGTAGTTGACATTGTTAAAAACCGAGAGGTGGTAGAAACTGTCAAAGGTGAACAAAAAACAAACCTATATAACGTTATTGTAATTGCAGGACACGAAGATTTGACAAGTACGACCCGCACACTAAAATGGGGAACGGCAAAGGATGATGTTACTCCCCAAGATATATTCAGACTGGCAAACGGCAGTTCTGCCGACCGCGCGATAGTCGCGAAATACTGTATTCAGGATTGCAACCTAGTACACCATCTGATGAATAAAATAGATGTGCTCACTGGATATACAGAGATGGCGAGTATTTGTAGCGTGCCAATTAGTTTTCTAGTATTTCGCGGACAAGGTATTAAACTTACCAGTTTCGTAGCCAAGAAATGTCGAGAAAAGAACACACTAATGCCCGATTTGGAGAAAATCGGCGATGCGGATGGGTATGAAGGTGCAATTGTCCTTCCGCCGAAATGTTCTATGTATATGGACAATCCCGTAGCTTGTGTGGATTATTCATCGCTGTATCCCTCCGCAATGATTAGTCAGAATTATTCTCACGACAGCAAGGTATGGACAAAGTCATACGATTTAAATGGTAAACTGATTGGAATTACAGGAGAACGCGATAAAGCGGGCAATTTCATATATGACAATTTGCCCGAATACCAGTACATAGATATTGACTTCGATACATATAAATACATACGCAAAACCCCCACATCGCGTGCCGAAAAAACAAAAGTTGGGCGTATGACGTGTAGATGGGCTCAGTTGCCGAACAACCAAAAATCTATTATGCCGTCTATCTTGGAGGAACTGTTAAAAGCACGCAAGGATACCCGCAAAATGATAAAGACCGAAAAAGATCCATTTATGCAAAATATTCTAGATAAACGACAGCTTGGATACAAGGTTACTGCGAATTCACTATATGGACAATGTGGTTCACGTACATCTACATTCTATGAAAAAGATGTTGCTGCATCCACCACTGCTACCGGAAGAATGATGATTACGTATGCAAAACGAATGATTGAGGAAGTGTATGGAAATTTAGTATACGAAACAAAGTTAGGTCCAGTTCGGTGCCGAGCAGAATATGTATATGGTGACACGGATTCTGTATTCTTTACATTTAACTTGGAGCATCCAGAAACCGGAGAAAAAATTCGGGGCAAACAAGCATTAGAAATGACGATTGAAATTGCCCAAGATGCTGCGAAATTATGTAGTGGGTTCTTAAAACCACCAATGTCACTAGAATATGAGAAGACACTTATGCCATTCATCTTACTGTCTAAGAAGCGTTATGTGGGAATGCTGTACGAAGATAACCCAAATAAGGGATATTTGAAATATATGGGATTATCCATTAAGCGCAGAGATTCGTGTGATTATTTAAAAGACGTATATGGCGAAATATTGCATATTCTGATGAAAGATAACAATGTTGAAAGTGCTATTAAGTATTTGGATTATGCACTGAACCAACTTGTAGACGGCAAGGTTAGTATGGATAAACTGACGATTACAAAGGCTCTTCGAAGCGATTATAAGAACCCAAATCAAATTGGTCATAAAGTTCTAGCTGATCGTATTGGACAACGTGACCCTGGCAATAAACCAAAAGCCGGTGATAGAATGCGATTTGTATTTATAGTAAACGACAAACCGAGGGCATTAATGGGAGACAAAATAGAAACGCCTGATTATATATCTGAAAATAAATTACAAATAGACTATACGCATTATATTACGAACCAGTTGATGAAACCACTGCAACAGCTGTTTGGTCTAGCATTAGAGCAAATCTGGACACTGCAAAATAAAAAGTCGGCGATTAAAACGTTTCAAAAGGAATTGACTGAATTAGAACAAGAATATTCAGATGATTTTGAAATGTTTATGAAAAAGAAAGAAAAATTGTGTAGTGCAAAAGTAAAGCTACTGTTATTTGATAAGACGCTTAGCCAAATTTACAATAAAAAGAATAATATTCAAACCCTTACTACATTCTTTGGTAAGAAATAAATAAATGTATATTGTTGAATAATGCTATATATTTATTTTTATTGGCACGTTTATTCATCCGAATTATCATCTTCTTCATTGTTGGCGTCTTCCTCCGCAGAGTCTTCTTGCACTTCATACGTAGTTACAATGGGTATCTCAAACCGAAACGTTTGATTGCTTGACAAATCCACATTGTTATTCGCAAAATAGCTGGCTATTAAATTTGTAATATTTTCAGTTAAACCATTCAATGATTGCTCAATTTCGGCGCCTGCCCCGTCACCTGCACCTGCTGCATTAATAGATGCACCGGTCGGAACATTGTTTGATATATCGGTGTTGACTGGTAATCTATATTCACGTATATCACATCTGCATACTGGACATCTTACCCGATTGCTGAACCAATTACGTATGGACTGTGTCTGGAATACATGACCACAAGGTCGTATTCTGGTTACTTGATCACCAGCTACAAAGTCTTCTAGTGTTATTGGACACCTTGTTGGTGAATGGTTAGTTTGCACATATGTTATTGTTTCTAATGCCGTGTTTAATTGCTCGGCAGTTGGTCGTACAATTACATCTTGCAAATTTGGATGGTTATTATACATAGTAGACAACAAATCTACATTAAATAATCTTACTGGTTGCCGTGCTGTACCATTTGGCGAATTATTATTGCGAGTGAAGAACCGTTGTTGATTGTTAAACGGGGTTGGTTGTGACCGATGTGTTTGACGGGTATTTGGCGGTTGAATGTTGGCTGCAATATCTTGCCTCAATGCCCGAATTATATCTAAGACCAACCGAGTATTTGCATTATAACTCGATATCGTATCACGAAGTGTTAGTATAAGACTATAATATAAACTATATGCATTGCTCTGGGGCATTGACTGGAACGGAGGTTGTGGTGTTGCCGACCCCGCTGATCTTTGTGGGGTATTAAGATATGCATTAATGATAGTTTCTAATAAGTTATCGGAAATATTTTCGTTTGGTGGATTATTCATTTTATAAATTATATTTATAAAATGGTGTAAAGATTAGTATCTATATACATTCATTAAGTAATAATATAGCAAATGGATTTAAGTAAGTATTATAATAAAGGGATGACTGGCATTGCCAATATGGGAAACACCTGTTTTTTAAATTCGTCAATGCAGGTTATCAATCACACATATGAACTCAATGAATTTCTAGATACACCCACGTTTGCTAAAAATTTAAAACCAGATACCGATGACGGCCGTATGATGACTGAATGGAATGATTTACGAAAAGTAATGTGGAGCGGGAACGGCGTAGTCACTCCCCGTAAATTCGTTCATAATGTACAACACATTGCCCGCAATAAAAATAGAGATTTATTTACTGGATTTGCACAGAACGATATGCCAGAATTCTTATTATTCATAATTGACTGTTTGCATAATAGTTTGTCACGAGCAGTAAATATGCGAATTTCGGGTACTGCACAAAATGACAGAGACGTGATGGCGACAAAATGCTATGATATGTTGAAAACCGTCTATTCCACCGAGTACTCCGAAATAATGGATATGTTTTATGGCATCTATGTTTCCGAAATATTATCTGCCGATGGGACAACCTCTCATACAATGAAACCGGAACACTTCTTTATGCTTGATATACCGATTGTTAGTAATAATATTCCTTTATCTAATTTATATGACTGTATCAATCATTATACCCTGCCAGAACAAATGTCTGGTGATAATGCGTGGTTCAATGAGAAAACGAAACAAAAAGAAGACGTGGTAAAGCGTTTATCCTTTTGGAATTTCCCGAAAATTCTAGTCATTGTATTAAAGCGGTTTACTGCCGATGGACGTTTCAAAATCACATCTCAATTGGACTTCCCCATTCATAATCTCGACTTATCGCCATATGTAAAAGGTTATAACCCACAGTCCTATGTGTATGACTTATATGGCATATGTAATCATCTAGGAGGCACTTTGGGTGGACACTATACATCTTTTGTGAAAAATGCTGAAAATAAATGGATACATTTTGACGATGAACGTATAGAAATGATCGATAATGAAAACGTATTAATTACACCAAATGCTTATTGTTTATTTTACCGAAAAAAATAACGCACTATAATATAAAACGAAATGTCCGCATCTGCTGAAACACCTCCTTCACAGGGCGCATCTACTACTCCCAAACCGCCTACTACTCCGGATGCCACTATATCTAATGCTTCTGCCACGAAGCCACCTGCGGCCAATCCACCCGCAGCCGATGCACAACCTGCGGCAGATGAACCCCCGGCCAAAGCACCTACGCCGGATACAACTGCTGCCGAGGTATCTACAAACCCAATTCTAGATGTTATACTTACTAAGTCCAATCTTATTTTACTTGTATGGTTCTTAGTGATATACATTTTAGCATACTTCGTTTTAGGAATGTTCTTTGGTTCGGGGCCCACTGTTTCTAACTTTCAAGCAAGTCTAGGCAAGTTATTAGACGTTATCTTCTTATGTGGGTTGTTAGGATACGCATTGTTGTACTATTATTACACACCAACTGATCAAATTAATACCGACGCAGAACAACTATATGATCAAACGATTAAATACTTGAAGAATTCATACTCGTTATTAACAACTGCCGCATTTATTGTTGTGTTTTATGTGGTTGTATACTTATTTAGAATTCCAATGTCAGCGGATGCAAAACCAATCTTTATTTCATTCGTTGAGAACACGGCGTGGATTGGATTATTGCTAGTTGGTATCGTTGCGTTTTTTAAGCACGCACTGGGTATATCATTGGACGATTTATTTGATAAATTAAACCTTTTTGCTAAACACGAAGCTCCTGCCGCAGCACCTATTCCAGAGGAAGACAAAAAAGAAGTGTTTAACATTTCAAATAATTTATATACATATGACGACGCACAAGCAGTATGTAGTGCATTTAATGCCAAATTAGCCACATATGATCAAATAGAGGCAGCATACAATGCTGGTGCAGAATGGTGTGCATATGGTTGGTCAGAAGATCAAATGGCGTTCTTCCCCACACAAAATGCGACTTGGGCAAAATTACAGAAAGACCCGAAAACAAAGAATAATTGCGGAAGACCCGGTGTGAATGGCGGATATATTGCAAATCCATACATCAAATTTGGTGTAAACTGCTATGGCAATAAACCCAAGCCTACTGATGCCGACCTTAACCGTTTAGATGCAAAGCAAAACCAGGTCTTCCCAAAAAGCGCCGAAGATAAAAAGTTAGACGAAAAGGTCAAGAACTGGAAAGAGAATGCCGATAAATTCTTAACCGTGAGTTCCTATAATACGAATAAGTGGTCGAGATATTAATTGTAGTTTAGTTTGATAACAAAACCGTTTTGTTGATATCAAACGCATTATTGCGGGTATATTAGATCCGAAAATATCTTTACAACGTCCACTGACGTATCTTTCACACTTAACACTAGAAACAAGACTACTACAATGTTTATTATTACACTATTCATATCTTCTATTTCACTGTTTTCCGCTTTTGTGTTACATAATATGTCAAACCATTCTGGTCCATAATTATTTACACCGTTCTCTTTGTGGTGTTGTGCGTGCACCTCATGACTAAGTACATGATAGTTTATTAAATGATACGTTGTAAATATTATTGCCCATACCAAAACGGTATGATGATTTACCAACTTAGTTTCAAAGTACTTCTCAATAACCATTATGATGGGCACCCATAATAGACCACCAATAATAAGCAAATTAACTGCTATTTCAAATATTTCAGTACTTATGTATTCTTTATACAACGGATTATGATGTATCGCGTGGATTTGCCCCAATGTGGTGTTTTCATACTTATGCATAAACCAATGTATTGCATATGTCCATACGGATATGGCAAAGAAAGTAAACGCTGTACGAGCAAAGTTATCGCCAGTGTCATAATTTATGATTATGCCGCCTAATAATATGGTTATAAACAATCTGTAATTTACGTTTATGAATTTTGTCATATTATTGTATAGACCATCTTGGTGAGAATATATAAAAGAATACTTTAATTTGTCTGTCATTTCTATAATATTGTTGTATTTTTATTCCGACAAATACGTAAAAAAACAATGTTTCAGTAATAGTAAAAATATCTTTGCATTTGTAGTTGCTATTGCCATAAATAACCACTGCACGGTAACGTTTCCGCGCTGTTCGTTTGAATAATCTGTGTGTATATGCCCACTTACTGTATCTATCATAGTTCCGCCTAAACACCTGTTTTCTATTATAGAGAGTGGACAATCATGAAAAACTATATTGATCGTTAAAATAGAACACAAGAATAGGCTCACCATTACTAATATTGATAAATCAGACGACAATAGGGTAATCATAATCGGAGATACGAACATTATCCAATGCATAGTAATCATAGAAATCAGCATTCGATTATCATATATCATTTTTGCAATGTCCGATATTGAATGACTTAATAATTTTGATATTATTTCCATTATTATAATATCAACACGTAATTTTTTTGTTTGTTACGAATGACTGCGGGTTACCTTATTATGTGATTTGATGCGCAATCGTTTCTTTGTGGTTGCATTTGTCTTTCGTGAGAACGTAACAGCATCTATTAAATTTGAAAATACTTCGTCTGGTATAACATCTATGTTCTCATTATGTTCTTTAAATTTATTGGGGGTACAATTATTCATTGATAGATTGTCCAATACTAAACCAAGTGGAACGACCAAGCCGTGTAGTCTGGATGCACCTCCTGACTGTATCATTCCACCATTGTTCGTCATAAAATTGGTTACTGGATATCCGCCGACTAATGCATCGCTACTATATTGTATATCTTGCACGTGTGATTTTTCTAATTTCATGTTCTCTATTATATGAGTACATTTATATTTTTTTAGGAATGCGTTTTATGTCTTGATTAGTGGTTACTTCTCGGTTCTCTTTCAAAAATTGTATGATATATTCTACGTGTGTTTCGTCAGGTATTATTTTTGCTAAACATTTTTCAATATAACTGTATGTTAGCGGCGAATACTCCTTCTTTTCGTATATGCGAAGTTCTCCATCACTTATTTTTATGTTACCATTATAATTTGTCTGTTTCATATACAACATTATATTTGCATTCGCAACCGACTTTACTTCTCTCAACTGTTTTATATTTTCAGTGAGTTGTTTTAATTGAGTGTCGGCGAGAACCCACCGTTGCACATCGTTAATTAGTTGGGCTTTTGTTACATTTTGTTGACGCGTTACTACCGTGTTCTCTTCTGACGCAATATTATTCATAAATTTATTATGTATAATATGAAAATATATCTCTAAACCGTTTCTTTACTTTCTCGGTTTCTTCTTCATAGTTTTCGCTCTTTTATTCTTCTTTTGTTCTTTTACTTCGGGCTCTGGCTTAGCACTCTTCTTATACGTCTTGGCAGCATCCTTTAATGCTTGCTTGAACATATACTTAGGGTTACCTGCTTTTTGTGCGTTGTAGAACTCGGTTACGTGTTTTGTCCAATCTGACATATTATATGTTATATGGAGATTTTTATTTAATGACGCTTGTGGGAACGTTTCTTGGAAGACTTTCCCTTCTTCTTGTGAGACTTTCTGCGCTTGGTCGCACTCTTTCGTTTACCTCCGGCAACAACTGGCACAGGAGCAGGTGTGTTATTGTCCGCAACTCCATTATTGTCTGCAACTCCATTGTTGTCTGCAACTCCATTGTTGTCAGACCCCTCCTCAGAACCAGGCAACATTTTCTTAATGCTATCTTGAATGCCTGCTAATGACCAATCACCGCCCTTCATTTGGACAGCATTCGGATTATTCATATGAATAACATTGGACCCTGCTCCAACAGCACGATGAGAATTGGAATCTCCAAATACAGCAGTTCCCCACTGACCCGTGGTCATTCCACCTCTCATACGTCTTGATTGTTTTTTACCAGCGTGCATTTTAGGCGCCATTATATATTATATTTGCACATATTATTTTTCTAAATACGTAACATTAGATAGTTTGTTGAATAGTCTCAACATCAAATACAAGTTCGCTAAAATAATTAATGCTAAGAATATGTTGTAGAAACAAATAATCCAAATATACACATTGATTTCATTGTAGATTGTCTCACTGATCAATTTAAGTATTTCGTTAATGTTATTCTTAATATTTTCATTTTGCAAAAATCCCGCATAACCATCCATCTTGCGCTTTACAAACATTCTTATCACGTAATTACTAAACCGAAAGAAACAAACGTATCTGACTAAACGAATGTTTTGCCGACAAATAATAATAAAGAGACCTACTTATTATCTATAATAATGGAGAACATATACAGTACGAATGACGAGTTTGACGCATTTGATTTTAGCAAAATGGAATTGACGAAACCTATCCCAGTGCAAGGCGGCAATCATTTCATCAAATTCTTAGTAAAAAACGGCAATCAACTATATGTACAACCACCCGCGTGTATTAGCAAACAGGGCATAGTGAAGGTAGGCAAGAAACATTACTGCGATTTAATGTTTACAAATGAGAATGAACATTTTATTAGATGGATGGAGAACCTAGAACTACACTGTCACAAATACATATATGAAAACAGAGCAAAGTGGTTTGATAATGAAATGGAATTACACGATATTGAGAACTACTTCACTTCACCGATTAAATTATACAAATCCGGTAAATATTATACAATCCGCGCAAATATACAGACGATATTAGATAAGCCCAAACTAAAAATATACAATGAAGATGGCGAAGAGGTAGAATATAGCGCCATAACAAGCACTGCGCAGTTAATGTCAATTATTGAGGTGCAAGGTATTCGATGCTCAGCTCGCAGTTTCCAAATTGATATGGAAATAAAACAAGCAATGGTACTAAAACCGACGAATTTATTTGACAAATGCATATTTAAGCAATCGGCAAATACCAGCGTTGGTCTAGTCAAAACCCCAGAAATCCGAGAACCAACAGTATTAACAAGTAAATCAGAAGATATTGTTACAGAAAAAACACAGGTGACGCCCTTAGAGGAGCAAGAACGGATCGAAACATCTCCTGATTTAGGAATATTTGTAAAAACAGATGAAAACAATCCTGTGGGTGTACCTGTTTCCCAACCGGAGCCCAGTGTCATAGAACCTCCCAAGCAAGAGGACAAAATAGAATTTGTCGGATCAGACGAAATGCAAGAAATAGTATTTGATTTAGATGAATTGCCAGAGAATGATCAGATTACTTTAAAGAACCGAAATGATGTATATTATGAAATGTACAGAGAAGCTAGACGAAAGGCAAAGTATGCACGAGAACTGGCGTTGGCTTCTTATTTAGAAGCAAAAAACATCAAAAATAAATATATGTTGGATGATATTGACGATAGCGATGAAAGTGACATAGAAAGTGATTTAGAGAATGATGATGAAAATGAATACGCCGAATAAAGTAAACCGGCATAGATATATTTAGTACATTTAATACATTTTGATGTAAAAAATTTTGTCAGCCGTTTATATAAACGAAAATGTTTAAGGAAATTCAAAGCGGTCTTGCAAAGTTCTTCACCAAGGAGTTTGTTCTCGTGGTTATAATATTTATTGTGTTGGTTTGGGGTTTATTAAGCTATTCTGGCGAGAAGGTCAGATTTATGGACAATATGGAAGGAGGTAAGCCTGCTGAGGAGGGTGCTGCTGCCCCTGCCGCCGCCGCAGCTCCTGCACAGGCTGCTGGTGCTGGTTATGCCCTTCAACCCGTTGCTAACCCCAGCGAGTTGCTGCCTGCCGACGGAAACAGCCAGTGGGCTGAACTCAACCCCTCCACGATGAAGGGTGGTGATGTGATGATGCCTGACCTGCTTCAAGCTGGTTACCACATTGGTTTAGATACCATTGGACAGTCTCTGCGCAATGCCAATCTCCAATTACGTTCCGATCCTATTATTGCAAAGGCGGACGTTGGACCTTGGAACCAAAGCACCATTGAGGCTGATATGGCTCGCGTGCCCCTTGAATTGGGTCGTTAAGCATTGATTACATTGTTTACAAATGTAGCCACAATGTGACGCTTATAATATTCGTAATAAATAAATCACGAATATTATATAAGAAGACAACAGATGGAAAAAGAAGATATTTTAGGATATGTTATAATCATATTGGTTCTCGCAATATGTGGTTATACATACTACGATAACGCGGAAAGTTTTCAGTTGAAATGTATAGTATCAACCGTGGATGGCAATAAATATTGCGTACGTGAGCGCAAACACATCGCCGAAGCAGCGGATTTATTGGCAACTGTAACTGGCAAGTGCAAATCGCTTGTAGCATATATGAAAGAACATCATAAGGACAGAGATGATGTGAAGCGATTGGTATCGGGATTTAATCCGGACAATGTAATGGAGACATTGCCGACGAGTAGTTATACTGCATATAGTGAGAACAAGGGGGAAAAGGTGGCATTTTGTTTAAATCAACAGAAAAATGACAACAACAATCTGATAGACGAAAATACTCTCACATTCGTCGCCATTCACGAATTGTCACATATAATGACCGCGTCAATCGGACACAAGAGTGAATTTTGGGCGAATTTTAAGTTTTTATTGGATAATGCCAAAGAAGCGGGAATACACGACCCGATTGATTATAAAAAGAAACCACAGGAGTATTGTGGAATGAAAATTCACGACAACCCATACTATGATGCATAAATAGTCATAGTTGCTATTATCAACAAACCGGAATTTGATTACCATCACTAGAATTATAATCAAATAAATAAGGTGCTAAACTGCTAGATTTAAGCCACCATCTTCAATCCACCCACCAGGTTGGCACCGATACCAAATCCGGCACCACCGCGGGCATTCACTCCCATAGAAGGAATAAACACATCCAGGATGCTGAAAGTGGCAGCAGCAGTGAGGGCGATAATGACTATCTCCTCAACGTTAAGTTGCTTCTTGGGGATGGCAAATGCAGCAAGAGCCACGACTAAACCCTCGATAAGGTACTTTATCGCACGTTTCACTAAATCGTTCAAATCAAGCATTGTGATTGTTATATTATATTGGAACAAAAAAAAAGGAGCCGCGACAATTAATTATATGCTAAATAATTATGCAAGAGTGCTATCCCGTAAATTATATTTTGCAGAAAACACTTAAATAAAGATCTATATAACACTTATACTGCTAAATGTCTAGTTTTGAAAAGAAGCTAAACTCCGACGGAACCAAAAACACTAAATACGTGGACTTGTGCGATGAGGATCCTCCGATCGCTGGACAAAAGTTCGCGTGTATGTCATTTGTCTCTCCTGACAAGATTTTAAAGAAACGCGAGGTTTACTTGTTCAATCAGTTTATTAAGAACTGGGAATTCTCTAAATCAATGGAACGATACTTTGAGTTTATTCATTTCATTGCATACAAGTATAATTTGAAGGTTGAGACCTTGATTAATGATTTCAATGAGTTTGTCAAGGAAGAGACTGATAAATTGAAGAAGAGTGGAATTGAGGATGATTATAAAAATTTCTTAGATAAACAAGAAGATAAGCTAAATGAAGCTTTTAACCGCGAACACGCTTTCCAAACTTCTGTGCGTGGTCTTAAAATCAGAGGTGTGTACTCTACTCAGGACGAGGCAGAGGAGAGATGCAAAAAGATGCGCGAGCACGACCCGAACCACGACATTTATGTTGGCCCCGTTGGTGTTTGGGTGCCTTGGGATCCCGATGCATACAAAACTGGCCGTGTTGAGCATATGGAGGAGGAGCTGAATGCACTGCATAAGGAAAAACTAAAGAACGAGGAGATGGCAAAGAAGGAGTTCGAAGAACGTGTTCGTGAAACAAAGAAAAAGGCCATTATGGAGAACATCGAAAAGGCAAACAAAAGTGGAAACGTCCTCACGCAAACGATGGATGCGGAAGGAAATTTAATTGGTGTAAAGGAAACGGTTGATTTTGATAGCCGAGACGCAGTCGTAGTTGAATCTACCAAGTTGCGTGACGAGGTGTTGGCAGACGCAAAGAAGAAGGCCGATTAATAATATTTATATTGTAAATACGTTATATCATACGTATTTACAACTTACGTGAAATCATAGGCAATTATTAGAGTAGTTACCAAAAAATATATTTAGAAAATATATACATGTCCGACAAAGAAGAACTCAAAGAACCTTTAAAGGAACCGGTCAAAGAACCGGTTGTGGAACCCACTAAACCAGAAGAGATTACGCCCATGGTTCGTGATGAAGTTCCGGTTAAAACCTGCTGTGTAACAAAAAAAGAAAACGTTCACGTTGCCGCTAAATGCTGTGCATATTCTTGGTGTATCTCATTAAATGGAATTGAGTGTTGCTGTGTATCATTGTCAAAATTATGCATTTTTATGAGCGACATTGCAATTTGTTGCAATAAAGCACTGGAAGAAATCGATTGTGACACCCATTAAAAATTTTGTAAAATAGAAAGGTTTACAACATTTATACGACATTCCAGTTAGAAAATTGATTACGGTTTGTATCTTACATTTGCATCAACAATCAAACAAAATGAACACCTATTCATACATCGTCCACAAACTTCATTCGCTAAGCGATGAACAATATAATTTTGATATGACTAATTTAAGCATTAATAATCGGGCAGACTATATGAAAATAGACATCGACAATGTGATTAAGCGGTTCGGTTCCCATTCTAGTAGTAATCTGGTGCACAATATGATATTTCACATAAAGACAGCAAACAATCTACCCCCGACAGGAATATTAACTAAATTTGAACATTTTA
>Ga0078894_10000796_pt1 | contig 22465 bp, 18 predicted proteins | sample LauGreSu1BDMLBSD_2_FD_67506 | JGI IMG/M metagenome (GOLD analysis project Ga0078894, IMG submission 67506) | Freshwater lake microbial communities from Lake Michigan, USA - Su13.BD.MLB.SD (version 4) (version 4) | ecosystem: Environmental > Aquatic > Freshwater > Lake | place: Lake Michigan... | reverse complement strand
GTTTTGATGTTTGCGTTAAAGGGCGATCAAATTGTTCAATTGCCTGGCGATGTTCTGCTGGTCGCGATACCTATGATGATCTATTTTGCGGTGATGTTTTTGTTGGGATTTGGGTTGAGTAAGAGGATGGGCGGAAGCTACGACAAAGCCACGGCCATCGCATTTACTGCAGCAGGGAATAATTTTGAGTTGGCAATTGCGGTTGCCATTGGCGTTTTTGGATTGAATAGCCCCCAAGCGTTCGTTGGGGTCATTGGTCCGTTGATAGAAGTCCCCGCCTTGATTTTGTTGGTGAGGGTAGCTTTTTGGCTTCGGGAGAGATATTAACTCAATCCAGTAATAATTCCGTCTTTCACATCCATTCCCATCGCTGCGGGATCCTTTGGAAGACCTGGCATGCGCATGATATCTCCGGCTACGGCGACAACAAATCTTGCACCTGCATTCACGATCAATTTTTGAATGGTGATATTGAAGTTGGTTGCACTACCGACTTGCTTGGCATTTTCGGTGAATGAAAACTGTGTTTTGGCAATGCATACCGGCCAGTTGTTAGCGCCCAATGCGTCAATTTCCTTCAAACTCTTCTTCGCCGCTTCAGATAAAATTGCAGCGTTTCCGCCATATACCTTCTGAACAATTTTGGTCAACTTGTCCGCTACAGAATCTGTTAATTCATAAGTATGATTGATGGGTTTACTTGGATATTTCTCAACGATTTCAACCACTTTACGTGCCAAATCAGCAGCGCCTTCACCACCTTTGGCAAAGCCTTGGTTTTCGGCATAATGCGCATTTTGTGCTGAACACCAGCCCGAAATCATTTGCAATTCATCTTCGGTATCAAAATGGAAGCGATTTAACGCCACAACAACGGTCTGACCAAATTGCTGGAGGTTATTCACATGTCGTTCCAAGTTCAACAATCCCTTTTCCAAGGCCTCTTTGTTTGGCAACTTGATTTCCTTTTCTGGACAGCCACCATGAAGCTTCAAGCTCTGGGTTGTGGTTACCAAAACAGTTGCGGCGGGTGTGATTCCCGCAGCTCTACACTTGATATTCAAGAATTTCTCAGCACCCAAGTCGGATCCAAAACCCGCTTCGGTTACTGCGTATTCGCCATATTGCAATGCAGCCCAAGTTGCCATGATGCTGTTACAACCGTGTGCGATATTAGCAAATGGTCCGCCGTGAACAAAAGCCGCACCGCCTTCTAAGGTTTGCACCAAATTTGGCTTGATCGCGTCTTTCAACAAAATCAAAATCGCACCTGTTGCCCCCAAATCTTTCATGGTGAAAGGAGTGCCATCGTACTTATAACCCAATAAAATTGAGTCGATTCGATTGCGTAAGTCTTCCAAACTTGTGCTAAGGCATAAAATCGCCATGATTTCAGAAGCTGGAGTGATATCGAATCCTGTTTCGGTTGGGATGCCGTTGGCCGATCCGCCCATGCCAGAGTTGATCATGCGCAAACTGCGATCGTTGACGTCCATCACGCGGCGCCATAAAATTCGCTTTAAACCGTTTGGTGTACCTTGGTTATTATAGTGGTAGTTGTCGAGCAAAGCGGCAATGGTGTTATTGGCCGAAGTAATTGCGTGAAAATCGCCTGTGAAGTGCAGGTTGATGTCTTCCATGGGCAGAACTTGGGAGTATCCACCGCCCGCGGCACCACCTTTCATTCCAAAACAAGGTCCGAGTGAGGGTTCGCGCAGAGCGACGATTGCTTTTTTGCCTATGTAATTTAATCCTTGAGCCAATGCCACAGAGGTAGTTGTTTTACCGCTACCGCTTTTATTGGGTGTGGTTGCCGTGACCAATATTAGTTTGCCTTGGCTGATTTGCGCTTGGTTGGGAACAAAATCGACCTTAGCCTTATATTTTCCGTATTGTTCTAAAATTTCTGGATCAACGTTGTTGTCTGTTGCAATCGCTTCGATGCGCTTCAGCTGTGCCTGTTGGGCAATTTCAATGTCGGTTAGCATAGGTTTTACGGGGTAAAGATAGGAATTGAGAGTGAATTATTTAAAAGAAACGGTGACATGTCCCAAAGAATGAACACTAGCCGATGCGGTTTGATTGGCTTGGATGAATTCTGCATTGGTTGCAGCGCCTGCCATGATATACATGCCTTTCTTGATGGGCTCGCCGTATTTTGCTGCCAAACGTGTTGCGGCGGCGAGACTTTTCCATGGGTTGTTCATGATGTCGTTTGAGGATCCAGCGGCCACCGTTTTGTCTTCGATAAAAAGCTCCATCGAGAGGTTGTTGAGGCTTTCTTGAACCGGCATCCAATCGCCCACGGCAAAACCAATGGATGAGCAGTTGTCGGCCACCACATCTTCCAATGAAAACTTAAAATTCTGGTATCTAGAATCAATAATTTCGATGGCAGCGGCTACGGCATCAACGTATTCAATGACTTCGGTTTCGTTGAGTTCACCGGTGATGTCTTTTGCAATTCTGAAACAGATTTCCGGTTCCACGCGGGGGTGAATGTACTGACTTCTTGCGGTGGTGTTTTGGTTTGGAATTAGCATCGATGAGGTAAGTCGTCCCCAGATTAAATCGTGCACACCCATTTGTTGCATTTTGGCTTCGGAGGTAAATCCCATTTTCAGTCCGATGAGGGTTTCGCCTTCGTTGATGCGGAGGTTGATGAGTTCCTTTTGCACGTCGTAAGCTTGATCGAGCGTGAGGTTTTGCGCAAGGCTTATTTGGGAGATTGGCTTGGCTTGATGCGCGGCTTGATGGAGTGATTGTGCGATTTCTTTGATGTTGGCCATGGGTTTGCTGATGTTGCAAAGTTAGGATGAAAATGTTGTGTTACCTTTGAAGAATGATTTCAAAAGAAGTGATTGAAGCAGCCGCTGCGAGGTTGCGGGATGCTCAAGAAAATGGAACGCCATGTGCTCCGGTGAGGGAATTGATTGGTGATAGCGATATAACAGCAGCGTATGAGGTGCAACGAATCAACAACGATTTGCGCGTGACAGAAGGCGGACGTGTGGTGGGTTTGAAGATTGGACTCACATCCCTTGCCGTGCAAAAACAGTTGGGTGTGGATCAGCCAGATTTTGGATTGTTGTTTGCCGATACCGAAGTGAAGAATGGTGGAAGCGTGATGGCCTCTTTGATATTGCAGCCTAAAGCCGAAGCGGAAATTGCTTTTGTGATGAAGCATGACTTAACGGGTGATATTACTTTGGAGCGCGCCAAAGCGGCGATCGATTACGCGGTTGGTGCCATCGAAATTGTGGGATCACGCGTACTTAATTGGGATATTAGAATTACGGATACCGTGGCCGATAACGCCAGCGCAAGTCATTTTGTTTTGGGCGATGTTCGTCAGGATGTTAACGAGTTGGATTTGGCAGCGGTGAAGATGCAATTGAATAAAAATGGCGAGATGGTATCTGAGGGAATGGGCGCTGCGTGTATGGGCAATCCTCTGTTAGCGTTGGTATGGTTGGCCCAGACATTTGCCGATTTGGGAACTCCTCTAAAAGCGGGTGATATTGTTTTGAGTGGGGCATTGGGTCCGATGTGCGCCGGCGAAGTCGGCGATACCTTCGCTGCAAGCATCGAAGGGTTTGGCACTGTATCGTTTACTTTTGAATAATAATCCAATCCTAGCAATGTCGTTTGGATTTGATGAATTGATTAGAATTATATGAATAAAATCAAAGTAGCCATCATTGGCTCAGGAAATATTGGAACGGATTTGATGATTAAGGTCATCCGAACTGCCAAACACCTGGAAATGGGCGTTTTTGTGGGAATCGACCCCAATAGCGATGGTCTAGCTCGGGCAGAGCGAATGGGCGTGGCAACCACCCACGAAGGAATTGATGGGTTGTTAAATCACCCTCTATGGCCAGAAATCGGGTTTGTGTTCGATGCAACTTCCGCCAAAGCCCACCTATATAACTATGATAAAATCAAAGCATTTGAAGGCAAACGTGTCATAGATTTAACCCCAGCCGCCATTGGTCCATTTATGGTCCCACCGGTCAATTTTGATTCGCTTGCGGATGTGCCCAACGTGAATATGGTAACCTGTGGCGGTCAAGCAACCATCCCAATGGTAGCAGCCGTTAACCGTGTCGCCAAAGTCCATTACGGCGAAATTGTGGCCAGCATCGCATCAAAAAGTGCAGGTCCGGGAACCAGGGCCAACATCGACGAATTTACGGAGACAACGGCGCACGCCATCGAGCAAGTGGGTGGGGCAACCAAAGGCAAAGCCATTATCGTCCTGAATCCTGCCGAACCGCCGTTGGTGATGCGTGATACGGTGTTTACTTTGAGCGAACTCGCCGATACAGAAGCCATCAAACAGAGCATCGATAAGATGGTGGCAGAAGTGCAACAATATGTGCCGGGGTATCGATTGCATCAGGAAGTGCAATTTGAAATTATATCGCCAGAGCAAGCCGTTTTTATTGAAGGTTTGGGCAAAGTGAGTGGCTTGAAAACTACGGTGATGCTGCAGGTTCGCGGGGCAGGTCATTACTTGCCGGAATACGCGGGAAATTTGGACATAATGACGAGTGCAGCGCTGGCTACTGCAGAGAGAATGGCGGCCAATCAAAAAGGAAATATCGCATGAGCAAGGTATATATTCAGGATGTAACGTTGAGGGATGGGCAGCATGCCATCAAACACCAGTATAGCAAGGCAAAGATGACGGAAATTGCGTTGGCGTTGGATGCAGCGAAAGTGGATGCCATAGAAATTGCCCACGGAGATGGTTTGGCAGGTGCGAGTTTTAATTACGGTTTTGGTGCCCATACGGATTGGGAGTGGTTGGAAGGTATTGCAGGACAGTTGAAACATGCGCGGTTAACAACATTGCTTTTGCCAGGTATCGGGACGATCGACGATCTAAAACGCGCCAGGGATTTGGGTGTTGAGAGTGTGAGAATCGCAACGCATTGTACAGAGGCGGATATCGCAGCGCAGCACATCGAAGCAGCCAAAAAACTAGGCATGGACGTCGGTGGATTCTTGATGATGGCGCACATGAACGAGCCTAAAAAATTGGCCGAGCAAGCGGTTTTGATGGAGAGTTATGGTGCGGATTGCGTTTACGTGACCGACAGTGCGGGGGCTTTATTAATGAACGATGTCGCTGATCGAATGAAGGCTTTCAAGGATGTTCTGAAGCCGGAGACGGAAATCGGGATTCACTGTCATCATAATTTGAGCTTGGGCGTTGCCAATACCATTGTCGCCTTGGAGCATGGTGCTACTCGTTTGGATGCCTCTTTGGCTGGAATGGGTGCGGGTGCTGGAAATGCGCCTTTGGAGGTATTGATTGCGGTGTTAAATCGAATGGGCGTGGCTCATAACAGTGATTTGTATGCCTTAATGGATGCGGCAGATGATTTGATTCGTCCGTTGCAGGTTCGTCCTGTGCGGGTGGATCGTGAAACCTTGAGTTTGGGATATGCGGGTGTGTATTCCAGCTTTTTGTTGCATGCCGAAAGGGCTTCGGAACGCTATGGGATTGATACTCGTAGTATTTTGGAGGAGCTGGGCAAGCGGAAAATGGTTGGCGGTCAGGAGGATATGATCGTAGACGTAGCCTTGGATATGCTAAAATCAAAGGGTCGTTAGTCGATTTTCTTTTGTGAAATAGTTGTTGTTCCAAGTGCTAAAACGACGAATGTCGATTTTTTGCGGACGGAGTGATAGTTTATGGGAACTTTGTGGAATAGTTTTTGATAATTGCGCCCTTGAACCTCTATAAATTTGTAAAAAATTATGAAACGTATTGTATTTATCGGCGGCGTAATGGCTGCGTTGTTGGTGGGAACCACTGGCTGCGGTATCAGTTCAAAGGATGCTTACCAGAAATCTAAATTGAGTGGCTTTGTTGCGGATCAAACCAAATTGTTGATCGATGAGAACAACATGAAGTTGGATAAGGGCGATGGTGGCATCGGAAAAGCGGTTGAAGAAACCAAGGTTAAAGTTGCTGCTATTGATGCTGATTTAACTAAGTCGAAGGCAGAAATTGCTGCATTGGAAGCGAAGTTGGAAGCGGTTGAGGCGTTGGAAAAAGAAAGCAAAGCGGAATTTGAGCGCAGTAACGTGACTACAGTATTTTTTGCATTGAATTCTTCTCAGTTAACCAATGATGGAATGCAGGAGTTGTATCGTTGGAAAGTGGGTGCGGATCGCAGTGCAACATCGTATGATTTTAACATTGTGGTTTATGCTTCGGCCGACAAAACCGGTTCTGAAACTGCCAATGCGAAATTGCGTGAACGTCGTGCCAATGCGGTAAAGAATTTCATGTCGAATTCGTTGGGTGTTCCAGCGGCAAAAATTGAAATTGTAACTGCACAACCTGCTTACACTGGCACCAATAACTTGGACCGACGCGTAGTTGTAGGTGTTGTAGTGAAGTAATAACCTGTTTTTAATTTAAGTTGTTTAGGGGAGGCCGCGCGCAGCGCGGCCTCCCTTTTTTTATGCCAAATACCACGGACATCCCCATCCTGTGTTATATTCGCTTTTTATGAATTTGACAATTCTAAACCATCGCAGTGGCCTGCAAACGATCGCGCAGTCGGGGCGTGCTTCCCTTCTTGTTTGCTTCTTGTTTTTCGGGTTGATGTTTCCCCTTTCGGCGCAGACAAATTCATCATCAAACAACCTTTCAGAGTACGTCAACCCATTTGTGGGCACGGGCGGACATGGACACACTTTCCCTGGTGCGGCATCGCCCTTTGGCATGGTTCAGCTTAGCCCCGATACCCGCATCGATGATAGTTGGGATGGTTGTGGCGGATATCATTACGACGATAGTTTTATTTATGGATTTTCGCATACGCATTTGAGTGGTACCGGCGTTAGTGATTACGGCGATGTGTTGATGATGCCCACTGGCGGACCTAGGTCCATCATGCCTTCCTTCAATCCTAAAAACTACCGAAGCAATTACAACCATAGCTCGGAAGTCGCCGAAGCAGGTTATTATTCGGTGTATCTGCCGGCCTATGAAATAAAGGCCGAACTCACAGTGACGCCTCACGTTGGGATACATCGTTACACGTATTATCAATCCTTTGATAGATCTAAGTTCACTGCCAAAGTATTGATTGATCTAAATCACCGTGATTATGTGATTTCGCATCGCATGGAACAGTTGGATCAGCATCGGATTGGTGGGTGGCGACAGAGTAAGGCTTGGGCAAATAACCAATGGGTATTTTTTGTGATTGAATTTTCGCAGGACATTTCTCGCATCATCACCGCCCAAGACGGTCGGAAAATAGTGGTTGAGTTTGATATGGACTATTCGGAGGCCAATTCGGGGTCTGGGAATGCATCCGCCAACCCTTCCAAATACGGCGAAGGACATCTATGTGAAATCGTTGCTAAGGTGGGGATTTCCTTTACCAGCGAAGCTGGGGCAATGGCCAATTTGAATGCGGAGATGATGGGCGATAAGAGTTTTAACGACTATCGGGCCATGGCAAAGCAGGCCTGGAATGAGGAGTTGAGTAAGATTCAAGTGACCAGTGATTACGAGGCGCAGACGTTTCGGGTGGGTGCACAATCGGTGAAGACGGATGTAGAAAAACGCAAGTTTTATACGGCACTATATCATTGCATGATTCATCCTAGTTTGGCAAGCGACGTAGATGGAAGGTATCGCGGGAGAGATCAGCAAGTGCATCGGGTGGGTGAAATTGCCGCCAATGTAGTTCGGGTGAGTACTTCAAAACATCACAAAGTGTATTCGGTTTTTTCATTGTGGGATACCTATCGGGCGCTGCATCCTTTGTTGAGTATAATCGATCCAGATCGGACGGTAGATTTTGTTCGGAGTTTCCTTTTGCAGTATCAACAGGGAGGCAAATTACCAGTGTGGGAGCTGGGTAGCTGTGAGACGGAGTGTATGATTGGCTATCATAGTGTGAGCGTAATTGCCGATGTGATTCTCAAAGAAATTGGGGTAGAAAAGGATGTTCAAGGTCGGCCCGTTTACCCATTTGATTACAGTTTGGCCTTGGAAGCAATGGTGCACAGTGCCAAATTGAAAGACTCTGCTTTTTTAGATCAGCAGGGAAAGCAACTCGGTTACATGGGTGTAGAAAATACCGCAGAAAGTGTGTCGAAGTTGTTGGAATATGCTTACGACGATTGGTGCATTGCACGTGTAGCCTATGTATTGAGCAAAGATGATATTGCCAAAACCTTCTATGCTCGCAGTGAGCGGTGGAAGAATGTATACGATGAGAAGACGGGTTTCATGCGTCCGCGAGTGAATGGAGGATGGTTAACGCCTTTTGATCCTAGGGAGGTAAACAACCATTTTACTGAGGCCAATGCTTGGCAATATTCGATGTATGTTCCTCATGATATCATGGGGATGATGGATAAATTGGGTGGTGTAAAGGCTACGGAAAATCATTTGGATTCTTTGTTTAGCGCTGATTCTCGGACTACGGGCCGCGATCAAGCGGATATTTCGGGATTGATTGGTCAGTATGCCCATGGCAACGAACCGAGTCATCACATGGCTTACTTGTACAACTATTGTGGAAAGCCGGAGAAGGCGCAGGCCATCGTGGACAGGGTTTGTAAGACATTTTATAAAGACAGTCCGGATGGGTTGATTGGCAATGAGGATTGCGGACAGATGAGTGCTTGGTATGTGATGAGTGCCATGGGGATTTACGCTGTTTGTCCGGGCAGCAATGTTTACACGACGGGTGTGCCCCAGTTTTATGAAGTGGAAATTCAGCGTGAGGGGAAATCGCCCTTTTATATCACACGGGGCAGTTTGAATACGGCAGAAAAGACAGCGGAGCCGATGATGTTTCAAGATGGTGTGCGCTGGAAAGAGGATGGAATGCAAGGGAAAGAGGTGAAAACGTCGTCTAATGACCTCTTTAAACTAGGAGATAAGCCTTGGGCGGCGCATCAAATGGAATTGCCAAAGGAATCGGAGTTGCCGGCTTTGCCATCGATCAATGATATGAAGGGAACTTTTGCGCAGCGAAATAGGGCCTTGGATGAGATGAAGCAACAGCGGTTTTTGGAAATTCGCAATATGCGTAAGGTGTTTAAGGCGGCGGAGTTAACGGTATCGCATCAGCAATTGATGCAGGGCGATGGGATTGTTTTTGGTCAGGTGGCGGATGCCGATCGCGACAATTTGTTGTTGAAGACGCCCAAGCAAACGATGGTGACGGGGTTTGTTTCGGTGCCCGTTTTGGAAGGTTCGCGCACGTTTAAAGACAGTTTGAGGGTTAGGGTTTCTGTTCCAAAGGGGACGAATGGGGTTTTGGTGATTCGTGTTATGAACATGGAGATGCAAGCCTCTGGAGTGGCTGCGGGTGGAAAACCAACTGGCGGGGCGAAAAAGAAAAAGCAGACATCGAAGAAGGGTATGTTGGACATGAATTCCATTCCGGGGATGCTGATCTTTGGAGAAAATAGGGAAGAGATTATTACGTTGGATGCTGATGGCGAAAAGCCCTATGAATTTCTAATTGGCTACGATGCGGTGGTAAGCGCGCAATTGGTAGATGCGAGAGTATATGGCGGTTTGCCTGGTTCAAATCCTGGAAATGTGGTAGGTAAGAGCGACTGGGCTACTGCGGTTTACAATCGGAAAGAAAATAATTATAAGGTGTCGTTGGGTGAAGGCGTGGTACCTCATCCTCAGTATTCTGCGGGTGGTTTAGGCGCTTTGGTTGACGAAATTCAGGGGTCGATTGAATGGCGAGCGGGGGGTTGGATGGGCTTCTACGACCAAGATTTCTCAGCGGTGATTGATATGGGTTCTGTGAAGTCGGTTAGCGAGGTGTCGGCCCGTTTCTTGCAAGATTCTCGCGCTTGGATTTTATGTCCGAGACATTTTTCGGTGATGACATCTACGGATGGTGTGAAATTTACTCCTTGGGCGCAGGAAGTCGCTTTGAAGGACGATTGGCAAAGCAACGAAACGCGCATCGATCAAGTTACGATAGAGCATACTGATGGAAAGGCGGGCGTAAAACCGATCAAGGCGCGGTATGTGAAAGTGGTGGCGGATAAGTACGGAAAGTTGCCGGCAGGACATTTGGGCTACCCGTATAATGGCAGTGGTTATATTTTTATGGATGAAATTCAGATACGATGAAAGGGGTTGAGGTTTGTGTTTTCTCGGTGGATGACGCCTATGCGGCTGAGGCGGCGGGCGCAGCCCGCCTTGAACTTTGTCGTGAATACGACGAAGGAGGAACCACACCAAATTGGGATGATTTGCAACGAATGAGTCCGCAATCCGCTTCCGATGATGCCCAACTTAGAGGCCTCAGAATCCCCGCCGTGGTGATGGTGAGGGAGCGTGGGGGCGACTTCGCTTACAGTAAAAAGGAAAAAAAATGGATGATGGACGCCATTGCGCGCATTGCCAAATTGGGTTACCAGGGGGTTGTTTTTGGCGCATTGGAAAAGAAATCAGGTCGTTGGATTTTGGACCGTGTGTTCTGTAAAATCTGCTGCGATATTGCCCATTCTCTTGGGATGGAAGCGGTTTTGCATCGTGCTTTTGATGAGATTTCTACGCCGTTTAACGCGATTGATGAGGCGGAAGCTTGCGGATTTGACCGTGTGTTGACTGGATGGGGATCGATGAAAATGGAGACGCTAAAAATGTTGAAGTGGCATGCCCAGAATATCGATATTTTGCCTGGGGGTGGGATTCGCCCGGAGAATGTATTTCACTACCGCGATTTGGGTTTTCAGGAGATACATACATCGTCGAGAAACGCTGAGGGCGCGCTAGATATCGAACAATTAAAAATGATGGTGGAAGCGATGAAAGGAGTGCCGCTTTGATCCGACAAAAATATTTTGCTCCCGCACAGTTATTACGGGGTGTTTTTTTTGCGCTGATGCTGTTGGCTAGTGCAAATCTTATCGCCCAGCTCAATTCTCTGGTTACTCTGCCCGATTCCCGCAACGCTGTAATCAACAACGAATCCAAAAGCCATCGCATCGAAAAATGGGAACTATTGGAAGAGGATTTTGTGTTTGGCGTAACTGTGAACGAAAAGAATGCGGATCATCTTAAGGATTACGATTCTTCGGTTGTGGGTCGCGGCTGGATTCCCGTAAAATATACCTCGGCGATCAACGATTTATATTGTCCGCATCCATCACCAAAGGCATGTTCGGAAAATTGTGGCATTCCGTCAATTACATCATCACCAGTAATTTGCGATCATAAGCAACTCACGGAATGTAATCTTCACTGCAAGAGCGTAGAATGGCGGGAGTGGAAATATCGCGCGGCCTTGTTTGAAAGTGCGGAGGAAGCGCAAAAAGAGGAGCATCATTTTTTGGAAATCAAAGAATGGGAGGGTGCTTATATTGAGGTATTTGTGAACGGCAAGCCGGTGAAGAGTGTCAACCCTTTGCTGAGTAGCTTTGCCACGGTAACGATCGATTTGGATGGGTTGATTCGTCTCGATGGCAAGGATTCGGTTTACATCGTTTTTTCATCGCCCACGCGGCTGGGGAAGATTTACAGTCGGCGCAGTGGGATGAATTTTCCGGCGGACAATGAGGCTGAAATTACCACGTTCGGTTCCTACGGTTATAATTCTTTAGCGAGGAACACGTCGATTGGGGCGTCTGCAGAGGGCGCTTCGGCCAAGGCGAGTCCGTTCTTGCGCAAGCCCATCGTTCAGTATGGTTGGGACATTGCTCCGCGTAGGGTTTTGGTGGGATTGGGCGAAGGGGTTTTTGTGCATGGCTGGAGCGATAATCACCTCCAATCTCTAAAAATTTCTCAAGATTCGAGTTGGATGGGTGTGGACGAAAGGGGTAAAGCTGCGGAGTTTGTTTACGGTCATGCCGATTTGTATTATTTGTGCGATACGATGCGGGGTCGGCCGAGTTTTGTTCGGATTACTTCGGGGAATTTGCCGGGTCTGCACGACGATATCGAATGGGATATTGTGCGAGTGGTGCGTCCTTGGTCTGCAGTTTCGGAGCCAGATGTGGACGTTGTCTTGATGCCGGCCAATGCTTTTGGGGTGGAGGCGCGACACCGACGTATGGTTTTTCGCATGAAGAATCCCAAGGATTGGTTACCCAATGGGTTGTATCAACAGGTGTATCAGGATTCGCATCCGGCTTTGTATAATATTAAGATTTCGGCGCATCAGTTGGATAAAAATGGTCGCAACCAGATTCATAATATTGAGACGAATTGGGGTGTGCGGACGGTTAGATTGGATACTTCGGGCGGACGATTTGCGTTTTCCGTAAATGGAATTTCTGTTTTTGCGCAAGGTGCAAATGTGATTTGGGCCAGGCAGTTTGGCGACAGTGCTAGTCTGTATCCGGAGAGATTGTTTTTGGGTGAGCCTGGGCTGATGGGAGACCTCGATATTATGCGATGGCAGGGCTACAACATGGTTAGGATTTGGGGCGGTGGGGCGTATCCGAGCGATGCGTTTTATGAGCGATGCGATGCCTTGGGGATCATGGTTTGGCAGGATTTGATGTTCAATGGTACGATGTATCCTGACGATGCCAAGTTTTATTCAGCGGTGGAGTCGGAAGTTCATGCCCAAGCGATGCGTTTGCACAACCATCCGAGTTTGGCGTTGTGGTGCGGTAACAATGAGATCGAAGTGGCTTGGCACAATTGGGGCTGGCAGCAGAAATATAACATTCACGGGGCTGATAGTGCGAGGCAGTGGCGGGGTTATTTGTCGTTGTTTGATACCTTGATTCCAGCGGCGTTGCAGGCCTGGAGTGGCAGTGTGCCCTTTACCAGAAGCAGTCCGATTGGCAATTGGGGCAATTTGCAACAAATGAAACGGGGCGACAATCACGATTGGGGAATTTGGCATGGGGAGCGGGGGTTTGGGCATTTGGATTCGGCGCGGATGCCATTTTGCAGCGAGTATGGATTGCCGAGTCCGCCATATTGGGCCCTCACCACAGACGGTAAAGAAAATGATTGGCGTTCCTTGTTATTGAGCTATAAAGGACCCAAATTGTTAGAAAAATATGTTCGTGAGGAGTATCCAATGACTTGGCCTCATCAAGGATTACAAAATGTGGAGCCCATGAATTTTGGTGATTCTGCGGCGGTGGTTCAGGGTGAGTTTTTATATAGGGCGATGATCAGTCATCGGATGGCGTCGCCGTATTGTATGGGGTCTTTGTATTGGCAGTATAACGACATTTGGAATGGAACCACATGGAGTGTTGCGAATACTGAATCGGGTTGGAGTTTTTTGAAATCGTCGCAAGGAAGGGTGGCCGAGGCGATGTTGCCGGTTGTGATGAAGTTGCAACCCAGCGGATGGTGGGGTGCGAAGGATCAGTTTTATATAAAGTTTAATTCGAGGCTGCTAACAGAGTGCGAGGTTCCGTTGGAGATTACGGCATACGATTCCTTGGGGAAATCATTGTTCTCCAAAGAGTTTGTGGTGAAATTGCCTAGAAATTGGAATGTGGACGGTGAGTTATTCGTGTCTTGGGTGAAGCCCATATCATTTGCAGGCAAAAGGAAATACCGAAAAAAGATGGATCGGGTGAGTTATTACTCGGTTCGTTTGCATCAGCCAGCAGCCGCGCAGCGGATGATGGACCTAACTCCCAAAGGAAAATACTACGGCGAGGGGTATCCGGTACTCGAGGAATGCCTATCGGTGGGCAATTAAAATTAAAAACTTTTTGCGTTTTTCGCAAAACCACCTGATTTCCCCAGAATGTGTTTGGATTGATGTTTATTTTTAACCCTTTAAACAACATGGGATTAAAAATACAATTTGCCTCGGATCTCCATTTGGAGTTTTCACAGAATAGAGACCTAATTAGATCAAATCCATTGCAGCCCAATGGGGATGTTTTGGTATTGGCGGGCGACATCGTTCCGTTTTGTGTGATGGATAAACACGATGACTTTTTTAGTTATCTGTCGGACCATTTTGAACATACTTATTGGCTTCCTGGTAATCACGAGTACTATCATTTCGACATTGCAACTAAGTGCGGTGAAATCGATGAAAAGATCAAGAGCAATGTTATCCTCGTTAACAATGTTTCTGTCAATCATAATGGGGTGAAAATTCTTTTCTCCACGCTTTGGAGTCAAATTGGCGAGGTTAATCAATGGAAGATAGAAAGAGGCATGAGTGATTTCCACCTCATTAACTTCAATGGTGGCCGATTTACCGCTGAACATTACAACGCCCTGCATCGCGATAGTTTAGATTTTATTAAACGATCCGTTAATGTGATAAATGGAGAAAGAGTGGTTATGTTTTCGCATCATTGTCCCACATTTTTAAACTATCCCCCACAATATAAAGGTGATGTTTTGAACGAAGGGTTTGCTACAGAGTTGTATGATTTTATCGAGTCATCAGAAATTAGTTACTGGGGTTTTGGTCATCATCATTGCAACATGCCTGAATTCCAAATTGGCGAAACACGACTTGTGACAAATCAATTGGGATATGTAAAACATGGAGAACATGAATTGTTTGATTATGGAAGGTACATTGTTTTATAAATCAATGTGGGCAATTAAAATTGAGCGTAGGGTCTGTAAGGCGTTGGGTTAATCACCAATTTTTGCAATTTAGGATGCACCAAAACATCCATGTCTTCCATGGGAATCGCGCCCAATAAAGGTTCTTTGCCCATAACCAATGCCCCGGTGAAACTTGTTCTACCGCCCCATTCAACCTTGATCGGACCTGCGTACGGGTATTGTCTGAATGAGCCATCGGCCAATTCCACATCTTTCATTTCGGCAACTTCCAAGCCCAAAAATATCGCCATTGACTCGGGGATACACATATGTGTGGAACCGGAATCTACCAGACATTTTATATCTGTCGATTTCTCTGGCTGCCTTGGATTTGAAAGCTTCACAACGGTATGTACCAACCCCATAATTTTGATTTTCACAAAAATACCATTGCGTTTGGGGATTGTCAATGCGAATGTTTTGCGTTTTTCGCAACTCCGGCAGCCGCGCAGCGGCTGCCGGAACTTAAATCAATTCCTTGTGGCGTATCAATCCAATAAATAACTTGCTTTGCGGACCTCGGCGATATCGCCGGTTTTTACAGAATAAGTGAATCCTGGCCTCAGCGCGTAGGCGCCAATTTTGCCCTGAGGATTGATCGCAATGAATCCAATCTGTGTGTTGCTCCAGTCCTTGCCGCGCAATGCAAATTTGTCGCGAATGGCTTGCACCGCCCGCTCACAGGCAAGCTGAGGACTGGCCCCATGTCGCATTTCCTCCACCACCCTGAAAGAGCCCACCACGCGAATTACTTCCTCACCCTGTCCTGTAGCTGTGACCGCGCCCACCTCGTTGTCTACGTATAAACCCGCGCCAATAATGGGGGAGTCGCCAATGCGGCCGTGCATTTTGAAAGCCATGCCCGAAGTAGAACATCCGCCCGATAAATTGCCGCTGCCATCCATCGCGATCATTCCAATGGTGTCGTGGTTTTCGATGTTGATCACCGGCGTGTATTCGGCCTTTTTGAGCCATTCCTTCCATTCGCGCTCGCTATCTGGAACCAATAAATTTACTTTCTCAAAACCCTGCTCCACCGCGAATTGGGTAGCTCCTTCGCCAGCCAACATCACATGGGGTGTTTTTTCCATTACGGCGCGGGCCACACTAATGGGATTGGCGATGTGCTCCATGCAAACTACTGAGCCGATGTTTCCGATCTCGTCCATGATGCAGGCATCCAAAGTAACATGACCGTCACGATCAGGCCGGCCCCCATAACCTACACTTCTTTCGGTGGGATCGTTTTCACACTGACGGATACCCTGTTCGATGGCATCCAAGGCCCGACCGCCCGCAGCTAAAGTCGGCCATGCGGCTTCATTGGCTTGCAACCCGAAATTCCAGGTGGTGACGATCATCGGGGCGCCCAGTTTACGCTTGCCCCCTTTTTTCTTGTCTTTATCGCCCTGTGAATGGCCATCGATGGCGGCGAAACCTGCGGAGGGCAATCCCACCATGGCCGCCAAGCCAGAGAGTTGTTTGAGGAATTTTCTGCGGTTGTTCATGCTAAAATGGTGTTTTTGGACGTGGGTTATTGTTTGTTGCCATTGCGGAAGAAAGTGGCTGGCTCCTCAAAAACATGTGGGGCGTAGTTAATGTACTTCCAAAAAGTTCGATGCTTTGTCAAACGGCGTGTGAAATCTTTGTAATCTTTCTGCTTCGGGTCCGACCACAACACTTCCGATAATGCAGGCAATCGTGGCATCACCATGTATTCCACATGTTCTGGGGTAAGGATGTATTCGGTCCAAACGTTGGCTTGCGCCCCCAAAATATAGCGATGCAAACTATCGGGTAGGGCAGCGGGAATGGGGTCGTAGGCATATACGTTTTCCACCGGATTATAACCACCAATGGCATGGGGTTCTGTGCTGTCTTTGCTTTGGTAATGGTCCCAATACAAAGGTTTTCCGGGGGTCATGATGGCGTTGTGGTGCTGCTGGGCCGCGGCAATTCCTCCGTCTACACCCCGCCAACTCATCACCGTGGCTTTGGGTGCCAATCCGCCTTCCAAAATTTCATCCCAGCCAATGATGCTTCTACCGTGAATAGTATCGCCCGATTTGGCATCCAGATACCATCCAGAATCCTGAAGATACTTTTCGATGCGTTGTATGAAGTAGCTCTGCAGTTCGTGCTCGTCTTTGAGGCCGTTTTCTTTCATGCGTTGCTGGCACTTAGGACAGTGTTTCCAGCGTTCTTTCGGACATTCATCGCCGCCGATGTGGATGTAGGGTGAGTTGGGGAAAGTGCGCATGGTTTCTTTCAAAATCCCCTGCAAAAAGGTGAAGGTGGCTTCGTTTCCGGCGCAAAATACATCGTCGAACACGCCCCAACCTTTTGCCACTTCAAACGGTCCGCCTGTGCAACTTAATTCGGGGTAGGCCGCGAGCGCAGCTAGGGCATGGCCGGGCATTTCAATTTCTGGGATCACGGTGATGCCGTAAACGTCATGACAGTCTTTGGCAAAGTTTGTAAGTTGGTCTTGGGTATAGAGTCCGCCGTAATCAATTGAATCAAAATGTTGTAAGGAGTAGGGCCCAGTTTGAGTGCCAGCGCGGGTTGAGGAAATGGTATTGAGTTTGGGGTAGCGTTTGCTCTCAAACCGCCATCCTTGATCGTCGGTGAGGTGTAAATGAATCACATTGAAGCGATAATTGGAGGCCATTTCGGCGTATTTGTAAAGGAAATCGATATCGAAAAAGTGGCGAGATACATCAAGGTGCATCCCCCGGTAACGGAATCGAGGGTAATCGGTGATGGTCATACTGGGGATTTGGTTTTCCCCGTAAAAACTCATGAGCTGCACAAGGGTATTGTTTCCATAGCGCAAACCGTTTTCATCGGCATATTCGAGGGTGATTTTGTTTCTCTTGAGGATGAGTTTATATCCTTCGGCTGGAAGTTCGGCGTTGGGCTTGGATTGCTTCTTTTTAAATTTGGTGTAACCACCGCGAGGCGATACCTCTATGTGCTGCGGTGCCGGAATGATGCCGGGGTTGAGCGCATTGTCATAGGGCTGAAGGATTTGCCCTGACATCGAACAGAAAATCGAACAGAAAAAAATCGAAAAGAAACTCCGCATCTTGCGAAGATAGGGTTAAGCAGTTTTACTTTTCCATGTCGCCAAGGCGCGATGGAGCTGGTAAAAAGCGTAAAAATGTATCAGAATGGCGAATTCCAAACCCAAAATATACCAAGGCCATTCACCCATAACGAACGGGTTGTTTGCATCGGGTTTTTGACATAGATACATGTAGTTTGCGCCCAATAAATAGTTGATTCCGCCGATAATGGGGATGGCGAGTTGGGTATACAAGAACACTTTCCACCATGATCCAGGACGAGGCACGTAACCAAGTCGCATCGTTGCGTAAACCGAACCCAAAATGATGATCCCATGGGAAATGCAGTATTCGATGTGGTTGTAAACGGATGAGCCGTTGGTGATTTCAGGCGTTAAAAAGGCATGGATGGCGCCGGCACCCCAGTAAACCAAGAATTCGTAACTGATTTGTGAGCCGCGAATTAGGAGGAAGGCAGCGATAAAGGCCGACATGCCGCAAAGGTGAAGGGGCAAGCTGTTTTCGATGTGCCAACTGTTTTCGATGACCATTTTGAGGTTGCTGGCAGCGAAGTTGAGCAACGATAACGCACCCAATCCCCAACCCAATTTTTTCCTGGCCGATTCGCCTAGGTTTTTCGAAAATATCAGAGTGGAAAATAAAATGCTCAAGAAGATGCCATTCATAATCATCCAGCCGCTTGAACCCGTTTGGACAACGTGGTGAATTTCGTTTAGATTGGGAGTGATATAAGCTTTGTGGGAAGTATCTAGGGCGCTGAGTGTATCCATGATCTCGCAAGATATATATTACTTACGGAATAAAAAATCCGTGGAAATTGCCATCTCCCTTTTTGATCATCAATACAATAAGTCCCAAACCAATCAAAAAACTCATAACCCAAGAGAAGAAATAATGTGCTTTGCCCCCGCAGCATAGGAATACAACAAAACCGACCGACATGATGGCTGCAGTAATGATGGCTAAGGTGTTTGACCAAAAAATTAGGGCTAAAATGCCCACTAGCAATCCTATGGCGTAAATTACAATGGCTGCCGTCTCTAATTTTTTTAATTGGTCTGGGTCGCCTTCGTTTGCACCAATGGCAACTTTGTTTTGTCGCGGATTCTTGTTTGATGCTGAAACGGCGGCAATGCGAGTTTCCGAATTTGGGGCTTTTGCATTTTCGTCGCAGTTAACAACTCGACTCTTCAATTCTCCATTCTCGATATTCGATGGGTGTGGAATCGGGCTTACCGAGGTTGGTTGTTCTGAAAAGCGATTTTCTGCCGGTTGATCTGCCGGTTGATCTGCCTTTTGATCTGATTTGCGCGCTGATTTATCCTGATGATTTTTGTCCGACGATTCCTGATGCCCGAAGGTGTGCCAATCTATATGAATCCCACCCTGATGGTATCTGCGTTGTGTCGTGCAGCCCGACAAAAAAATCACCAAAGCAATGAAAATGAATCTCTTATAGTGTCGCATCATACTGCGAATCTAATAAACACAAAAGTTAACGAGTTGCGATAATCCGTAAATTAGATTTCATGTTTTGCGATAATCCGTAATCCCTGCATCTCTTGGATTTACCTTCTAATTATTTGTTTAACCAATTGTTTCAATCAATTTCACTTTGCTATGAACTTCTAACGCCTAGATTTGTTACCTAAAACGATGTTAGAGGGTATTGAATTCAATCAGGGCAAAGGGTTTATCATCAGTAAACACATCCCGAAGGACATCGAGCCGTTTGACAGGGTATTTGAAATTTTTAAAGAGCTCTTGACCCATACTTCGGGCGATTTGGATGAGGCCTTTGATTGGCTTGATTCGCTCGATAAAGAATACAACATTTTCACCGCCGAGTATACGATTCACGATTTTGAGGAAGACCTCAGAAAACGGGGCTATATCAAAGAAGAAATCGAACTCACCGACGATGGCGATGGCGATAAAAATGGCAAAGGAAAAAACCTGCTTACGGCCAAGCTAGAAGCGGCGTTGAGAGAGCATGCCCTCGATCAGATTTTTGGCAAACTCAAAAAAAGTGGCGCGGGAAATCATCGAACTACCAAACTCGGTGTTGGCGACGAACGCGATGGCGAAATTCGCAACTTCCAATTTGGCGATGAAATGTCGCAAATTAATATGTCGGAAAGCCTCAAGAACGCCCAAATTAACCATGGAATTTCCGATCTAAAACTCACCGAAGACGATTTGATTATCGACGAAACCAAGCACAAAGCCCAAATGAGCACAGTGCTGATGATCGATATCAGTCATTCGATGATTTTGTATGGCGAAGACCGCATCACCCCCGCCAAAAAAGTGGCCATGGCCCTAGTGGAACTCATCCGACGGAAATACCCGAAAGATGCCATCGATATTATCGTTTTTGGCAATGAGTCGTGGTCGATTAAAGTGAAAGACCTGCCCTATCTGCAAGTGGGTCCTTACCATACCAATACGGTTGCGGGATTGGAGCTAGCGATGGACATTCTTCGACGCAAACGCAATACCAACAAGCAAATTTTCATGATCACCGATGGCAAGCCGAGTTGTGTGAAACTTCCCAATGGTGAACTATACAAAAACAGCAATGGATTGGATGAATACATCGTTTCCAAATGCCTAAATATGGCGGCCCAGGCGCGAAAATTGAAAATTTCTATTACCACTTTTATGATTGCTCAAGATCCATATTTGCGTCAATTTGTGGAACGATTTACCGCCGAAAATCAAGGCAAAGCATTCCTTACCGGCCTATCAGATTTGGGTCAAATGATATTTGAAGATTACGAAAAAAATAGAATCAAACGGATTTAATTACAGATGAAACAAGAAACAACCACATTCAAAGCATTGAAAGCATCGGGCTATGCCCACAAAACCATAAATCAAGAGATACAAGCGAACCTGATTTCTCGCATCAAAGCCAGACAGCCGGTTTTTGAAGGACTCTTGGGCTACGAGGATACCGTTGTTCCTCAATTAAAAAAGGCAATTTTGGCTGGTCACCACATCAATTTGTTGGGATTGCGCGGACAGGCAAAGACCCGCATCGCTCGCAGCATGGTTGACTTGCTGGATGAATATATGCCGATTGTACAGGGTTCGGAAATAAACGACAGTCCCTTTGCGCCGATTTCTAGATTTGCCGTGGATTTGATGGCTGAACTAGGCGATAAAACACCCATTGCGTGGGTGCATCGCTCGGCGCGATTCTTTGAAAAATTGGCTACGCCGGACGTGAATATTTCTGATTTGATTGGCGATATCGATCCCATTAAGGCGGCTACTTTGAAACTGCCTTATTCCGATGAGCGTGTGCTTCATTACGGGATGATTCCCCGTGCCAATCGCTGCATTTTTGTGTTGAACGAACTTCCAGATTTGCAAGCGCGTATCCAGGTTTCGTTGTTCAATATTTTGCAAGAGGGCGATATCCAGATTCGCGGATTTCAATTGCGAATGCCGCTGGATATTCAATTTGTGTTTACTGCAAATCCTGAGGATTATACCAACCGCGGAAGCATCGTCACGCCGCTAAAAGATCGTATAGGGTCACAGATTTTTACGCATTACCCCAAAAACATTGCTCTAGCGCGTGCCATTACTGAGCAAGAAGCCAAGATTTCGGCTGAGGATTTGGCTGCGGTTTTCATTCCGGATATGGCCAAAAACCTGTTGGAGGAAGTGTCGTTTACGGCCCGCGACAGTGAATATGTAGATGCCAAAAGTGGCGTCAGCGCTCGTTTGTCGATTAGTGCGATGGAAAACCTTATCGCCGCCGGCAAACTTCGCTTGATCGAAACCGAGAGCGAAAAAACCACCATTAGATTGGTTGATTTTATGTCGATTATCCCATCCATCACCGGAAAAATCGAACTGGTGTATGAGGGTGAGCAGGAGGGGGCCGACGAGGTCGCTCGGATACTAATCGATGCTGCCATTATGGTTCAGTTCAACCAGATTTTTCCACGCATTGCCAAGTTGGAAAAGGCAGGCACTAAAACCCCTTACAGCGATTTGGTGCATTGGTTTGAAAAGAACATCGTGGAGCTAAATTATACGGATACGGATAAGGTATTTTTCAAGAGTCTAAAGGCGATCAAGCCGCTTACGGAATTGATTGAGAAGCACGCTTCGCATTTGAGTGACGCCGACAAAGATTTCAGTATGGAATTGGTGCTTTGGGCGTTGTCTATTAGCGACAAATTGGGCAAAACTGCCAGCGACGCGATGTATAAGTTTGATTCGCGTTAATGCTGTGAAAAGTGTTTTCAACTGAGTAGAAACTGTTGCTAGGCTTTATTGTTCTGGCTGATTTTTTAAAAAAGAACCCCCCTTGAGCAACTCAAGGGGGGTTCTTTTTTAAAAGTATTTTGAAACTTACTTAACAACAAATTTGCAGGTTCTGCCGTGATTGTCTTGAATCAAGTAAACACCTGTAGAGAAATGATTTAACTCAATGCCCTCTGTTTGGTTTTTGCCTTGATATACCACTTTGCCCAGCATGTTTGTGATTGTCATGAAATCTACATTTTTCACGAATACACGATCTGTAGCAGGGTTGGGGTAGGCCACGATGTTTTGATCTGTGTTGATTGTTTCTGTAGCGCTAACCAACGTGTTGTTGATTACTTCAAATACTGTGATTGTTCCGCTGAGTTCATTCGCTACCACTACATAGGGTTTGCCCGTGGGTGAGTTGGCATTGCTGATGTACTGTATGCCTTCAGGGCCTAAATCGCCAGTAAGTGCTGTGTTGCTGCGTGTGTTTTGATAATCTTCAAAAACGGGTGCTGTTGGGTTGGTTACA
>Ga0078894_10000795_pt1 | contig 22473 bp, 16 predicted proteins | sample LauGreSu1BDMLBSD_2_FD_67506 | JGI IMG/M metagenome (GOLD analysis project Ga0078894, IMG submission 67506) | Freshwater lake microbial communities from Lake Michigan, USA - Su13.BD.MLB.SD (version 4) (version 4) | ecosystem: Environmental > Aquatic > Freshwater > Lake | place: Lake Michigan... | reverse complement strand
ATAAATTTTGATTTATCAATATAGTAAGTTAATTCTAACCTATTTACTATTAAAATCATAAAAGTAACAGTAGCTAAAACATTAAAAATAGTAAGGCCTTTTGAATTAAAGAGAATTTTTTTCATAGTATAAATTTTAATTGTATAAATATGCCACAAAACTAATGATAATATCAAAGCCCAAAAGTTAATAATACTAAAAAAGAACTTTTACTTCACATACTTCTTCCACTTCGCTTTGAGCCATTGAAGCACCTCCTTTTCTCTTGGGTTTTTGCCTGGGTGGTAGAAAATTTTATCTTGAATTTCTTTAGGTAAAAAGTCTTGTTCTACAAAATTGCCTTCGTATTTATGAGCATATTTGTAGTCTTTTCCATAATTGAGGTCTTTCATCAGTTTGGTAGGTGCATTTCTTAGATGCAAAGGCACAGGCAAGTTGGGATTGGCTTTATTACAAGCCATCGCTTCGTGGAGTGCCATATAGGTGCTATTGCTTTTGGCGGAAGTAGCCAAATATACTACGGTTTGGGATAGGATAATACTACATTCGGGATAGCCTATTTTAGCTACCGCATCAAAACACGTATTCGCCATCAAGAGCGCATTGGGATTGGCTAGCGATATATCTTCCGATGCCAATATCAGTAGTCTTCGAGCAATAAATTTTGGGTCTTCGCCGCCCTCTATCATTCTTACAAGGTAATACAAGGCCGCATTGGGATCGCTGCCTCGGATAGATTTGATAAAAGCCGAAATGATATCATAGTGCATTTCTCCATTTTTGTCATAAGCCGATAGGTGGTCTTGCAATATTATTTTTACCATTTCATCGGTAATCGATACGGGTGTTTTTTTGGCATTCATAGCGCACAATTCTATGATATTGAGTAGTTTTCGAGCATCGCCACCACTAAATTGTGCTAGTAAGTTCCATTCCGCTATCGAAACTTCTTTTTCTATAAGCCAAGCATCATTTTCCAATGCCTGCAAAGCTATTTTCTTCAAATCGTCTAGTCCCAAATCTTCCAACGTATAAATTTTACTACGAGAAAGCAACGCTCTATTGACTTCAAAAGAAGGATTCTCCGTAGTAGCGCCTATCAGTAGAATTTTCCCTTCCTCCACGGCTTTGAGTAGACTGTCTTGTTGGCTTTTGTTGAACCGATGAATTTCATCTATAAAAAGTAAAATTTTCCCTTCGGTTTCATATTTTGAAATTACATCACGCACTTCTTTTACGCCACTTTGAACGGCACTGAGGCTATAAAAAGGAAGTCCTAATTCATTGGCTATCAAAAAAGAAAGCGTTGTTTTGCCCACTCCCGGCGAGCCCCAAAAAATCAAAGAAGGACATTGTTTATTTTCAATGAAATTTCGTATAATAGATCCTTTTCCTACGAGCTTCTCTTGTCCTACAAAATCCGAAAGGGATTTTGGACGCATGCGTTCGGCAAGAGGAGCAAGTGGCGGGTTCATTTGGTGTTTTTTTAATGATTGAAATGACGTATTCCCGTCATTACCATTGAAAGTCCATTTTGATTGCAAAAATCGATACTATCTTGGTCTTTGATACTGCCGCCTGGCTGCGCTACCGATACAATGCCTTCATTTTTAGCAATGGCTACACAGTCTGGAAACGGGAAAAAAGCATCGCTACACATTACTGCGCCCTCTAGGCTCAATTCAAATTCTTTGGCTTTGGCTATCGCGTGGTGCAACGCGTCTACACGTGATACCATACCGCAACCCATTCCAATCAATTGTTGATTTTTCACCAAGGCAATGGCATTGGATTTAAGATGTTTCATCGCTTTGATTCCAAACTCTAAATCACTAATTTGCGAAGCAGTAGGTTGAGCTTCGGTAGCTACTTTCCAAGATTTGTTATTTTCGATAGATTTATCTTCATCTTGCATCAAATGACCTCCCAGCGCAGATTTAACTTTGGTAGAATAATTGATTTTTTCTTTTTGAATCAAAATCATACGATTTTTCTTGCTTTTCAATATCTCCAACGCATCATCGTCATACGCAGGTGCTACAATCAATTCAAAAAACAAACTATTCACAGCTTCTGCAGCTTCTTTATCTATTTTTTTATTACAAGCCAATACACCCCCAAATGCACTTTTAGGATCGCATTCAAAAGCAGCTTTATAGGCTTCGACTACCGTATCTTTTGACGCTAAGCCACAAGTATTGTTGTGTTTGATGATTGCAAAAGTTGTTTCTTCAAATTCTGAAATAATTTTAATGGCTGCATCCAAGTCCAAAATATTGTTGTAGCTGATTTCTTTGCCATTCAATTGCGTGAAATATTGGTCAAAATTGCCTTCAAAAATGCCCTTTTGATGAGGATTCTCGCCATAACGAAGTTCTTTTTGGATTTTTCCTTCAAAATAATTGGCTATTTGAGAGTCATAATTAGCTATGATTCTAAAGGCATGTGTAGCCAAGGATTTTCTATCTTCTAATGAGGTGCTTCCATTATTGTTTTTAAGTTTTTCTAGCAAAAAAGCATAGTCCTCGGGTCTTGACACACAGGCTACTTCTTTGTAATTTTTAGCAGCGGCTCTTATAAGCGAAACACCGCCTATATCTATTTTTTCAATCAATTCATCATGTGGCGCCTTATTTTTCAAATATTCTTCAAAGGGATATAAATTACAAATCATCAATTCAAAAAAAGGTAATTTATGTGTATTCATTTCAGTTTGATGCAAGGTATTACTGCTCACTGCCAATAGTCCTCCAAAAACAGCTGGATGGAGTGTTTTAACTCTTCCTCCAAGAATTTCGGGATAGGTGGTTAGATCCTCAACTTTTTCACAAGGAATGCCTAAGTCTTTGATGAATTGGTAAGTACCACCTGTTGAATAAATAGTTACCTTATTTTGGTGCAAGGTTTTGATAATTTCGTCCAATCTATCTTTGTAATATACAGAGATTAAGGCATTTTTGATTTTTTTCATTTTTAATATGTATGGTTTAAAATTCTTATTTAATAAAAAGGTTTAACATGCAGCTTGCCGAATGCAGAGGGAGGTTTTATAGTTGAGATTCTACAATGGCTGACTAATTATTGAGCCATGAACAAAATGCTTATCTTTTTTTAGGTTCACGTTCTTTACTTTCTTTGATTTCGTCTTTTGCTATTTTAGTATTTTTCAATACATTTTGAAGTTCTTTAGATTTCTCCAAAGAAAATTCGTTATAGCTTATATCCAAAAATTTGAGTTGTTTCATTTCTCTCAATAGTTGGAAGGTTTTATCTATTCCTAAATCTGGGTTATATGCAATATTAATTTCTTCTAATTGTGAACACTTGCCCAATCCTGCGGAAATAGATTTGATTTCATTGGCTTTTACGTTTAGTTTTTTTAATTGAGTCAAATTTTCGATTTCCATAGGGATTTCTTGTAATAATCCTCCCATTAAATTTAAATCTTCAAGCTTGGTCAATCCTGTCCAAAACGAAGTAGGAATAGTTTCAAATACTTGGTCTCTTAAACTCAATGTTTTTAAATTTGTTAATGTAGCGATAGAAGAAGGCAATACTGTAATTTTATTTTTTACTTGCGTATTAAAATTTGCAGCCATCAAAAAGGTCTCTAAATTTTGGATTAATTTACCAAAATTATCAGGCAGCGAAGAGATGGTATTGATACTCATGTCCAAATATTTCAATCGTTCAAGTTTTGTAATGACAAGAGGAAATTGAGCAAATTTGTTCCAACTTAGATCTAAGTATTCAAGATTTTGTAGATTTTCAAATGAATTGGGTAATTCAGATAAAGAACAAAGGGACATTTGCATACGTTTCATTTTCCTGCAATTGCCTATTGAAGCAGGGATAGAGTGTAGTTCCATGCGCTCTTTGTTGAAAAAATCGGAACCTAAATAGAGCTCCTCCAGCTGAGCGCAATCGCCTATACTTGCATGCACTTTCTTAATGGGATTATTGAACAAATCCAAAACTTTTATTTGTGTCAAGGCCCCAATTGTTGATGGAATTTCAATAATACCGCTATTATTTACTATTAATTTTTCAAGTGTTGAAATTTTACTAATGCGAACCATTGAACTATTAGCATTGAGTGATTTATTTGAAGATAAATCGAGTGTTTTTAAGGCTTTTAATTTTTCTACTTCTTCAGGAATTTCGGCAATAAGGTTGTGAGAAAAATTCAGTGATTCCAAATTATACAATGCTCCAATAGAAGTGGGAATAGATTGTAAACGACTTCCCGAAAAATTCAGCGATTTTAAAGATTTAATTTTGCACAAAACGCTGAATGCCACATTTTCATCCAAATAAATATTATTTCTCAAATTTATTTCTTCCAATTGTGGGCAAAATGCCATACTGTCTGGCAAAGCATTAAGTTTATTGCCTTCCAAGTTGAGCTTTTTGAGGGATTTGAGTTTGTATATATTCTCGGGCAATCGTGCTTTGTCCGAATGCTCAAGACTGATTTCAGTTAAATAGGGCAACTCTTTGATTTTTTCAAATAAATCTTCTAATTGAACAGCTCGGCAACGTCTTAACGTTAATTTTTCTAGGCGTTTATATTTTTTGATACTTTCTGGAAAAATCGATAGGGTAGACGCTTGAATATAAAGGTGGCGCATGGTATCGGCTTTTGATTCATTTTCTTTCAAAAATTCATACGTAGCATTTAATTGTGCAGAATCTTGTTTGCGCTGCAAGTCTTTCAATTGTTGAAAATAGTCGTCTATTTTAAAGTTTTTGATAGCTTCCTGGGTAATTTTACTCATGCTATCCTGATATTTTTCTGCTTGAATTTCTGCGGGAGATTTGTCGGCTAAGCCTTTGTTTCTTTGTGCTTGAACACTTGAGATTGCGATAAAAAATGTCAAAAATGAAGCTAGGAAAAATTTCATGATAAAAAATTCAGATAAACTTGGCAAAATTACACATAAAAAAAAGAAATTTAAAAGGATCTTTCAACCTCTTGTGAATATGTATTTAGAGGTACTGCTCAGTGAAGTATTGAACATGTAATTTTCATAATCAAATGCTTTTAAATGATCAGTTTTTTCAATTTTCATATCTAAAACAAAGCGGGTCATGAGTCCACGCGCTTTCTTTGAAAAGAAAGAAATATTTTTATAATCGGCATCTTTTTTTTCTAAAAATTCACATTGAATAATAGGTTTTTTTATTTTTTTAGGGTCAATAGCCGAAAAATACTCAATCGATGCAAGATTGATAAGTGCTTGATGATTGTTTTCATCAAGAGTTTTATTTACTTCCATTGTTATTTTCTCTTTCCAAAAGTGGTATAAATTGGGCGTTTTTCCAAATGCTATTTTTGTTCCCATCTCCAATCGATAGGGCTTGATGAGGTCCAGTGGTTTAAGAATTCCATATAATCCTGATAAAATTCGTATCTGATTTTGAGCATAGTTTAATTGTGTTTTTTTCAATGTGAAGGCATCTAAACCAGAATATACATCACCATCAAAAGTAAAAATAGCAGGTCTTTGAATTGTGTTGTCATTTTCAAATTCTTGAAAGCGCTTATAGTTGAGTTCAGCAAGCTTTTCACTTAATCCAAAAATGCGTTGAATATCGTTTTGTTTAAGTTTTTTTAGTTTGCTGATAAGAGTGTGAGGTTCTTTTTCAAAAACAGGCATTGATAATAGGTCTGTGGGAAATGGTTTTTCCAATTCTAGCGACTTTGCAGGAGAAATGACTAAAAGCATTTTTTTTCTTTTATTTTTATAAAAAAATTATAGTTTTACAAAATTAATACAAATACAATTTTGGATATGATAAAAGTGCAAGTAGGTCAGCATGAGGCAAGAGAATTTAGTGCAGATGATTTAAAATTAATATCTAATGATTTGGATATAAAAGAATTTAGTTCTGGGAATTTCTCAATTATTAAAGGCGCTGAAAGTCATGAAATACGTATTCAAAGCATAGATAAAGAAAAAAAAATCATACATGTAAATATTAATGGTAAAACGACTTTTTTTTCAATAAAAGACAAAATGCATATGTTGTTGGAAAAATTAGGTTTTGACACAACAAAATCAGCCAAAATGAATCAATTGAAAGCACCAATGCCGGGCTTAGTTATTGAATATTTTGTAAATGAAGGCGATGATGTTCAAGCTGGTGATAAATTGATGATATTGGAAGCTATGAAAATGGAAAATATAATTAAGGCATCAGGAGAAGGAAAAATTAAAAAGTTGATTGTTTCAAAAGGAAGTACCGTAGAGAAAAATCAATTGTTGATAGAATTTGAATAATCCCATTGAATAGGAAAATAGCCCTTATCTGCAATGTGCAGACAGGTATGAATACCAAAAAAAAACATACAATAGATGTTGCTGTTTCCTATTTAAAGCGGTATAATATGGATCCATACATAATTCATACTATTGATTTAGAAGAATTAAGCAAAAAATTAAATGAATCTTTGTCTAATGGCATCAGAGAATTTTTGGTGCTTGGAGGCGATGGATCATTGCATCATGTAGTCAATAGACTTATGAAACAAGAATGGGCACCCCTTCAAGAAATTCGTATTGGACTACTTCCTTGTGGCACTGGAAATGATTGGTTGCGAACCTATTATCATAAGGATATCGTAGCATCTGTATTGAAATCTGTAGTGACAAACAAAACAAAAAAACAAGATATCGGTAAAATCATTAAAAATCAATCTGAAGTAATATATTTTGTGAATATTGCGGGGGTTGGATTTAATGGTTTTTTGATGCAATATATAGATCGATTTAAAAAATTAGGGGATTGGGCATATTATGTGGCTATTTTTTATACTTTTTGGCATTATAAACCTGTATATGTATCTATACAAAGTCCCTTCAAAAATAATTCGATCACGGCCTTTATGATTTCGATTGGAATATGTAAATATGCAGGCGGTAATATGAAATTGTGTCCCGAAGCTATTCCAGATGACGGCTATTTTGATGTAAATATAATTGAAAATGTAAGGATATGGGATTTGATAAAAAATATTTTGTTCCTTAAAAATGGAAGTTATATCCATAAAATGAATATAAAAACAGAACGAAGTGCTTCACTTCATATTCATGCTCAAGATATTTTATACTTAGAAGCTGATGGCGAGTTCTATGGATGTGGTTCTTTCTCTTTTGAATCCACAAAAGACTCTCCTTTATTTTTTTAAATTAAAATAAGTGGGATGGGATTTTTTTGAAAATTTAATCCGTTTCTTCTTGTATAATAGTATTTGAATCTGAAAAAGGCCTTAGCTCATCAATACAGTTGAATTCTTTAATATACATGCTATCCTGTTCAGACATGAATGTTTTCCTACTGTTTAGTTTTAAGCTATTATTTGTATACGATTTATGAATAAATTTTGCCCAAATTGGCAGTGCACTGCTAGCTCCTTGTCCCAAAGATGTACTTGAAAAAGAAATAGATGGATCATCTGCTCCAACCCATACGGCACAAAGAATTGTGGGTGTACTTCCAATAAACCATCCATCAGAATTGCTTTGTGTTGTTCCTGTTTTTCCAGCTATTTCCATTTTTAATCCATACTGTCCTCGGAGTCTAGATGCGGTTCCATTTCCTGTAGTTACATTTTGCATCATCAAATTCATCAATTGAGATGTTCTTTCTCCTAAAACTTCTCTAGATTCTCTTTTTGATTGATAAATTATATGCCCATTGGCATCTTCTATTCTATCTATATAATAAGGCTTGCTATATATTCCTTTATTCATAAAAGGAGTATATGCCCCCACCATATCAATTACAGCTACATCCGTTGTTCCAAGAGCGATAGAAGGGACTTCTTCAAACTCACCTTTGGCTCCTAAATTTCTTGCCATATCTATCAAACTTCCAATGCCATATTTTTTAATTAGTTGAGCTGCAATTCTATTATCTGAAACTTGTAACCCATCTTTTAATTTTACAAGTTCTCCATCTGAGAAGAATTTACTTCCTTTTGGATCCCAGCTCTCAAAACCTGGAATTAGAGGCTTCTCATATGGGATTTCAGAGCAAGGAGTAGCTCCATTTTCTAGCGCTACAGCATATAAAAAAGGCTTTATTGTAGATCCTACTTGTCTTTTTGTACTCGTCCTTACGTGATCCAATTTAAAATGCTCGAAGTTAGTTCCCCCTACCCATGCTTTAATTTTACCATTTGTAGGGTCTATAGCACACAATCCTACTTGAAGTATTTTTTTATAATATTTAATAGAGTCAATTACACTCATTAATGTATCGCGATCTCCTTGCCATGTGAAAATGCGCATAGATTGTTTTTTCTCCAATTCCTTCATAATTTCATTATGATCGAGCCCATTCTCTTTCAAGCTTTTATAGTAGCCCGTCTCTTTTACCGCATCTAAAATTAGATTTGGGTTTGCTTTTGCTCCAAATTTGTAGGGTTCGCGACCTTTCCATTCTCTATTAAATGCATTTTGAAGATAGGGCATATGTTCTTTCATTGCTTCTTCCGCATATTCTTGCATGGAAGAATTGATAGTTGTAAAGATTTTTAATCCATCGGTGTAAATATTATAAGGTGTTCCATCTGCTTTTGTTACATCGGATAATAAGTCTTCAAGTTCTATTCGTATTTGTTCTCTTAAATAGGGAGCAAGTCCTGTATTGTGTGAAGTTAAATGATAATCAATTGTAAGAGGGATTTTTATTAGCTTTTCATAATCTTTCTGGCTTAAATAATTCTCTTTTAACATTTGACCTAGCACTACATTACGTCTATTAAAAGCATTCTCAGGATTAGTTTTGGGGTTATATAATCCTGGCCCTTTCAACATACCAATTAATACGGCACTTTCTTCAGTTTTCAAGTCTTTTACTTCTTTATTAAAGTATGTTTTGGCGGCTTCTTTTATTCCAAAAGAATTATGCAAGAAAGGAACTGTATTGAGATACAACGCTATAATTTCTTGTTTAGAGAAATTGCTTTCAAGCTTTATAGCAATATACCATTCTTTAGCTTTTTGAAACAAACGGGTAAAAATATTAGCCCTTTCACTATTATGAAATAAATTTTTTGCAAGCTGCTGTGTAATTGTACTAGCACCAGATTTTTTCCCAAGCAAAAAAGTCCTAAAAACAGCTGTAGTCATACCCCAAGCATCAATTCCACTGTGCTCATAAAATCGAGAGTCTTCAGTAGCTATCAATGCATCTATAGTATGCTTTGGGATATTTGAATAGCTTAACTCCGTTCTATTTTCATAATAATACTTTCCTAAAAGCTCTAAATCTTCCGAAATAATTTGTGTTGAAATAACTTTTTTAGGATTTTTTATTTCTTCAATAGAGGGAAGTTCGCCAAGCCAGCCCATTGAAATAGAGAAAAATAATAAGATAAAAAATAAGAATATACCTCCAAAAATCTTGATTGAGACATTGAAGTATTTCCAAAAATTTTCGTAATTCATAACTATTTTTATTCTACCGTAACACTTTTTGCTAGATTTCTAGGTTGGTCTACATTGCACCCTCTCAATAAAGCGATATAATAAGAAAGAAGTTGTAATGGAACAGAGGCTAATATTGGGCTTAAACATTCCTCGGTTTCAGGCACTTCAATGATATGATTTGAAAGTTTTTTAATTTCAGCATCATCATTTGTAGTTACAGCAATTACTTTTCCTTTTCTTGCAACTACCTCTTGAATATTATTTACAATTTTGTCATGAAGACTGTCATTATTTGCCAATACTACAACGGGCATTTCTTCGTCAATCAATGCTATAGGACCATGCTTCATTTCAGCGGCAGGATATCCTTCGGCGTGAATATATGATATTTCTTTGAGCTTTAATGCACCCTCAAGAGCTGCTGGAAAATTGTATCCTCTACCCAAATATAAGAAATTTTTAGCTTCATAAAACTCTTGAGCAATTTCTTTTATTTGGTGCTCAGTAGTTTTTAAAACGGTTTCAATTTTACTAGGAATATTTTCTAACTCTACCAAAATCTGCTTGATTCTTGAAGTAGGGATTGATCCTTTTTTCTCGGCTATCCATAGTGCCATTAATGTTAAGACAGATACTTGAGCAGTAAAAGCTTTGGTACTGGCCACTCCAATTTCAGGACCGGCATGGGTATAGCAGCCAGCGTGTGAGGTCCTAGGAATGGAAGATCCCACTACATTGCAAACGCCCAAAATAAGACATCCTTTTTGTTTTGCCATTTCAATAGCAGCCATTGTATCTGCGGTTTCTCCCGATTGAGAAATGGCTATTACAATATCATCAGTATCAATTACAGGATTTCTATATCTGAATTCAGAGGCATATTCTACTTCTACATTGACACGCGCCAAATCTTCAAATAAATATTCTGCTAATAGTCCCGCATGCCAAGAAGTACCGCAAGAAACAATTATAAATCGTTTGGCATTGAGGATTCTATTTTTATATTCTTCTAATCCACCTAATTTTACTTCCCCGTTTATTATATCAATTCTTCCTCGTATACTATCAAAAATACTTTTAGGTTGTTCATGAATTTCTTTTAGCATAAAGTGTTCATAACCACCTTTTTCAATCATTTCAAGCTTGAGTTCTAATTCATGAATATAAGGGGTAACTTCTTTGTTTTGTATCGTTAATATTTCAAAATTTCCATCTCTATTTAAAACCACCATTTCTTCATCTTCCAAGTATACTACTTTTTTTGTGTATTCTACTACAGGTGTAGCATCGGAAGCAATAAAAAACTCATTTTGACCAATTCCTAAAATCAATGGGCTTCCTTTTCTAGCGCCAATCATTTGATCTGGATTGTCCTTTGAAATTACAGCAATTGCATAAGCACCACTTATCTCATTTAATGCAAATCGAACGGCTTCTTTAAGAGAACATTTTTCGTTTTTTATTATTTCTTCAATTAAATACACCAAGACTTCCGTATCCGTATCCGAGCGAAATGTATAACCCCTTTTGATTAATTCCTCTTTTATTGAAGCATAATTTTCGATTATTCCATTATGAATAATCGCTATAGAATTGCTTTCACTTAAATGTGGATGTGAATTCTTTTGATTGGGTTCGCCATGCGTAGCCCATCTAGTATGTCCTATACCTATAGTGCCTTCAATTGAAGTGGATTTGGCCAATTCTTCCAAATCACTCACTTTTCCTTTTTGTTTTATTGAGTTGATTGTGTTGTCTTGAATGAGTGCAATTCCAGCACTATCATATCCTCTATATTCTAATCTTTTTAAGCCCTTAATTAGTATTGGGTAGGCTTGCTTGTCTCCCAAATATGCTACAATTCCACACATGATTATTAGATAATTTTACTTTTCAACATAATAAAGTTTTAACTTTGGAGCCATTGCATTTCCTTTTCCATGTAATATAACTCTATTGGGGTTGTATAAGCTCAATTTTGTAATATTACTGCCACTAATCAATACTCTAGATGGATGCAATCTCATTTCTTGTATTGTAATGCCATTAGAAATGTTCTTATTAAGAAAATGTGCAATATTGAATTTGTATTTCAAAACCCCATTATCAGTGTATGCGGCTGGAGAATACAACGATTCTTTATACACCTGGTCATCAATAGAGTATTCTTTCTTATCATTGGGGAAGTAATACGTCATTCCCAATTGATTTACCTTAGAAAAAGCGGTATCTATTACTGAAAATTCAAGTTCTGCTTTGAATATTGTATTTTTTTTGGTGAATTCTTTTAAATCGGGAATATTTACTTTTGAAAAATAACCATTTGTTCCCATTAAGTAGAGCAGATTATCTCCCAAAACGCTTGTATTGGTTGCTGCAGATTGTGCAGGACTATTTTTATCTGTTCTAGAATGGTTTATAGTAATACTATTTGTGCTACCTGTAATAAACTCCGAAGCGATATTTATTCCTGATGCATTTTTCCCATAGATTTTGATACGATTTCTAAACGTAATATCTATAAATACAAATCCATTTGAGGAATTGGAAGAAGTAGATGTAAGATACAATCCTTTGAATACATTTCGAAAAGCAGCTGCATCGGCATAGCTTCCTGGAGCAATCAATTTTTGTGCAAAAATCAGGCTCAATGGAATGCGAAGTGCGGGGCCAATTTTTGTTGTACCATCAAAAACACTATCGGTAGTATTTGGGATAAATTGATTCAAAGTTCCAATTGGAGTATTATTAATTGCATATTCTTTGTAGGTATTAGATGAGGAATCGATTATATTTTCGGTTAACTCGTATACGGCTAAATCAATTGCTTTGTCAAAAGCACCCATTTTGCTTACGTAAGGTGCAATCAAAACGATAGAATCTAGACTAGTAAAGCTAAAAGAACTACTAGATAATGTGGTTTCATATGAGGCAAAATACCCTGCGGATGTTTTTCCAAAATTTCCATCTAAAGCTACTCCTAATGCACAATAACCTAAATTTTTAAAAATACTTTGCGTATCTTTTGCATTGTTACAAATCAGTTGAAAAGTATCGGTCATTTTCCAATTTAATGGAAAGTTTTCGCTACTTTCAAATGCATCTCCCTTTGAGCATGCATTTAGAAGAAATAAAGTTGTTGCTAGAAAAAATAAATTACGCACCTTTTGCTACGGGTTTTGATTCTTTAATAAAATTTGATAGCTCTATAGATGATAATCCATTATCTTCAAGATTGAAAACAGGTTTTTTAGAATTGTTTATACAATGTAATAATTCTTCATGAAGTTCAGAAGAGCTTACAATCAACCCATCAGAATAATGAATAGCACCTTTACACATGCCATCAAAATTACTTGATGCATAATGTTCTGCTTTATTAGTGGCTATATTTTTATCTAACAATGCTTTTTCTATAAATTTGTCTTCCATTTTACATTCATTGTCTTTTTTGAAAATATTAAAAAAGATTTTTGAATCAGAAAAAACAGGGTCATTTGAATACAAAGTACGGGCATACAAAGGTATCAAACTAGTCATCCAGCCATTACATACTATAAAATCGGGAGCCCAGCCAAATTTTTTCAATGTTTCCATCACACCTCTATTGAAAAATATCATTCTTTCAGAATTGTCCTCAAAGAAAGTCTCATTTTCATCCAAATAATCGTATCTTCTTTTGAAAAATTCATCGTTGTGAAGAAAATATACTTGAAGTCTATGTTTTGAATTAGGCAATGACGCTACTTTAACGGTCAAAGCAAAATCTTCATCGTTGAACATTACATTAATTCCACTAAGTCTTACTACCTCATGAAGTCTGTGTCGTCTTTCATTGATGGTGCCAAATCTTGGCATTAAAATTCTGACATCTAAGCCGTTTGAAGCCAAATGATTGGGAATATCGGATATTTTTTGAGCTATTTCTGTGATGTCATTGAATGGGGTTAATTCAGACGTTACAAACAACAATTTTCTTTTCTCCATGAATCGTATCTAATTTTTGATTTTGTAAACAATATGCAAAGATAATACAATTTTTTTCTAAATTGTAGAATTTAATATTTTCAAAAGCGTTAAAATTCATAAAAAATCAATGAAATAAAATTATAATATTTTCTTGATTTTGAACCAAATATAAATAAGAGTGCTCAAAACAATCATTGAGAAAATAATCATAAAGTACCCATGATGCCACTCCAATTCGGGCATATATTTGAAGTTCATGCCGTATACGCCTACAATAAAGGTTAACGGTAAGAAAAAAGCAGAAAAAACAGTAAGCAATTTGACCACATCGTTGTTTTTTTGTGCTGCTACTGACATAAAGGTATGCATCAAGTTGTGTGCATCTTCCAAAGCTTCATCGTATTCCAAAATCAACTTTTTCAAGTTGTCTTGAATGTTTTCAATTGCAGTAGAATATTCATCAGGAAACTTTACTTCTTTAATGACTTCTTGACTTAGTAAAAGCAATTTTTTACTTACACGAGCTTCTGCCTTTTGAAAATAGAGGTCTTCCAAGGAAATATGGGAGTAATCTTTTAAAAAAATTATTTTTTCTATTTCGTCGATTTGATTGCTTTGCCATAGTGCCGGCTCGCTATAGGTATCTATGATGGAGGAGAAGAGTTGAATTACAAAATCATAAATAGATAGTGATGTATTGATCTTTTGTTGTTTTATATTTATGAAATCAAATGATGCTCTGTGAATAGTGATGAGTCGTTTTTCATCAAAAAAGAAAGCAATTTTATTAGATATTTCTTCAATAGTGGACAAATTTTCGCTTTTTTTGCCTGTAAAAGCTCTCAAAATCACAAAATAATTTCCATTGGACACTTCAACTTTGGGTAAGTGCCCCCTCTCAATACTATCATCGATATGAAATCCATCTAAATGATATTCTTTTTTCAAGGCTTCAATTTCATGTTCATTTGGATTTTGAATATCTATCCATTCAAAATTTGGAAATGAAAATATTCTTTTTTGAAAATTATTCATTTTATTTATTTTTCAATTCATCTTTTAAATATTTTCCAGTAATACTTTTTGGATTGTTTGCTATTTCTTCAGGCGTTCCCAAAGCTACTACCCTACCTCCCCCGGATCCTCCCTCGGGGCCCATATCAATTATATAGTCAGCCATTTTTATTACATCCAGGTTATGCTCTATTACCAAGATGCTATTGCCTTTTTGTACCAATTTTGCCAAAACATTATAGAGCATTTGAATATCCTGAAAATGCAGCCCAGTAGTAGGTTCATCTAGTATATAGAGTGTTTTTCCTGTATCGCGTTTGCAGAGTTCACTAGCTAGTTTTACACGCTGTGCCTCTCCTCCAGAAATAGTAGTTGATGGTTGTCCCAATTTCAAATATCCTAGACCTACATCTTCTAATGTTTTGAGCTTTATATAAATATTTGGGATGCTTTCAAAAAGCGGAATACTGTCTGAAATTGATAAGTTTAAAATATCATATATTGAGTGATGCTTGAACCGAATATCCAAAGTTTCTTTATTGTATCGTTTGCCTTGGCATTTTTCACAATGTACTTGGATGTCAGGCAAAAAATTCATTTCTATTGTTTTCAATCCAGCACCTTCGCATTCTTCACATCTACCTCCTTTTACATTAAAGCTAAATCGCCCAGGTTTGTAGCCTCGTATTTTGGCTTCCATAGTATCGGCATATAAATTTCGGATTAGATCAAAAACTTTCATATATGTAGCGGGATTGCTTCTAGGTGTTCTGCCAATAGGGCTTTGGTCTATGTCAATTACTTTATCAATATGTTCAATGCCTTCAATTTTTTTATATGGCATAGGAAACGTATAGGATTTATAGAATTTTTGGCTCAAAATAGGGTAGAGCGTTTCATTGATGAGGGTGCTTTTACCACTTCCAGAAACTCCAGTAATACATGCAAAAACGCCTAAAGGAATATCCACAGTTACATCTTTTAGATTATTGCCGGATGCATGATGAATTCTAATCCAATTTTCAGGCTTTTTTCGATTTTTAGGGATTTCAAAATCTAAAGTGCCCTTTAAATATGCAGCGGTTGGGGTGTCATTTTTAAGAAATTCTTTGGGAGTTCCCATTGCCGTAACCTCGCCTCCGTAACTTCCTGCTTTGGGCCCAATATCAATGATATAGTCGCTTTCAAGCATAATTTCTTTGTCGTGTTCTACCACAATAATACTATTATCTATATCTCGCAAATTTTTGAGAGAATTTATGAGCTTGCTATTATCTCTGGGGTGCAATCCTATTGAAGGTTCATCTAAAATATATGTCACGCCTGATAATTCAGATCCTATTTGAGTAGCCAGTCTAATTCGCTGCGCTTCGCCACCCGATAGCGAGCGAGTTTTTCGATTGAGCGATAAATAACCAAGCCCTACATTTGCTAAAAACCTTAGTCTGTCGCGTATTTCTTTCAAAATATCCTTGGCTATAAGATTTTGATTTTTAGAAAAATCTTTTTCTATGTCACCAAACCATATTTGAAGGTCGTCAATACTCATTTGAGCTACTTCCGAAATATTTTTTTCTTTGATTTTATAATACAAACTTTCATTTTTTAATCGAGCGCCATGGCAGCTGTCGCAGTTTTGAGTCGTCATAAAACTTTCTGCCCATTTTTTGACACCATCACTTTCGCTTTCATAGAAATTTTTATATACCATTCCAGCTATTCCCCCATCAAAATAGAGATAGGTGTTGGTACTATTATCATCTACTTTGAGAATTCCTTCTTCATTTCCATAGAGAATGAGATTGAGGTGTTCTTTACGGATCTGATCAATGGGTAATGTTAAATTTATATCATGCTGTTTACTTAATTTTTTCATATGAGTCCACCATTGGTTATCACGCATTTCCCCCAATGGTTTGATTCCTCCTTTTGAAATTGATAACGCTGTATCAGGCATCATCAATAATTCTGAAGTAATATATTCTTCGCCCAATCCCTTGCATTTTTCACATGCGCCATATGGAGAATTGAATGAAAACGTATTTGCCGAAGGTTCAATATACGAAATCCCGTTTTCTACATCTAATAAATGCTTAGAGAAATGAAAAAACTGTTCTTTTTCTATATCAAAAAAACTGACAATTCCATCGCTTTCCTTCATCGCTTTGCGGATGCTATCTACAATTCTATCTCTGTTTTCTTCTTTGATTATCAGTTTATCTATCAATAAATCAATATCATGTACTTTATATCTATCTAATTGCATTTTTGGGGCCATTTTTTCAAAAGCACCATCTATATACATTTCTACATAGCCTTTTTTTGTATAGGCCTCAAAAAGTTCTCTATAATGTCCTTTTCGTCCTTTCACCAAAGGCGCCATAATGCATACTTTTTTGCCTCCATGTATTGAAAATACTGCATCTAAAATTTCAGATTCATTATATCGCTGCATGGGTTTGCCACTCATATACGAATAAGCTACTGCTGCTTTTGCGTATAAAAGTCTAAGAAAATCATATACTTCTGTAATAGTACCTACTGTACTTCGTGGGTTTTTATTTGTAGATTTTTGTTCAATAGAAATTACAGGACTCAATCCCATAATACTGTCAACATCAGGTTTTTCAATTCCTCCAATAAATTGACGTGCATAGGCTCCAAAACTTTCCATATATCTTCGTTGCCCTTCTGCATATACTGTTTGAAAGGCTAGCGAACTCTTTCCACTCCCACTCAATCCCGTAATGACCACAAGTTTGTTTTTTGGAATAGAAATATCTATATTCTTTAGATTGTTCTCTCTTGCTCCTAAAATTACTATCTCCGAATGTTCTTCTTGCACACTGCTAATTTATTATTGTAAAAATCAATGGGCGAATATACAAAATATTGTGTAATATTTTTTAGATATATTATTGCTTTTTTATAAAATTTAAAATTGATTGAATACAATTTTGAAATGAAAAATAAAATTTTACTGTAAGGGAAGTATGTATTTTTCTCCAATTTGAATATTCCTTGTTTTTGGCCATATATTCTCCTCATCTAAATTATAAATTCGATCTATTGCAAGCTTAGCCATGAGATAACTCAGTGTAGATTCAGCACCTTGATTTAAATTTACATTTTTGGATTCAATGCCATCGTAGCATCCTCCGGTACAAGGATTGTAGATAGTTTGATCGAGGTGATTCTCTCCTAAAAACCAATTAAAGGCTAATTTTGTTTTTTCTTTATACCCTTTTTGAGGGAATAGGGTATGAAATTTTTCCAACGCTATAATGGTATAAGCAATATCTATAGGTTGTTCTCCACCTAATTTTTTTCGAGCTTTTTTGTTTTTATGAAGCCAGCCTCTATTCGAAATTACGCGTATTTGATTTTGCTTAAAGATTTTTGAAAGCAAAAAGTCAAATGAAGTTTCAGCTATTATTTTATAATGAATGTCTTGAAGCCTAAAATAGGCACATAATATGGCCTCGGACAGTACGCTATTGCCATAGGTAAGACAATCTTCAAACCAAAACCAGTCCTTTGTACTTTCGTGGCGGTACATCTGTACCATTCGATCTGCAAATAGTTTTAGTAAATTCAAATTTTTTTCTTCATTCTGAAAATACAAGCCTTTAATGATAAATGCCATAGCTCTTGTGGAGTGAATTTTTTCTATTTCGGGCAGTACGTTCTTTAGGAGATTATTGGCATCCTGACTACAATAATTAGGGAGAATGTCTTTCAGCGATACAACATAGCCCAGAGCCCAAATAGCTCTGCCGTTGCTGTCATCTAGATTTTCATGTTTATTTTGGATCGTAATTTCTCTTTTGATATTGGTATAATTGATAAATTTACCATCGTCTTGCAGGCAAAATTTAATATAATTTAAGTAAATGTTTATCAAAGGTAAGAGCTTTTGATCTTTTGTTTTTTCAAAAAGCTGGCATGTGGTTATCAAAGCTCTAGCATTGTCGTCAATTGTGTATCCAGAGTTCAAATCGGGTGTTGAAATATTGGCAAATTGTATTATGCCAAAATCAGTTGTCATATTTTTGAGATGATTTAAATTTATTTTTGGAATCTGATATATAAGTTTTTCATTTGTATTTATCAATTTCCAAAAGAGTTTAGCATGAAGAATTGCTGAATTTTCCCATGCTGTAGGCGCCATTTTATGTAGTGCATTTAATGAAATTTGTTTGGCCAAACTGGTTTTTTTAAGCAATAGAATGGTTGCAGAGGCCAATTTCTCTGAATTGTTAAAATCAAAAAATAGTCCTGTGTTTTTTGTAAGTAATTCTTTGGCATGAGGAATAGGCGAGGATATAATTGGGCATCCTGCACTTAGAGCGTATGCAAAAGTACCACTTACGGCTTGATTAGGATCGTTGGACGTGAAAAGGTAAATATCTGTTAATTGCAAATATTCTAAAAGAATAGGCAATGGTAAGTATTCATTTATAAATAATACATGATTAGAAATGTCTAGTGCCTTAACTTTTACCTCCAATTGTATTCTATATTGCTCGCCATTTTGTTTTTTTATGGCAGGATGTGTTTTTCCCAAAATTAAAAATAATACATTTGGAAAATATTTGATAATACTAGGTAGTGCATTCAATGTGATATCTATGCCTTTATTTGGGCTCAATAAACCAAAAGTAGACAAGATTCTCTTATCTTCAAAAAAGTATTTTTTCTTTAAAGCCTCTTTATTCAATGGTTTTATTAAATGTGTTCCATGAGGAATAATACGAATCTTATGGAAGTGAATCTTATAGTCATTATTTAAAATATGAGCTGCATTTTGAGTCATTACAATAATAGCCGCCGCAGATTTAGCCATTTTTTGAATGTTTTGAACAAATATTCGGGTAGGATGAGGTATTATGGTATGAAAAACAAAAATAATGGGTTTGTTTAGATTTTTGTATAAATCAATAAATGCAGTATCATTTTTGGAGAATAACCCAAATTCATGCTGAATTACTATGAGGTTTATATCTTTATTTTCATTTATTTTTAATCTTATGGCAGCATAATCGTCGTAATGGTCAGTATTTAATATGTATTTCGGGGGTTGAAAATAATTTGGTTTTTCAGTATCGGTTTCCAAAGCGCATATGCTTATAGAAAATGATTTTGAAAACTGATTTTTTAGTGCAGAAATCAAATCTTGAGAATAGGTAGCAATGCCACATTCTCTTGGAGGAAATGTAGTAATAAATAGGATTTCAGGTAAAGAATTAACTTGTTTTTCATGGTGCATTTTAAATGGAATATGATTCCATCGTTTTACAAACATGTTGGATTTAGAAAGGGGTAAGTTTAATGTCATATTTTTTATTTATAAAGTATGAAGTAATAATTCTGTTAATAATTTTTTTAAGCTCAATGAAGCTACAGCTATACGTTCATCCGCAGCACCATAGTAAATAAATAGGGTGTCATTTTCTACTAATGCGCCGGTGGGGAAACATACATTATTCACTTCGCCTTTTAATTCCCATTCTTTTTCTGGAAAAAACAAGGGATAAGGTAGCCGTGCTTTTTCTATTTGCGGATGTTCCAAATCCAATAATGCCGCACAAGCAGAATATACATATCCTTTTACCGAATCATGTACACCGTGATAGATGATAAGCCATCCTTCGGAAGTTTCAATTGGCGGACAACCTGCACCAATATAGCTTACTTCATGTTCGTATTTGGGAGAAAGAACGATGAATTGATCAAAATTCAAAAAATAATGATCCCAAAATTCAATTGTCAAATCTTGAATAGAATCTATCATTACTACGATCTGAATATCGGGTTTGATTCTATGAATAAAACAGAGCTTATTTTTGATTTTTCTAGGAAAAAAAATCAAGTTCTTATCCCATAATAAAAGTTTTTCATCCTGTTTTGCATGATTCTTTTTATTTTCATTAAATCGAACGTATTTTTCACTCAATGGATCTTTTGATTCTACAAAATGTTTAAATTCCTCGTATGTTATTCTAGGCACAATGATTCCCTGTTTTTCCCAATGTACTAAATCTTTAGAAATAGCCAATGCCCCCAAGGCATTGATTCCGTCAAATGCTGTGTAGGAAAGGTAAAATATGTCATCTATTTTTACAATTCTGGGGTCTTCCAGTCCTTGTTTTTCATATGTAGCTTCAGGAAAGAGCAAAGGAATCGTATTTCTTTTCCCTACTTTTATAGGTGATTCGAGGAGGCAATAACCTATGGTTGAATAGTTATCTTTGGCTACAGCTCTGTAGAATAAATGAATTTGATGATTGTGTTTAATTACTGCTGGATTCAATACTCCTTCACACTCAAATCCCAATGAAGTTTTATTTAATATTATACCTTCTTTTTTAATGTGTATCATCTTTTACTGCTTACTTTATGTGATATAAAAAAACGATGGAGGACTTTTGTCTTCCATCGCTATGGATTTGAAAAAGTTATTATCCTAGAAGATATCTATGCTCTACTTTCAAATCATTATTTACATTCCATATACCTGGCGTATTCCATGCTATGCGTCCGGCTTCCTCTTTTTGATACCATGAGTTCACCGTGCCACTTAATGCTACCGTAGTTCCCGAAACGGATACTTTTATATCTCTATCATCTATGGCACTTCGCAATAGAGCATTCTCTACATCTTTTTGTTCAATGGCATCATGTGTTTCCGCTTTAATTTTTATATTATTTGTTACGCCTTTTACGCCATTAAGGTGTTGAATCGCATTTTTAGCAGCATCCCGTTGATAGTTCCATGCCAAATCGCCTTCCAATGTAATCCATCCATTTTCTACTTTCACTTTTACATTGTCTTTTGGATCTGTCCAGTTAGATTTAAAAGCGTTCAGGATCGATGTTGCAATTTCAGCATCGGTTCTGGTCCAAATATTTGGGATTTTTACTTCAATATTCTCCACCAAAGCTCTTACTCCTATGACTCTTTTGGCAGCATGTTCGGCTTCTAATTTTTTGGCGTAGCTATCTACTTCACCCGTAAGAGATACAACACCATCTTTTGCGGTTACACCTATTTCTGCTGCATTCAATAGTGGTTCCCATTTGATAGCATTTTGAACATCTATCTGCAATTCTGAATTATTCTTCATCCTAATTAATTTAGCGTAGCAACTGAATTGTTTCTACCTCGCAAAGGTAGATTTTATGAGAGTCAAAACGATATACAATTCTGAATTATTCTTGTATAATTCGTAGATTTTAATGCAAATCTTCGATACTACTACGTTTTTTAAGTTCCAAATTTCTAAAATAAGATGGTGTGAGCCCAGTCGTTTTTTTAAACTGTTTGGATAAATGTGATACACTGCTATAATGCATTCTATATGAAATTTCAGTCAAATTCATTTCATTGTACATAATTAGTTCTTTGATTCGCTCCACTTTGTGGAGTATCATAAAATGCTCTATAGTAATTCCTTTTGCCTTGGAGAATAATGCTGCTAGATAATGATAATTGTGTAATAGTTTTCGACTCAAATAATCAGAGAAATTTGTTTTTGGAACATCATTTTCATTATGAACAGCTTCTATAATTAAAAGTGTTATTTTTTCTATTAAAATATCCTTTTTATCATATATCACTTCAAGCCCCATATGATGTAAAGCTATTGACAACTTGCGTTTTAATGAATCAGAGATAGCGTTTTTTAGATATACTTCTCCCAATTCCACTGAGATATATAGAATTTCTAATTCTTCTAATTTTTTCTGAACCATCATTTTGCATCGTTTGCTCACCATGTTTTGGATAAAAACTTTCATATCGTATAGAATTAAGTCGTGAAAAATTGAATGATCTCTATAAATTCTGTGATCCTGTATTATATATTCGACTACAAGGTACATTGTATTATTGATAGTATACAAATTTATTTTTTTCAAACAATAATTAAAAAAAAACAATACACTCAAAGGACTGTCTGTCCATTATGTCTTTTTGTCAAAGGCATAGTATAGCTTCTAATGTATTCAAATGTCACAAAATTATATATTAATAAAGAATATTTTTAGC
>Ga0078894_10000794_pt1 | contig 22474 bp, 19 predicted proteins | sample LauGreSu1BDMLBSD_2_FD_67506 | JGI IMG/M metagenome (GOLD analysis project Ga0078894, IMG submission 67506) | Freshwater lake microbial communities from Lake Michigan, USA - Su13.BD.MLB.SD (version 4) (version 4) | ecosystem: Environmental > Aquatic > Freshwater > Lake | place: Lake Michigan... | reverse complement strand
TGGAATTGCAGTCTCGGTAGATGCGCAGGGTAACCCGGTAGCGGTTGTTGCCCAAGAAGTCGTACCAGATTTCACCGCCCACCAAGTGCTCCGCCCGCAAGTCCAAACCTGCGGCGGCACCCAGCACCCACGCCAGGATTAACCCAAGACGACGCAGTCGCTCCACGGCAAAACGGTTGAAAAGCCTAACGCTTTAATTTTTTCCAGGTCCGACGGTTCCCTGACTTGTGCCAAAACGAAATCACCCCCCCAGGCACCCAAACTTTTGACCGCATGGGGGTAACTCGCAAAACGCGTTTCCGCAACAGGCACTCTTCCCAAAACCCGACCCATCGCCTCTTCGTGCGAGCGAGCAGCCTCAGACCACTCCTGAGGCGATGAGGCCCGAAGCAGCAATTCTGCAGCTTCCCCTACGGCTTCTAGCAAAAGGGGGTCTGGCGCAAGACTGCGGTACCGCACCACGTCCGGCGCACTGCGCTGCTTTTCTCCCAGATGAACTAAATACAACGTGGTGTGGGGCCAATGCGCCAACGACACCGGATCCCATTGGGCGCTTGCTGGTCCGGTTCTTGTGTAGCGAATGGGACCGGAGACTGAGGCACAAACGGCGTCGTACCCGCTGCCATTCTGGGTGGCAAAATGAAGCGCTAACGCATCAACGTCGGCCCACTGGGCCACCAAGGCAATTAACGTTGAACTGGAACCCCAGCCGTAGTCGTTGGGGAACTCCAAAAAGGTTTCCACGGATCCGCCCGGTATGGGGGTGCCACGCAATTGTTCCGCTGCTGTGAGCAAACCAGCTAAACCCTCCAAACCAGGAGCAGGTGGTTCCACAGATGAAGACGGCTTCCATCCCTCAGGGGTCCGTTCCAACAAGCCTTCCAGCCAAATACTACCGTCGTGCGCACGGGCTGTCCAATTCAAGTTCTGAATGTCTAAAACTTCGGTCACCTCCAACCGTTGCCCCAAATGGGTAGGTACCGCAACGGCGGGAATTCCGTCCAGTACTACGTACTCGGACGTGAGCAGCAACTTGCCCCGCGCAAAGAAGGAGCGCGATGCAGATGCCATGTTAGACGGTAGTTTTCGTCACCGCAGGGATCGGGATGCCACGATGGGCACAAAACGCAGCCACAACGTCTGCGTGGTGCGGCACTTTGTCCTTAAAGAAGAGCGTAAAATGAGCTTTTTCTTCCTCAGTCGCTTCCAATTGGTTCAAAATATTCAGCAGGTGCATTTTCATGTGCCCCTTTTGAATGCCGGTGGTAGTGAGCGCACGCAAGGCCGCAAAGTTTTGCGCCAGGCCGGAGGCGGCTACAATGCACATCAATTCGTGCGCATTGGGTTTACCTAGCATTTCCAGTGACGTTTTGACCAAGGGATGCAATTGGGTCAAACCGCCCACCACGCCCAAGGCCAAGGGAATCTCAATCCAAAAACGGAACACCCCACCGTCCAAGGAGCAATGGGTCAAACTGCGGTACTGGCCGTCGCGTGAAGCATGCGTGTGGCAAGCCGCCTCCACCGCGCGGAAATCGTTTCCAGTAGCCAAAATAACGGCGTCTATACCGTTCATGATGCCTTTGTTGTGGGTGGTTGCACGGTACGGCTCAATTTCCGCAATGCGCACCGCTTGGAAAAATTTCGCTGCAAATTCCTCCGGCGCAATGCCGGATCCATCGCTGAGTTGATCGATGGGGCAGGATACCTCTGCGCGCACCAAGCACTCCGGGGTGTAGTTGCTCAAGATGCACATGATGACTTCCACGCGCTCCTCACCCAGATGTGATTTGAGCGTTTTGGCCATTTGCTCCAAGCACGAATTGATGAAATTCGCCCCCATGGAGTCTTTGGTCTCAAAACGGACCTCCAGTTGAAAGTAATTCTCCAAGTCGACAGACTTGTCCACCAAGCGGGTACTTAAAATACCGCCACCGCGGGCCTGCATGTTGGCGGTCAGTCGGTCCGTATCCGCCAGCAGTTTGAGCTGCAGGATGGAGAATTCCGCCTGCAATTCCTCAGGGTTGCCCTGGTAGAGAAAATGAACGTGTCCAATCTTGGTAGAAGACAAAACTTCTGCCTTGAATCCTCCTCTTTCCATCCAAAACTGGGCGGCCTTGGCCGCTGCCGCCACCACGGAACTTTCTTCTATCGCCATCGGAATGGTGTAGAACCGATTGTTGATCAGGAAGTTGGGCGCTACGCCCAGGGGAAGAAAGTAGTTGCTGACGGTGTTCTCAATGAACTCGTCGTGCTTTTTTTGAAGCACAGCGTCTTGATGCCAGTACTGCTTGAAGGTGGCAACAGCAGCGTCCGGTTGGGCAAAATGCGACTGGGCAATCCACTCGATTTTACCTTCTTTGGTCCACTTACTAAAGCCTTTAACGGGTTGATTCATGGGAGTTTGAATGGGCATGTAAAGGTAACACATTTCCCAGGGCAATGTTCGTGCCGAAGGCACCGAGTAGGTAGGCAATTCCGTCCAATGGATCTGCGGTAAACCGGGGGTCAAAGGTGGGGATCCAGCCTTCAAAGAGGACGGCCAAGCACAGGGCAAAGACCCAAATCCAAGAGGCGGAAAGGGGTACGGTCCGACGCCACAATTGACCAGCGGCTGCGGCAGGTAATCCCACCAATACCGGTAAGGCCAACAACGGGTCCAAAAACGAATCCAAAAACCACCAGGTTTTGCCCCAAAGCATCAACCCCAATTGGTGCAAGGCAAAGAGCAAGGTGCAAGCCCCAACAAATGGGATCAAGGGAAGGCGAGGGGAGGGAGGCGTTTCCATGACGTGCGCAGCGAACATCCGGACGGTCAAATTCGTGTGACCCTTACCGGTATTTATAGGGCAAGATCAGACCGCGATCCAGTAGGCCATCCAGGCCATTCCCCCCGCAAACGCCATCACCACAACTTGAATGGCGTGTACGGTTCTTTTGCCCGCACGCGTATGCCAGGGGTCGTTGGGATTCAGGTGAAGCATGGGAAAGTCGAATTTGGGTGGTCCAGGTGCCGAAAAGTTCGGATGGGATTCGGCCCGCTTTTGTGCCGCCGCGTGAAAGTCAAAACCGCAAGAAGGGCAGCTCGACGGATCGCCTTCGGTCCAAACGCTGCATTTTGGGCACTTAATTTCCATGCTGCAAAGGTACGGCTGAATGGAAAATGTGGATCAAGTAATTGTCTTTCAATATTCTCATAGTTCAAACAGATTTTATATTTAATTTTCCTATGCTTAATTATATTTTTATGCACATCCGACTGCATCGTTTCCTTTTAGTACTGTTCCTAGCGGCAAGCACCTACTGTTCATGGGGCCAAAAGGCGCCTGAGTACCTCACCTGGTATGGAAAGGTGATTACGTACCGAGGAGAATACATGAACAACAAACGGCAGCTGATCCGGTTGTCGCAACGATGTTCTTGCGAAACTGCTGCCAACCATTTCCGATTGGCCCAAAAAGCCAACAGAAAAGTAGTTGGTTTAACCGTCCCCTCGATCCCGTTGGGCCTTGTTGTGGGGGTGTTTTTGGCTGTTCCAATTGCCTACAATACAGATAATGGCGGGGTTGGAATGCTGGTTGGTACGGCAGCGGCAGTTGGAATTTCAGCATTGCCCGCTCTTGTCTTGACACCGCAGTTAAAGAAAGAAATGGAGTTGGGCGTTGAAGCGTTCAACCAGTGCGTAAAGGAGCAAAGCAAGGGATTGGAACCCAGATTGGAGTCTATTTCGCCCCCTTGATCGGGAAGCAATGCTGGGCATTCAATTGAATTGAACGAAAAAAACAAACCCCGCCGAAGGCGGGGTTTGTTACGAGAAGTGGTTCGGGGCGGAATCGAACCGTCGACACAAGGATTTTCAGTCCTTTGCTCTACCAACTGAGCTACCGAACCTCCCGTTGGGGCGGCAAATATACGTTGATTTTTGAAAATCGCAATAACTTTTGCGCATCGTGCGAATTCTCTAAATTGCCCCACGTCAACAAAACATAGGACATGGGTTTGCTCTGGAAATGGTACCAAATGCGCGGATGGGAGATGATCGACCCCTTTCCTCAAGTGGATCAAGCGGTCCTGATTGTGGGCCCGCACACCTCCAATTGGGACTTTCCCCTGGGTTTGGCCATTCGGAACGAATGGAACATCGACCACGCCAAGTTTTTGGGAAAGCACACCCTTTTTGTGGGACCTTTTGGATCGTGGCTCCGCTCCATTGGGGGCATTCCGGTAAACCGAAACAGCAAAACGGGCTTGGTGGAGCAAGTGGTTGCCGCCTTCAAGAAGGAGCCGAGGTTTATCTTGGCCCTTTCCCCGGAGGGAACTCGTTCGCGGGTGGATCAATTGAAAACCGGATTTCTGGCCATTGCCAAAGGCGCCGGCGTCCCCATCATCCAGATAGGATTGGATGCGGAGCGCAAACAAATCAGCGTCTCTGCACCGTGGTGGCCTTCCGGGGATGACGCCAAGGACCTGCATCGAGCCACTCAGTTTTTTGCTGCGCTCAACGGTTACCGCCCAGCACAGGGGATGGGTCATCTCCGCGTCACTGGTGAAGAACCCGTCTTGTTTGAGCAGTTTCACCAGAATGCTGAGCGGCATCCAGGGCGCGTTTTTTTGGACGAGCCAACGGCCAACGACCCCCTCCGGTTTACGTACCAGGAAGCAGCAGCCTCTGTTCAGCGAACGGTTCGGGCCCTCCACGGTTTGGGCATCGAGCCGGGAGACCGCATCGCCATTCTGGCCAAAAACTCCGCTCATTGGATTTTGGCCGACTTAGCCATCAGCGGAGCGGGTGCGGTATCCGTGCCGTTGTACCCCACCACCACGCCAGAAACGGTGCGCAGCTTGTTGGACCATTCCGGAGCTAAGGGCGTGTTTCTGGGCAAGCTGGACCATCCGGAAGCCCTCTGGGCAGCCTTGCCCGCGGGTATTTTGGCCATCCCCTTTCCCAACGCACCCGTGGCCCCCACCCCGGCCAGCGTTCATTCATGGGACCAACTCCAAGAAGCAGCGCCAGCGCCCGTGGCCCATCCCCAACCGGACGACCTTGCCACCATCATTTATACCTCCGGTACCACCGGTCAACCCAAGGGAGTGATGCACCGGCATCGTGGATTTCAGTTTGCCTTCCAAACCGTGCTTCATCATTTTACCCACCTCCGCAACGAGGTGTTTTTCAGCTACCTGCCCATGAGCCACGTAGCGGAGAAGATGTTGGTGAACGCCGGTTCCATCTACCTCTGCGGTCGAGTCCATTTTGTTCAAAAATTGGACACCTTCGCCCACGATTTGGCGGCCGCGCAACCTACCGTTTTCCTGGCCGTCCCGCGCATTTGGGAGAAGTTTGACGACACGCTGCGCGCCAAAATCCCATCGGCCCGACTGCGCCAATTGCTCGCGCCCCTACTCCGCAAACGTTTGGGTCTCAGTCGGGCCCGTTTGGTGTTGAGCGGCGCGTCCAGCATTCGGCCAACGCTTTTGGAAAATTTTGCCCGACTGGGGATCACCATTCAAGAGGTGTACGGCATGACCGAGAACCTGGGCATCACCACGGTCAACTTTACCGGCCACGTAAGGGTGGGAACGGTTGGACAAGCATTTGAGGGTGTAGACGTCCGAACGAGTTCGGAAGGAGAAATTCAAGTGCGCTCGGGTGCGAATACCGTCGGGTACTACCGGGAGCCCCAATTGACGGCGGAACTATACGATGGTGATTTTTTGCGAACCGGGGATCTGGGGCATCAAGACCAAGATGGTTATTGGACCCTGACCGGCCGAATTAAGGACCAGTTCAAAACCTCCAAGGGCAAGTTCGTCATGCCCATTGCGCTGGAGAACCAACTTTTGGAAGCACCTTCCGTGGCACAATGCTGCGTGGTGGGAGAAGGCCTTCATCAACCCCTCGCCTTGGTGGTGCTCACCCCAGAATCACGCGCTAAGGAGGGTCCGGTATTGGCCGCAGAGCTGGGCCGATGGCTGGATCAAGTCAATGCCAAATTGCCCAGCCACGAAAAACTGCTCTCCATCGTTACTGTACCGGAGGAATGGGGGGTGGACAACGGTTTTCTTACCCCAACCTTGAAAATCAAACGGGCCCAATTGGAGCACTACTACCGCCCCTGGTTCAACGATTGGTTGAAAGAAGCCAGCCCCGTGGTGTTCGCCCACCACTAACCCTACCTTTGCACGTGCGACTTTTCATCGACCGCGGAAATACCCGCACCAAGGCCATGCTTTTGCCGACCACTTCAGCCAGCATGCAGCCGTCTCTGACGGCATTGGAGGACCTTCCCGTGCACTACCTGCCCACTCATCCGTCTGCAGCGGACTGGAATCGCATCTTGCCCGACGGTGCGATCCTTGAGGGTGTGTGGATTTGCGACGCACAAGCCCAACCATCTTCTGCAGCCGAGTGGAGCGCTTTGTGGGAGCGTGGTCCGGTTTACTGCTTGTCCACTTCAGAGAAACCTCCCTTTCCCGTGGCCTACGGCGGCAGCTTAGGCCCAGATCGTCTGGCCTTGGCCTGGGCCCTGCATGCCCTTCATCCCAAAAACGACGCGTTGGCCCTGTCCGTCGGTACCTGCCTCACCGTCAACGCTCAATTTCAAGGCGCCTTCCACGGAGGTTCCATTTCGCCGGGATTGCACATGCGGCTGCGCGCCATGCACGAACAAACCTCCGCGCTTCCGCTGGCTCAAAACCCCACAGGACCGTTGGATTGGACAAGCCCAGTCAGCACAGAAAACGCAATCCAGGCCGGAGCATTCTACGGATTGCTTGGAGAAATAGACTTTTGGATAGAACGCTGGCGCACGAAATCACCGGAAATAGTCGTTTATCTAACCGGTGGAGATGCACCGGCTTTGGCTACTCCGCTAAAAAAAGGCATCTTTGCAGCGCCCAAATTGGCCTTTGTCGGTTTGTGGGTTTGGTCCAATGAAGGGAATTAAAACTTACCTCTTACTCGCGTTCGCTGCAGGCGCTCCTTTGGCGTCGGCACAAGTATTGGACGTGTCCCCGTATTCTTGGTTCGGCTTGGGTACCCAAACCTCCGGTGTCTCACCGGCGCAAGCACTGCACGGCGGGGGATCTGCCGCCTATCGCTCCCCGCTTTACTTCAATCCAGCTCAACCCGCCGCACTTGGACGCTTGAAGTACACAACTTTTGATTTAAGTGGTTCCTACCAAGGAATGGTGTACCAAAACGCGGACACGGCTTTGACCACCTCCACAGGCGGTTTTCAGCAAGTGAACCTGGCATTTCCCTTGGCTAAAGGTTTGGCGGCATCCGCCGGCTTACAGCCTTATTCAACAGTTGGTTATCAGTTGTCCAGCGTGGTAACCCTCCCGGATTTTGGCGTTGCCAAATACACCTATACCGGCAACGGTGGCCTAACCCAAGCCAACTTAGGCATTGGTTGGTCTCCCATCAAGTATTTTTCCGTTGGATTGCGCGGGGCCTACCACTTTGGATCCGTTAAAAAGACCACCCTGTTGGATTTTGGCGATCCCCGCTTCTTGAACATTGGGTCTCGCGAAGAAACGCTGTACCGCGGCTGGCAAGCTACCGCAGGTGCGCAAGCGGCGTTGCCCTTGGGCAAATGGTTGGATCTGGAGTTGGGAACTACCCAGGCTTTACGTGCCAATCTGACCGGTGCACAAACCGCTTTGCAGTATTCCTTGCTCAACAACGGATCCGCCGTTCCTACCTACCGAGATACGGCATGGTCTGTGATCGACACCCCCGGAACGGCCCAACTCCCCGCAGACCAGCGCTACGGTTTGCGTTTGGTTCGCCGTGCACCGGGGTCCAATCTGGACGCGTGGACTTTGGGCATGGAAATCCAACGCACACAAACCCAAACGGCAGCTTCTTTTTATCCCAACGGCGGACTGCCGGTCTACCGATACGCCAACGAGGCTCAGACGTGGCGAATTGGCGCAACACTGGTTCCCGCACTTGCTTTCCCGCAAGGAAGTTGGAAAAACGGTCCGGCCAATTGGGTGTATGCAGCAGGAGTCAGTCACTCCCGAACGGGTTTGGTATTGAATCAAGAAGCACTTACCCGTTGGGTAGGTAGCACCGGTGTTACGATTCCGTTAGGTACGCGCAGTTTTGTGCCCGGCGATGTTAAATTTGCAGCCCTCCATTTGGGCGTTCAGTGGGAAACCTACGGTACTGCTAAAGTTGGGTTGGTCCGCGAAGACCACCTGCGTGCCGTATTTGGCCTCACGTTGAACGACCAATGGTTTCAAAAGTTCAAATACCGTTGATTGCTGAAATAGAGCATTTTATTTATTCAAAAACAAATTAGCACGCTTTTTGTAATCTACTCCGTACTTTAAATACTCATTCCTTATGAAACGCCTAGTCCTCCTCCTCGCGCTGCTCTCTAGCACTGCTGTCTTTGCTCAAAAAGGACTCTGGGGTGCCACCGAAGCCGATTCCTTGAATTGCTGGCAGAACTACAACATCTTTGGCTCCAACTACAACTCCAAGTCGTACTTGGAAGCCTACGATGCTTGGTCCTATGTGTACAAGAACTGCCCGCAAGTGAAGGAGAATATCTTCATTTTCGGACCTACCATCGTTCGTGAGAAGATCAAGGCCACCACGGATGAAAATCAAAAGAAAGCCCTCATCAATCAATTGATGGAGGTTTACGATTTGCGCAACAAATACTTCCCCGGAAAGGAGGCTTTTGTTTTGGGTTCCAAAGCCTACGACTACATTCAGTTCTTCCCGGAAGACCCAAAGACCGCATACGACCTGTTCCGGCAAGCTATGGAGAAGGGTGCAACAGACCTCACTCCTCAGCAATTGAATGGATACTTTTTGGCATCCATTCGTCTGGTAAAAGACAAGACGATCGACGTGACTCAATTGTTTGAAGTGTACAACCAGGTTAACGAGACCTTGGAATTCCACACCGATCGCCTCAATAAGTCCGTTACGGACCTGAGTGTAGCACGCGATTCTGGAACCTTGGACGCCAAAGGCGAGAAGGAACTGGCGCGCAACGAAAAGTTGTTGGAGGGCTACGACAAAGTAGCCGGCAATATCGAGAAGTCCATTGCTCCGGTTTTGAGCTGCGATCGCTTGAAGGCCATTTACAACTTGGAGGCATTTGAGGCGAATAAAACCAACGAGGTTTGGTTGAAGCGTGCGAACAAATTATTGGCCAAGGAGCGTTTGGATGAGGCTGGAAACACGGTGGATTGCACCGACAATCCAGTTTATTTCAAGTCAGCGGAGGCGCTCTACGCCATGGACCCCGACGCTCAAGCAGCCCGTTCCATGGGCCGTTTGGCGGTGGTCAATGAAAAATGGTCCGACGCTGCTAAGTTCTTCACCGATGCCATCACTTTGGAGGTTGATCCACGTAAAAAATCCGCCGATTACATGCGACTGGCCAGCATCCAACAGAAATTGGGCCAGTTTGCCTCCGCCAAGCAAAGTGCCATGAAGGCCGCCAGCTTGAACAAAGAAGACGGTCGTCCTTACCTCATCGTGGCCGGTTTGTACGCCAGCGCAGCCGGTACTTGCGGCGAGAACGTATTTGAAAAGAACGCCGTATACTGGGCAGCGATTGACTACGCGAGCAAAGCTAAATCGGTGGATGCCGGTTTGACCAGGCAAGCGGATGCCTTGATTGCGAACTTCAAGAAAGGCATTCCAGACAAGAGCATTGCCTTCCAGTTCAGCAAGAAAGACGGCGACCGCTACACCATCGGCTGCTGGATCAACGAAACCATCACGGTTCGTTTTTATTGAGTTTGAAAAAAGCCGCGATTTCTACGGTGCGAACAGCATGCCTTGCAGGCATGCTGTTCCTGTTTTGGGGCTGTTCCAACGACCAAAAAGCCGTAGAAGCCCTGGCGCAGTCCTTTGACGGAGCCGTGGTGGAACAGCGCGGATTCCGTGCGGCGGTCTCACAAGGCGGTCGCCAACAGTTCACGGTTCACGCAAAGCGAATGGAACAGTTCACCAAAGCGGAAGTACCGTACGTTCGGTACTACGATGTGGTGGTGCAAATGAAAAAGACCCCCGGCAAGCGTGGCGCTTGGATGAAAGCAGAGCAAGTGGTTCAACGCCCGGGACAACAAGTTTGGCTGGCCGACGGCCGAGTGGTCGTCCAGAATCAGGACGGCAACCGATTGGAAACTGAGTCCATCGTGTGGGATGCCCAAACGGGTCGTATTTTTGGAGAACGCGCCGTTCGGTTAGTATCTTCAAGTCAAATTCTAATCGGAACGGGATTTGAAGCCGACGACCGGCTCGAGACTTACACCTTATTCAACGCAGCGGGTCAAATGAACTCCAACAACAAGTAAAATCGAATGAAACCAGAATTGATGGGAAAAACCATGCGCGTCGTGGAGTGGGCATGGGTGTTTATTGCAGTGGTGTCGGTATGGGAAGTGGCCGCCAATTGGTCTACAGACCGTTCTCAGTCTGGTTTGTTTGCCTTGTTTGCCGTTGGGGCAGTGGTGATGTTTGTAGTTCGACGCAAGCAACGCCAGAAATTCGAAAGCCGCCACGGGAATAAACCAACCGAATGACCGCTGTACTACTCTTATTGGCGGCACTAGTGGCCTCCGCTTTTTTCTCCGGAATGGAGATTGCCTTTCTCTCCGCCAATCGATTGCAGGTGGAGATTGAGGCCAAAAAGGGCAGCCTGGCCGGACGCATTTTGCCCTGGTTCTACCGGCGGTCCACCTCGTTTATTGCGACCATGCTTTTGGGCAATACCGTGGCGTTGGTACTGGTGGGCAATTCAACGGCGCGACTCCTCAACGAACCCTTGGCTATTTTGGGTTCTCCGTTTGCCGTGGTTGCGGTTCAAACCTTGTTGTCAACGGCGGTCGTGTTGGTTGTCGCAGAGTACATGCCAAAAGCATTTTTTAGGGAGCGTGCTAATGAGTCTTTGCGCGCATTTTCAGGATTGCTTGCCGCCGTGGTGGTTGCCCTTTCACCCGCCGTCTTGTTTTTCACGTTACTCAGTCAGTGGGTGGCCCGGTGGACCGGAAAAAGTGCAGATACCCGCGGCCCAGGTGTTTTTGGACGTGCGGATTTGGATCATTTGGTGGGCGAGCACCTGGCAGACGCAGACGGCCCCGTTGAGCCGGAAGTAGAGCTTTTTCGCAACGCATTGGAGTTTGCGGAAGTTAGACTTAAGGCCTGCATGGTGCCTAGAAATGCCATTGAAGCCGTTCCTGTAGGTACAAATTTGGACCTATTGCGCGAGCGATTCGTTGCCACCGGATACAGCAAACTGGTTGTTTATCGCGATTCTGTAGACGATGCATTCGCATACGTCCATGCCCATGCACTTTTTCAAAAACCAAAGTCGCTGGTTTCCGCCTTGACTCCCGTGGCTTTTTTACCGGAGACCCTTCTGGCGCATGAGGCTTTTCGTCAATTGGTTGCGTCCCGACGGTCCCTCGCTTTGGTGGTGGATGAATTTGGCACGCTGGTGGGCATGGTTACGTTGGAAGATTTGACCGAAGAGCTGTTTGGCGAAATCGAAGACGAGCACGACACGGAGGAAACCACCGAACGCATTTTGGGCGAACGCGAGTGGTTGTTTTCTGCCCGCTTGGAAGTCTCTTACCTCAACGATACCTACAAGTTGGACCTCCCAGAGTCTGACGCCTACAATACGCTTGGAGGGTTGTTGGTTCACGGGTTGGGGCACCTCCCGGCGGTAGGCGAATCACTGCGTATTGAGGAGCTGAATTTAATTGCGGCATCTGTCCGAGCGAATCGCGTCGAAGAAATCCGATTGAAGGGTTAAACCCTTATATTTGCACCCTTAATTTTTCTTTTGTAGCATCCTAGATTATGGCAATTTTTGAAGATATCCGCCGCCGTTCCGGGCTCGTCATCGTGTTGATTGGCTTGTCTCTACTGGCATTTGTACTGACGGACTTGTTGTCCTCTGGAGGCATTTTGTTCGTTGACGATTCCGTTGGAACCATCAATGGAAAAGAAGTGTCCATCCAAGAGTTTAACGCTGAAATGGAGGAGTTGCGCCAGGGAAATCCCCAGTATGCGCAAATGTCCGCATTGCAATTGTCTGAGATGCTTTGGAACAAGCATTTGAACGAAGCGTTGATGACCCCAGTGTACGACGAGTTGGGAATTCAGGTTTCTCAAACGGAATTGATGGAGGCCATCACCACCAATCCAAACATCACCGGTATGGCGGGTTTTGTAGACCCCAATACCGGTCAATTCAACAAAAGTTTATTTCTTTCTGCCATTTCCAATCTTCGGGACAACCGCGGTGCGTCTGAAGAAGCCCGGAGTCAGTGGTTGAACTGGATTCAATTTGAGAACGACATCCGCGACCAAACGTTGCAGCAAAAGTTCAACGTTGCATTCAGCAAGGGCATGCGCATGCCAGAAGGTTTGGTTCGTCATGAGTATTTGCGTAATGCGGCAACCGCGCAGGCAGAGTTGGCCTACGTTCCGTACAGTTCAATTCCTGATTCGGAAGTGACGCCAACGGACGAAGATTTTGAAGAGTACTACGAAGAGACCAAGGAGATGTACCGCACAGACAAAGAGTTGCGGAATGTTTTGTTTGCCAATTTTGAGTTGGTTCCGTCGGAGAGCGATGCGGCCAAAGTTAAAGACGCCATGACTGTTTTGGCTGCTGAGTACCGCGCATCGACCAACGATAGCGATTTCATCGCCCGCAATTCAGAGGTGCCTTTTCAGGATCAATACATCAAGGAAGCGGAGTTGTTCAACGGTTTAGACACCTTAGTAAAAGGGCGCCCCGTTGGGTACATGGCCGGTCCGGTTTACCAACAGGGTGCAGCGCAGCTCATCAAAGTTTTGGATCGCCGAATCATACCGGATTCCGCTCGTGCTCGCCACATTCTCATTGGTTTTGCAGGTGCTCAGCGCTCTGAAGCTACCCGTTCCTACCAGCAAGCGCAGAAGTTGGCGGACAGCCTGTTGGCCGTTATCAAGTCCAATCCAGGATCTTTTGACGCGCTGAACGCTCAGTATTCCGGCGATGCTGTGGCCAAGGCGAAGGGTGGTGATTTGGATTGGTTTGGTGCGAATAACATGACCAAGGCGTTTGAAGATTTCTGTTTCCGCAAGTCTACCGGAACCTTAGGCGTGGTGGCTACGGAGTTTGGTTTCCACGTGGTTCAAGTTACCGGTCAGAAGGGCGGTTCTCCAGCGATTCAGTTGGGTATGGTGGTTCGCAGTATTTTGCCGTCGTCAGAAACAGAAGCAGCAGTTTATGCGGCTGCCACAAAATTCTCCAACAAGGCTCGTGAGCTGAAGGAAGGATGGCAGGCAATGGCAGAGCAGGAGAAGGTTGCACTGCGTCCGGCTGAAGAATTGGGAGCTACGGACGAGAACGTTCCCGGCTTGGGCCAGGCACGTGAAGTGGTTCGCTGGGCGTTCAATGAAGACCGTGAGTTGGGTGATGTTCAGGTCATCAACAACGAGTCACGTGGTTATGTAGTAGCAATCTTCACGCAAGTAGCTCCCAAAGGATACCGTTCTTTGGAGGTTGTTAAGGAGCGCATTCGCCCGATGGTAGTGCAACGCGCAAAAGCGCGCTTGTTGATGGAGCGTTTGGAGAAAGAGATGCCTAAGGGCTTGGCGAATGCTGCCACCGCATTGAAGGGTACCTACAGTCCGGCCACCGTCAGCATGGCCAGTCCGTTCTTGATGATTTCTGGCCAAGAGCCTGAATTGGTAGGACGTTTGGTGGGTAGCAAGAAAGGCGACAAGAGCAATGCATTCCGCGGTTACAACGGAGTATACGCTTATGTAGTACAGTCCGTACAGCCTGCTGCTGACAAAGGGGTGTACACGGTGGATGTAGCAAACGCAACCATGAATGTTCGCAGCCGAGCTGCAGGTGGTTTGTTCCAAGCGTTAATCAAAAAGGCGGACATCACGGACCGTCGCGGACAGGTTTTCTAGTTTGTATTTCGGACTTAGTCCATTCAAAAAAGGCGGCCCGATGGGCCGCCTTTTTTTGTGAGCTTAATGGCCCGGCCAATCAAAGCTCTTGCCAACGCTGGGCATCCAACTTGATGAAGACAAATAACAGCAGGGTAAAGCCCCAGAGGGACGAACCTCCGTAGCTAAAAAAGGGCAGCGGAATTCCAATAACCGGCATGATCCCCAAGGTCATTCCAATGTTCACTACCAAGTGAAAGAACAATATGGATACCACGCAGTACCCATAGTAGCGGGCAAAGGGACTTTTTTGACGCTCGGCCAAGAAAACCAGCCGGTAAAGAAGCCCCAGAAAAGCCAGCAATACGGTAACAGATCCTAGAAACCCCCATTCTTCGCCGACGGTGCAAAAAATGTAGTCGGTGGATTGCGCCGGCACAAAATTGAATTTGGTTTGGGTTCCCTGTAGAAATCCTTTTCCACTAAAACCACCGGAACCGATTGCAATGAGGGACTGTGCTGTTTGGTAGCCAGCCGCCCGGCTGTCCTCTACTTTACCCAACAACAAATTGACGCGCATCTGTTGGTGCGGCTGCAGGATTTGGTTAAAAAAGAATCCCGTGCCCAAGGTGAGCGCCAAACTCAATCCAAGACCTATAAAAATAGGCAGAGCGATTTTCCGCTGTCGTCTCAACAACATTAATACGGTTAACGCCAGGACCGTCAGTCCGATACTAACATTTAATGCGTCAAAAAGCAAGGTCACCACCACCAAGACAATGGCCCACAGACCCAGCAATAGATAGTACATGGGAAGGCCGGCCCGGTAAAGTACCAGAGCAAAGGAGAAAAAAACCAAGGCCGATCCGGTGTCGGGTTGCGCCAAGATCAAGATCATTGGCAATGCCAATAGGAGTAGAGGCATCCAGCGGTAACGCCATTGCGCAACATCCACATTTTTAAAGGCTAGGTACCAACTCAACACCAACGATGTACCGAATTTGGCCAATTCTGAAGGTTGCAGGGTGAATCCTCCCAATACCAACCAACTCTTATTTCCGCCAACCTCTTTGCCGGCCACCAAGACTAAGGCCAACAAGGCCAATGTGATCAAGTAGATGGGTATAGCCAAAAGCTCGTACAAACGGGCATCGGAAAGTAGTACCACCAAAATCAGTACCAGACCAGCTCCAATAAAGATCAATTGCTTGCCGTATTCCTGACTGGTATCCCAAATATTTCCAAACTCCTCGTTGAACACTGCAGCATAAATATTCAACCATCCGAACAGAACCAAGCCCGCATAAAGCAGAACTGCAATCCAATCTATTTTCCCAAACCAACCGCGTGATTCCCTCATAACGGCAATTTTGTTTTCGTGGACATACCGTACTCACCTTGAAGATTGCCCTCGATCATACGTCGTTCCAAGTCCGGACGGGAAATTGAATCCGTAAGGTACTTCTCAATCATTAATGAAGAGATGGGAGCTGCCCAACGAGCCCCCCAGTACCCATTTTCCACGATCATAGCCAAAGCAATTTTGGGGTTGTCTTTTGGGGCGAAGGCTACAAAAATAGAGTGGTCTTGGCCGTGTGGATTTTCTGCGGTCCCCGTTTTTCCACACATCTGGATGTGCTTCACCTTGGAACCGGCGGCCGTTCCGATTTCAAAAACATCAAACATACCGTTGATGACCACTTCAAAGTACTTGGGGTGTACCGTAGTTCTCTGCTTTTTGAAAAAGTCGGGATTGTTTACGGGTTGCTTCCCAACTTTTTTGATAATATGCGGGATGTACCAATGTCCACGGTTCGCGATGGCTGCAGTCATGTTGGCTAGCTGCATGGGGGTTACCAAAAGTTCACCCTGGCCAATACCGTTGGAAATAGTGGTTACAGCACGCCAAGAAGTTCCACCATAAATGCGAGTGTAAAAAGCGGCATCCGGTACAAATCCCTTTCGTCCGGTAGGTAAATCCGACCCCAAGAATTTCCCCATGCCAAAACTTTTGACGTGGTTGCTCCAGGCATCCATGCCCTGCCGAGCTGTTGGGAACTTTTCAATGATGGCTTTGTAGGTGGTACAAAAATAGTTGTTGCAACTGGTGGTGATGGCGTGTTGCAAAGCCATGGAACCCCCGCTGCAGTGGCATCCTACTCTCAAACTCCCGAAATGAAAGCCGTGGTTGCAGGTGTATCGTGTGTCCGCCGTAATTGCGTGGGTCTCCAGGCCAATGAGTGCATTCATCAACTTAAAGGGAGACCCTGGAGGGTATTCCGCCAAAAGACCGCGGTCGTACAAAGGTTTGTTGATGGAATCTCGGTAGAGTGCTGCATAATTCCGCGAGCGCTTTCTTCCCACCAGTGCGGACGGTCGGTAACTTGGCGCGGTGACTAGGGCAAGGATTTCGCCGGTAGCAGGTTCAATGGCAACAATACTGCCTCGTTTCCCGGACATTAGGGCCTCGCCATACGCTTGCAAAACACCGTCGATGGTACTTGTAACATCCTTTCCCGGGAGCGGGTCTTGGTCGAATTGACCGTCCATGTACGGCCCCATTTCCCGGTTGAAATTATCGACGAGTCGGTACTGAACTCCGGCCTTACCGCGCAGTACCTCTTCGTACGCCTTCTCAATCCCAGCTTGCCCCACCAAGTCTCCCAATTCATACTCCGGGTGATCCTTGATGTAGAGGTCCGTTACTTCGCCGATGAATCCAAAAACATTGGCTCCATAGTTTACTGTATAATCCCGCAGAATTCGGCGCTGAACGAAAAAACCACGGTAGTCGTTCAGTCGTTCTTGAACGCGGGCGTAGTCGTCCACCGTTAACATTTTTAGAAAGACACTGGCGCGGTAGGGAGAATAAACTCGCGCCTTCGTCAATTCAGACTTTACGTAAGCGCGGTCAATGCTGAGCAACCGAGCAAACTGTGTGGTGTCAAATGCCTTTACTTGACGAGGGATGACCATCAGATCATACGCAACTTGATTGGCCACCAAAAGCTCACCGTTGCGGTCGTAGATAAAACCGCGTGGTGGGTAAACCTTAATAATTCGCTTGGCGTTGTTGTCTGCACTTAGTTTATACGACGGATCCAATAATTGAATCGTAAACAGACGAAGGATATAAATTAAGCCTACGACACCAAATAAAAAGAAAAACAGCTGCTGTCTTTTCATTCTTTGGAGAGCATCAGCAATTGGGTTGCATACACCATTGCGGCACTCACCGCCGTGGATGCCAATGAACGAATCAGTACCCAAAATAGTTCACTCCAAGCAAATGCCTCCAATGCAAAAAGCCAGAAATGAAAAACGAACAGACCCATTGCGGTGAAGGTCAAAAACTTTGAGGGTCCCAAGGTGGGTAAGTCTACGGATAGACCCTCCTCAACGGCTCGTGCAACCAAAGATTGCAGCAACAACGGGCGAACATAGGCGAGTAAAACGAGCGCAGACGTGTGCAGTCCACCGGAATTCTCAAAGAAATCCATGACGAATCCCAGTCCAAAGGCAACAACCAGGCTAAGAGCTCGGTTCCATTTCAATGGCCACAACAGAACCAGTATAGGGTAGTAGTAGGGGTTTAAATAACCCAAAAGTTGAACATTTTCCAGCAACAACAGTTGGAAGGCCATCACGAGGAACAGGCTTAACGCGTAAAGGACAGCAGTTCTCATTGGGCTTCTGGTTCAGCATGTGCCTCCAAGGCTTTTTGTTCCTTCTTGTAAAGGTTTTCTACGATGTATACCGTTTGCAGTGCAGCAAAGTCAACGGAAAGTTTTACATCCAGAACATAGCTTTGACTGGAAGGGTCCAAAGCAAACGATTTAACTTGGCCAATTTTAATCCCGCTCGGGAATAAGCCACTGCGCGTGTCCGAAAGTACCCAATCTCCTTTTTTCACATTGGCTTGACGAGCAACGTCGACCATGGTGGCAATCCGATGGTTACCACCTTCCCACAATACAGAGCCAAAGTGTTTCGTACGCGCCATCGAGCCGCTCAATCGAGTGCGGCGATGGAGAATTGGAATTACCGTGGCAAAGTGTTTCGAGACCTCGTGAACCACGCCAACCACCCCAAGAGGTGAAATCACGCCTTGTCCTGGGCGAATACCGTGGTTGTAACCCCGGTTGATGGTTAGGTAGTTGCTGCGTTTGTGAAATGAAGCGTTGATCACTTCCGCTTCCTGATACGTGTAGGATTGCAACGAATCTTGTACCGAACCCTTTCGGATGGTTTCGTCCATTCGTGAAGCAGACAGCCGAGCACGTAAAGTTGCATTTTCACGAGCCAAATCACGGTTTATATCCCGTAAACGCGTATAATTCTCCGCGTCCGTGTAAACTTTTTGGACGGATGCGGCGGTGTTTTGAGCGGTATTCCATGCGAATGACTGGTGGTAGGGTCGGACGCTAAAGGCCGCCGTGAGTGCCCAGATCTGCGCAATTAAGAACAGGAGAAACAAGTGGTAACGGACCAGAAACCGGAAGAGGTTCCGCATGTAATCAGCGCATCAAAAGTGTTTTGTACTTCTCGATATTTTTCAACGCAATTCCGGTACCACGAACTACGGCACGCAGTGGATCCTCCGCAACATAAACAGGCAAATCTGTTTTCATGGAAATACGCTGATCCAAACCGCGGAGCAATGAACCTCCACCAGCCATATAGATTCCAGAGTTATAAATGTCTGCAGATAATTCTGGCGGTGTGTTGGCCAAGGCTTTCATCACGGAATCCTCAATTCGCAAAATCGATTTATCCAGGGCGCGTGCCACTTCGCGATACGAAATCGTGATGGATTTGGGTTTCCCAGAAAGTAAATCGCGTCCCTGAACAGCCATGTCCTCTGGACCGTCGGGCAAAGATTCAATGGCAGAGCCGATTTGAATTTTGATTTGCTCCGCCATTCGTTCGCCAATGGAGAGATTGTGCTGCGTACGCATGTAGTAAACAATATCGTTGGTGAAAACGTCACCAGCAACCTTGATGCTCTCATCGCAAACAATTCCACCCAACGCCAAAACCGCAATTTCTGTGGTGCCTCCGCCAATGTCAATGATCATATTGCCTTTGGGTTCCAGCACATCTACGCCAATACCTATGGCTGCGGCCATGGGTTCGTGGATGAGGTACACTTCCTTGGCGTTGGCGTGCTCAGCACTGTCTTTAACTGCCCGTTTCTCCACCTCGGTAATGCCGCTTGGTATGCAGATAACCATGCGAAGCGACGGTGCGAACAACCTGCCCGTCAAACCCGGGATGCTCTTGATCAATTCCCGAATCATGTGCTCGGAAGCAACAAAATCGGCAATGACGCCGTCTTTCAACGGCCGAATGGTTCGAATGTTGTCGTGGGTTTTGCCGTGCATCTGCATGGCCGTTTCGCCCACTGCAAGAAATCCACCCGTCGTTCGGTCCAACGCAACAATGGAAGGAGCGTCAACCACCACCTTGTCGTTGTGAATAATGAGCGTATTGGCCGTTCCCAGGTCAATCGCAATGTCGTACGTTAAAAAGTCAAAAAGGCCCATTCCCGTTTAAGTATCAATGCTTGAAATGGCGAATTCCGGTGAAAACCATGGACATCCCGTGCGCGTTGCAGTAGTCGATGCTCAGGTTGTCTTTTACCGATCCCCCCGGTTGAACGACCGCTGTTATGCCTGCCAAATGCGCCAATTCCACACAGTCTGGGAAGGGAAAAAACGCATCGGAAGCCAAAACTGCTCCGTTCAAGTCAAAGTTAAAGGTTTTCGCCTTACGAATCGCTTGTTCAAGGGCATCCACTCGCGAAGTTTGTCCGGTTCCGCTGCCGAGCAGTTGGCCATCCTTCACGAGAACAATCGTGTTGCTCTTGGTGTGTTTGCAAATGGCGGAGGCCACTACCAAATCCCGAAGCTCGGAAGCCGACGGCGAAGTGTTGGTTACGGTCTGAAAATCCTGGACTGAATCCGAATGAGTGTCCCGCTCTTCCACCAAAAAACCGTTTAATGCGGAGCGCACCATTTGACTGGGCAACGGCTGTGGTTTCCAGCGGAGGATGATGCGGTTTTTCTTTTGCTGCAACAAAGCCAATGCTTCATCAGAGAATCCGGGAGCAATGGCTACTTCAAAGAACAATTCATGAACCGCTTCGGCCGTCTCTTCATCCAATGCCGTATTGAAAATGAGCACCCCACCAAAGGCAGAAACGGGATCGCCAGCCAACGCTGCGTCCCAAGCCGCACGCTGTGTTGGACGTTGTGCAACGCCACATGCATTGTTGTGTTTGATGATGGCTACAGCGGGTTCCTTTTCAAATTCACCCATGAGTTGAACGGCCGCGTCCACGTCTAGCAAATTGTTGTAGCTCAATTCTTTGCCATGCACTTGTTCCAAAAGGGCGCTCAAGTCGCCGTGAAAGGCGCCTTTTTGGTGGGGATTCTCACCATACCTCAAGGATCTGCCGTCGCTGAGCAATGCAGAGGTATCCAGCGATCCGCCCGCTACCCAATTTCCAATAGCTCCGTCGTACCGGTGGGTAACGGAAAAGGCGCGTGCTGCAAATTTTTGGCGCAGTTCAATGGTTGTTTGAACACCATTCGTTTCTACCCAATTTAATGCATCAGCATAGGCACCGCGTTCGGGAATAATCCAAACATCGCGGAAGTTTTTGGCCGCGGCACGAATCAATGAAATTCCACCTATGTCTATTTTCTCGATGATCTCATCGTGGGTTCCGCCTGCGGCAACGGTTTCGTTGAACGGATATAAATCCACGATGACAATATCGATGGAAGCCAATGCGTGCCGCTCCATAGAAGCTCGGTGCGAAGCATCGTCTCGGCGATACAAAATACCTCCGAATACCGCCGGATGTAAAGTTTTTACCCGACCGTCCAAAATTTCCGGAAAACCCGTTAAAGACTCAACGGCGGAAACGGGCAAGCCAAGAGACTCAATGAACGCATACGTGCCGCCCGTAGATAAAAATGTAACTCCTTGATTGTGAAGGGTTCGGAGCAGAGGCTCAAGACCTTCTTTTGAAAAAACGGACACCAAAGCGCGCATTGGAGCAGGGGTAGGCATATAGGGCATTTAAATGGAGGTGCAAAGGTACGAAATCATGGCACAGACTTTGTACCTTGGCCGTTGACATGATGCGTATTCAATCGTTTATTGAAGAATCTCTGGGATTCGCTTACCACTCGCTGGTTTCTAATCGGTTGCGAACCTTCTTGAGTGTCTTGGGAATTGCGGTTGGAATTTTTGCAATCATCAGTGTTTACGCCCTGGTTGACTCTTTGGAGCGTTCCATCCGCAACAGCGTACAGGGGTTGGGGTCGGATATTGTTTACGTTCAAAAATGGCCTTGGGGCGGCGGCGGTGGCGAATACGCCTGGTGGAAATACTTTCAACGTCCGGAAACGCAGTACCGCGAGTACGTTCAACTTGCCCAACGAATGGAGCGAACCTCCGGAATTGCGGCTGTTATGGGATTGCGCCCCACCTTGGAAGCTGGATCCAACTCGGTGGAGAATGCACAAATGCGCGGCGTGACGGAACACTACGCAACGCTTTGGAAGTTAAAATTGGTTCAAGGCCGATCATTCAGCACCACGGAGGCCCGCAGCGGGAGACCCGTTTGCGTTTTGGGTGCCAGCATAGCAGAGGGGCTTTTCCCAACCTCCAGCGCTGTTGGCAAATCCATTTCATCGTTGGGCCGCAGCTTCACCGTCATCGGAATTTTGGAGAAAGAGGGAGCCTCGCTCATTGGTGAAAGCCACGACGAACAAGTTTTGGTTCCCGCGGCCTATTTGCGATCCCTGGTGGACGAGCTGAAGTCGGGTGGAAGTACCATCATGGTTCAAGCTGCACCCGGCCAGTCCGTGAGTGAGTTGAAAAGCGAAATCCGGGGGTACATGCGCTCCATCCGGAAGTTGAAGCCACAAGCTGAGGACAATTTTGCACTGAATGAGTCCTCCAGCCTGAGTGGGGGGTTGGATCAAATGTTTGGCATCATCGGCTTGGCAGGCACCATCATTGGTGGATTTTCCGTTTTGGTAGGTGGCTTTGGAATTGCCAACATCATGTTTGTGAGTGTGCGCGAACGAACTGGCCAGATAGGAATACAGAAAGCTTTGGGTGCGCGAAAATCGTTTATACTCGCCCAATTCCTGGTTGAAAGTGTCCTGTTGAGCTTGATCGGTGGATTGATTGGCCTGATGGGCGTTGGGCTGCTCATTTTAGCAGCCCGCCACTTTACGGAGTTCGACGTGGCCATGACCTGGCTAAATGCTTTGCAAGGGCTCGGAATTTCAGCAGTGATTGGTCTGCTGGCCGGCGTAGTACCTGCCTACCTGGGCGCGCGACTGGATCCGGTTGAGGCCATCCGGGTAAATACCTAAACCTCGGCCTGCCCAATGTTTCTCTCCTTTAGGACGCAGCGGGCTCCCAAACACGTGCAACTAAATCACACAGCAGGGTACAAAAGTGTACGTCGTCGTCCGTAAACGCCCGTAGCGTGTGGCTGTCGATGTCCAATTG
>Ga0078894_10000791_pt1 | contig 22521 bp, 21 predicted proteins | sample LauGreSu1BDMLBSD_2_FD_67506 | JGI IMG/M metagenome (GOLD analysis project Ga0078894, IMG submission 67506) | Freshwater lake microbial communities from Lake Michigan, USA - Su13.BD.MLB.SD (version 4) (version 4) | ecosystem: Environmental > Aquatic > Freshwater > Lake | place: Lake Michigan... | reverse complement strand
CACTGATAACTGATAACTGATAACTGATAACTGATAACTGATAACTGATAACTGATAACTGATAACTGATAACTGATAACTGATAACTGAACCCCCGCCTATGCCTCTGAGTTCAATGCCCGAATTATCCCCGTCCCAGTTCCTTCAACCCGCAGGTCGCCGCAGGGCAGCCGACACTTATCGTCGGCTGCTGCTGGAAGACTGCCTGCCGTTCTGGTTTCCCCGTTGCCTCGATCAGCAGCACGGTGGCTTCCTGCACTGCCTTGACCGCGACGGCACAATTGTCGATTCCGACAAATCCGTCTGGGCTCAGGGGCGTATGAGCTGGATGCTGCAGGTCCTCGCGGCCACCCCGCAGCTGCAGACCGATCCACGCCGCGATGACTGGCGCCGCTGGGCCGAATCCGGTCTCAGTTTTCTGCGGCGGCACTGCTTCGATGAACCGGCCGGACAGATGTACTTCCACGTCACTCGCGAAGGACGTCCCATTCGTCGTCGCCGCTACGTTTACAGCGAAGCCTTCGCCTGCATTGCTTTCGCGGCCCACGCCGAATGGTCGCGCTCCGAAGAATCCGCTCAGACCGCGTGGGACCTGTTTCGCACGTTCACTCGCGTCAACTTTACGCCCGGAGCCATGCCGCCGAAATTCACAGAGACCCGACCGCTGATCGGACTGGCCCCCCGCATGATCGCCATCGTGACAGCTCAGGAAATGCGCCGCAGGCTGGGCCCACACCCGCTGCTGCACGAATGGATCGATCGCTGCATTCACGAAATTGAAACCCTGTTCTATCGACCGGATCTCGACTGCGTTCTCGAAACCGTGCAGCCCGACGGTCAGATTTCCGACCACTTCGACGGCCGACTGCTCAATCCCGGACACGCCATTGAAGGAGCGTGGTTTATTCTGGAGGAAGGACGAATTCGCAATGATGAGCGGTTGATTCAACTGGGCTGTCGGATGCTGGACTGCATGTGGCAGCGAGGCTGGGATCTGCAGTTCGGAGGCCTGTACTACTTTCGCGACGTATTCGGCAAGCCTGTTCAGGAATACTGGCACGAAATGAAATTCTGGTGGCCACACGATGAAGCCCTGATTGCCACTCTGCTGGCATGGCGACTGACCGGACAGCAGCGTTTCCTGGAACGGCACTGTGACGTGTTCAACTGGGCCTGCTCCGGATTTGCCGACCCGGAACACGGGGAATGGTATGGCTACCTGCACCGCGATGGGACTCCCTCATCCACACTGAAGGGCAATCTCTGGAAAAGCTTTTTTCATCATCCGCGGGCACTCTGGATGTGCTGGCAACTGCTGGATGAACAAAACCTCGATCTCGAAAACCATACCTGACGCGGTTTGCCCCGCTGCTCAGACTGCCGTACAATCTGCCCAGGTTCATTACGAGGACAATTTCAGGAAACAGTTATGAGTGAAACGCTGATTCAGGTTCGTGACAACGGTCCCTTTCTGATCACCGGTCCCTGCAAAGTCACCGACGCGGCCGGGAATATCTTTGACCTGAAGGGCAAGGAAACCTTTGCGCTGTGTCGTTGCGGAGTTTCGGCCAATCGTCCGTTCTGCGACGGGGCACACAAGTCCTGCGGATTTCAGTCCTGCGAGCGTGCTGCAACCTGAATCCTGTATGCTCGCGACAGACACCCGGCGTTCACTGCGGTTCCGGTGGCAGCACCGGCAACCGCAGCAGACGTTCCGTTCTGTTCTCTGCGAAGATAATGCTGGTGATGCGAATTTCCCGCTGCTGCTGCAGTTCAAACGGCAGTTCTGACGCAGCGACTGCGGAAGCTGACGTCGCAGCCAGCTTCAATGTTCCCTTCGCAGAAATCTCCGTCAGGATACTCTCAAACGGGGGCCTCGCAGTCGCCGACCGGATCGACGTTGGTTTGATCAGGCCGGTCAGACTCGCTTCGGTAACGCGGATGTCCGTGACCGGCAGATTCACTTTTGCTGCCGGCGTGGTGGCCGCATCGCCCAGGGGCAACGGCAGAAACCTGGGTGTCCCGGAGATCTGCAGGCTGATCGTGGCGGGTGTGGGCTGTTCGCCATTCGGAGCTGCGGCCTGAATCCGCAGCACCGCATCGCACCGCAGCAGACCAAACGGACCAATGTTTTCTACAACACCAACTGTGCGTTCCTGCATCTGCGGCTGAATCATGTCCCGACGTGGCAGCCAGAACGGACGTTCAAACCACGACAGCAGCAGCTCCTCCGGACAGGCGACCCGCAGGAATTCCGCATATTCGTCGTCACCACCTGCCAGTTTCTGCAGACTGGTCTGATAACTGTCCCCCGGCGGAAGTGCTGCCCGACCCTCAGGGTCAACCTGCAGCCACAGTCTGAATCCGGTCAGTTTCTGCAGGTCAGCAGCACCGGCTTTCCACGCTCGCGAAGCCTGTCCCCGCGACTGGCGACTGGCATCCTGAACCTCTATGCTGAAGGTCGCGTCACCCGCTGGTGACACCGTATCGACGGTGTATCTCAGTTGCTGCCAATCCTCGGTTTCCAGCGGAGCCGGAGGCTGGTCGGGAAAATTGATCACAGTCCTGCGATACAGGCGGGACAGCACCAGAAAGCTGTCACCCGCCTGCAGTTTCCAGACCGGCGGAGTCGGTACCGGGGCCTGCGGAACGGACTCGTCCGTCACCTCGGCGGCGGCTTTCACATCCTGAAATCCGTGAACACGAATCTGCAGAGAAGTCAGCATCAGCACCATGATGGACAGCACAACACGTGATAAGCACATGGCAGCTCCTGTTCCGATCGTGACAGTCCACCGACTACCCGGTTACAGTATTCGCTCATCCGGATACAACGGTCAATGAAGGTACAGAGTATCGCAGATTCCGGCCACGAGTCTACAGGCTGGAACCGGCAATCACCGCGGAGGATCACAGTTCCTTCTCACCCGCTGACCGACTATATTGCCACCATGTGATCAGCGCTGCCCTCGAATGCACCCGACGGAGCCTCCGGCCTGTGAATCCACTCAATGAACTGCAGGAACTGACAAGCCTGTTCCCGGAACCCGCTGATGCCCCGCTGTTCCTTCAGGCGCGACACGTGGCACGTGAGGCCACGCCGGAGCCCTACCGCACCATGCTGGTCCATGAACATCACATGACCATCAGCATGGAAAGCTGGCATCGCTGTTCGGTCGATGTTGAGGTTCTGGAATCACGGTTTCAGGATGGGCTGTACCTGCGGAAAATTCGACTGTTGAAAAGCGGAACAAGTCGGGCCGTGCAGTTCGGATATGTCCGCTTCAATCTGGAACTGGTGACCGAACAGGTCCGCAGCGAAATCCTGGCGGAAAAAGTTCCGCTGGGCAGAATCCTGATTCAGCACAACGTCTTCCGCCACGTGGAACTGGGAGCCATTCTGCAGTTTACTGCGGGCCCCGCCATGGCCCGCTGGCTGCAGATGCCCGAAGGTGCTGTCACCTGGGGACGACTGGCCACCATCTTCTGCAACGGGTCACCAGCCATCGATCTGCTGGAAATCTCCGCCCCGCTTGAATAGCAGTCACCCTGATCACGGTCACGGCTTCTCAGAATCGGCACAACTGCAGACCATCTGACCGCAGCCCGGACAGCCCTTGCCGTACTTCAGCTCGATCGCCTCGGTCAGACTGATCCCCGCCACATTGGCAATCGTAGCCAGCCATGCCAGCACATCGGCAAACTCCTTCGCAGTCTCCTCCTTCGATGCCGATTCACGCAGTGCCGTCGCCAGTTCCCCCACCTCTTCCATCAGCCACATGAACGTGCCCTCGATCCCGCGAGCATTGTCCTTGCGGGAATACATGCGCGAAATCATCTGCTGCAGTTCTTCGAGTGTCATGGCAGGAACTTCCCGGGGTCAGTGATGCAGTGTGTAAATTCATCCCGTCCGCCTTTGCAGAATAAACAAAAAAGCCCGGACTGGAAAACCCAGCCGGGCCCGTTGCTTCTGAAGGCATCCGCAGAACCTTCAGTAATTCCAGTTCACACCGACGCTGATGGTGTGCTGAGTGAAACTGTGCCGATCCGGCTTGATGCTGGGAAACATGTTGAGCTGCGGGTTGGATGTATACAGCACGGACTGCATCGGATCTGCAACCTCACCGATGAACAGAAACGTGTACCCAATCCGGAACTTCGCATCCTCCAGCAACCGCATGTTTGACAGCACGGGCACACGGGAAAATATCGGAATCTCGGCCGCCAGCGACTGTTCAAACAGTGGGGACAGGTGGACTGTGCTGTAACTGCCCGAGTAGGCGTTGGCCGAGGGGCCGTTCAGGTTGTTCGTGTCGAAGCCATCGGTCGGCGGAAACAACCCGGTGACAGGATCGGGCGTATCTGAAACGGCCATATGGTTGAACAGATTGTCGCCACTGATGCGAATCTGCTCATTGTTGAACATCGCGGCCAGCTTTGACGCCCCGGTCAGGGCGATGCCCTTGTCATCACCGAGCGTGTAGTGGAAACCGAACTCCGGACCTGCCAGATTGCTGGTCACCTCAGCCATATGCGTGGCCCGTACGAGCACGGGATCCCACGAATTGATCTGCACAAAGTCCGGATCATCGTCCTCAGCAAGGTTGTCGGCTATGAAGTCATCGTCATCATCCAGTCCATCGTTCGGAGGAACCACCTTCGCGTTGTCCGGAGTGTCATCATCACCACTTCCCAGATACGCAAGCCCCGAATCGATACCGAGGAATGAAAACTGTTCCTTGACCTTCTGATAGCGACCGCCAACGATGGGATTCACACGGATACCGCCGTGATCGTAAACCGGAGCAAAGGCAACTGCACCCGAAGACCCCAGCGTGCTCAGGCTGTGCTTCATCAGGAACTGAATATCATACGGAACTGAGGCGCCCAGCAGGCTGCCGTCATCAATCGGCACGCTGTACAGGTTCAGCAGGGCTCTGTCCAGCACATCAAATGTCGAGCCAAATGCTCCGTAATCGTTGGCATCCTGATCGTCGAAGGGTGTTCCCGGGGCCAGAATCTGCCCCACGGTGATGTCATAGTCGCTCTGACCGTTCGTTATGAACGGGCGATTCAGAACACTCCCGCCACTCGAGCTCAGAGCCAGTGCCGTGGCAGTGTCCATTCGCTTTGAAGTTTCCACGGCTCGGCCATCGAAAGTTTCCGAGTCGTCAACCTGCCAGCCGAAATCCAGCAGCAGACCAGTCCCGTCCACATTCCAGAATCCGCCACTGGCCCGCAGACCGTGGTTCGTCAGGTTCGGGATCATGCTGCCACCGGCCGCATCGAAATATCGATAAAACGACAGATCATCAATGATCTCGTCACTGTCCGGGTCGTTCTGCTGGTAGTACGACTGTGAGGTGGGACTGCCGAAGATCCCATGCAGCTTTCGCGTTCTGGTGTTCGTATAATCCATGTTCAGGAAGAACTTGCGGGGTTTCGAGAAAGCCCCGAAGCCACTCCGCTGGTCACTGAACCACGTCCCGTTGTCATTATACGTCTGCTCAAACATCGGATCATACGGCGATCCACCGGTGTACGGTGAGCCATAGGCGGGCAGATAGCCTGCCGGGACGCTCGACGGCGGAGCCCCCTGCTGGCCCGCAGCGTTCCGCCCGGCCGCCAGCATCAGAAGAAATGGCACAAACGCCTTGAATGAATGCCGAATCCGCATTGATCCATCCCTGGAAAAGCTGCAGTAATGCACTGCTCTCTCATGGTCTCCGTCTGAATTCCACAGCCCAGGCAGAAAAGCTGCACTGACTGCGCACCCAGAACGGCATTATCAAAGGTATCGGTCAGGCAATTTGAGAAACTGTAACGATTGTTCCGTACGTAGCTGTTTTTCGGGTCGTACCGGAGAAATCGGGCAGTTTCCGCAGATTTTGCGGCCGGTTTACCTTGAAATCACCCCGTTGACTGATCTCGGATCACCCCCGCTTCGGCAAAATCTGCCGCCCACGCCAGCCCACAAAAAACACTCGGACGGTTGAGCTTTCCGGTGGTTTGGATAAGGTCCGCTCGGCATTCGGTCCACTCCGTAATCCAACAACCAATGTCCTCAGCAATGCAGGAAGTTTCCGTGAAAATCGGGCTGACTTACGACCTTCGTTCCGAATACCTCGCACTCGGATACGACCACGAAGCCACTGCCGAGCTGGACAGTGAAGCGACCGTGGCCGCCATTGATCACACCCTGCAGGCACTGGGGCATCAGACGGATCGCATCGGACACCTGCGGCAGCTCACCGCCCGACTGGCTGCCGGTGACCGCTGGGATCTGGTCTTCAACATCTGTGAAGGCATGCATGGTCTCTGCCGGGAATCCCAGGTCCCCGCTCTGCTCGAGGGCTGGCAGATCCCCTGCACTTTTTCCGACTCGTTCACATTGGCGGTCTGTCTGCACAAGGGACTGACCAAAGCCATCCTCGAACGCGCCGGGCTCGCGACCGCCGCCTTCCACGTCGTCGAATCTGTCTCCGACATCGCTCGCGTGTCGCTCCCATGGCCACTGTTTGTAAAACCCGTCGCTGAAGGCACAGGGAAAGGGGTCTCTGCGGCGTCTGTTGTCAGATCTCCAGACGAACTCGAATCCGCCTGCCAGCACCTGCTGCACAGGTTCCAGCAGCCCGTGCTTGTCGAACGATACCTGCCCGGCAGGGAATTCACCATCGGTATTCTGGGCACCGGCTCCGCCGCACGGGTCATCGGCACGATGGAAGTGGAACTGCTGCCATCCGCCGAGCAGGGCTGCTACTCACTGGAAAACAAGGAACACTGCCACGATCGCGTCAGATATACGCTCATTCAGACTGAGCAGGACCCGGAAGCAGCAGCAGCAGCAGAACTGGCACTGCGGTCATGGCTGGTGCTTAACGGTCGCGATGCCGGACGCATTGATATCCGTTCGGATGAACACGGTCAGCCTGCCTTCATCGAAGCCAACCCGCTGGCCGGACTGAATCCCGGCTACTCTGACCTCCCCATGCTGGCCGCAAAAGCCGGCATGACCTATCCGCAGCTGATCAGCGGTATCGTGGATTCCGCCGCAGCCCGCATTCCTTCAGCTCGCTGACCCACTCCCCCGGCGGTTTTGAAAAAAGAGTTTCCGATGGCCACGGTGGTGCTGCTGTTCAATCAAGTCTCGGCGAGGGATACCACCAGTGAGCTGGATGTCCTGCGGCAGTGCTCCGCAGTCGAATCCAGCCTGCTCCGCATGGGGCATCGCGTCCACCGAATTGCCTGCACACTCGACCTTGCCACCACTCGGCAAAACCTGCTGGAACTCCAGCCGGATGTTGTCTTCAATCTTGTCGAGGCACTTGGCGGGACTGATCAGCTCATGGGGCTCGCCACACTGCTGCTGGAGTCACTCAGAATTCCTTTCACCGGCTCCTCCTCCCTCGCTTTGCAGCTGACCACCCGCAAACCCCTCGCCAAACAAAGGCTGACTGAGCTGCGACTGCCGACACCCGCATGGCTGCTGGCCGCTGATACAGGCTGGCGCGGGCTGACACCCGGACGCAGCACCCCATCCAAAGCACTCGTCAAAGCTGCAGCCGAACACGCGTCGCTCGGGTTGAGCGAAAACAGTGTCATCGACTGCCGCAGTCCACTGGTTTTCAGCAGCCTGCGGCAAAGTATTGAATCCGCCAGCGCCGAGTTCGGAACACCCTTCTTCGCCGAAGAGTACATCCACGGGCGAGAATTCAACCTCAGCCTGCTCGGCGGGATCCTCGAACCACAGGTGCTGTTCCCCGCCGAAATTCGCTTCGAAGGTTATTCAGAAGACCGCCCGCGAATTCTCGGAGCTGCAGCCAAATGGAACGAAGACTCCCCCGAATACCACCGCACCGTTCGCACCTTCAGCTATAGCCCGGCTGATCAGCCCCTGCTGGATGAACTCGGAGCCCTCGCTCGCAGCTGCTGGTCAGCTTTCGGACTCAATGGTTATGCCCGAGTTGACTTTCGCGTGGATGCCGATGGACAGCCATGGGTCCTTGAAATCAATGCCAATCCCTGTCTCTCCCCGGACGCCGGCTTCGCCGCAGCTCTCGAACGCAGCGGGATGACATGGGACGAGGCAGTCGAGGCAATCCTCGATGATGCCCTCCGCTCACACAACTCATGACAGGAAATACCGGGAACTTACATGAGCAGCCAGAACCAGACTCCTGCGACATTCGACTGCATCGTCAGAGACGAAGTTCTGCCGCATGATCCGGATGTTATCCGCGCCATCGTCGAGTCAACCGATTTCTTCCACCCGTGGGAAGTGAACATCGCGGTGGAACTGGCCGAGGAACGGCTGTCCAAAGGTGTCGCTTCCGGCTACGAGTTTCTGTTCGCTGACTGCAATGGAAGTACTGACGGTTACGTCTGCTTCGGAGAAATTCCATGCACTCGTGGCAGCTATGACGTGTACTGGATCGCCGTTCGCAGGGAATGTCAGGGGCAGGGCCTCGGACGCCGGTTGATGCAGCTTGCCGAACTGCGGATTCAGCAGCTTGCCGGACGCCGGATCTACCTCGAAACCTCCGGACGCCCCGACTATCTGCCCACTCGCACATTCTATGAACGCTGCCAGTACACGGTCGCCGCCGAGCTCCCTGATTTTTACGCTCCCGGAGATTCCAAAATCGTCTACGTCAAATGCCTCGATACATGAAAGACCTTCCGCATGAATCCGGAGCTTCTGAACCCCACGATTCTGTGCAGACTGCTGATCCGCTCACCGCTCACGATGAGGTCGAATTCGTCGTCTGATCACTGCCCCACTCTGCGACTGGAAGCTCCGGCATGGCTCGCGTTTTCCTGCTGATCGACGGCTATAATCTGCTGCATGCAGCAGGTCTTGGTCGTCGCCGCTTCGCCCGTGGCGGACTGGAACTCGCTCGCACAAAACTCCTGCAGAAACTGGCGACTGAACTGGCGGATGAAGTCTGTCGCGATACCGTGGTGGTGTTCGACGCTGCGGCAGATGCTGACGCTCGGAATCAGCAGCAACAGTCCCCAACGCCGGAATCCGGCTGGCCGTTCTCCGTGACCTTCTCTGCTGGTACGCAGTCTGCTGACGATGAAATCGAAAGATTGCTCAGCCTGCACAGCAGCCCCCGGCAGGTCCTTGTTGTCTCCAGCGACCACCGCCTGCACCGCGCCGCCAGCCGACGCGGTGCCACCGGCATCGACAGCGACCACTTCCTGACGCTGCTTGAATCCGGCAGTCGACTGATTGACATCACACTTCCACAGATTCCGCAGAATCGACAAAAACCGACCGCACGATCGCCACGCACTCCGGGCCGTCAGTCCTCGCCCGGCCAGCCCTCCGACAAACCGAAATCCAGCCAGGAAAACATGAGTGACCTGCGGGAAGAACTCCTCAGCATGGATTTGGAACACCTGCTGCAACTGGATCTGCCACCGTGGAATCCACCCCAACCCAAAAACACTCGACGACGTAAATCCTGAACTGAATACTGCACAAAAAACCAGTCCACCGAAAGCGGCCAACATCCGGGATCAGAATCACTGCTAAGGCATCCCCGACACCAGACTAACGCTGAAAAAATTCACATTTCCATTCGCCAGCATGCCGTTCCACGCCCCAAGTCACGTCTGGCTCCGCACATCAGCACCGACGCCACACCCACGTCGGCAGAACGCCTCAGCCTCGCGGAATGTCATTCAGCACTCCCACAGGCACCGGATTTCAACCGTTTTTGGGTAAGAAAACCCCTCCTGTCTCGTCTCTATCGGGTAATATAGCGGGTAATATAGGGTGTCTGGGTGTAATTTGCCGTCGCAGTGGCCGCGCGTCCGCATCGCAATTTGTTGGAATCAGCACATGACAGCACAGTGGATTAAAAAGGTCTGGAATCAGCTCCGGTCGGGTTCTTCGTCAGTTGTCCGCAATCGTCGCTGCCATGGCTCAGATCGTGCCCGCCCGGAACGACTGGAAACTCGCTGTCTGCTCGCCGGGAATGTCACGGTTTCATTGTCAGAAGCGGCTGTCATTGTTACGGGTGACAGCCTCGCCAATGATCTCGAACTGGTCGCTGCTCCCGGTACGCTGACACTCCGCGGTCGCAGTGGCACATCCATCAATGGGGCTCAGGCCCCGTTCACCATCAGTTCAACCGGCACAACCCTCAATCGCCCTCTGCTCGTTCGTTTGGGTGCAGGCAACGACGTGTTCTCCGTCGGCAGCGATGCGCGTTTCAGCCGCAGTGTTCAGGTTCAGGGTGAAACCGGTGACGACACCATCAGCTTCACCGGATCTGTCTTCGACAGACTTTTGTCGGTCAGTGCAGGCACGGGCAATGACTCAGTTGTTTTCAGCCGCATCACAGCGAATGGTGCCCTCGATGTTGCAGCCAGGGGCGCACTGCAACTCGCCATGGCCGACACAACATTGAACCGGTCTTTGTCAGTACAGACGGCGACTGGTGACGATTCGCTGGTCGTGACAGACTCCACCATCAATGGCAGCGTGGTCCTGCTCACAGGACGGGGTGACGATAACACAGCGTTTAAAAACTCCACGCTTCGCAGTTCACTGTACGTCGATGCTGGTCGCGGACGGGATGTCGTGCTGCTGGATGGCACAAAAGTTACCGGCCCTGCTGCACTCTGGATGCGACAGGGAGATGACAGCATCATTCTTCAGGGACAGACAGAACTCTCCCGCAGACTGACCGTTGGTGCCCTGCTGGGTTCCGATCGACTGGAAGTTGCTGGCACCGCCACCACCGGTGTCATCCGCAGACTCGGACGACCCGGCAGTGTCGCAGACATTGCTCAGAAGGATCGAATTACTGCACCTGTTACCGGAGCCTTCGCGAAGGCTGCTGCGGCCGTCAACCAGGCGGCTCCACAACTGACCGCTGCCGTCAATCCGGTCGCGGTCGCAGAAACTGCCGGCACGGCCATTCTTACTGTGAGCCGCTCAGGCTCTGTTGCCCAGCCCCTCATCGTACAACTCTCAGCCTCCTCCTCCGGTCGCATCACGCTGCCGGCAACCCTGACTATTCCGGCGGGCAGCCAGTCTGCCACGGCCGGGATCACCATTGTCAATAATACCGCAACCGACGGCACTGCCGATGTCCAGTTAACAGTGGCAGCTACCGGGTTCTCCACAGGTTCCACCTCGCTCACGGTAACGGACGACGATACCTCAGTTCCGACTTCGGCCCTGACGCTGACGCCATCGGTGGGTTCTGTGACCGAAAATGCGGGCGCCGGCGTTGATGTGGCGGTATCCCGTGATTCGGCGGACAACTCTCAGCCCCTCATCGTCACATTATCATCAACAGGTGGCCGACTGACTGTTCCGGCTTCCGTCACCATTCCCGCCGGGGCCTCATCGATCAGTTTTACCGCGGTACCGGTCAACGATCAGATCGTGAATCTGCCCGGCAGCCAGACTCTGGCAGCCACAGCAACAGGATTCAACTCCGGAACCGGATCCATGACAGTAACGGACGATGATACGGCCACTCTGACGCTGGAATTGTCTTCCACGACTGTCACAGAGGGTTCTGCTGCAGTCACGGCAACGGTCTCCAGAAACACAGAGGACAAAAGCCAGCCAGTCACGGCATCCATTGCGATCGGCTCCGACCGTGCCACAGGACCGGCAACCGTCGAGATTCCTGCAGGACAGGCATCGGTCACATTCGCGCTGAATGCCGTGGACAACCTGCTGCTTGATGGTACGGCCACAATCCAGGTCTCAGTATCCGCCGCCGGCTTTGATCCGGATGTCGTCTCGCTCACGGTAACTGACAATGAGAACTCTTCGCTTGGGCTTACTGCCAGCAGCACTTCCGTGCGCGAAGATTCCAGTGACGGTATCGTGCTGACTGTTTCACGAAATACGCTTGACGTTTCGCAGGCTCTGGAGGTCACTCTCGACGCCGATTCCGGTGCACTGACTGTGCCCGCCACCGCTGAAATCCCCGCCGGGCAGACATCTGTGGATGTGGTCCTTGTACCACTGAACGACGATATCGCTCAGGGCGACATTACACTCCTCGCCTCTGCAAGTGCCACCGGGTTTTCGCAGGTGACCATTTCCCTCACAGTACAGGATGACGAAGTCCCGGCTCTGTCGCTGACACCCGCTCAGTCCGGGCTGACAGAGGGTTCCACCACCGATGCTCGCCTGACGGTCTCTCGAAATACCGCCGACATTTCCAGTCCCCTCACTGTTTCACTGGCATCCAGTTCTCCACGCATCTCACTCCCCGCAACAATTGTCATACCCGCAGGACAAAGACAGGTTGAGTTTTCCGTAGCCGATGTCAATGATCAGATTGTCAGCGTGGCAGGTACCGCAACTGTCCAGGCAACCGCCAGCGCCTTTGGCGGAGGACAGGCGGCACTGACAATCACAGAAGATGACAGCTTCTCACTCTCTGTTGAACCGGCAATTCCCTCTGTCAACGAATTAGTCGGCACAGTCAGCACCACAGTCAGTTCAGGCAAAGCCGCTGACACAGACATCACCGTCAGCCTCACATATACCCAGCCGGACCTGCTCTCCGGGCCCGCATCGGTGATCATTCCCGCCGGTGAAACATCGGCTGTCGTGCAATTGCCTGTTGCCGCAGGGTCTGTCCCCGAAGGCACTCGCACAGGCACCGTCACCGCATCCATTGCCGGCACTGCAGCAACAGATTCCGCCACAATCCTCGTTCAGGATGGTGACAGTTTCAGCCTCACCACGGACGTTTCTTCCAATCAGGTTGAACAGTCCAGTGGCATCCTGCTCACTCGCAACAGCAACTTTATTGTGAATGGCGTAACTGCTCCCAATGCCACCCTCGCTGTCGACAGCGATGATGACGGACAGTATGACGACGCCGCGACAACTGCCGACTCCTCAGGGATTTACAGTTTCAGCATTCCGCTGAGTCCCGACGGGCAGGACCCAGGCGACCACCGACTTGTGATCAGGGCCACAGCGGGGGCCGGAATCGCTGATCAGACAATCTACGTTCACTACGCTGTCGGTACGCTCGTGCGATTCAACACCACAGCCGGTACATTTGATGTTGAACTGCTGGATGCTGACGCTCCGGTGACTGTTGCGAATTTCCTCAGTTACCAGGCATCCCCTGAATACTCGGGCCTGATCGTGCATCGCAGCGTTCCGAACTTTGTGATTCAGGGTGGAGGCTTCACGCTGACTGACAGCCGGATCAGCAGTGTGCAGACCAATCCACCGATTCAGAACGAGTTCCTTGCCGCGAACTCAAATGTCCGTGGCACACTCGCCATGGCGATGGTCTCAGGCAACATCAACAGTGGCAGCAGTCAGTGGTTCGTCAACGTCGCCGATAACACGTTTCTCGATGAGGGTAAGTATACGGTCTTTGGCCGAGTCCTCGGTAATGGCATGTCGGTTGTCGATCAGATCAACAATCTGACAACCTATGATCTGACCACCGCATACGGCAGCGGAGCTCTCGGAGAAGTTCCGCTGACAAAGGCGCCGCCTGAGGGAACCCAACTGACAGGAACAGTCTCGCTGCAGTCAGGCAGCAACCTCCTCTCAGGCACCGGAACGGCCTTCACGACAGAACTTTCTGTCGGCACGGACATCTGGATCAACAGTAAGATTTATCGCGTACAGAGCATCGCGTCAGACACGGCAGCCGTCCTGTCATCCGCAGCCTCTGCCACCGTAACAGCCACATCGGCGTGGAAGGATTTCCTGCCCGATGACGCAGACTTCGTGGTCTTCAGCAGCATCGACGAACTGCTGCCACTGCTGCCATAACACGACCCCGGCGGCTTTGTTCTACGAATTTGCCAGCAGTTCGCGAATCGGGCGAGCTTCCTCGGGCAGGATTCTGACCGGGCGCTCGGCCACGTCGCGAATGTACGTGCTGCTGTCGATTCCCACGTTATGGTAGATGGTTGACAGAACATCACGGTAGTGAATTGGACGGTCAGCGGCGTAGGCCGCGATCCTGTCCGTCGAGCCAATCACCTGACCCATCGGCATTCCACCACCGGAAAACAGCACGGACTGCACCGGAGCCCAATGGTCGCGACCGGCCTTGTCGTTGATTTTCGGTGTCCTGCCGAATTCGCCCCAGACAACAACGGTCACATCCCGGTCAAGGCCCCGATCGTGCAGATCTCGGATCAGTGCGGACAGGCCGGTATCCAGGGTGGGCAGGTGCGCTCGACAGTGACCGAAGTTGTTTCCGTGAGTGTCCCAGAAACCGTATGCCACCGTAACCACTCGCACACCTGCCTCGACAAGCCTGCGAGCAATCAGCAGTTGGTCGTTCCACAGTGGAGCACCATCTCCCAGATGCTTCGATGACCCGCGGCCATACAACGCCAGAACCGAAGGATCCTCACGCTCGACGTTCATGGCGTCCACCAGCCTCGATGACGTCAGCACGTCGAACGCTCTGCGGTAACTCTCCTGCATGTTGTCCAGATTTCTGGAGTCAGCCTCGCGGCGGAATGTGTCCAGTTGATCCAGCAGCGACTGACGCCCCTGAAATTGCTGCCCCTGGATGTAACGCAGCTGCATGCTGGCCAGATCCTCTCCGTCAGCTCGCACCTGATTGAAAGCACTGCCCAGATACCCGGCACCGGTACTGTTGTAAGGACGATGCTGCATGGTCGGAAACAGGTCGACAAAGGCCGGAGTCACCTCGTTGACCTGCCCGAATGTTTTGGCAACCACCGAGCCAAAGTTCGGGATTCCGTCCCGCTGCACTTCGCCCATGGTAAACCCGGTCAGGTTTTGAAAACTGGAATGCTCGTCCCGCTGACCGACACAGGAACGGACGATCGAACACTTGTCCGCCACCATCGCCAGCTTCGGCAGCAACTCACAGAACTGAGTCCCCGGGACCGTGGTTTGGATCGGCTGAAATTCCCCGCGGACCTCGGCCGGAGCCTCCGGTTTCATGTCAAACGTGTCCTGATGCGGCAGACCGCCCGACAGGTAAACCATGATCACAGCCTTGTGCTGACGCCCGGATCCTGCCGGGTCGGCTGCGAATAAATCCGTTAAAGTCAGGCCCCCGGCAGCAAGACCTCCCAGTTGCAGAAAGGAACGACGCGAGACTCCGTCGCAGTAGCGGTGCGAGTTTCCGAAAAGTCTGAGCATTGGACGGGTGTCCGCAACAGGAGGGATGTTTTGGCAGGAAGGCAGGGCGTGCATACCAGTGCACGCAGTGTTTGTCGCCGGATGATAGGTTATTCGTCGAGCAATACGATTGTCACCAGCAAAATCCAACCGGGTACGGGTTCTTTGGGAATTTCTGTCCGTGTGGGGGCAGCCTGAGAATTCAGGTGGCTGAAAAAGACTGAACGCTGAACAATTGAGTGGACAATTCACTGCTGAACTGCTGAACTGCTGCTGGCGTACCACTGGACCGCTCGCGTCACTCGGCCGGGATTTCGGAGTTGCACAGATGTTGTGTCAAAGACTGCGTTTCGTTGGCTGCTGGCTCGCCTGCCAGTTGCTGGGAGCTGCAATCCTGAATGCTGCGGAAACCCCGGCACGTCCCAGTATTCTGTTGATCCTGGCCGACGATCTTGGATATCGGGAACTGGGCTGCTTCGGACAGCAGAAAATCCGAACCCCGAACCTCGATCGCCTCGCAGCTCGCGGCATGCGACTGACAGGACACTATTCCGGAAACGCCGTTTGCGCTCCGTCACGCTGCGTGCTCATGACCGGAAGACATCCCGGGCGAGCGTGGATTCGAAACAACAGCGAAGCTCAACCGGAAGGACAACTCCCGATTCCTGACAACGAAGTCACTATTGCTGAAATCCTCAAACAGCAGGGGTATGTCACCGGAGCCTTCGGGAAGTGGGGGCTTGGAGGCCCCGGCAGTGAGGGTGATCCGCTCAATCAGGGCTTCGATCATTTCTTCGGCTACAACTGCCAGCGACATGCACACAGCTACTACCCCGATTACCTCTGGCAGGATGGTCGGAAAATTCCCCTGCAGAATCAGCCACCTGTGCCGGGTCACGCAAAACTTCCCCCCGGAAGCGACCCCCGAAATCCAGCAGCGTATGCATCATTTCAGGGAACCGATTATGCGCCCGATCGCATTCGCGGTGCCGCTGTTGAGTTTCTGCGTGCCAACAAAGACCGCCCGTTCTTTCTTTACTTTCCCTCCACACTGCCACATGTGGCCCTGCACGTTCCACAAGTCGATCTGGAACCATGGCTGAAGCAGGGCTGGCATGATCCGCCATTCACCGCGGCTCGCGGAGGATACACACCGCATTTCACGCCAAGGGCCGCCTACGCAGCAATGATCAGTCGACTGGATAGTGACGTCGGAGTCCTGCTGGATGAACTGGACCGACTGCAGTTGACCGAAAATACGCTGGTGGTGTTCAGCGCTGACAACGGTACAACGCATCTCTCTGAGGAAGTGGATGCAGAGTTTTTTGAAAGCGTGGGGGAACTGCGAGGACTCAAAGGGTCGCTGTACGAGGGTGGTGTACGAGTTCCCACAATTGTGTCATTGCCACGCAGAATTCCCGCCGGCAGCGAAAGTGGCTATGTCAGCGGCTTTGAGGACTGGATGCCCACAATCGCCGAATTCGTCGGCGCTCGTGATGTCCGCGGCAATGACAGCATCGGCGGCGATGGGATCAGCCTCGTTCCTGTGCTCACCACGCTTCAGCAGCCTGAACGTCCGTGGTTGTATCGCGAGTTCCCGGGGTATGGGGGGCAACTGAGCCTGCGACAGGGACCGTGGAAGCTGGTCAGACAGAATCTCAACAAAGGCAGCCAGGCTGCAGAACTCTACAATCTGGAAAACGATCCCGCCGAACGCACAAATCTGGCAGCAGAATATCCTGAAAAACTGACAAATCTCAGCCAACTTGTCCCCCTGATCCGCAGGCCATCCGAACTGTTTCCGCTGACACCCTTTGATCAGAGGCCGACCGGTGACAGCAAGCGCAAAACACCGTAAGCGATCCCACAGGACGCAGATATGGACCACGAATTGCCTCGGTGTCCTGCGAGGATCAATGACGACAGTCAGACAGACCCTGCCGGTAAAATAGGGTTCACTGGAAATCTCGGTTAGTAAAAAATCCGGAAATTTGCGTCGTGGCCGCAGTGAAACCGTCGAGAATTCGCCGGGGAATGCCATCCTGGCGTGTAATTCGGTCAGAAAATGTTAAAGTTACCGCAGGGAGTCGACGGCTGTGAGTCGTCAATCCTGCCAACAAATCTGCCCAAATGTCAACGGGGACACTCAAATGAAAAAGCTGATGGGGTTCTTTTCTGTCGCGGCACTCTGCCTTGTCGTAACTGGTTGCGGTGAGCCAGCTGCATCTACCGCTCCCAGCGAAGCACCGGCTGCTCCGCCGACCGGCACTACAACCGGCGAGCGTGAGTCTGGCGTGGCTGGCCACGGTGCTGATGCTGCCGCTGCTCCGGCAGAAGGTGAAAAGGCTCCTGAAGGCGATGCTCCGGCCGCCCCAGCTGCCGAAGGTGCCGCTCCGGCCGCTCCGGCTGCCGAAGGTGCTGCTCCAGCTGCCGAAGGTGCTGCCCCAGCCGCTGATGCTCCGAAGGCAGAATGATTTGTTGCCATCCGGCAACTCGTCTCAATGACGCTTGCGACCCCGCTGTCACATCAGCGGGGTCTCTTGTTGCGCTGCCAACTCCCGGCAACCCACTGCCATTCTGCAGTAGCGGTGCCCCCCCCCATCCGGATCTGAATTACTGAAATTCGGACCCAAAACTCCGACAACCAAAAACTCGTTGCCGCCGATTGAGACGGACGCCACGGCCTACCACCATTGGCTGGCCCCATTGGCTGGCACCATTGGCTGGCACCATTGGCTGGCACCTCTACGAACATGCTCGCCATCCCGCTGGCACAACAGCGGTATCCATTCTTGCGCTGCCAACTCCCAGCGCCCCCGCTGCCGCTCTGCAGTAGCGGTGGAAGCAAACCACCCGGATCCGAACTGCTGACATTCAGACTCAAAACTCCGATAGCCAAAAGCTCGCTGCCGCCGATTGAGACGGACGCCACGGCTTACCACCGCTGGCTGGCCCCGCTGGCTGGTCTAAACACTCCAACCGCACCCGCATCGCAAATGACCCCGCATCAATCTGCAGCGCGGTAATCCAAACGGACTGTCAACTGGCTGCCTTCAGTCCGATTTCCAAGCCAGGCCACGGGAATACAAAAACTGCCCCAGCCGTAACTTAACCAGACCGCATCCTCAAAACTCGACGACGCCTCCGCCATCGGCACGGCTGATCAACTGCCGCAGAATCACCCCATCAATCTGCCGACTCAAGCCCCGCACACTGCCATCCGCCACCAGAAAATTCACCTCGTAACTGTGCTTGCTGGCAAACCCCCCAACCTCCAGCGCAAAGCGAATTCTCAACGCCTCCTTCTCGACATCAGTCTTTCCTGCCAATTCCGCGGGCTGCTGCTGCAAGCCGCTCGCCTTATGCTCCAAATCCAGTGGCAGACCATTACGCAAAGTTCCCCTGTCACCAAACAACCAGCCCAGACCAGATAATCGCTCCGAGACTTCACCCAGTAGTAGTGTGTTGGAACTGCCGTCCGGAATGGCCTCCAGCGATTCCGAACTGTTGGCATAAAGCAACCCATCGGCATCCGCATCAATCGATTTTTCCGAACTGCTGTGACACCCGGCATACCCAGAATACCAATCCTTACCGGCCCCCCAATTGCTGGAAGGACATTGCAGAAACTTCAGCGCAGGATGTGCAGGAATCGCAAATTTTCTCGCGGCAGCCCCACTTGAATCGACCGCAAAGGTGGCAGCCACATCAGTCTCTGGCACCGCCTCATCGGTCTGGGAACTTTCTGAAAGGAATGAACGCAGCGGTTGCTCGCTGTTGACAAGCAGATAAATCGATTGCTCACCCATCTGTGGCAGGATTTGACCTGCCCAGCCAATCCCTTCGGGAGCATTCTCCACAGAGATCGGAACCGTGACACTAACCGCTCCGGGAGGCAGTGTTTTGTACAGAAACTGATAATGCGACAGCCCTATCCCCAGTTGCCTCAGATTATTCTGACACTGCAACTTCCTGGCCTGCTCCCGCGCTGCCTGTACCGCAGGCAGCAGCAGGGCTACCAGAACACCAATCACAGCAACAACACTCAGCAGTTCAGGAACCGTGAATCCACGTTTGCCATAACGATAGGTTACTCTGCTCATCACCACTCCCCGACCACCTGCAGGTCAGCTCGACTGCCAAGAATCGACAGGGTCTGATTATTGATATTCTGACTCAAAAATCTCACGGAACCATCTGCCAGTATGAACTGAGCTCCTCCTGTATGATGTGAACTGAAGCCACTGGTTGCCGTGACCGAAGGAATCACTATCGCAGCAGGCTTGCCACCAGCAACCGGTTTCACAATATCCCAGCCTCCATTGATCGCTACACCGGTGTTTCTCAGCGCCGAGCGATTGCCCGCAATCCATCCGAATTCACCTGCCTCCGCCACAATCTGCTTTTCTCCAGCCAGCAGCGTATTCGATGCACCATCCCGAATCTCGCGATACCGGACACTGCTGTTCAGGAACAGGCAGCCATCGCCACCCGCGTCAATCGGCCTGTCCGAGCCACTGAAGCAACCCGCATAGCTGGCCTCTCCCACAATCAAACCTCCTCCAGCCGCAAGAGGCGGTGCCGGATCACTGGGACAACGAAAGACCGAAATCCGAGCCGTGCGGATCGGATTGTTGGCCACCGCGTAAGCCCCCTGTGAAAAATCGACCATTGAAAACAACATCGTCTGCTCCATCACAGGAAGCAACTGCACCAGCCAACTCATCTGGTAGCTCTCCTCCAGATTGCGAATTGGCCCTCCGAAATCCACCACACCCGGTGGCAGCACCTCAAATGCCATTTCGTAATTGTGCATTGCTATTCCAATCTGCATCAGATTGTTCTTGCATTGCGTCCTTCTGGCCGCCTCGCGAGCCTGTTGCACTGCCGGCAGCAGCAACCCCATCAGAATGGCAATAATCGCAATCACCACCAACAGCTCTATCAGCGTAAATCCGCGGATTTTTCGACCAACTGCCCCCCCCCCTCAAGCCGCACAACCCTCGTCGCAGAACGACGACAAACATTCAGCTGTTCACTGCCCATGGCTCACTCTTACCTTTCTTGTCAGTCGACAGACTGCTGCTGTTTCCAGCCCCGCCGGACTCCTCAACTGAACCGTAATCTCAGATCCGTCTGATCGCACTTCCAGACTCACTGATTCGCAGCGCGGAAATGCTCCCGACGGCACAACCCAACTGCCACCTGACCACTGTGAATCCTCCCGAATTCGCCTCTGAACTTCTCGCAATGCCGCATCGGCCAGAATCTCGAGTTGTTCCTGCACAACCAGTTGGCGATCCTGCAGCCATTGCATCCGCACGCGCCGAACCTGCAGTGCCAGCAGTGCTGATGTCACCAGCAGTACCACCATCGCCACCACAGCTACCGCCCCGCGACGCTGCAACGAATGCCGCTCTGAGCACTCGCCGGAAAGCTTTCTCTGTGATCCGCAGGGCCCATTCATGCAGAACCTCCATCTGCTCTGACCGCATCCTGCAGGTGAATTTCAATTTCTCCGGATTTGACCACCCCCGCCGGAGCAGCCGGCAAGGCAACCGCCTCCGGCTTGTTACGCACAGCACCACCATCACCCGCCTCCGGGTATCGCACAAAAAAAGAACCCTCACGAATCCGCACCACTGCAACCCCGCCAACAGGGTCGCCAAACTCAACCCGCGTCCCCGCAGGAAACACGTATCGCTCCCGCTGGCTCAGTTCACCCGACTCCGTGAATTCGCGCTGCACGATGCCCCGCGACTCACTCCAGACGATCAACTCACCATCAACAGCGCCCTGGATACGCCATCGCCCACTGTCGCCGTTGATGGTTCCTCTGCCAGCATCCTCTCGCAGCTGTTGCTCCATTCGCCTCAGGTTGTCAAGCAACTGCGAAGTCACCCGCTCTTTATGATCCAGCCGAAACAGCGTATGCAGGCAAATACCACAGGTACCCAGCAACGACGAAAGAATCGTCATATTGATCATGACCGTGATCAGAGAATAACCAGACCTGCCGCCCCCGGACAGACGCAGGCCGGATTGACTCCTGATGCGAACCGATGTGTGTCGCCCGGTATTCATCGAGCCTCCCTGCCACCGGCTGGCCAGAAAACAACACTGACTGACTGAGCCGGCAGACCGTTGACATCCGGCCTCTGAATCGTCAGTCGTACCGCTCCCGTCATCGGCAGCACTTCATCCAGTGCCGGCACAGCTTCACGCAAAAGCGTTGCGTCTGGATAACGCCGCAAAAACCAGTCACTCAACACAGAATCGCCTCCCGGCGAATTCTGCTGATTCCCCAACTCCACATACGCCAGACTTTCAAAACGCCGACGCTCCTGCTGCCGCAGAATCGCGGATACTGCAGGACCAACCATCAACGTCACAGTGCCAGTGATAATCGCCGCAATGATCAACTCCGCCACCAGTGAACCGCGACGACCTGCCCGCCATTCAGACTTTCGCTGCCACCGAATTCCTGCTGCCTCAGCGTTCATGCCAGTTTCTCCAGCAGAGCAATCAGCATCTGAAACACCACCAGACAGTAATACAGCACCAGCAGGCCGAACCCCACAGTCAGTGACGGACGAATCAGTCCGGAGATCCACAGCATTCGTCGAGACCTGGCCTGCTCAAGCGACAGCGCGAGCTGCCGAAAACCCCAGTCCGCATGTCCGCGTTCACTTGCAGTATCCAGAAAATGACGCTCACTCCGCCGAATCAGACCACTGGATTCGAGCGCCTCATGCAAACGACCTCCGGACTGCACTTCGTCACGCACCGCCAGAACCCTCGTGACCGTTCGACCAGCCGGCAGCATCAGAATTGCTGCGTTCAAAATCCCCGGTATCGTGCTGCCTGTTGAGATTCCAATACCTACCAATCGCAGAATCGTCGGAGTCCAGTACCTCGGCCAGTGACAGAACAGCGGAAAATAACCAAGCCACTGTTGCCGTGCACAGTTTTTCCAGATCAGAATCGTTACCCAGACAATCACTCCCGTTACCGGCAGCACCAGCAGCGGCAACAGAATCGAAATGTTGTCCCAGATCCGAAAAGCCGCTCGGCTCAGTGGAGGAAACTCGAGACCAAATCCCTGAAAAATGACCTTCGCCTTCGGTGATAGATGAATGCCGGTGTATGTCCCAACGCCAAAGAACACTGCCAATACAGCTCCGCTCCAGACGACCAGTGATGTCAACTGTTCATCCACACCACCAAATCCCTGCAGCCGAACTGTCAGACGCTGTGCTTCATCAACAAGCACGTCTGCAAGCCCACCCCCACCCTCGGCCACAGCGATTGCAGCAATTGTCGCCGGTGGCATAAATCCGTCGATCAGACTCAATGCGGATGACAGCGAATGACCAGTCTCAAGTAACGTTCTCAAC
>Ga0078894_10000790_pt1 | contig 22533 bp, 15 predicted proteins | sample LauGreSu1BDMLBSD_2_FD_67506 | JGI IMG/M metagenome (GOLD analysis project Ga0078894, IMG submission 67506) | Freshwater lake microbial communities from Lake Michigan, USA - Su13.BD.MLB.SD (version 4) (version 4) | ecosystem: Environmental > Aquatic > Freshwater > Lake | place: Lake Michigan... | reverse complement strand
TTGGTTCTTTTATATTTGCATAAAATATTCTTATGATTCGAATTTGGCTTACTGTATTGGTGCTTTTTTCACTGTTGAACATGCATGCTTCTCATATTTTGGGAGGTGAAATTAGCTACAAATTAATCGACTCTATCATCGGTAGATATAAGTTTAAGGTTACTCTATACAGAGATTGCCGAGAAACTAATTTTTCAAATGAGGTATTGATTGTAAAGAAAGTTTTAAGTCGGGATACCTTTCCTCTGACTTTTGTTTCAAAAAAAGAAATCACCAATCTATGTGAAGTTCCAGATGTGTCAACTCCTATTCTTACCAAATGTTCTAGCAATAATCCAAATACCATATTGCCTGGAGTTGAAGCTTGGGTCTATGAAGCAGAGGTGAATGTCGGGAAAAATATCGGTTGGTTTCATGCCTATTATGCACAATGTTGTCGCAGTCCATTGATCAATACTTGTCTGAATATAGGAAATGAAGTTTTTTTAATTTCAGCGATAATAAATTCAAATTATCAAAACAACTCCATAGTAGGAACAGCCTATCCAATCCCGCAATGGAGCAAATTACAAGTGAATACCTACAATATGGAAGCGGTTGATTCATTTGATGCCAAATACATTTCTATCAATGGACAAATGGTGGTGCGTGATTCTATCGCTTATCAGCTATATACTCCATATAATGGAATCAATCAAGATCCAAATGGAGTGACGCCATTTACTTCAGTCAGTTTTATGCCAGCTTTAAATCCATATAATTTTATATTTACTACTACTGGCATTCAATTTAATCCTGTCACTGGAGATATTAGAGCCATCCCAGATAGAGAACAATTAGCTGTTTTAGCTATGGCAGTAAAGGAGTTTAGAACGGTTCCTAATACGAATGGAATAGGCTATAGACGCGAGCTAGTAAGTATAGTGCACAGGGATGTACATATTAATATTGGTAATATTCGCCCACCTATTCAATCAAACACTTTAGCTAACGATACTATTTCCTTTGAAGTAAAAAACCCAAATAGTCAAGTTTTTAGAACTTGCAGAAGAAAGGATAATGTGATTAAGCAACAATTTATCTATCCTAAATCTGTTCAATTAAAAGTAAAAGATAAATCAATATTAGACACAAATGAAGTGGTAAATTATAGCTATTCAACCAATATAAAGTCAGGGACGGTTAATGATACTTTGATTCTTCGTATAAAAACTGATTTTAAGAAGACGAAGTATATATTGGATCTAAAATTCGAAGCCTATTATTGCACTAGTATTGGTGAAAAGATTTCAAGCACTATTCCTATCACCATTGAAAAAGATAGTTTTGCGATTCGCTTTCAAAAAGATACTTTATATAGCTGTCATGAAGATACATTGAGAATTGATTTACCTTTGGCGGAAAACCTCAGATGGACAAATCAGAGTCAAATAATAGCGGCACAAAATTTAGATAGTAACTGGATATCTATTCTTCCTTTAACTAGTCAATGGATAAAAGCACAAAGTGCAACTTTGAATTCGCATTGCTATGTAAATGATAGTGTTTTTATCTACGTAGATAGTTGTAAAACAATAACAGGAAATGTTTTTCTCGATTCCATTGAAAATTGTCAATTTGATACAAATGAATCTAGATTAACTAATAGGAATCTTTATATTTCAAATGTATATAGAGCTTCCAATTATACTCTAGTCTTAGATTCAATGGGTAACTATAAGGTAAAACTACCAATCAATTCTAGTTATAAGTACAAAATGGAATATCTTCGATTTAACTGCAATTCTAGTCAAGGAGAAATAATACATTTTATTCGTAGTAATGACACTGTCATTCATTTACCAATTCAGGATAGCGTAGCATTATCTAACCTAAAATACGAAATATCCGATTCAGTTATATGTTCAGGAGATACCTTGGTACTAATACTTAAATTTGACAAATCCTTTGGAAATGGCTTGATAGAAGTCAATTTCGGTGACGGTCGTATAGAGAAAATAGGATTGAATTTAGAAGCTAGCTCTAATTATAAATTTATTTGGAGTCACAAATATTCGAAATTAGGAGAATCTGATTTGTTCATTAGATTAATTTTCCCTAATAAGAATCAGCTATTACTCTATTCAAAAAGAATGGAGGTAGGAAGGTGTATTAAAGGTCGAGTTTATTTTGATGCAAATGATAATTGTCAATATCGGCAAGGTATCGATATACCTATTTATCCAAAAATAGTTATGCTCAAAAACTTAAATTCAAATCTGGTAAAGTCAACTATATCTGCAAATGGCGGTTTTTATAAATTTGTTACAGATCCTAGGTTTCAATATTTAGTTTATTCAAATGAGATAACGAATTGTCCAGATCAAGAAAATGGAATCAATATAGATTCTGGTCAGGTAGTAAAAGCCGAATATAATCTACCTCTAAATTCTAAGTATATTAATTATAGAGTTACAGAAAGTAGAATAGGAAGGATTGATTTGTTTAGGGAACTCGAATTTCAAATAGGTGTCGCAGCAATCCATAAACTAGATAATGCGATTTATAACTATCAAATAAATATACCACCTAAAGTTTCATTGAGCTCTATATCTGGACAAATTCAATACTCTGTAAATAATAGAATATTAAGTGTCAGTTCTTTGTCAGGATTTAAAATAAGGTTTAAATTTGACTCTTTAGTTCACTTGGACACCCTTTGCTTTCATATTAAACTAAAAAGATTATTCAATGAACAAGATACTTTAGATAATGAACTCATCGCCTGTATTCCCGCTTTTACGTCTTATGACCCCAATATGAAAATAGTCAGCATAGCTAGTCAAGAAAAGAATGGTAATTTTACAAACAAGAATCATCCACTAAACTATACCATACATTTTCAAAATACTGGGACAGTGGCAGCCCGTGATGTCTCTATACTTGATACGATAAGTCCTTTTTTAGATATTACTAGCCTAGAGTTTTTATCCTCGAGTCATAGTATGATTCCATCTATTAGCGAAAATCGACTACTTCGATTTGACTTTAAAACAATAATGCTACCTGATAGCCACTCCAATCCTATAGGCAGCAAAGGCTATGTGAGTTACTCTATAAAACCATTAAGCAATTTTGATAATGGTCAGGTGATACGAAATTCTGCCCAAATCTTCTTTGACTTCAATCCACCAATTCTTACGAATACTACTCGCAATTCTTTTGTTTATAAATTGTCGGATAGTACAGAAAAAAATAGTAATATAGAAGAGATATTGAATGAAAATGTTTTTTGCTATCCGAATCCTTTTCAAACTAAAATTAATTTTAAATTAAATCAAAATTCAAAGCAAGTTAACATCATTCTGACTGATATAGAAGGAAGACAATTGCTTCGTTACAATTTTAGTAACATTTCAGAAATAAGCATTGATGACATTCCTTTAAGTTCTGGTCTATATATTTTCCAGATAGAAACGGATAAAGAAAGGTTATTTTTTAAGGTAAAAAAAGAATAGCTTATCCCATTTTCTCAGCCAGCTCTAGCCATCGCAGATTGTAGTCCTCTATGGTCTTGGCTATAACGGATAGTCTGTCGGTGACTTTTTGTAATTCTTCAAATGAAAGAGATTCTGTAAGTTTCGAAGAAAGATCAAGTTGTTCTATTTCCAATTTTGGCAATTCAACTTCTATTTTCGAAAATTCTCTCTGCTCGTTAAAACTCATTTTGTTTTGAGACTTACTACTTGTCTTGGTTTCTGTCGTTTTATCTGTTTCAGGCTTGGATTCAGTATTAGTGTATTTTGTATCCTGTAGTTCATTTCTATACTCTGTATAGGTACCGTAGTAATCTCTCACTTTTCCATTTCCTTCGAAGCAGAAAAGATGCTCTACACAGTTATCCATGAAATATCTATCATGCGATATCACAATGACACAGCCTTCAAATTCTTCAATAAATTCTTGGAGGACGTTCAATGTGATGATATCTAGATCATTGGTAGGCTCATCGAGAATTAGAAAATTAGGATTGAGCATCAAGGTGCGAATCAAAGACAGGCGCCGTTTTTCTCCACCACTTAGTTTTTTCACAAAGACATAATGCATATGACCCGGAAAGAGAAATCGCTCTAACATTTGCGAAGCTGTATACGATTTCCCTCCTTTGAGTGGTATATGCTCTGCCGCATCTTTTATGATTTCTATCATGCGCTTCTCTCCGTCAAATTCATTATTCTCTTGTCTGTAATAGCCTATTTTGACTGTTTCACCAAGAACTACTTCTCCTTTATCTGGCTTTTCTAGACCCATGATGAGATTGAGAAAAGTTGTTTTTCCAACACCGTTTTTCCCTACTATTCCTACTTTTTCATTTCGCTTAAACTTATAATCAAAATTCTCCAGAATTTTTTTAGTCCCAAAAGATTTATAGGCCTTATGAAATTCTAAGATCTTACTACCTAGCCTATTCTCTACTGTTTCTAGTTTTAGTTCGTCTTTCTTAGGCTTCAGTACCGTATTTTCTTCTATTGTATCGAAATTTTGGATACGCGATTTAGCCTTAGTGGTTCTGGCCTTTGGCTGCTTACTCATCCATTCTTTCTCTCTACGGAATATATTTTTCATCTTCTCATTTTGTGAGAATAGAATGTCCATTTGCAGATTTTTTTTCTCGAGGTAATAGGCGTAAGTACCGGCATACTTCTGCATTTTACCATTTTCCAATTCTACGATTTGATTACAAACCGCATCTAAAAAATAACGATCGTGTGTGATCACTAACAGGGTCAGTTCTCTGCTTCGTAGATAGTTTTCTAGCCACTCTATCATCTCTGGGTCTAGGTGGTTGGTAGGCTCATCCATGAGGATGAGGTCGGGTTCTTCGATCAGAATAGCCGAGAGAGCTACGCGCTTCTTCTGACCACCAGATAGCCTACCCACACGCTGCTCTAGATCGTAGATATCTAGTTTGCCGAGTATCTGACTCATTCTCGATTCTAGGTCCCAGACATTGAGTTTATCCATAGCTACCATGGCATCTTCCAGCGAGTAGTTGCCTTCCATCGCTTTATTGTAGTTATCTATGGCCTGAAATTTCTCTGAATTTTGACTAAAAAGGACTTCTCGAATAGTCATAGTCTCATCGAGCGGTGTATCTTGCTGAAGATAACCCACCTTGACATCCGAATGAATGAAAAACTTGGCATCGCTATTTGGCAGTTCTTCACCAAAAATCATTTTTAAAAGCGTGGTCTTGCCCGTGCCATTTTTTGCTACTAGCGCTACTTTATCACCTTTATTGATATAGAAATTGATATCTTCAAATATGATTTTGTCTCCATAATGAAGAGTAAGGTTTTCTATAGCTAAATAATTCATAAGTCGTTAAAATTGGAGTGCAAATATAGGCTATTCGACGAAACTAGGCAGACAATGTCTGACGTTTTTGAGATCAGGCTTTTCCTTTCGGATTTAAAAGCTCTTATGACCTAAAAATCTATTACAAATAATTTATCTTACCTACGATTTAGCCGCATACAAACTATGCTTTTCTAAATCATTGTATTTAATGATATCTAGAGTTCTGATATGAGTACCATCCATGAATACTTTGGGAGCGCAGCCCGCCTCGAATGCTTCCTGCCAACGCTGGGCGCATAGACACCATTTGTCGCCGGGTTTTAGACCTGGAAACCATGGATTAGGCGAGGACAGATCATTACCAGCAGCTTTCGAAAAGGATAGAAATTCTTCGGTGACGACTACACAGACCGTGTGCACTCCGGTATCATCGTCATCTGTATGGCAGAATCCATCGCGGTACCAGCCTGTTCTAGGTTCAAAACAACAAGCCTGAAGAGGCTCTTCGTAAACATTTAGGGAATTGGATGAGGTCATATTTTTTGCACTTTTCTCTATATGCAAATCTAGCTTTTATTTTGTGAATTAGAAATTTACTAATACTTAGAAGAAGTCACAGAGCTCTCCAAAAAAGGGACTAAGGTTACAAAACCTTACTAGCGGGAGAAGTCTGCACGTATTTTAGTAATTTTTGTGTCGCTATTTATTAGTTTCAGATAGGCTTTTACGATCCATTTGCAGAATATTCTAGGAGAAGAAAATATAAGGACATTACATTCCTTTATACTTTATGAACTCTATAAGAACCTTTGCCCTCGAAAACTTACAGCGAATCCCTATCCACTGCAGCTGATACACCCTTCTTCCATCGTGCATACAGGTCCGTTGACAGGCTCTGCTGTGAAGCTATCGAGTACATCGGCTGCGAATTTCGCAGGCTCTTTGATGGTCTGTACGGTGGAGTTTTTGATTTCTTCGGCTACCGGTATTTGAGCTACTTCCTTTTCGATAGTCACCTGTGAGGCGCGGGTAGCAGCTTTAGATCGAAGGTAGTAGGTACCTGTTTTCAAGCCTTTTTCCCATGCGTGTAGGTGCATCGCGGTCAGCATTGCATTGTTTGGATTTTCTAGGTGGATATTCATAGACTGCGATTGGCAGATGAATGCACCTCTATCGGCAGCCATATCTATAATAGCCCGCTGCTTGATCTCCCAGACTGTTTTATACAAGTCTTTGATATGCTGTGGTATGCCAGGGATATTCTGAATAGAACCATCTTCGCCTATGATTTTATTTTTCAGTTCTTCAGACCACAGGCCTAAATCGACTAAGTCATTCAATAAATGTTTATTCACTATGATGAAGTCTCCAGAGTTGACTCTACGAATATAAATATTGGAGGTATAAGGCTCGAAGCATTCATTATTTCCTAATATTTGCGAAGTAGACGCTGTAGGCATCGGTGCCAATAAGAGTGAATTTCGTGCACCGTGTTCCATGACATCTTTTCTTAAGCTTTCCCAGTCGTAGCGTTCGTTTCCTGGGTTCACATTCCACATGTCAAACTGGAAGATGCCTTTGGAAAGAGGAGAGCCTTCGAAGGAAGAGTATTTACCTTCTTCTCTGGCTAACTCTATAGACGTCTTCATCGCAGAGTAGTATATGGTCTCGAAAATATCTCTGTTGAGCTTTTTAGCTGCTTCTGATTCGAATGGCATACGCATCAAGATAAATGCATCTGCTAATCCTTGCACACCTATACCGATAGGTCTATGACGCATATTGCTATTCTGCGCTTCTATGACTGGATAGTAGTTGACGTCTATGATTCTATTGAGATTTCTAGTCACTCGAGCTGTCACCTCTTCTAGCTTTTTGAAATCATATTTTTTATCTTCCGTTACGAATTTATTCAAGGCAATAGAAGCTAAATTACAAACCGCTATCTCATCTTCTGATGTATATTCTATAATCTCACAGCATAGGTTAGAACTTTTTATCGTACCTAGATTCTGCTGATTGGATTTTGAATTGGCGTGGTCTTTGTATAGGATATACGGTGTACCTGTCTCTACCTGTGAAGTCAAAATTTTCAACCACACTTCGGATGCTTTGATGGTTTTCTTTACCTTGCCTTCAGCTTCGTATCTTTCGTAAAGCGCTTCAAACTCTGCAGAGTGGCTGTCTGCTAATCCTGGACATTCATTCGGACACATTAGAGACCAATCACCATCTACTTTGAGACGCTTCATGAATAAATCAGGAATCCACATGCCGTAAAATAAATCTCTGGCGCGCATTTCTTCCTTACCATTATTTTTCTTTAGATCTAGAAATTCCATCACATCTGCATGCCACGGCTCTAGATATACGGCAAAAGCACCTTTTCGCTTTCCTCCACCCTGATCTACATAGCGCGCGGTATCATTAAATACCTTGAGCATAGGAACTATCCCATTGGATGTACCATTCGTTCCTTTGATATAGCTACCATTCGCACGAATATTATGAATGCTGAGGCCTATACCGCCAGCACTCTTTGATATTTGAGCACATTGTTTGAGTGTATCGAATATACCATCTATACTATCATTCTTAGTCGTCAATAGAAAACATGAAGAAAGCTGTGGCTTAGGGGTTCCTGCATTGAATAGGGTAGGAGTAGCATGGGTAAACCATTTCTCACTCATCATATTATAAGTCTCGATGGCATCATCTATATTGCCTTTGTGAATACCAACGGCTACACGCATGATCATGTGCTGTGGTCTCTCCACTATTTTGCCATGTATTTTTAGCAAATAAGATTTTTCTAAGGTTCTAAACCCAAAATAATCATAGAATGAATCTCGTGCATGCACTATGGCGGCATCTAATTTTTCTTTATTAGCCATGACCACTTCATACACATCGTCTGCTATCAATCCTGCTTGTTCACCTGTTTCTATCTGTACGTAATGATATAAATCAGAGATAACATCAGAGAATTTTTTCTTGGTATTCTTATGTAAATTGGATACGGCTATTCTCGCGGCTAATACAGCATAGTCTGGGTGAATAGGAGTCATAGATGCGGAAGTCTGCGCTGCCAATTCATCTAACTGCGATGTAGTCACTCCATCAAAGATACCACTTATGACGTATTTAGTCACACGCTGTGGCACTACATATTCTGGATTCAACCCATAGCAGAGTTTGCGCACACGCTCTGTGACTTTGTCATACATGACTGGCTCTTGGTTTCCGCCTCTTTTGATTACGTACATATGGCTATTTTATTTATATTATTAAAAATCGATTTCATTGTTTTGAGGTATACTAAAGGCAGTATCTTCTGCTGCCTTGTCTACACCTGCTTTTTGGTACTCTCCTACTTTTCTTTCGAAGAAATTGGTCTTTGGTCGCATAGATATCATTTCCATCCATGGGAAAGGATTAGATGCGTTATATATTTTCGGACAGCCTAGTGATATAAGTAGTCTATCCGCTACAAATTCTATGTATTTACACATAGATTCTGAATTCATACCTATGAGAGATACTGGTAGGGCATCACTGACAAATTCTTTTTCATACTCGACCGCTTCTGAGATAATAGCCGTCACAGTTTCGTTACTCAATTTATTATTGAGCATAGAGTATAGCAGGCAAGCGAAATCACAATGCTGTCCTTCGTCTCTTGATATTAATTCATTGGAAAAGCTCAATCCCTTCATCAGTCCTCTATTATTTAACCAATAGATGGAACAAAATGAACCAGAAAAGAATATACCTTCTACCGCTGCGAAGGCAACCAATCGCTCAGCAAACGAAGTAGACTTCTCAATCCACCTAAGTGCCCAATCTGCTTTTTTCTTCACACATGGTACGGTCTCTAGTGCGTTAAATAATCGTTCTTTTTCTTTTGGATCTCTTATGTATGTGTCGATCAATAAACTGTAGGTCTCTGCGTGAATGTTTTCTATCGCTACCTGATAGCCATAAAAACATCTAGCCTCCGGAATGGTAACATCCTGCATGAAGTTGACCACTAGATTTTCATTGACTATGCCATCGCTGGCAGCAAAAAATGCTAATACATGCGAAATAAAATGTTTTTCATCCGCATTCAATTTATTATTCCAATCATCTAAATCGGGCTGCAAATCTATCTCTTCAGCCACCCAAAAGCTATTCACCGCATCTTTATACATTCTCCAGATATTTTCATGCTGGATAGGAAATAACACAAATCGATCGTTCGATTCTTGTAGTATGGGTTCTATATTCTGTGCCTTTTCCATTATATGATTATATTTGTACGTTTAATTTTGAGATCGTTAAATAAATAAGAAAACTTGTTATTACTTTCTGTTGACAAAACTAATTTTTATATTAACGAATTCATTTTTATGTATCCACATGTGTTCAAAAAAATATAGTTATTTTTATCTTCCTATACGAGACTAAGGTTTGAACAATATTTCCTCATTTATACTGACCAGTAAATTGAAAGAATACGCTAAAAGTGTTGGCTTTCAAGATATTGGCATTTCTAAAGCCATTACTTTAGAAAAGGAAGCAAAAGACTTAGAACGCTGGTTAAAAAGTGGTTATCAAGGTGAAATGAGTTATATGGAACGAAATTTTGACTTGCGAATTGACCCAAGAAAACTCCATGAGAATACAAAAAGTATTATCAGTTTATCCTATAATTACTTTAAGGAAAAAAATCAGGAAGATGATCCTGAACAGATTAAGATTTCAAAGTATGCTAGAGGTCGAGATTATCACATGGTGTTGAAAAGAAAATTGAAATTAGTCATAGAATGGCTCAAAAATGAACTAGGAGATATCAGCGCGCGAGGATTTGTAGATAGCGCCCCTATCATGGAGAGAGTATGGGCCGAAAAAAGCGGCCTAGGTTGGGTTGGAAAGAATTCGCTTCTACTCACTAAGGCCAAAGGTAGTTATTTTTTTTTAGCAGAAATATTCCTCGATGTAGAGCTAGACTACGATAGTCCTGTAAAAAATTATTGTGGTACCTGTACCAAGTGTATCGATGCCTGTCCTACGCAGGCCATCGTAGCGCCTTATGTAGTGGATAGTAAAAAATGTATATCTTATTTGACTATAGAATATCGTGGAGAAGCTCTGCCACAGGACTATACCAACCATAGTCAAGGCTGGGTATATGGCTGCGATATATGTCAAGATGTCTGCCCTATCAATGCCAGAGCTCAGCAGCACAAAGAACCAGAATTTGAGGACAAGTCAATTTTCTCCTCCATGCATCGCAGTATATGGGAAGAAATAACCGAAGACAATTTCAATGAAGTATTTCACGATAGCTCCATCAAGCGCGCAGGCTATAAAGGATTGATGAGAAATTTAGAGTTTAGTAAGAAGTAAATGATAATTATTAGTCCTAAGGTATAAATTTTTAGTTAATAGTTTTGTATCGTACATTAAACTTGTTAAGTCTATTTTGAAATTATTTATGAGAGGCCTCTTTTTTTTAAGTTTAATAATGTTTATTTGCTATCGGTCAAATGCGCAAGACTCGACCGGAAATCCATTAAGAATAAGTGCTTATGGAGAGTTTTATCATAGCTACGATTTTTCTGAACCTATGAATGGGGGAAAATCTAATTTTATATATAACCACAAAAGGCATAATGAAATCACATCTAATCTCATTTATGTCAAAGCTAATTATCAAAAACAACATTACAGGGCGAACCTTGGAGCTATGGTCGGGACTTATGCGGAGTATAATTTAGCATCTGAACCTACATGGGCACAGTTTATCTATGAAGCTAATGCTGGAATGAAGCTCTCTAAAAGACATAATCTCTGGTTCGATATCGGTATCATGCCTTCTCATTTAGGATTTGAAAGTGCCGTAGGAGGTGATTGCTGGACCCTAACGAGGAGTTTATTGTCGGAGGGTTCACCGTATTATGAAGCAGGAGCCAAGTTGTCATTTACATCTAAAAATGAAAAACTCTATGCATCTTTTCTATTACTAAATGGCTGGCAAAGAATCAGCAAACCAACTGGTATATCCGATATACCATCTATCGGTTTTCAAGTTCAATATAAACCAAAAGAAGTATTGACCTTGAATTATGGAAATTTTATAGGAAATACACAACCTGATAGTTTAAATGCTTTAAGACATTTTCATAATGTTTATCTTCAATATGAATCGCAGAAGAAATGGGGAATTATTTTAGGATTTGATCTAGGAATAGACAAATACAATCCTACTGATTATGGCCTATGGTATTCACCTGTTGTCATTTTACGATATAAGTGGACATCTCGCTGGAGTGCAGCAGCGCGGTTAGAGTATTATTTCGATAAGCAGGGCATTATTTTTTCTACACTTTCACCTAATGGCTTTCAAACTTTCGGAGCATCTTTGAATCAGGATTTTCAAATCAACAATCATATCAAATGTAGGCTAGAATACAAGTATTTGCAGTCAAAGGATGCTATTTTTAATAACCAAAATGAAAGGAATCACGCGATTACATCAGCCTGTATTTTCTCCTTTTAAAAATAAAAGAATATAATCTGTAAACTCATCCTAAATTTGCACAATTTTTTATAAATCTATCTAGAAACTAATATTCTATATTCATGCAAACATCATCATCTGGTGGTCACCATCATCCATTATCCGCTGCGGGTATTCTCGTATCTCTAGGCATTATATATGGAGATATAGGCACTTCACCTCTGTATGTTTTAAGTGCTATAATTACCAATAAAGTTATCTCCGAAGATTTAGTCTATGGTGGTATCTCTGCTGTTTTTTGGACAATTACACTTCTAACAACTGTGAAGTATGTCATTTATACTTTGCAGGCTGACAATAATGGCGAAGGAGGAATATTTTCATTATTTGCTTTAATTAAGCGAAAAAGAAAAAGGGGTTATCTGATATGGGTAGCTATGATCGGAGGAGCCATGATGCTTGCCGATAGTGTTATTACTCCACCTATTTCTGTATCTTCTGCTATAGAAGGATTATCATTTTTCAAGGCAGATATAAATACGGTACCTATAGTCATCGCTGTGATTATTGGAATTTTCCTATTACAACAATTAGGAACTGCTAGAGTAGGTAGAAGCTTCGGACCAATTATGTTATTATGGTTCTCGGCATTAGCTGTAATTGGTGTTTTTAGTATCATGCAAAATGTTATTATACTCAAAGCCTTGAACCCATATTATGCAATTAAGATGGTATTTAATTTTTATCAAGACCCAAGTACAATGTTATCAACTAGTGGATTTTGGCTTTTAGGGGGCGTTTTCCTGTGTTCAACAGGCGCAGAAGCTTTATTTGCTGATCTAGGGCACGTAGGTAGATCAAATATTCGCATAAGTTGGATTTTCGTTAAAATTTGCCTAATTTTAAATTATCTTGGTCAAGGAGCTTTCTTGCTAAATCATGTGGGTGAAACCCTTAATGGTCAAAATCCGTTTTTTCTGATGATCCCTGGATTTTTTAAAGTCTTTATGGTTATTTTGGCATGCTTGGCAGCTATCATTGCTTCTCAAGCCGTCATTAGCGGAAGTTATTCATTAATTAGTGAGGCTATCCGTCTTAATATTTTCCCTAAGATAGAGGTTAAATATCCTTCTATGTCAGAAGGACAGATATATATTCCATTTATAAATAATTTCCTTTTAGTTGGCTGCATATTAGTGGTACTTTATTTTGAAAAAGCGGCGAATATGGAAGCTGCTTATGGGCTTTCTATCACTGTGACGATGATTATGACGACCATACTACTTCGAGAATATTTTATCGTTAAGCGCAAGTCTTTCGCCTATTTAGTTGGTTTAATTGGAGTATTTCTTTTTATTGAATCCTTATTTTTCTTTTCTAATTTATTGAAATTTTTCCATGGAGGATATATAGCCGTGCTTATTTCAGGCATATTTATTGTTTTGATGTTTAGTCGATATAGGACTATAAGAATAAAGAAAGCACTACGTGAATTTGTGCCGATCAACATGTATAAGGATCAACTGATAGAGCTTAGTCATGATGTTTCACAAGAAAAATTTGCTACTAATTTAGTATTCCTGACCACATCCTCTAATGAAGCAGAAGTAGAAAACAAAGTATTCTACTCTATATTGCATAAACAACCCAAACGCGCAGATAATTATTGGTTCGTCCATGTTCATGTGACAAGATATCCATTTACCTGCGAATATAAAGTCGATGAAATAGTCAAGAATGATATCTATCGTATTACCTTTTATCTCGGCTTCAAAGTGGAGGAAAAAATAAGTCAATTCTTGAAGCAAGTGGTAGAGGATATGGTGAAACGTGGTGAAATTACCAATATTGACAATCGCTACCATCTTGTAGACGATGAAAAGCTCTCCGGAGATTTCAAATTCTTGATGCTAGAAGAAGAATTATCGACGGAGAATGATCTAGGTTTTTGGGATAGACTAGCCATTCAGATAAATCTTTGGTTTAAATCATTTACAGCCTCACCAGAAAAATGGTTCAATATCGACAAAAATTTACTTGTAGTAGAGAAGGTGCCCCTTGTTATCAAGCAAAGCATGGATCAAATATTGGTTCGATTAGAAACTAAACCTAACTATTAAATTCATTTTATGAAAAATTTATTGTGTCTATTATTTGGACTAGTATTTACTCATGCTGTCTATGGTCAATGGGACTATGTAGATAAATCGGTTCGTCTTCAAGACGATTTCTACAACTATGTCAATGGTGGCTGGATGAAAAAAACGGAAATTCCAGCAGATAGAGGTCGGTGGGGTAGTTTCGATCAGCTCAGAGAGCATACGGATACACTGACTCTTGGTCTTCTCAATCAGCTTATACGTCAAGATGTAATTACAAATGCAGATGAGCATAAAATCAAAACGCTCTATAATGCCTTCACAGATTGGGATCAGCGGAATATAGCTGGACTAAACCCACTAAGACCTTATTTTGATTCCATAGATAAAATTAAGAATAGACAGGATTTCTATACTTATCTCACACAACTGGCAGCAGAAGGTAGAGATCCTTTTGTAGGCACTTGGGTATATAGTCATATGAGACGCAGCAATGAACAAGCAGCCTATCTCGGAGATATCAATTTGGCGCTGGGTAGAGATTATTATCAGAATGAAGATGAAAAATCAAAGGAATTAATAAATGGATTAAGTCAGTATATCAATCAATTGTATCGAATGGTTTATCCTAATGGTAAAAAGTCATTTGGGAAGCAATATATTAGTTTTCAGAAAGAAATGGCGAAGACTTTATTGTCACTTGAAGATGTGCGCAATTCAGAGTTGCAGTATAATCCTATAGCAGTAAAAAATTACAATGATTCCATTTCATCCTTTCCTGTGACGAGCTATTTTCAGCATCTTCATATGGCAGTAGATACGGTTATTATAGGTGAACTCTCTTATCATAAAAACCTAGATAAATTTATAAGAGAAGATAATCTTTCCTTTCTAAAAGATTATTTAAAAATAGAATTACTGAGAAGTTCTATGTCTCATTTGACCAAGGCTTGTGATAGTATGCAGTTTGAATTTTACGGAAAACAAGTCTATGGTCAGAATCAGCAACGCGCTATGGAAAAAAGAGCTGTAGAGACTGTGAATAGTATGATGGGAGAAGCCTTAGGTAAGGTATATGTAATGAAGTCTTTCCCTCCTCAGGCGAAGGCTAAAGCGGTCGAGTTAGTTTCTTATCTGAAAAAATCTTATGAAAAACATATACTCGCCCTACAATGGATGTCTGATTCTACTAAGAAGAAAGCCCTATACAAACTGAATAATATCGTCGTAAAGATCGGTTATCCTGATAAATGGAAAGATTATTCTAAACTCAATTTTAAATCTAATTTATATTTTGACCTAGTTAAGAGCCATAGTCTGTGGAGTGCAGAAGAGAATAGAGCCAAACTCAAACTGCCTGTGGATAGAACGGAATGGGGTATGAACCCTCAGACGGTTAATGCCTACTATAATTCTTCCTATAATGAAATTGTATTTCCTGCGGCTATATTACAGCCTCCATTTTATAGTATTGATGTAAATCCTGCTGTCAACTTTGGAGGTATTGGAGCGGTCATCGGCCATGAAATTTCTCATGGATTTGATGATGGAGGTAGTCAATATGATGGCGATGGTAATTTGAAAAACTGGTGGACGCCAGAAGACAAAGCCAAATTTCAGGTGGCGACCAAAGCGCTGGAAGCCCAGTTTAATGGCTATGAGCCTTTACCAAAAATGTTCGTTAATGGCAAATTTACACTCGGTGAAAACATAGCTGACCTAGCAGGTGTAGCTGTAGCCTTTGATGCACTTCGCATGTATATGAAAGATCATCTAATCCTAGATGGTGAAAATGTATACTCTGAGAAAGATTTCTTTTTTTCATGGGCTACAGTTTGGCGTACGAAAATGCGCGAGAAGGCGCTAGTGAATATGATTAAAACAGACCCGCATTCTCCAGGAAATTACCGAACGATAGGTCCTCTAGTCAATCTAGATGCGTTTTATGAAATCTTTGATGTCAAAGCAGGAGACAAACTTTATAAAAAACCAGAGGAGCGCATTGTCATTTGGTAGCCATATAGTTTGAGTTTAAACTTAATTCTATTTTGATTTTTGTGGAATGACGTGAGGAGTATAGATCTATTTCTAACGAAGTCTATCAAGGTGGACTCAGCAGAGGCGGAGCATGTCAAGGAGTTGGTGCTCCATATGTTTTTTGACTAAGCTTTATTTCAGTTTTTAAAAATCTATAAATACTAACTATAAAAAGATTATCAAAATCATTATCTTGAATTTCTACTCGCTCACCTGTAAGGTGTTGAATCATTTTAGGCACAGTGTTAGAGTGTCCTACCACCAAAATATTTTTTCCTTTTTGATTCACAAGTTTTTGACTGAATTCACTGAGAGAATCTAGATTATAAATAATTATTGGCTTGTGAATAGCATGGGATAATGGCTGCGCAGTTTGTTGTGTGCGGTTGTATTTAGTGCAATAAATAGAATCAATAGAGGAATGAATTAAGAGTTCAGACAATGCTTTAGCTCTCTCCTGACCTAGTAATGTTAGGGTAGTGGTGTCCGCACTATTCCTTTTCTCTGCATGGCGCACAAAATATAAATGTGTTGTGCATGAACTGAAGCAAAGGCTTATTAATAAAATGGAAAGATAAAAAATAAGATGATTCACTTTTTTATTTAGGTCTTATTAAAACTAGCCTTCCTCAATCGATCATTAATCGCTAGCCCTAAATGTTCTTCAGGTGCCCATTCGCAGATAATGTATTGCGCCTGGCACTTATCTGCGTCACGCATGATTTTAAAAAGATTCTGTGCGGCTTCTGCGCTTGAATCGTGATTAGATAGTACGAACTGTTTTTTGACCTCATAATCCTTTAATTCGTGATAATTGATAATGACGATTTCCTTTGGATACTTGTCTTTAATAAGTTCATCTATGTTACCTACTAAAAGCGGTGTTTGAGTAGCGTAGTGACTTTTTAATTGCCCTGGTGTGGTGGGTTGGTCATGATGAATATCTACTCGAATCTTTTCATGGAGGAAGGCTTCCATTTCTTCAATACTCAAGCCACCTAATCGATGGATAGTGATTTCATCTGATCTATCATCATAACCTGCTATGGTGCTTTCTATGCCTATACTCGTCTCTCCACCATTTAGTATATAGGGAATTTTCCCATTTAATTGCTCAAAGACATGTTCCGCTGAGGTAGGGCTCACTGTTCCTGAGATATTGGCACTAGGCGCTGCTAATGGAAAGTCTAGCCTATTTAGTAAATCTAAAGTGAGTGGATGATTCGGTATGCGAATAGCTACCATCGAACTACCAGCAGTCACCAAATCCGAAACTAATTCAGACTTAGGAAGAAGCACGGTTAATGGTCCAGGGGAGAATTTCTGAATTAAAATTTCCAGCTTTGAGGGCAGATGCGAAACATATTTCTTCATCTCTGTCACATTGGCTACGTGAAGAATCAATGGGTTGAATTGGGGACGATTCTTGACTCGATATATTTTAGATACCGCTTCTACTGACAAGGCATTCGCTGCAAGACCATAGACCGTTTCTGTAGGTATAGCTAGGAGCTCTTGATTATTTAAAAATTTAAAAGCTAAGTCTAAATCTAGACCAATTTGAGTTTGCATCTATTGAATCCCATTTAAGGACTAATTACTTACCTTTGAAATAGAGAATAACAGCGGCTGTAATTAGCATATTGATTAAGGAGATTGGAATCAGTTTTTTCCAGCCTAGTTCCATCAATTGATCATATCTAAATCTCGGCAGAGTCCAACGTATCCACATGAATACGAAGATGAAAAATACTGTTTTGAGCATCATAGCTCCGAAAGATAATAGAGCCAAAGGAATACCTTCGAAATGCTGCATGCCCGGGAAAGCATAGCCCCCGAAGAATAAGATAGAGATAATAGCAGAACTCACGAACATATTGATATACTCTGCAAAAAGGAAAAAGCCGAGTTTCATACTCGAGTATTCTGTATGATAGCCTCCGATCAGCTCCGTCTCGCATTCTGCCATATCAAATGGCGCTCGATTGCATTCTGCTAGTGCACAGGTAAGGAATAAAATAAAAGCCAACGGTTGATAAAACACATTCCAGTTGAGGCCTTGTAAGGCACTGATACCATAGAGTCCGCCAGATTGCTGCGAGACTATATCTTTAAGATTCATAGAGCCTGTCATCATGACGATAGTGATGATAAGTAGACCCATAGCTAATTCATAAGATATCATTTGCGAACTAGCTCGAATAGAGGAGAAGAGGGAGTACTTATTATTACTAGCCCAGCCACCTATGAGGATACCATAAATACCTACGGACAAGAATCCTAAAATATAAAGCATACCAATATTAATATCTGAAATCTGTAGAGAGATTAGCCTACCATTATGAATGAAATCAGCCCCCCAAGGTATGACTGCACTGGTCATAGTAGCTGTAAACATAGCTATACCCGGACTCACTAGAAATAATATCTTATCTGCATTGGACGGGGTAAATTCCTCTTTAAAAAACATTTTAGCGCCATCTGCTAGCGGCTGAAATAGTCCGAAAGGTCCGGCTCTATTAGGGCCTATTCTATCCTGTAAAAAAGCGGCTACTTTTCTTTCCATATAGGTAGAATACATAGCTACAACGAGTGATAGGGTAAATACAGCTGCAGCGAGAGCGGATTTTTCAATGATGAAATCGAGCATGAAGACGAAACTTTATATTATTGAGCAAATTTATTAATTATCGCTTATTCAAAGGCTATTATTTGAAAAATCGAAAATTTATTTCTTTGAACTATTATAAATCCTTTGATAGCAAAGGAGAGGGGCTTTTTGTGGAAAAACTAGTTTTAAAATAAGGGAGGAATACGTAATTTTACTAGCACATTTTATTCAAATATTTTTATGAATCCATTCGAACTCTATAACCCTACTAAGCTCATTTTCGGCACAGAATCTTTTCTACGACTATCCCATGAAATACCCGAAGGAGCTAAAATCCTTATGACCTATGGCCGTGGCAGTATAAAATTCAATGGCGTTTATGACCAAGCACTCGCTCAGTTAAAGGACTTTCAAGTACTTGAATTCGGCGGTATTGAAGCGAACCCTACCTTTGAAACACTTTTGAAAGCATTAGATATTATTCGTAGTGAAGGAATTACTTTTTTATTGGCTGTAGGCGGTGGTTCGGTGATCGATGGGACTAAATTCCTTGCTGCAGCAGCCTACTTTGAAGGAGATAGCTGGGATATATTAAAGAAAGGAATACGCGTATCGAAAGCCATGCCATTTGGAACTGTATTGACACTCCCTGCTACGGGTTCTGAGATGAATAGTGGAGCGGTGATCACACGAAAAGAAACAGGGGAGAAGCTCGCTATGGGAAGCCCAGTATTATTTCCTAAGTTTTCCTGTTTGAATCCTGAAGTCATCAAATCACTTCCACAAAGACAACTTAAAAATGGTATAGTAGATGCCTACACTCATGTTTTGGAGCAATATATGACTTACCCTATCGGAGCAGAACTCCAAGATAGAATATCAGAAAGTATTCTTAAAACCTTGATCGATATAGCCCCTAAGGTGATCTTTGAACCCTATAATCAGTCCATAGCCTCTAACTTTATGTGGTGCTGTGCCATGGCGCTCAATGGGTTGATTCAAAAAGGTGTACCTACGGACTGGAGCACTCATATGATAGGACATGAGTTGACTGCAAAATATGAAATAGACCATGCTATGACCTTAGCCATTATTTTCCCGAATTTATGGCGATATAAATTTGAAAATAAAAAAGAGAAACTATCCCAATACGCTGAGAGAATTTGGGATATCCGCACAGGCAGTTTAGAGGAGAAAGCGGAATTAGCTATTCAAAAGACCGTAGACTTTCTGCATAGCATAGAAGTGAAAATGAAGCTGAGTGATTACACAGAAAATTATAAAGGCTTTTCTGACGAAGTTAAGCAAATCTTTGAAGCAAGAAATTGGATAGCACTAGGAGAGCGAAAAGACATAACACCTGAAGATGTAAAGAAAATTGTAGAGCGTAGTTATTAGAGAAAAGAACTATAATATAGACTTAAACTCCCATCCTAAAAACTAAGAAATAGCAAGGCTCAGAATCACTTTATTTATGCCTTACATAAATATGCTTTATGTTCTGGAGACCTGTCTCTCGCACATCGATTTCAAATACAGGTATAGATTTGATAAGCGGTAATAATTTCGGAAAACCAAAATTACGCGGATCAAAGTCTGGACGGCGTCTTAGTATGTAATTTCCCAGCTCTCCTAAGAAGGTCCAACCACTCTCATCTGCTAGGTCATTGACGCTTTGTTTGATGAGTTTGATAGTTTCAGGATTGACTTTATTTAATGGTTCTTTTTTTACTTTTTGCTTCTTATCGGCCTTAGAGATGGTTACTATCTCTGTTTTCTCGGCCTTCAGTATTTCTATATAGATAAACTTATTACAGGCGGCTATAAAGGGTTGTGGGGTTTTCTTCTCACCAAATCCTATAACTTTCATGCCTGCTTCACGCAGTCTAGTAGCTAGTCTGGTAAAGTCGCTATCGCTAGAGACGATACAAAATCCATCCACCTTTCCTGAATATAGAATGTCCATAGCATCTATGATGAGAGCGCTGTCACTTGAGTTTTTACCTGTTGTATAGCTGTATTGCTGTATTGGGGTTATAGCATTTTCGAGTAAGATATTTTTCCATCCAGATACCGTCGGCTTCGTCCAGTCGGCATAGATACGTTTAATTGTAGGTGTACCATTTTTTGCTATTTCTTCTAGCATCTCTTTCACATTGGCATAGGGTACATTATCGGCATCGATTAGCACGGCCAGTTTTTCGTCGGTCATTATATCTTCGTTTTAATTGAGCCTAAAGATAAGGTATTGGGCAGGATAATCTTTAATTTTCTGACTAAATTTAAGGTATTTCTTTACTGAATTGTCCACTTTGTCAATTTGTACTAGGGATGGACAGAATAAAGTAGGATGATTTTCTCATTCAAGATTTTATCCTTTTTATAAGGAATCTGATATAATTATCTACCCCGCCTAATTCTAAGATTTTCTTGAAGGAGAGTTTAATGAGAGAAAAATATAATAAGCCTGTATATTGAATAATTCCTTTGCGTGGTAAAGAAAAAATTAATATTAGACTGCTAAAAAATCCTGCTTAAGTATATCTAGTAAAATCTATCATAAATTGCATGTTTTAAATGACTTCTGCATTATTCGAAGGGAATAATCTCTGACTCTAATTTGGTATCTAATTATGTTTATCTAGGATTAGGATTCAATTATGAAAAGGGAAATTTGATACATCAAAATTCAGGTTAAATGAAAAAAGATAACTAAATAAAAACATCAATTGAGTTTCATTTCAGGACTCTCTGACAAAGGTACTTATGAGAATAACAATACCTTACCTTACGCTATGATCATGTATTATAGAAATCTATATAATGGTGCATTTAATGCATTTTAGTATAGATTATTTCCTGAGTGCAAGAATTATGATTACAAAGAAAAGCTATTGAAAGAGAGAGAAAAAATAGATGTGGCTATGACATTCGGGAATGAAATATTTTTCAAAAAAACGAGCTTTCAAGCTACACTAGGTATATATTTATATTCCATCAGTCAATTCAAAAACATACTCTATCAGCGAGTAGGCATCAATTATAGGTTAGTAGATTTTGAAAAGATTAGAATTTCAATAGGTGTGCAACTTAAAGCTCATGGAGGCTTGACTTAATCAGCCGAGAGTAAACACATTTATTGTAATTAGACACAACGGTTTCTCTTATTCCAGTTTCATTATTAATTCGACTTACTCGAATTTCTAATTCATTTAAATAGTGACTAGAATCATTTCAATATAGATTATACTTGACTAAATGGCTTTGCTCGACACAGAGTTTATAAATTCCACATTGATATTGAAACTTAATTTCCTTGAATCTTGAATTCTATCGATTTTCAATTATTTTATTACCATGAAATAACTGAAGATTTATATTCTCAAAGTCTATTTTTTATTCTGCCTTTGCAGAATTGTCTAGATAAGAAAGCTCAGTATTACATATATAATAATTATACATGAAATTGAGCCATTTATTTTATCCTCACCCTTTTTAGGTCTAGTGTATTCAATACATTAAGACTAAGACCTTCAATATTGGGCTGCACGAGTCGAATGGTCTGATCATAAAATAATGGAACGATAGGAGATTCTTCTACAAGGATCTCTTCGAGTTGTCGATAATAATTTCTTCGAATACTCGGATTCATTTCAGACATTAATTTTTCATAGAGCATATCATATTTCGCATTTGAAAAACGGGTATAGTTTGGTGGGGAGCCATTTTTAGAATAAAAACAAGCTAAGAAGTTTTCCGCATCGGGATAGTCCGCCATCCATGAACGACGAAAAAAATCTAATTGCCCAGCCGCTGCCAGTTGCATCATCAAATCCGCGGGATGCAGTTTGATCTCTACCTTAAAACCAACAGAACTTAATTGATGAGCTAGGAGCTCTGCCATTTCTACAAAGTTATTATTAATATGAAGTTCTAATGTA
>Ga0078894_10000789_pt1 | contig 22545 bp, 4 predicted proteins | sample LauGreSu1BDMLBSD_2_FD_67506 | JGI IMG/M metagenome (GOLD analysis project Ga0078894, IMG submission 67506) | Freshwater lake microbial communities from Lake Michigan, USA - Su13.BD.MLB.SD (version 4) (version 4) | ecosystem: Environmental > Aquatic > Freshwater > Lake | place: Lake Michigan, USA... | reverse complement strand
CGGCTGCGCGAAGGGAGCCGCCACCGCGGCGCTGTCGCATGGTATGCTGCCGCGGCCGCGGCAGCATACCATGCGACAGCGCCGCGGTGGCGGCTCCCTTCGCGCAGCCGGTCCGCGAGGGGGCGGGCCAACGGCACACGCACGAACGCTCCTCGACGAGCCGGAAGCATCGAACCGAGCGTTGCCTGTGGTGTGGTCGCCAGCTGATGCATCGTCAGCGCCACCTGCTCGAGCAACGTTGCCGCCCGCGTGGCATCGATGCGCACAGGGTCGAGATCGAGCGTCACCTCACAGCACTCCCCCGGCAACACCGTCAGGGCAAGCGCATAATGTGTGTAGCTCCGTACCTCCAGCTCGGTCACCTGAAGTGCGCCCGGCACCGGGGCAACTTCCCGCAAGGGATAGTTCTCCACCACTACTAATGAGTCGAACAGCGACTGATCCCGCGGCACACGGCTGCAGCGATGCACGGCCGTGGCGGGATACGAGGCCATGCTTTCCAGCTCGGCCTGCTGGTGATGCAGACTGCGAAGCCAGGCACTCACACGACGACGACGATCCACCTGCACGCGCAGGGGCACGGTCACGATATACAGACCGACGGCATCGTCCATGTCCGGCAACTCGGGCGGACGCCCGGACAGCGTGACGCCAAAGAGCACATCGTCGACGTCGGCGCTGCCCGCCAGCACCAGCGCCCACGCTGCGCGCGCGAGCGTACTCAAGGTGATGCGCTGCGCGCGCGCGCCGTTGGTCAGCTCGCGCGTCTGTTCTGCGGTCAATACCCGTGCGCACCGAACGCGCTCTGCCCCCTGATCGTGTGGCGCCGCTGACACGGGCGCGATCGGCAGCGCGGCCGGCAACGGTGTCGGCGCAGTCACGTCGCCCAGCACGCCGGACCAATACTCGCGCAGACGCGTCGTATCGCGGCCCGCCTGCCATTGGACGTAGTCACGTGGCGACGCGGAGCGCCTCGGCCACGGAACCTCCCGACGCGGGTGGTGCTGTAAATCGGCATAGCAGGCCACCACATCGCGCACGACCAACTGGGTACTCCAACCGTCGAGCACGATGTGGTGGTGCGACCAGCACACCACGGTCGTGTTGTCAGCCCCCAGCAGCAGCCGTACGCGTTGCAGTGGCCCACCGGCGAGATCGAAGGGGTGCGCGCGATCCTCTGCCATGGCCGCCGTCGCACGTGCCAGCAGCTCGTCGTGCGTGGCGCCACGACACTCGTCGATCACCCAGTCGGTACGCCCGTGCGGGAGAATCACCTGGACGGGATGGGGCACGTCGCGCCAGCGGAACACGGTGCGCAGCGCTGGATGCCGCACCGTTACCATGTCCCACGCCTGCTGAAACGCGGAGGCATCGAAGGCCCCGTCGAGCGTGAACACCCATTGCTCGTGATACGCGTCGCCGTCAGTGCCGCGGAGCCAGTGGTAGAGCAGCCCCTCCTGTACCGGCGTACAGGCCACGAGGTCCTCCACGCGCGCCCGTGGCGGCGCCGCACCGGGGACGGAGGCCACCACGCGCGCGATCTCGTCCCGTGACAGCCCGCTCACCGGTACATCACTGGGCGTCATCATCCCCAGGTCAGGGCGCTCGGCATGCGCGATGAACGTGGCCACCAGATCAGCAACGGCACGACTGAGCGCCGTCACGTGATCGGTGGAGAGACGACGTGGATCGTAGCCGAATGACATTTCACAGCATCCCGCACGCACGAGCGCCGTGACCTCCAAGGCATGACGTCGCGCCACGGACGCCTCGGTGGGTTCACCAAGGTCGAGGTCCGACAGCCCCCAGCCGCTCAGCGACAGCGTCGCATCCGTCCGACCGAGATAATTGAACTGCACGGCGGCGGCGGACCGCGACAGGCGGTCGCGCGTGGCTGCGTCAGGATCGAACGTCCGAAGTGCACCGTATCCGATCCCTTCGGTGGGAACGGCGCGGAGCGTCTCCTTCACTTCCACCAGCCAGCGCCCCGGATCGTCCTGCACCGGCACGTCGTTTCCTGGCGCGCACACACACACGGGGTATCGTGCCGTGAACCATCCGACAGAGCGCGCGAGATCCACACCGGGGAGGGCGGTCCGTCCATGATGTTCGAGATCCACGAGGACACGCCGGCTTCCGGTCGCCTCGGTCAGAGCCGCGAGCAATGCCGCGAGCAGTAACTCCTCCACGGTCGTGCCGTATGCCCGCCCTGACTGTGTCAGCAGGCGATGCGTGGTCTCGATATCGAGCGTGACGGTAGCGGTCGCCGATGCCACACCGTGAGGCACGGCACCCGATGGGGCCCACGCCTCGTCCCACGCATCGCCAGACTCCGTAGCGCGGAGCCAATAGTCACGCTCCGTCTGCCCAGCACCCGCAGCCCACGCGGCCAGCACGGCGGCCCAGGCGCTCATGCTTCGCGTGACCGGAGCCAATTCGGCATCCGGCGTCGTGCACAGCAGGGCAAGATCATCGAGCAGAATGCGCCACGACACGCCATCCACCACGAGGTGGTGTGCAAGCAGCAGGAGACGGGGCGGGCGCTGCTCCACCGTGAACAGCACCGCCCGCATCATGTGTCCACGACTCGGATCGAGCTCCTGCTGCAGCTGGTGACAGGCTGCGACGATCGCCGCGTCGTCAGTCACGTGGCGTTGCTCCACGACGGGCGGTGCCGCCTCCACCTCCTGCCGCCACTCTCCTTCGGTGCGACGCACACACAATCGCAAGGCGTCGTGGTGTGCCAGCACGCGATTGAGCGCGGCGATGAGTGAACCGGGCGCGGTGGTGGCAGGAAGATCGAGCAACACGCTCTGATGCACACCACGCACCGCCGCCGGCAGGGGCCCAGTGCACGGCTCCAGCAGCTCGGCTTGCAGTGGAGTCAGTCCCCCCGAACCCGCAAAAACGTCCGCCGGACCGTCATCCTCGCGAACGACACGGGCAAGCGAGGCGACGGTCGGATGGGCAAAGAGCTGGCGGACCGACAACGGGATCTGCTGCGCGCGGGCACGGGCCACGACCTGCAGAGCGAGGATCGAGTCGCCGCCGAGCGCGAAGAAGTCGTCGTCTGGCCCGATCGCATCCACTTGCAGCACGGTGCGCCAGAGTTCCTGCAACTGCGCCATCACGTGCAGACGGGCATCATCGTCGTCTCCCGTGCGGCCTCGATCCGTTTCCCACGGCAACGCGACCGCACGCGTCGAATCGATCGAAACGGCATTCGGTGCCGACATCGTGACCGCGACGTCGATGGCCGGACGCCACCACGCGAAGGAGGCCAGCGGCACGTCGGGGGCCGCCACCAAATCGTCGAGCATCCGCAGTAGCACATCGCTCATGGTGCCCACGCGCGCCGCATCGAACAGGTCCGCGTTGTACTCGAGCTCGAGCAACGCAGTGCCATCCGGCTGCTCACGGAGGCCCAGCGACAGATCGAACTTCGCGAGCGGCACCTCGGCCGTCAGGTCGTTGAGGCGAAGCGCCGTCGGGCGAGCGACCGCATCCCACGCCTCTTCATACGTGAGGAGAACGTCGAAGAGCGGCGAACGCGATGGATCGCGGGTGATCGCCAACTCCTCGAGCAGCAGGTCGAACGGGTACGCCGCGTGCTCGAAGGCATGCGTGGCCGTCTGCTGCGCGGCGCGCAGGCAGTCGACGAAGGTGTGCGCGTCGTGCACGGTCCCCGTCAGGACGACCGTGTTCACGTACATGCCGATCTGTGCGGTCAGCCCCGCCTCGCGGCGCCCAGACACCGGCGTGCCGATCGCCATGGACTCCTGTCCGCTGAACGTCCGCATCGCCACCTGGCACAGAGCGAGCCACCCCATATACGGACTGGCGTGCTGCGCCCGCGCCCGCGCTTCGATCGCCTGTCGCCGAGCGGCAGATACGGCTACCCGCAGGCGCCCACCGGCACTCGTCTTGACGTCGGGACGGGAACGGTCAGTCGGCAGCGCCAATGGCGGCGGCGGCGAGGCCAGACGATCCAGCCAGTATGCACGATCGAGTGAAGCGGCCGGTGAGCGCAGGTAGCGCTGTTGCCAGCGTACATAGTCCCGATACTGCAGCGGCAACGGCGGGAGCGGGGCATCCGCTTCGTACGCGGCGAGGAGATCGGTGATCAGCACGCGAGCCGACTGCTCATCGGTCACGATATGATGCTGGGTGATCACCAGCACGTGACGGGACGCGTCGAGCACGAGCAGCGTGGCGCGCCACGGCGCACCGTCGAACAGCGGCACCGGCTCCAGTGCCTCTCGCGCCAACCACGCCCGGCAGGCGTCGGGATTGGAGAGCGCGGGATCCTGCACGATCTGGAGCGGCACGAGCGGAGTCGGCGAGACCCGCTGACGAGGCTCGCCGTCGATGACCACGAACTGCGTGCGCAGGCTTTCGTGGCGGTACGCTGCGGCGTCGAGTGCGCGGGCCAGGCGTGCGCGATCGAGCGGCCCTTCCAGCAACACCGGCGCTACGATGCTGTAGACCGCCCGGTCCGCCTCGAGATGATCCAAGACCCACAGGCGCCGCTGCTCATGCGACAGCGGATAGTGCGGCGCCGTAGGTGTGGGTGCGATGCGTGGGCGCGTCGACGGTGGCGACGCGGTGGAGAACGCCGTACGCATAGCGCCGCCAGCCGCGGCGATCTGTCCGGCCAATGCGCGCAACGTCCGGGCGTCGAACACCGCAGACAGCGGCACGTCTACGCCGAAGGCCTCGTGGATCGCGGCCAGCAGCTCCATCGCCCGGAGACTGTGACCGCCGAGGGCCACGAAGTCGGCATCAGCGCTATCCACCGGTGCGCCGAGCACTTTGGTATAGAGCGCCGCCAGTGTCTGTTCCCAAACACCCTGCACGGGAAGCGCCGGTGCCGACATGGTGGCCGCAGCGTCCATCGCCGCGTGCAGCCGTCGGCGATCCACCTTGCCATTCGCGTTCAACGGCAACCGGTCCAAGACCACGATGCGCGAAGGAATGAGCGCGGCGTGCAGCCGGTCGCGTAACGCCCGACGAATGGCGTGCGGCGTGGGCGGCGCGTGGCCCTCGCGCGGCACCACGGCCGCGATCAACGTCGTGCCGACCGCGGCGTCGGTCGCTTCCTCCGTGAGCGCGCACGCCTCGCGTACGCCGTCGCACGCGCACAGCGCCGCCTCGATCTCGCCGAGCTCGATCCGGTGGCCGCGAATCTTGACCTGTCCATCGAGCCGGCCGAAACACTCGAGCCGGCCGTCAGTACGCCAGCGCGCATCGTCGCCGGTGCGATAGAGTCGCCGCCCCGGAAAGACCGGGTGTGCCACAAATTTTTCGGCGGTCAGGTCGGGACGATGCAGATAGCCTCGCCCCACCCCCTCGCCACCCACGCACAACTCTCCGCGCACCCCCACCGGAACCAGCTGCTGGGCACTGTCCAGCACCCAGGCATCCATGCGGGCGATCGGACGACCGATCGTAATGTCACCGGTGGGCATCACCTCCTCGATCACACACCCCACCGTGGCCTCGGTCGGACCGTACTCGTTCACCACGCGCATCTGCGGGGCAAGCCGGTGCAGCACGGCGCGGTGGACGGCAGTCATCGCTTCTCCACCCACGATGGCCAGGTGGACGTCGCTCGCCTCAAGGCGCAGCGCCTCCAGCATCAGGATGTGCGAGGGGGTCAGCTTGACGGTGTCGATCCCGGAGCCGGCGGCGAACTGGGTGCGGAGCGCCACATCCACGCCGACATCGTCTGGAAACAGCACGAGCGTCCCACCCGTGAGCAATGGGCCGAAGATCGTGGTGACCGGCATGTCGAACGCCACCGACGAGAACAGCGCCATGGTCGCCGGTCGTCCACCCCAGTAGTACCGCACGGCCCACGTGAGATAGTGACTGAGCTGCCGATGCTCGATGAGGCATCCTTTCGGCACGCCCGTCGACCCCGACGTGTAGATCACGTAGGCAAGATCCGTCGGGTGCACGGTCGGCGCGGACACGCCCGCCGGTGATGCCTCGCCAGCTTCCGGCAAGCCGTCATCGACCACCACGACGGGGCACACGGTCGGCGGAAGCCCGTCGACAATGGCCGCATCGGTAAGCACCACCGCCACCCCGGCATCCTGCCAGCTATGCAGCAGGCGGGAGGCCGGGGTGTGCGGGTCGAGCGGCACGTACGCGCGGCCGGAGCGTAGCACGCCAAGGATCGCGGCAATCAGCCACGGCCCACGACGCATGCAGATGGCCACGGGCGCTGTAGGGTCGCCCGGCATACCGCCAGGACCCGTGGCGCGCGCCACCGCTGCCGTCACCCGGCGTGCGGCGGCATCGAGTCTCGAATAGGTCCAGACCAGATCACCACATCGCAGCGCCGGCGCGTCGGGATTCGCACGGATAACGGCGTCGATGCGTTCAGGCACGGGCCGCAGTGCGTCCGCGACCTCCTCCTGCGGCACGTCACCCGTGCCCCACTGCCGAAGCGTCGCGTGCTCCTCGGCCGAGAGCGGAGACCAGCGGTCGAGTGCGCCGCCCCGGTCGGCCAATTGGGTGAACGCGTCAGCCATGGCATCGGCGAACGCCGCCATGGTCGCCGGGTCGCAACGCGCCGCGTCGTAGTGCAGCGCCACGTGACCCGCACCAACGCCCTCGGTACACACCCGCAGCGCCGCAGTACGCCACGCGTCGATACGATCGACCGAGGCGTGTACACGAGAATCATGGACGGCGCAGTCGGTGACCTCCGCCAACGCGGCCGCGCTGGTCTCGCCGGCCCACGGGACCGACTCGGCCATCAGCGTCTCGTAACGCGCAAGCACATCGCCCAACCACGAGCGCACGGTGTGCCCCTGCGTTGGCGCCGCGGCGAACGGCGTGACCATTCCCTCGCCATCCTCCGCAAGCGATGGCACCAGCAGCGTGGCCGGTCCCCGCGCCCAGAATCGCTCGAGCACCCACGCCACGACCGCCATGGATACCGTGAACTCGCCGAGGGCATCGACCGCGACCGAACGCACCGCCTGGATCGCCGACGCATCCAGTGTGCACGTGACACACCGGACGTCCGCCTGCGACCGCACGGAGCCCGAGGCCCCCGCGAGGCGATACGAAGGAACCGGCTGTGGCACGTGCCGCTGCTCCTGCTGCTCGGAGAATGAGTCCGTCAAGACCGCAGCTGTCCGAGCAGAACCGCCAGCGCCTGCGGATCAATCTCGGTCGACGGAAGCGCTCCGGCAGCAATCGGCGATCGGTCGGTGCTCGCGCAGGCAGCGATGAGCGCACGCAGCTGTGCATCGAACGACGCGGCGAGTCGTTCGACCGTCTGCGGCTGATACTCCTCGGTGCTATACGCCCATTCCACCGTCAGCTGGCCGTCGAGCACCAGCGCGTTGATCTCGAACGCGTGGCTACGTTGCTGCGTGGGACTCACGTCACCGCTCACGCTCTCGCGCACGGGATGCCACGCGATGCCCCCCACGTCACGCGGGGCAGCCTGTCCGAGGTAGTTGAAAGCGAGCGGCGGCGTCGGAGCCATCCGCAGCAACGCACCCGTCGCGTCATCGGCAAGTGAGCGCAAGACGCCATAGCCCACGCCCATGTTCGGCACCGCGCGCAGTGTGTCCTGCACCGTACGGAGCGTGTCGAGAGGCCCTGCCGCCGTCGCGATCGGGAAGCGGACCGGGAACTGACTGGTACACCAGCCCACCGTCTGCGACAAATCCACATCGTCGTACTGGTCGAGACGTCCATGCCGCTCGAGTGTGATCGACAGCATATCCTCACCGGTCCATGCCGTGATCGCCTGACCGAGTGCGGAGAGTAGCAAGTCGGGAACGTCGGCCCCGACCTGTGGCGCCGCATTGAGCAGCGCCCGGGTGTCGTCGGCCGTCCACTGCAGGCGAACCGGCGCGACCGATGCGACACGCGGCGCCCCCGATGGATCCAGATCGCGCGGCAAGACGGCGGTCGGGTAGGACACGACGTCGACCCAGTATGGGAGTTCCGCCTCGAACTGCGGCACCTCTTCCTGCAGTCGTGCGATCCACGCGCCATACGAGGTGGTACGCGAGGGCAGCGCATGGCTTTGCCCTCGCAGCGCCGCGACGTAGCTCTCCTGCAGATCATCGAGCAGGATACGCCACGACACCCCATCCACCACGAGGTGATGCGCGAGCAGCAACAGCCACGCCGGCTCCCCTGCGCCCGCCACGTAGGCCACGGCCTGCAGCAATGGCGGTGCCGCCAGCACGAACCCGTCCTGTCGCGCAGCCCCGTCGGCCAACAGTCGCGTCATGCGTTCCGTCGGCGCCACCAACGAGAGATCCACCACACTCAGCGGCGCATCGGCCGGTGCGGGCATGTACGCCGCCTGCCATCCGTCCTCGGCTCGGGTAAAGGCCAGCCGCAGCGCATCATGCTTCCCCACGACCGCCGCCACCGCAGACCGGACAGCGGACACGTCCAACCCCTGCGGCGCCTCTATCAGCAAGGTCTGGTTGAAATGGTGCGGCGCAGCACTCTCCTGCTCGAAGAACCAGTGCTGCATCGGACCGAGCGGGGCCACACCCTGCGCCGGGCCGCCATCATCCAAGGCCCGGGCCGACAACACGGCCACGGTCGACAACGCGGCGACCGTCGGATGCTCGAACAGCTGGGCGGGCGTGATACGCACCCCCTCGGCCCGCGCGCGCGATGCCACCTGAATGACGAGAATGGAATCGCCACCCAGCGCAAAGAAGTCATCGTGCACACCAACCGGGCGCTGCAACACTTCACGCCAGATGTGCACCAGCACCGCCTGCACGGGTGTCAGCTCCTGGTCGGCCGAGTCGTCCGCGATCGTGGTCTCGACCAGCGAGGGCAATCGCTTACGATCGATCTTGCCGTTCGCCGTCGTGGGCATCTCGGCGAGCACGTGAAACGCCGACGGCATCATGAAGGTGGGGAGCCGCCGCGCGATCGCGTCGCGCAGCGCCGCTTCGTCCACCCCTCCCGTGGTGTACGCCACCAGTCGGCGTCCCGAAGGCTCATCCTGCGCCAGCACGGCGACGTCGTGGACCCCGTCCACCTGCGAGAGGACGGCTTCGATCTCCCCCAGTTCAATGCGATAGCCGCGGATCTTGACCTGATTGTCGCGACGGCCCAGCAATTCGAGCTGCCCGTCCGGACGACGGACCGCAAGGTCGCCGGTGCGATAGATGCGGCCGCCGTCCACGTCGTACGACGGGAACTGGCGCGCCGTGAGCTCGTCCTGATGCAGATAGCCGAGGGCAAGACTCACGCCGCTCACGCACAGCTCACCGGGCACGCCGTCGGCCACGGGACGCAGCTGCTCGTCCAACAGCAGCACCCCCGTGTTGGCGATGGCCGTACCGATCGGAATGCGGGATCCATAGGCCACCGCGGGATCCACTCGGTAGAGCGTACTGCATACCGTCGTTTCCGTCGGGCCATACGAGTTGTAGTAGGCACAGTGCCGCGCGAAGGCCACCGCATCCTGCACGCGGCACACATCGCCCGCGCTGATGATTCGGCGCACCGAGCCCAGACGCGCGCGATCGAGCGCGCCCAGATACACCGGCGGCATCGTCAGCATCGTGATGCCATGGGTCTCGATGTAGGCAGACATCGCCACCGGATCGGCAATGGTATCCCGGTCGGCCAGGACGAGGGTGGCGCCGTTGAGCAGTGCCATGAAGCACTCGAACAGCGAGGAGTCGAAACTCATCGCGTAGAACTGCAGCAGGCGATCCGATGCATCGACGCCGAGCGCCGCCGCGTGATACGCGACCATGTTCATCACCCCACGGTGCGCCAAGGCGACCGCCTTGGGCTTCCCCGTCGACCCAGAGGTGTAGATGATGTACGCGGCGGCATCTGGCGACAGCGCCACAGGCGGCGGGGCGTCGGCCGGCTCCAGGGAATCGAGTTGCAGATCCAGGGCGAACATCGGAATCTCGTACAACGACATCAGCGCCTCGAGATGCTCCGACTGGACCAGCAAGACTCGCAGCGCCGCATCGCTCGCCATGAACGTCAGGCGCTCCTCCGGGTACTCGTGATCGAGCGGGACATAAATGGCCCCAACCTTGAGTACCGCCAGCATCGCGACGAGTGTCAACGGAGAACGCGACACCGCGACACCGATCGCATCGCCGGGCGCGATGTCGTAGCTCGCGCGCAGTGCCTGCGCCAGCGCGTTCGCCTGCGCCTCCAACTGCCCGTAGCTCATCACCTGCGCCCCGATCCGAACCGCCTCCGCATCGGGATGACGGGCGGCCGTCTCGCTGAAGCGCATCGGGATCGTCGTCGCCGTGTCGAACGCCATCGCTTCGGGCTGGGATGCGTGCGCTATCCGTGCCCGCTCGGCACTCGTGGCGATGTCCACCGACGCCATCGGTACGGACCGTGTCACATGCGCCGCCAGTGCCTCACCAAGATGCGTGGCAAGCAGCGTCACGAACTCGGGAGGGCACGATGGAGCGCGGCCATGAACCGTCACCGCAAGATCGCTGTCGTGGGCCACGACGATATGCACGTCATACGGTGTGGTCTCGCATGACGCGTGCACGCCCTCCACCTGCAACAGCACATTGCTCGATGGCCGGGGGCGCCCCAGGCAGGTTGTGGCGAACGCCGTCAGCGGAAAGTCCTGATGCGTATAGGTGGCGCTGAACTGCCCGGCCACCATCGCCAGATGCGCATCGAGCATGCCCTCGCTCGCGAGGGGAATGACCGTGGGAAGCGTCGCGTCAGCCTCCACCACGTCGATGGCGAGAAGCGGGGTGTCCACGATCACCGTGTCGGCCTTGGCGTGCTGGCCGAGCACGATCGACAGCGCCGACGCCACGAGCGCCGTGGTCGCGAGGCCGTCGCCTCCCGTCCGGGCGCGCAGTGCCGCCGCCGCGGCCGGCATGATGGGAACGCTCGCCGTGTGGACGGCCGGCGGGGCGGCCGGCAGGGACAGCCACGGATGCCGCACAAAAAAGTCGGCCGTGGACGGTGCACACACCGCCGACCAGTGCGCTACCTGTGGCGCAAGCGCTGGATCATCGAAGTACATCGTGGAAGCGGGCATGAAGGCGGAGAGGCGTTACGTCGTCGAGAAGGCGATGGAGATCGCCGGGGCGGTCTTGCGCGGCGGCCGTCGCTGAAAGGGCAAGGTGCCGATGGATCGGGCGGGATCGGCCACGGCGGTCGATAGCACCCGCTGCCAGTTGCTGAGCAGTCGATCAGCGGTGCCCGCGGTGAACAACGCGCCGTTGTACACGAGGTCCACCGTGAACCCTGCGCCGCCGTCCGCATCGTTGCTGCGCACGATGAACCACAGATCCGTGAGTGCCTCGGCATCATCGGAAGGAGGCAGCCCCGGGTCGATCGACGTCATCGTGAGGCCGCTCTCTGCCGGCCATGATGGCGGGGCCTGACTTTGCAGGGTGAAACCCACGTCGAAGAGTGGCTGTCGGCCAGGTTCGCGGCGCCGCAGGCGATCCACCAGCACATCGAAGGGGATCAGACGCCGACTGAGTCCTTCGCTGGTTGTGTGGCGCACCCGATCGAGCAGCGTGGCAAAGTCATCGTCGGGGCCCACCTGATCACGAAGGGCGACCACGTTCATATGTGGGCCAATTTGCGGCTCGAGCGCGGGGACCATGCGGGTGCTCACCGGCGTACCGATGCACACATCGTGCTGCGCGGTCTCTCGATACAGCATGGCCTTGAGCGCCGCCTGCAATACCAGGAATCGCGTGTGCCCGCCCTTGGTGGCCAGATCATCGACCGCCTGCAGCATCTCGGCCCCCCACACCTGCGTACGCTGTGCGCGCACGAAGGGCGCGTGACCACGCGGGCGATCGGTGGGCAATGCAAGGCGCGGCACATCAGCCAGTTGGGCGCGCCAGTACTCCGTCATCAGTCCCGCCGCCGGTGCTTCGAGGACCGCCTCCTGCCAGTGGACGATATCGCGGAACTGGACGGCCAGCGGTACCCAAGCCGGCGCACGACCCTCGTGCACCGCCGCGTACGCGGCAGCGAGGTCCGATGTGAAGACCTGGAGCGAAACACCATCGGTGATGATGTGATGCATGCTGCACACCAGCACGTGATGATCGGCCGCCACGCGAAGGACCGCGAGGCGGAAGAGCGGTCCCTCGTCGAGGCGCATCGGCGTGGCGACCAGATCTCGGGCACACGCCGTCACCGCGTCCGCGATTGCCTCGGGAGCGAGATCAGCGCCATCGGTCGCGTCAGGCACGATCACGAACGGCAGGACGACGTCCTCGAGCGGACGTACGATCTGTCGCGCCACGCCGTCCACTTCGCGGAAGACGGTGCGCAGGATCTCGTGACGCGCCACGACCTGCTCGAGCGCGTGGCGCAGTGCGCGCAGATCGAGCGGCCCGCGCAGGCGGAATGCCGCCGGTGCCGGTGCCGTCGCCGCGAGACCTAGCTGTTCGCGAAGCCACCAGGGCTGCTGCGCCGGGGACAGCGGGATCGGCCCGGCGTTCGGCACCGGCTCGAGTGCGGGGAACTGCTCGGCGCTGTCCCGCGGGGTGAGCGCGGCCTGCCCGGCCACCGTGGGGTGCAGAAACACATCACGAAGCGTCGCGTGGGAGATCCCCTCGCTGCCAAGCTGCGCGAGCGCCTGCATGGCCAGCAGCGAGTCACCACCGAGCGCGAAGAAGTTGTCGTGCCGCCCGATCTGCGGACGCCGCAGGACGGCACACCACACCGCCGCGATCGCCGCCTCGGTGGGCGAGAGCGGCACCTCGTTCCCGTCACCGTTCGGAAGCGCCTCGGCGCCCACGGCCGGCAGGGCACGTCGATCGACTTTACCGCTCGCGAGCCGAGGCAACTGAGGCAACGGCACGAGGCGCGAGGGCACCATGGCGGCAGGAAGCTGCGCACGCATCAGGCGCCAGATCGCGTCGGCATCACCGGGCTGCTCGCACACCTCCGGAGGCGACACGAAGGCCACGAGCTGCGGATGACCGCTCACAGGTTCCTGCACCACGACGGCGACTTCACGAACGCCGGGCGCCGCGAGCAGTACCGATTCGATTTCACCGAGTTCGATGCGATGGCCACGCAGCTTGATCTGATCGTCCAGACGCCCGAGAAATTCGATCACACCGCGACGTGTCCACTTGGCGCGGTCACCGGTGCGATACCGTCGCCCCCCGGGATTGGTCGGGTCGGCGACGAACCGCTCCGCAGTGAGCGCGTCCCGTCCGTGGTACCCTGCGCCCACCTGGACCCCACCAATCCACAACTCGCCGGCCATCCCAACCGGGCAGGGCATGCCGTTGACGTCCAGCACATGTAGGGTCGTGTTGGCGACCGGGCGACCGATGGGCACCACCGCTCCATCGAAATCATCCGGCACGGGCCAGTACGAGACGTCCACGGCCGCTTCGGTCGGTCCGTAGAGATTATGCAGACAGGTGCCTGGCAGTGACCGCCCCCACCGTGCGGCCACCGACGGCGACAGCGCCTCGCCACTCACCATGACCTGACGCAGCGGTCCGCCCTCGCCGAGGGACACACGCGCCGCCTCCGGGCGTTCCATCCACACCGCGAGCATCGACGGCACGAAGTGCATGGTCGTGATGTCCGCCTCGCGAACGCACCGCGCCAGATAGGCCGGGTCGGTGTGCCCATCAGGTCGCGCTACCACCAGCGTCGCATCGGTCATCAACGGCCAGAAGAATTCCCACACCGAGACATCGAAACCGAACGGCGTTTTCTGCAGCACCCGATCGCGCGACGTGAGCACGTACTGCTCCTGCATCCACTGCAGACGATTCGCGATTCCGGCGTGGGTATTGATCGCGCCTTTGGGGCGTCCCGTCGATCCGGAGGTGTAGATCAGATAGGCCGGATCGCTCCCGGTGACCACGACGGCAGGGGCGGTCAGGGGTTCCTGCCGTTCATCATCGCCGAGCGCCTGCTCGCCCACCGCACACAGGACGGGCGCGTGGCTCTCGGGTGGGAGAGCCGCGCCCGCCGCGCCGAGGGCCGCGGCGGCCTGCTCATCATCGGCCGGATACAGCACCAGCGACGCGCCACAGTCGGCGAGTTGGTACGCCAGGCGGGCCGGAGGTAATGTCGGGTCGAGGGGCACGTAGGCCCCGCCCGCCTTGATGATCGCGAGAAGCGCGACGACCATCGGCGCCCCCCGTTGCGCGCACACGCCCACGAATACACCGGGCCCCACCGCGTACGCGCGGCGCAGATGATGCGCCAACTGATTGGATCGACCCTCCAACTCCACCGCTGACCACTCGCGACGTGGTGACGTCCCGTCGTGCACCATCATGACCGTCCCGTTGGCGCCCGTCGGATCGGCGGCCCGCCGCCCCAGTCCGCCCGCCAACAATTCCGTCAACGTGTGACACGCATAGGGGTGACCGGTCGCATTCATCTCCGCCAGCCACTCGTGATCCCCTGCCGGCAGCATCGACAACGCCGCCACCGGGGTGTGGGGCGAGGCGACGGCGGCGGCGAGGAGGGCCGTGAAGGCAGACAACACCCCGTCGATGGTATCGCCGTCGAAGAGATCGGTGTTGTACTGTCCCTCCACCAACAGGCGGTCGCCGGCATCCACCACGTTCACGAACAGCTCGAACGGGGTCGCCGTGACGACGTCCGGGAGCAACGTGCCGGAGAGCCCGTCGAATACTGGAGCGGCACCGATCGGCTCCAGATTGAACACCACGGGGGTGAGCGGCGGCGCATCGGGAGCACGGCGCGCGCCGATGACCGTAAGCAGTTCGGCGAACGGGAGGGCCTGATGATCGAACGCTGACAGCATCGTGGCGCGCGTGGCGTCGAGATGGTCGGCAAACGAGGCCGCACCAAGCCGGCTCCGGAGCGGCAGCAGATGAGTGCAATACCCCACCACATGCATGTCCGCCGGCTGCGAGCGACCCAGCACGGGCATCCCCAGCACGAGATCGTCCTGCGCGGTCACCCGATGCAGCAACAGGGTGAAGGCCGCCGACAACGCCATGTGCAACGTGCACCCACGCGAACGCGCGAGCGCGCGCAGCGCCGTCAGTACATCACCCGGCACTTCCGTGTGTCGTGCCGCCCCGGCGTAGCTGCGCACCGTCGGGCGCGGGCGGTCGGTCGGCAACAGCAGGTCGGGAACGCCGTCGGCGAAATGCCGCACCCAGTACTCGCGATGGGCCTCCATCTCGGCACGCACGCCGGCGGATGCCTGCTGCGCGACGTAGTCCTCGAAGGCGACGGCTGGCTCCAACGCGGGGTGATGCCCGGCCCGGAATGCATTGTAGCAAACGGCCAGATCGCGCAGCACGATCCCCATGGTGAAGCCGTCAGCGATCACATGGTGCGCCGTGAGGACCAGCACATGGGAGTTGACATCCGTACGCAGCAAGGCCGCACGGAACAACGGACCATGCGCGAGCGACATCGGCAGCCGGCTGTCGTGCTCGCGCCAAGTGGTCAGCGCCGCATCACGAGCGGCGGGCGTCTCGGTGAGGTCAATGATCGGCAGCTGCATCCGCACCGAGGGACGGATGCGCTGCCGGTCGCTCTCGCCTTCCGGGAGCGACGTGCGCAAGGCGCTGTGACGGGTGACGACCTCCTGCACCGCCTGAGTAAGCGCGGGCACATCCAACGCCCCTTCGAGCGCCACGGCCGTCCGCAGCTGATATGCGGGATTGGCCGCCGGGTCGAGCGCGGCCGCCGCCACGAGTTGGCGCTGGGCCACGGTGGTGGGTGCCGTACGCGCCGCCGTGCGCGGCGGCACGAAGCCACCCTGCCGCATCTCATCGATGGTTTCCTGCATCGTCACCACGAAGCGATCCACATCCTCGTCGCTGTGCGCCGTCGACAGGAAGCAGCTCCGCCACTCCCAGATGTAGATCCCCTTCTCGAGCATGTGGTAGAACAGCAGATCGAGATTGCTCGAGAACTCGAAGCGGAACAGCGACGAGAAGTGCGTGGCGGTGATCGGCACTTCCTCCTCGCGGAAGAACTCGTTCAGCGTCGACACGAGGCGCCCCGTCCGCGCATTCAGCGTCTCCTGCAGCGCTGGCCCCTCGGCCTTCAGATGACGCAACACGGCACGCGCCGCCGCCATCGAGAGCGGATGCTGGCAGAAGGTGCCGCCGAACGCCGTGCGCTCCGCGGGCGGATACGACGTATCGCCATACTGCCAGAACCCACCATCGATCCCGTCCATCCAGTCGGCCATGCCGCCGACGGCGCCGATGGGCAACCCACCACCGATGATTTTCCCGTAGCTCGCGAGATCGGCCTGCACACCGAAATACGCCTGGGCACCACCCTGGTGGGCGCGGAACCCTGTGATCATCTCGTCGAAGATCAGCGCGCTGCCCGTCTCACGGGTGATCGCACGGAGGGCGTGCAGGAACTCCCGCGGCTGGAGGCGCGGATTGCGACTCTGCACCGGCTCCACCATGACGGCCGCGATCTCGTGTCCGAGGGCCCGAATGGTCTCGAGGGCCGCGTCGTCGCCGTACTCGAGGACAATCACATCGTCCGTTTGGCGTGCCGGCACCCCGCCCACCAGCGGCACCCCGGTCACGCGCCCGGGCTCCTGCGCTGACCGGGCCAGGGTCACATCGGCGTGACCGTGATAGGCGCCGCTGAAGATGACCAGCTTGTCACGGCCGGTCCGTGCGCGCGCGAGGCGGACGGCCGCCATCACCGCCTCGGTGCCGGAGTTCGTAAAGGCAAAACGATCGAGCCCGGTGAGCTCGGTCATCAACTCCGCCACGTCACCCGCGACATCCGACCGCATCCCCAACTCCACAGCCTGTGACACGGCGGCCTCGATGGCCGGCTGCACCGCGGCCGGACGGTGACCCAGCAGGTGCACCCCGAAGCCCATCGTGTAGTCCACGTACTCGTTGCCGTCGATATCCCACAGACGCGAGCCGTCCGAGCGCGCCCCGCTGATCGGGTACAGCAACTCCTTGGTGGACAGGCGGAAGCCGACCGTGGCACGACTGTCCGCCAAGGGGCGACGGTACCGTTGCGCCTGCGCTTTCGACGCGGCGGTGCGCGCCGTGTAGCGCGCGACCAGCGCGTCGAGGTGGGACGCCTGCTGCTCGCTGAGCCCGCGTTTGCGCGTCTCGCTGCCGCTCCCCCACGGCATCATCGGTTTGGCGACGGCCGCCGTGGTCGATGACGCTCCTGGCGTAGCGACCGGCGCGGCCACCCGTGCGGCGACGGGTGTCGCGACCGGTGTCGCGATCGGTGTCGCAACTGGTGTCGCGATCGGCGTCGCGATCGGCGTCGCGATCGGCGTCGCGATCGGTGCGGCGGCGACGGGCGCCGACCCGTACATCGCCCGCAGCAACTCCGATTGGTGTGACAGGAATTGCGACATGAGCTGCTGCTGATCGAGCAGCATGCGCTGCATCAACGCGGCAGCATCGCCGGCTGGCAGATGCACCGGCATCGCGGGGATGGCGCCCGGTACACCGGAGGCGATGAACGGCGGTGGGGCAGCAGCTGCCACCGTCGCGATAGGCGGTGCGACCGGCGCCACGACAACCGGTGCCACAGCAACCGGCGCGATCGCGGCATCAAGATGCGTCGCCACCGCATCGAGCGTCGAGAGCTCCTCGAAGAATTGCCGGAGCGCCAACTTGACGCCGTAGCGCTTCTCGATCACGGCGATCGCATCGACCATCACGATCGAATCGGCGCCCAGCTCGAGAAATGGCACATCCGGCGGCACGTCGTTCGCCGGCATCTGCATCGCCGCAGCGATATCGGCGGTCAGGACGTCGAGAATCTCTTGCTTTCGGCTAGTCACGTCGGGCACGGAAGGCGGTGAAGACGGCTGATCGACCGTCGGGGAGGGAGACAGAAGGTCCGGGAGCCAACAGCGCTCGCGCTGGAACGGATAGGTAGGCAGCTGCGGCGCGACGACCGATCGGGCGCCAGCGGGGAGTGCGTCCTGCAGCACGGCATCCCAGTCCACCGGGCAGCCAAGGTCGTGCAACGTCGCCAGCAGCGTGTGCAGATGGCGTCCGTCATCGCCATGGGGATGCATCGCGGCGAGCCAGTGTGCGTCCGCCGCCGGTATCGCCTCGCGCGCCATGGTGGTCAGCGTGGGACGGGGACCGATCTCCACGAACACCCGGTACCCGTGCCCGTACAGCGTGGAGAGCGCCGCACCGAATTGCACGGGCTCGCGGGCCTGACGCGCCCAGTACGTATCGTCGGGCGCGTCGCGTTGCACCGCCCCGGTAAGTGTCGAGACCCAGAGACCCGTCGGTGCCTGCGCCGCGCGGGTCCGCACGACGGCGCGAAACGGCTCCAGCACGGGATCGATCTGCGCCGAGTGAAAGGCGTGCGAGACGTCGAGACGGATGGCGCGGAGGCCGTGCGCACGAGCCTCCGCAATGGCCTGCTCCACGTCGGGCACACGTCCCGAAATCACCACATGCCCGGGACCATTGTCGGCGGCAAACGCCACGGCGGAGCGGGTCGTCGCGAGCAGGGCGCGGACCGTTTCTGCCGACGCGAGAACAGTCGCCATCGCGCCGTCTGCGGGCAGGGTGCTCATCAACCGGCCCCGCTCCGCCGCCAGCACGGCGCCATCCTCCAGCGTAAGCGCCCCCGCGCTCACCGCCGCGGCAAATTCGCCGAGGCTATGCCCCAGCACAGCGTCAGCCCGCACGCCCCAGCCCTTCAGCTGCTCCGCGAGCGCGATCCCCACGGCGAAGAGCGCCGGCTGGGCATGGGCGGCATCGGCCAGCACATCACGATCCACGCGCCACAGCAGGTCGGTCAGCGAGCGAGAGAGCATCGGCCGCAGCAGCTCGGCGCATCGGTCGATGGTCGCGCGAAAGATCGGGGCCGTCTCGTACAGACGGGCGCCCATCCCCACGTAGTGCGCTCCCTGGCCGGTGAACAACAGGGCCGTCTTGGGCGGGGCACCGGGTACGCGCACCGCAGCATCGGCCGCCGCCGCACGTGTGGCGAGCTGCTCACGCAGTTCGTTCATGCTGCTGACCACGAGCGTGCTGCGGCAGGCGTGCGAGGTGCGCGACGCGGATACGGTGGCCGCCAAAGCCGCGACCGGCATGCTGCTCAACGCACCACCGGGTGCCACCTGCTCGGCCATCTGCTCCGTGAGCGCTCGTAGCGCGCCGGGCGAGCGCGCGGACAGCAGCACGACCGTGCTGCTGGGTGACGGCATCGCGGCGAAGTCCGGTGCCGGTGCGCTCGGCGCCTCCTCGAGGATCACGTGGGCGTTGGTGCCACTGGCCCCGAAGGCACTCACGGCGGCGCGGCGCGGCGCGGCACCGCGGACCCACGGGGTGGACCGGTCGACCACACGCACCGGGAGCGCATCCCAGTCGACGTGTGGCGTCAGGGGCGTGGCGTGGATCTGGCCCGGCAGCTGCTCGTGCTGCAGCGCCAACACGACCTTCATCACCCCCGCCAACCCCGAGGCGGCCTCGCAGTGGCCGATGTGGGCCTTCGCCGAGCCAATCAGCAGGGGCGAGCTGCGCTCGACACCGTACACGGCGGCGGCGGCGCGAACCTCGATGGGATCGCCCAGCGCCGTGCCGGTGCCGTGGGCTTCGAGATAGCTCACCGAAGCCGGCGACAGCGTCCCGAGGGCCCGACGCATCACCGCTTGCTGCGCGTCACCATTGGGCGCAGTGAAGCCGCTGCTGGCTCCATCGTGATTGACCGCCGAGCCGCGGATGACCGCGAGGATCGGATCGCCCTGCGCTTCAGCATCCGCCAGCCGCTTGAGCACGAGCACCGCACACCCTTCGCTCCGCACGAAGCCGTCGGCCTGCGCGGAGAATGCCTTACACCGTCCATCCGGAGCGAGGGCCCGGGTGCGCGACACGGCCACGGACACGCGCGGATCGAGCAGGAGATTGGCGGCGCCCACGAGCGCGAGCGAACACTCTCCTCGGCGCAGCGCCTCGCATGCCTGATGGAGGGCCACCAGCGACGAGGAACACGCGGTATCGATCGTGAGCGCCGGTCCGCGCAACCCGAGCACGTACGCCAAACGTCCTGCCGCCGTGTTGAGCGGATTCCCGGTGAAGAAGAAGCCGTCGAGCGTGTCGGCGCCGCGCGCCATCAGGAGCGAGGCGTAGTCGTTGGTGGTGGCACCCAGGAAGACGCCCGTGTCCGAGCCTCGCAGTGCCGACGTGCGAAGGCCCGCACGCTCGAGGGCCTCCCATGCCGTTTCGAGCAGGAGACGCTGCTGCGGATCGAGTTGCTGCGCTTCGCGGGGGGACATGCGGAAGAACGCCCGATCGAATCCGTCGATCTCGGCAAGGAATCCGCCGCGATCGACGTACATCGTGCCGGGATGCTCAGGGTCGGGATGGTACCACGCCTGGCGGTCCCATCGACTCGGCGGAACTTCGGTGATCACGTCCTGAGCGCCGCACAGCACCGCCCAATACTGCGCCGGCGACATCGCACCGCCGGGCCAACGACATCCCTGTCCCACGATGGCCAGCGGCGCCGTACGTTCAGCCTCGAGATCAGCCACCTGCTGTTGCAGGGCCGTCACCGCCCGCAACGCGCGTTTGACCGTCGAGTGGGCTGCGGCGTCACTCACCGCCAATCCCTCTCATCGTGGCGGGCGGCCACGTGACGGTGTCGAGGGCGCCGCGCCGCGTGCGGCGGAGGAGGACTCCCGCTTCATCGTAGGACGCGTAGGCTTGGCCGGCACGGACTGCGTCATCAGGACGAAGAAACCGGTGACCAATGGTGTCAGGATTATGGAGGCCCAGAAGAACCCCCAGAATCCCATTCGCGTATGGCGCGCAGCCTGGGCAACGAGCAGGGCCAGCAGGAGATAGAGCGACAGGCCGACCGGCGTGAACAGCAACGACATAAGGGGCTCCTAGTTGGCGCCGTTGAGGAGAAGCGGAAGATTGTCGCGCCCGCTGCCAATCACGATGACCTTGGCATTGGGCGAGGTGGCCAACGCCTCCGTCGCTTGCAGACCACGCCAGCGCAGAATGGAAATCCCCGAGAGTTCTTCGAAGCTGCGAACGCCCCGCGCTTCGATGGCCTTGCGCCGGGCTTCGTCTTCTTCGCTGCGTAGCCGGAACTCGTAGCTCAGCGCATGCTGCTCCGAGACGAGTTTGTCGTTGATTGCGTCCTCCAGATCCGCGGTGAGCCGCAGTTCCTTGAGCAGCACCTTCTCGAGCTTCACCGGGTACTGCGCAATCTCCTGCCGGATGCTCGCCATCACCTCCTCATTCAGCCACTCTTCGTCCCGCGAGTAGATCTCCTCGGGCGTGTGATTCCCCATGACACGACGAATCCCGGCGATGACTTCCGGGCGCAACAACACCTCGCGATAGTCGGGGCCGAATTGTTGATGCAGCTTGGCCAAGTACCCCGGCGCGGGCATATAGCGCGCCGAATATCGGATCCGGAGCGGCAACCCGTTCTGCGCCAGCACCGTGATCGAGTCGCTCATCTCCTGCTGCCGCACGTTGTAGATGAAGAGCTGATCCCACGGCGGAATGATGCGCAGCCCCTCGCGATACACGACGCCGAGGCGTGTCCCCCCAAAGCGGGACCAGCGAATGCCCAACTCGCCCGATCGCACACTGTGCAGCGAGCGATCGTAGAACAGGACTACCACGAACAGCAGGACGAGAAGCCATACCCCGGCGTATACGCTGAAGCGCGGCAGCCACGAACGACGGGGCGCCGGAATCTCTTCGTCGGTTTCGTAGGCGTCATGCGGAATGGTCATGCGCTCGCTCCGTCTGTCGATGGACGCAAGGCGGCCGCCGCGGGCCCCTCCAGTCGTCGCACCAGGCCGTATTCCATGTGCACCACCACGTCTGCCACGTTGAAGTAGCGATCGTCATGCGTCGCCGCGATCACCAGATGCCCCGCCGCGCGCAATCGCGGCATGAGCGTCGTGTACAGGTACCCCCGGAACTCCGGGTCCTGATCGGCCGCCAGTTCGTCGAACAGGCACACTGGCCGGTCGTCCATGAGCGCCACGATCAGCGCCAACCGCTTACGCTGACCCGTCGACAGATCGAGCGTGGAGAAGCGATCGCCCTCGATCTCCAGTTTGCGCTCGAGCTGCATTTCCTCGAGGAGCGCCGCGAACCGGGCTGGCGATGCCTCAAGCAGCCCGTAGAGGCGGTCGAAGAGGTGGAAGTCCGCGAAGACCGGCGCGAACAGCTGCCGATAGTTGGCGATGTTCGCGGCCGTGACCGCCGCGCCACCGACACGAAGCGCTCCCCCCTCGAGCGGATACAGCCCGGACAACAGCTTGAGCAGCGAGGACTTGCCGCTCCCATTGCCCCCCGCCAGAAAGACGATCTGCCCGGGACGCATCCGCAGCGAGACGGGGCCCAGCGTGAAGCTCGCGCCGGCCTCCGTGCGATAGCTGTATTGCACGGCGTCGAGCTCGATCTCGCCCATCGGCAATGCCGGCGCCACCTCCGTGGAGCCACTGGCCAGACTCCATCGACGATCCATGGCGTGATACCGGTCGAGCGCGGCCTCCAGCCGACGGATGGCGCGCGTCGCCTCCTCACAACGGACAAAATG